>WNFU01004160.1_pt1 | contig 18645 bp, 16 predicted proteins | sample 5400121 | NCBI WGS metagenome assembly WNFU01 (sample SAMN13153360, study PRJNA577476) | soil metagenome | isolation source: 100 cm soil or saprolite under grassland replicate 1 | place: USA:California | collected 2016-06-15 | reverse complement strand
AGGGTGGTGGGCGGTGCAGTGGTGGGAGGAGCGGTCGTCGGCGGTGCCGTGGTCGGGGGCGGCGTGGTAGGCGGCGGGGTCGTGGGCGGCGGCGTGGTCGGTGGAGGGGTCGTGGGCGGCGGCGTCGTGGGCGGCGGGGCGGTGTCGTCGTCCACGATCGTGCCCACGCCGGTCCCGTCGGCGATCGAGCCGTTCGTCACGCTGGTGATGCGCACGGTGAAGGTCTCGTTCGACTCGTCGGTGACGTCGCCCCGGACGGGCACCGTGGCCGTCGCGCTCGTCGTCCCGGGCGGGAAGGAGACGCTGGCGGTCGTGGACGTGTAGTCGCCCGGGGCCGTGGCCGAGCCGTCCTGCGTGGTGTAGGCCACCGTGACGACGGCCGGGCTGGCCCGGTCCAGCGACAGCGGGAAGCTCACGGCGTGGGTTCCGGAGTCGCCCTCGGTGGTCGAGACGTCGCCGATCGAGACCCTCGACCTCACCACCACCAGGTTCACGCCGGCCGCGTTGTACCGGACGTCGTAGAAGCTCCCGGCTCCGAGGTCGGTCCCCGACACCGACGCGAACGTGCCCGTTCGCGATGCCGCCGACAGGATGTGGAAGATATGGCCCACGGCCGGTGAGAATCCCGGGTCGGTGGCGATCGACAGGTCGCCGCCGAGCACGGCGTCCTGGATGACCACCAGCCGGTCGTAGCCCGAGCCGGCGGTGGCCCCGTCGATCTCGATCGGGAGCGAGCCTCCCTTCTGGTTGTACCGGCGAACCGTGAGGATCCCCGGCGACAGCCCGGGCTGGACCGTGGCCTCGTTCACCACGTGGCCCCGGACCACGCCGATCCCGTCCAGGACCCCGCCCGAGATGGTCACCGTCGAGGGCCCGCCTCCGGAGGCCATCCGCAGGACGGCGTCGGCGGCCAGGAGATCGGTCCGGCCGCCCGACTGGTCGTACCCCGCCGCCACCAGCGTGCTCCCCACCAGGATCTTCACGATCCCCGCGTTGGCCATCGCAGAGCCCACCCCCAGCGTCGACGCGCCCTGGACCGTGACGTCGCCGGAAGCCTCGTTCGTCAACGAGTCGAACTGCAGGGTCCCGCCGTCGTCGACGTCGATCGTGGACTGGTTGGAGACGGGGACCCCGATGGTGGCGGCCGACTCCGTCGTGTTCTTTCGGATCACCCCGGTGTTCACGAGGCTCGTGCCGAGGTCGCCGGGCGTGAGCGAGGCGGGCCCGGTCGTGTGGACCAGGAAGGTGCCGCCGTTCCGGATGGTGACGCCTCCTGCGACCCCGATGTCCCCACCGGTCCAGACCGTGGTCCCGTTGACCGTGAGATCCCGGCCCACGTCCTTCGCGGCGGCCGACGCCAGGGTGAGGGTCCCGTTCGCGGTGACGAGGGTCTGCCCAGCACCGAACAGGTCACCACCCAGGAACGAGAGCGTGCCACCCACGGACACGTCGCCCTGGCCCCCGAAGGCGCCGCCGTCGATGGTGAGGCCGTCGAGCAGCGTCGGTGTGGCGGTGTCCGAGACGGCCAGCGAGCCAGATTCCACCACCAGGCCCTCGTTGGCCTCGATGCTCTGCACGGAGGACGTCGCCGGGGTCGCGTAGTGCACCGGTGTGTTGGCCGCTCCGGCGGGGATGCACACGTAGTCGGTGGGACCGGGGACGTGGGCGCCGACGCCGATGGAGATCCAGTTGCTGGCATCCCCCCACTGGTCGCTGGACCGCCCCGCCCACGTGATGGTGACGGTGCTCGGGCCGCATGACGACGCGGCGGCGCGCGACACAGGCAGCAGCGTCAGTGCCAGGATGGCGAGCGCGGCCACGCCGGCCACCCTGCCCACCATCCCCTTCCGACCCCTCGTTCCCCCCGGCACCTGTCCCCTACCGCTCCCGGCCCCGCCCAGCGCGCAGACCACGGGCGCACGAAGTGAACCATCTGCCGGGCCTTCCGTCGACCGTTTCGCCCCCCGGCCTCGGCACGCGCGCCGAACGTTGACGAGCGAAGCGGCGGGTGCCAGCCTCCACGCGCCGCCTCTGATGGGGGAAACGCCATGCGCGCCCGGTTCACCTTTGGGCTCCCGGAACGCTCTGTAGGTTCGAGACGTGGATGAGCGGCCGCGCGAATACGAGGCCATCTGGCTCGACGTGAGCCCCAGGTTGTGGCGCGCGATCTTCGCGTACACCGGCGGCCGGAAGGAGATCACGGACGACGTGGTGGTGGAATCGTTCGCTCGGGTGATGGAACGAGACGGCGAGGTGCGCGACCCCTCCGCGTACCTGTTCCGCGTGGCGTTCCGGCTGGCCGCCTCTGAGCTGAAGCGGGAGCGTCGTGCCGTCGAGCCCGGTGAGCGCGCCGTCGAGGACGCCCACGGGATGCTGGACCTCCTCCGGGCGCTCCGGGCCCTCACGCCCTCCCAGCGCGCCGCGGTGTACCTCCACTACGAGGCCGACCTGCCCGTGCGCGAGGTGGCCCGGGCCATGGGCACGTCGCCCGCCGCGGTGAGGGTCCACCTGATGCGGGGCCGTCGCCGCCTGGCGGTCCTGCTGACCGACGGAGACGACCAGTGAGCGAACGGTGGCGGAGGGAGCTGCACCGCCTGAGCGGGCTCGGGCCGTCCCCGGATCTGCTCGGTCGTGCCCGCGAGGGACCTCGCCCGGACATCCGGGAATCGCGGGCCCGCTCCCGGTGGGTCGCGGGGATCACCGCGACCCTCGTCGCCGTCGCCGGAGGCGTCGTCGGCTGGCGGGCGTTCGGGACGGGAGGACAGGGGACGGGGCCCGGTCCGGTCGCGTCCGTCTCGGAGGCACCACCGGCGGACGGGTACTTCATCCAGCTTCCCGCCGAGGCGGAGCCGGCCAGCCAGTTCGAGGTGACGCTCACGGCGACCACGAACCTTCCCGAGGGGACCCGGCTCGACATCTCGACCACCGACGAGGGGTCCTGCTGCCCTCCGGTCGAGGACGGCCGGATCGCGATCTCCACCCAGAACTCCGCGTGCTACGGACCGGTGGGCGCCGCGGGGAACAGCCCGGGGTTCTCGGTGACCGTCACGGCCAGGCCCGACATCGACACGTTCGTGTTCCCCGGACCCATGCGACCGGGCGGGCAGTCGCACCAGATGGAGCAGCCGGACTCGGTGTTCCGGGTCCTCGGTGAGAACTTCGAACGGCTGACCGGGGACCAGGTGGTCCAGCAGGATGACGGGTCGAAGTGGCTGGTGGCGCGAGCTGAGTACGACTGGCCCGAGCCGCAGTGCGGCGGCGACCCCATCCCGCTGTTCGGGGGACCCGAGTGCGAGCCCGACCAGGAGCAGCTCCAGGCCGAGCGACTGGAGTCGGCCATGGAGGACGTGATGGGCGCGATCTCCCAGGGCCGGATGTGCGAGTTCTGGTCCGTGATGGTGCCGCCGGACGTGGAGTCCGCGCACCCGTGGCGGGAGTTCGCCGCCGAGTGGCGGGCCTGGCTCGAGCAGCAGAACTTCTCGGACTCCGATTCCGGCTCCGGGTGGCGGGAGGGACCGCTCCGATGGGAGCCGGCCTGCACGGAGCCGGTGGGCAATGCCGGCTGCGCGGGCGGGATGAGCGTGGTGAACGTCATCCACGACGGCGAACGGATCGCGACCCTCGACCTGCAACCCCTCCCGGACTTCTGCCCGCACTGCGGCCCGAACGTCGTCCCGTTCTGGGGCGTCATGGGCTGGTCCCTGTTCTGACTCGGAGCGCGAGCGAGCGCGCCTGCCCGGCGAACACTCGGCGAACGGCCGGAAGCGGGGCCGCCGCTTGCGACAGGAGAGGAGGGGCGGGAGCCCCGCGGCGACCCCGTCTCCGGGATCCCGGACGGCGAACGCAGCCGTCGCGTCAGGCAGCTTGCAGCAGGCTCGGGCGCGCCTCCTCCTCCGCTCGCTCGTCCTTCCGGCGGGGCACCAGGCCCAGCGCGCCGGCGAGGAGCGCCACGATGCCGGCGGCGACCATCGTCCACACGATGGGAACGAACGCCACCGGCTGCAGGGTGTCGTAGTCGGCCTGGTGTCCGTCGAACGTCGCCAGCAGGTTCTGGAACCGCCCGAGCGCCTGCGGCATCGACTGCATCCCGGCCGCCATGGCCGGCAGGCTCTTCCCGAGGAAGGCCTGGAGCTGCTGCTGATCCATTCCGAGCTGCTGCCCCAGGTCGGGCAGCATCCGGGCCTGCATCTGCTCGCCCATGGCCCCCACCGTGGTGAGCGCCGCCTTCGCACCGGTCAGCATCTGCGCCGTGTAGACCGGCTGCAGGTGCCGGTTCATCGTGTCGGCGGCGGAGGCCTTCTGCGGCAGTGACAGCGCCAGCGGGACCGCGATCAGCAGCGCCCCCAGCGCCACGGCCACCGCCGCTCCCAGCCGCCCCGGCCGGGCCGCCACCACGACCCCCAGGCCGAGGAGCACGATCCCGGCGATCAGGAGCCCCCACGGGACCGTGGTCGCCGGGAGGCTCGAGGTCGGGATGGCGTCGGCCCGGGCGAACCGCCCCTGCTCGGCGTCGAGCGTGCCGACCACTCCCCGGAACTGCGTGACGATCCCGGGAAGCTGCTGCACCCCGGTCGCCACGGCTGGATACCGCTGGCCCATGAAGGCCGTGAACTCCTCGGGAGTCATCCCCAGCGCGTGCGAGAGCATCGGCACGCCCTTCGTCGAGAACTCCTCGCTCACGGCGTTCAGCCCGGTGAGGTCGCTCTGGAGCCGGGCGATCGGGGCCGGCTTCATGGCCGGGCGGAACCCGTCGCTCATCCGTTCGAACGCGGGCCCCACCGAGAACAGGTGGTTGACGGCCACCGAGATCAGGAACGCCGCCCCGACCGCGGCCACCAGCGGGCCGGCCGTCCTTCGTTGCCATACGTGCATCGCGAATCCCCCTTTCCGCCCGAGCTCATGGCCCGGCCGATCCGCCGGTGCCGTCACACGAACAGCGTGACGGCGTCCTGGGCCTCGAGCAGTGCGGTGGTGGCCCCGGCGGGCTCCTCCAGGCCGTCGATCAGGTCGTCCCTGGTGAGCCCCATGAGGTCCATGGTCATCTGGCAGGGCACCATGTGGACCCCCATCTCCTGGGCCATCTCCATGAGCTCCGTGGGGCTGGCCACCTTGTGCTGCCGGGCCAGCTTGCCGAACATCCGGGGGCCCGCCCCGGCGAAGTTCATCTTGCCGAGCTTCAGGTGCTCGGTCCCCCCGTGGTTCATGGACGACAGCAGCTTCTGCATCCAGTTCTCGCCGGTGAGCCGGCGCTTCCGCCCGTGCTTCCGGTCGTTCTTCAGCAGCGGAAACAGCCCCCAGAACGTGAAGAACACGGTGGTCTCCATGCCCATCGCGGCGCCGGTGGTCGCGAGGATCAGCTGCGGCCAGACCCGGTCGAGGTCGCCGCTCCAGGCGAAGATCACCAGCTTGCGGGGCTTCTCCACCTCCATCGTCGCGAGCGCCGACGACGTCTCCATCTCCTCGTCCATCTCCCGTCACCTCTTCCTGATCACGAACCGGAACACGCCGTCCGCGCGCTCCTGCTCCACGAGCTCGTTCCCGGTCGAACGGCACCACGCCGCGAAGTCCGCGACGGAGCCGGGATCGGTGGCGAGCGCCTCGAGCAGGTCGCCGGAGGCGAGCCCCTTGAGGGCCTGGGCCGTCTTCACGATCGGCAGCGGGCAGGCCAGCCCCTTGAGGTCCAGCGTCACGGCAATGGTCGTGCTCATCGTTCGGTTCCTCCCTTCGATACCCGTTCCGGGATGCGGCCCTGGGGGACCGTCACCCAGTACAGGCGGTTGAACATCCACTTCGCCGCGTGCCACCACAGATGCGGCTTCGGCGGCACCGGCGGGCGCTCGTAGTCGAATCGCAGCGCGGTCGCCCTGCGCCCCCCGGTCTCCAGGAAGCACATGACCCGGCCGCCGTAGTTCGCCTTCGGGGCGGTCCCCCGCACCAGCGAGGCGATGCGGCTGGCCACCACCGGCGCCTCGAAGTGCGCCGTGGAGCCGCTCTTGCTGATCGGCAGGTTCGTGGCGTCCCCCAGCGCGAACACGCGCTCGTGCCGCTCGTGCTGGAGCGTGGTGCGGTCGGTGGGGATCCACCCGCTCTGGTCGCCCAGCCCGGAGTCCACGATCACCTGCTGGCCGGCGTGTGGCGGAACCAGGACCAGGAGGTCGTACTCGGCCTTGTCGCCCTCCAACGAGGTGACGACGTGCACGGCCGGGTCCACGGACTCGACGTTGAAGAACGTCTCCAGCCTGATGCCCCGGCGGTCCATGAGTGGCTGGACCAGCTTCGACGCGGACTCGATCGTGAAGGCCCGGTTCAGGGGCGACAGCAGGGTGATCTCGCTGCGGTCCCGGATGCCCCGCTTCCGCAGGTACTCCTCCACCATGAACACGAACTCGACGGGCGCCGGCGGGCACTTGTACGGGATGCCGGCGATCCCCACCTTGATGCGTCCGCCGTCGAAGGAGCGCAGCGCCTCGCGGAGGCGGAGCGCGCCGTCGAGCGAGTAGAAGTCGTGGGACCCCTCGATGAGCCCCGGGACGGCCGACTTCACCAGCCGTGCGCCGGTGGCCACCACCAGGTAGTCGAACGGGAGGGTCCCGCCGTGCTCGAGGGCGACGGTCCCGGCGGACATGTCCACCGTTCGGGCCCCCTCGACGGCGAGGTCCACGCCCGTTCGCAACAGCGTGCGCTCGTCGCGGGCCAGCCACTGCCCGTTCGCCTGGCCCAGGGCCACGTACAGGAACCCCGGCTGGTAGACGTGCATGCCAGTGGGATCGACCACGGTGACGTGGACGTCCCGCTTCAGCTCCTTCGAGAGCAGGTTCGCGGCGAGGGTCCCGCCGACCCCCCCGCCCAGGACGACGACCTCGGCAGGCATCGGTCGCTCACCTGGCCTTCCGGATCACGAACCGCCGGTGGCCATCCTCCTGGACGACCTCCACCAGCTGGTGGCCGGCCTTGGCCACCCAGGCGGGGATGTCGGTGGCCGAGCCCTCGTCCGACGACAGCACCTCGATGACGTCGCCGACCTCCCCCGCCCGGATCGCCCCGATCAGGGACATCAGCGGGCCGGGGCAGGGCATGCCGCGCGCGTCGATGGACTTCGTGATGGCGGTGGTGCTCATGTCGATCAACCTCCTCGTGGTGCCTCAGAAGACGGCGATGGCGCCGGTGGCGTCGGCCATGAAGGCGGCCACGCCCTCGACGTCGTCGACCAGCGGGTCCAGATCGTCCTTCGTGATGTCGTGCAGCTCCATCGAGAGCGAGCAGGCGTGGATCCCCACCTCGCCGACCGACCTGGCCTGCTCGAACAGGTCCGCCCAGTGCAGCTGGCCCCGCTCGGCCGCGCGGGCCATGGCCGAGATGCCCTCCGGGCCCGCCTCGGGGGCCGCGCCGTGGTCCTTGCGGATGCGGTCGGCCCGGAACGCGTCGAGGGCCCAGTACTGGAGCAGGACGTTGACCTTGCGGCCCATGGCCGCCCCGCCCACCGCGAGCACCGCCGCGGCGGTGAGCTTGTCGTCGGTCCCCGAGAACAGGACCAGGGAAAGCGTGTCGTCCATGGTGGCCTCCTTCTTCATGGGCTCAGCGTGGCACCGCGTATGGGCGGATACCGGGGGCCAAGGGCCCGGTCACTCAGGGCCGGACGACCCATATACCCTGGGGGGTACGGCATGCGACAATGGGCGCTGACCTGCATGGATGAGGAGGCTGGGAATGAAGTTCGACAGCGAGGTTGTTCCGGAGGCCCTCGACCGGCTCCGCCGGGTGGAGGGCCAGCTCGGGGGGATCATCAGGATGCTCGAGCAGGGCCGGGACTGCCAGGAGGTCGTCCAGCAGCTCGCGGCCGTGGGCCGGGCGGTGGACCGGGTCGGGCTCAGGCTCCTGGCCGGACAGCTCAGGGAGTGCCTCGCCGACGAGCCGGCCGCCCGGGGCGACGGCTACGACCCCCAGAGGTTCGAGCGCCTGTTCCTGATGCTGACCTGATCGCCGAGCGCAGCCTCCGTTCGCGATGAGTACCCTGGCGACGCGTCCAGTCCGTCCCGCACCCGTGACCGCGGGTTCTCACCAAGGAGGAAGCGCATGCGTCGCTCGACCGGATCGCTCGACCGGGCCCGGCTCCGGCGGTGTCTGGCGGTCGCCACGATCGCGGCATCGCTCATGCCCCTCATCCGGGCGACCGGGGCCAGCGCCGCGGGGTGCACCATCAAGCTGGTGGGCCATCCCGAGGTCGGAGGGACGCCGTTCGACCAGCTGTACGGCATCGACGCGCTCTCCGGGTCGAACATCTGGGCCGTGGGAAGCAGCGACGCCGCCGGCAAGCCGCTGATCGAACACTGGAACGGGACCAAGTGGAGCATCGTGACGGCCCCGGACAAGGGATCGACCACCGAGCTCAACGACGTGACGGTGATCTCCCCCACCAACGCGTGGGCGGTCGGCTACTACGTCCCCACGGCCGGGGGCCACGTCCGCACGCTGGTCGAGCACTGGAACGGGACGAAGTGGGCCGTGGTGGCCAGCCCCAACCCGATCTCCGGCGCCGACAACTTCCTGAAGGGCGTGGATGCGGTCTCCGCGTCGAACGTCTGGGCCGTGGGCTCGAACGGCCGCCCTGGCCTCAAGACGCTGATCGAGCACTTCAACGGCTCGAAGTGGGTCTCGGTGAAGGGAGCGCCACTTTCGAACGGTGGCGACCTCCAGGACGTCTCCGCGATCTCGGCGAAGAACGTCGTCGCGGTGGGCCACGCCGGCGTCGTGGGAACCAGCAAGGCCCTCATCGAGCGGTTCGACGGGACCTCGTGGACCCGGGATGCTGTGCCGGTCAGCCTCGGGTCGGGTGTCGACCTGTTGGGGATCTCGACCCCGAGCGCCTCGGGGCAGTGGGCGGTGGGGACGCAATCGGGCACCGCGGCGCTCCAGACGCTGACCATGCGGAACACCGGCTCCGGGTGGCACGTGGTCGCCAGCCCGAACGTGGGCACCGACAAGATCAACGTCTTCAACGACGTGAGCGCGGTCTCGGCGACCAACGCGTGGGCTGTGGGCGAGCGGGAGAACGACAGCTTCGTCCGGAGGACCTTGATCGCCCACTTCGCGGGCGGCTCGTGGTCGGTCGTGGCGAGTCCCAACTCCGGGACGTCGGACAACAGGCTGTTCGGCGTCGAGGCGCCGAAGGCCACGAACGTGTGGGCCGTGGGGACCGCCAGCCACCCCGTGGGATCCACCGGGCTCATCGAACACGGCTGCTGATCCACCTCGCTTGGTTTGGAGGGCCCGGGCGAGGGAAATACCCCGGATCGATCGACATGAGCAGGCGACGCACCCGCGTGGCGGCGCTCTGTGTGCCCGCCCTCCTCTCGGTGGCCGTGGCCGCGGCGCTCGCCTTCGTCTCGAAGGGAACGGCCGAGGCCTCGCCGCTGCCGGCGCTGACACCGATCCCGGTTCCCTCGGTTCCTCTCCCGTCCCCGTCCCTCTCGCCGCTCCCCCTTCCCCTGCCGACCTCCAGCGCTCCCACGCCGGCCCCCACCGTCTCTGCGACGTCGAATCCGCCTCCCGCGCCCTCGCCGTCGCCCGTCGTCACCACGACCAGCGGGTCGGGCTCCGGCGACTCCGGCGGCTCCGGCGATTCCGGGGGTGGCTCCGGCGACTCCGGTGGGAGCACGGGCGACTCCGGCGACTCCAGCGGCACGTCGGGCGACAGCGGCGGTTCCACCGGTCCGAGCCATCCCGGAAGGTCCGGCGGACACACGGGGGCGAACGGGAACGGCCAGCCGGGCTCACCCCACGACCTCGGCGCCGTCAAGGGCCCGGTGTTCATCTACCACGGTCGCTTTCACTTCGACCCGCCCTTCACCGTGGGGAGGTTGCCGCGCCCCGTGCATGGATCGGACGCCGGGAGCGGCGGCCCGGCCGAGGTGGGGACGACCCCGTCGGGCACGGACTCCGGCGAGGCGGCCCCGGCGCCACAGCCCCGAGCCCCGGGCACCATCCGGGTCGCGCCCGCCTCCGTCATCGACGCGCCGCACGGCCGGCCGGGTCCACTGTGGATCCTGATTCCCCTCGGCCTCCTCATGCTCGCGGCCGTCGCGCTCCTGTTCGACGCAGACGACGAGCGGACCACCGGTCACTGAGCGTCGTTCCGTCGACCACCCCCTGACACGCATCCCCTCTCCCCCGGTTGGGGTGGTCCCTCGTAGTAGCGTCGGTTCGGGCCACATGGGAGGAAGGCGCGTGTTGGAGGTCGGCGATCCGCTGGAGACCGAACGGTTGCTGCTCCGGCCCTTCGTCCACGGCGACTTCCACGCTCTGTTCGCGATTCGCTCGCGGGAGGACGTCGCCCGGTATCTCTACTGGGGGCCCCAGACGGAGAGCGAGGTCCGCGCCACGCTGGAACAGAAGATCGCGGGCCGGGCCATCCGCTCGGAAGGCGACGTCCTCCACCTCGCCGTCGTCCTGAAAGCCACGGGCGAGATGGTGGGCGATGTGGTCCTGAAGTGGGTCAGCGAGGAGCACGGCCAGGGCGAGGTGGGGTACATCGTGCACCCCGACCACCACGGCCGTGGCTACGCGACCGAGGCCATCCGGAAGCTCCTGCGGGTGGCGTTCGAGGAGCTGCACCTGCACCGGGTCATCGGGCACCTGGAGGCCCGGAACGCCGCGTCGGCCCGGGTCCTGGAGAAGGTCGGGATGCGGCGGGAGGCACACTTCGTCGAGGACGAGTTCGTCAAAGGGGAGTGGCAGAGCGCCCTCGTGTACGCCATCCTCGACCGCGAGTGGCGCTCGGCCCAGGGAGGGGGCTCGGGGGGCGGTGGAGGTTCGCCGGCGGGGGAGGCGAGGCGCTTCTTCTGATGACTCCGTGGAGCACGCGATCGGCGCGAGGATCAGATGAGGCGCTACGTCGTCAGCAGATTCGCCAGGGTGTGGGCGAAGAGGCCCACGAACGAGCCCAGGACCCTGGCCAGGGCGGCATGCAGCGCTGCCCCGGGTTGGGGTGACGTCAGGGCCCGCCCAGCGCTCCGGAAGGTGACCGACGTGGACACGGCGTCGGTGGTGATCTGCAGCGACCAGGCGTCGATGGAACCGGTCCCGCCCGCCCCGTCGTCATCGACGACATAGAGGCTCCAGGTCCCGTTCGGATCGATGCCCGAGAAGGTGTCGAGCCGCCGGCCGTAGGGCGCCGGATCGGGCGCCGGGGCCGGCATGGGGTCGTCCTGCTCGTAGTTCGTGACCTGGAACACGCCCGAGGTGATGGGATCGGACGCCTGGAACGGCGACCTCGCAGCGTCGTCGAAGACGATCGTCGCCCCGTCCACCGGGCCCCGGGACGTGTCGGACAGCACCGTCACCGCGTCTCCCCGGGGATCGACCACCACCACGTCGAGGTCCTGGCCGCGGGGCGCCGAGAGGCCGGTGAGCGTCACGTCCACGTCCGTCACGCTGCCGGCCAGCCCCGACACGCTCACGGTGGCGGGGTAGGGAGCCGCCGGCGTCGGAGTGGCGCCGTTGCGGATCACGATCGGGGCCGTCGTGATGGCGAGCGACCAGCCCGCGATCACGCCGCCGCCGCCGATCGTGTCGTCGGCCACGTAGAGCGTCCACGTCCCGACCGGCGACGTTCCGTCGAACACGTCGAGCCGGTTGCCGTACGGGGCCGGGGAGGGAGCGGGGCCGGGCATGGGATCGCCCGACCCGTAGTTCGTCACCTGCCAGGGCCCCGGGGCCAGCCGTCCGCCGGAGCCCACGGCGGGCAGGACCGAAGGGGCTTCGTCGTCGAACGTGAGACTGGCACCCGCCACCGATCCGTCTGCGGAGTCGGACAGGAGCGTGACCGCCTGCCCGCCGGGCCCGACCAGCACCACGTCCAGATCCTGGCTCCGAGCATGGCTCAGCCCGGTCAGGGTGACGTCGACGTCGGAGACCAGGCCGCGCATACGAGACACGTCCAGCGTCGAGGGGTACGGCGAGGAGGCGGCACCACCGGAGGCGGGGACGGCCACCCTCGGGACCGGCTGCCATTCGGGATGCGATGCATCGGCCTTCACGGTCAGCCGCGTGAGCCCGGTGCCGTCCGGGTTCATCGTGTACAGGTCGAACGGGCCGTCCCGGTCGGACGAGAACACGATCCTGGAGCCGTCGGGGGACCAGGCCGGCCCGCTGTCGACATTGGGATTGTTCGTCAGCCTGGTCACCGCCGTGCCGTCGGCGTTCACGACATAGATCTCGTAATTGGACTCGCTGGTCCCGTCACGGTTCGACATGAACGCGATCCTCTTGCCGTCGGGTGACCAGCTCGGGTAGACGTTGATGCAGCATGCGGTTGCGAGCCTGACCAGCCCCGAGCCGTCGGTGTTCACGAGGCAGAGGTCGGTATTCGAGCCGGCGCCCACACCGCACCCGAGAGCGATCCGAGCCCCGTTCGGGGCCCAGTTGGGGCTTCGGATCGGGCCGCCTGACAGGACGCGCGTCTGCCCGCTTCCATCCGCGTTCATCACGTAGAGCTCGGAGCTCGGGCCGGAGCCCCGTACGAATGCGATCCGGGATCCATCCGGCGACCATGCCGGCTCGATGTCCGTGGCCGAGTTGTTCGTCAACCTCGTCAACGCGCTGCCGTCGGCGTTCATCACGTAGATCTCGTCGTTGCCGTCACGACTGCTGGTGAACGCGATCCGCGACCCGTCGGGGGACCAGGAGGGCCACGGGCTGGTCGTGGTGCTCGTCAGGCGCGTCGACCCCGTTCCATCGACCGCGATGCTCACAACGTCATGGGTGATCCCCCCGGGTGGGAGGTGATCGAACGCGATCCGGCCGTTCGCTCCCGGCATGGCGGCCCGGGCGATGGGCGCGGGCACCACGACCATGAGCGCCGCCATCAGCGCAGCAGCGCTCGCCGTCCCAACCAGCCTCCGCATCGGTTCGTCCTCCCGCTTCGGGGCGATCCCGCCGGGCCACGCCCGCATCGCGCCCCCTCACGGAGAACGCTCGAGGGGCCTCGAACCGCTGCCATCGGAGCGGATCTCGCCGTCGCGACGCAGAGGACGACGCGGCGCGATCGACACCCCCCTTCCTGACTCCCGGGCGGCATCCCGGTCGGGTCGCTACGGCACGAAGCGATCGATCGTGACGAACGTCTTCCGCAGCACGCTCCACCGCAGGGGTTGGGGAGAGGACTCGTCGGTCAGCCAGTCGGGGAGCAGGTCGACGTAGTGTGGATCGCCCACCTCGCCGCTCGTGCCGCCGGGCAGGGCCGACACGGCCCGGGTTCTGCCGGGGGCGACCTCGTCCACCGCCCGCCGGTTCGGCCCGCTGCCGAACATGAAGCCGTTCACGTCGAACGCCCGTGCGCTGTGGTTGGCCACGTCGACCGTCTCGAACCCCCCGTCCGTCGGCACGCCGGGGAGGCCCGGCAGCGGCTGGGGGAACGCTCCGCCGGCGGGAGGCACGTTCCAGATCCCGCCCAGGGGGTGGTCGAACACGATCCGGTGGAGCCTCCCCCACCGGTAGTCGGCCTGGTCCGTCGATCCGCCGAAGGCCGGAGCGAGGGCGGGCGAGGCCAGGCGGTCCAGGGCCTCCCGGACGCTCCGCAGGAGCAGGACGTCCCGCCGGTCCGCGGGGTCCGCCACGCCAGGCACGGCGAAGAAGTCCACGCCGGACGCGCCGATGCCCTGGTGTTGGTCGAACGTGTCGAGCAGGTGGCGCAGGGCGGCCAGGGACTGTTCGCCCCCGGGACTCGGCAGGCCGAGCGCGCCGAGCGTCGCGTCGATCGTGTTGGCCAGGGCCCGGCTCCGCCACAGGGCGTAGATCGTGGCGGCGACGCTGTCGTCGACCTCCTGCGCCGACGGAGCCGACAACCCGCCGTGGACGTCGGCGGCGTCGTAGCCCTCGGGGATGCCGGTCGGCGTCGTGAACCCCCAGGCCTCGAGCCGCCCCACGGCCTCGGCCACCGCGGGATCGGCGGCCAGCGCGGCGAGCTCCGGGACCGCGGAGGAATGCGCACGCCGGAACGCCCGTTGCACCGCGGGCAGGAACACCTCCGCGTCGATCAGCGAAACGTCGGACTGCATGACCTGCATGTCGGCGAACGAGATCCGGCCGCCCTCCGCGAGCCGCTGCCGCACCATCTCGGTGATCCGGCCGGCCCGGAAGCCGTCGTAGCCCGGGTTGAGGTAGTAGATCCCGCCGGTGGGCCGGAGCTGGTTCAGCGGGTCGTTGTCGAGGGTGGTGCCGGCGGGGTCGTTGTTCGCGTTCACGAAGAATCCCGCCGGCGGGTTCACCACGTGCGGCATCTCGTCCGGCGGGAGGATCTCGTACGGCAGGACCTGTCCGGGATAGGAGTGGGTGGCGGGCAGCCACTCGTTGCCGCCGGTCCCGTTCCGGATGAACCACGGCGGGAGGCCGTTCACGTGCCCGGCCTCCAGGTCCTCCCGCAGCGGCATCTCGGCGCTGGTGAAATACGCGAGGTTGCCGCTGACGTCGGCGAAGGCCCAGTTCTGGGAGCCGACGTCGAAGGACTGCAGCCCACGCTCGAAGTCGGACAGATTCCGGGCCCGGTCCCACACGAAGAAGGCGTCCAGCTCCCTGGTGGGGCTGAACCCTGTGTACTGGATGCTGAGCGCGGTCCCCGTCGACTGATCGAGCGACACGATCGGCCCCTGGTTGCGCCGGGGCACGATGAGCGTGGCCGGAGGGATCTGCGAGCTGGGCGGGATCACGACGAGCTCGCCGCCGACGTTCGCCCGGTAGGTCTCCGGGATGGCCAGCACGTGCTCCGGCTGGCCCTGGTAGATCGTGCTGAGCCCGCTCGGCGACGAGGGGTCCGGCACGATCTGTTCCGCAAAGGTGTCGGTGACGTCCATTGGGTTGGTGGTCGCCCCCCAGGCCACGAAACGGTTGTGGCCGAGGATGACGCCGGGCGTTCCCGCGAAGCCCTCGCCGGAGACGTCCATCGATCCGTCGCGGAGGTGGATCGGAGAGAAGGTCGAGGGCATGTCGAGCGACAGGTGCGGGTCGTTGGCGATCAGGGGGAACCCCGATGCGCTGCGGGAGCCCGCGACCCCCCACTCGTTCGATCCCGCCCGGCTCTGCTCGTCGAGCACGCCGGTGAGGAACGGCACGCGCTCGATCCGGTGCAGCCACACTCGGGCCAGGCGGACGGCATCCGGGTCGAGCGTCTCCCGGAGGTGCCCGATGGCGCCGCCGCCGGTGGGTGCTGGCGCGGCGGCCTGCGTGGCGTCGGGAACGGTCGACGCGTCGGAGAAGGGCGCCAGGCGGAACGCGTCGTCGTAGAAGAGCGCGTTGCCGTCGAAGCCGAGGGCCGCCCCGGTCCCCACGTACCGCAGGTAGTCGAGGGTGTTCTCGATGTCGACGTCGAAGGACAGCTGGAAGGCGATGGCCTTGCCGATCGTCACGGAGTCGAGCGGCGTCCAGGGCTCGACCGACGTCAGCCCCAGCGCCGCGTACTCGGGAGGGAGCGGGTGGCCGGCGATCCAGGCGTTGACGCCGTCGGCGTAAGCCTGGAGCGCCGCCTTCGTCCCGTCCGAGAGCACGGGAACCGAACGCGCGGCGGCCCGGCGTAGACCGAGCGTCCGCAACTGGACGTCGCTCGGGAGCGCCCCCGTCCCGAACAGCTCGGCCAGGGTCCCGCTCGGGATCCGGCGACTGACGTCCATCTGGAACAGCCGGTCCTGCGCGTGGACCCACCCCTGCAGGAAGTACAGGTCGTGGTCGTTGCGGGCGAGAACGTGGGCGATGCCGTTCCCGTCCCTGGCCACGCTCGCCGCGTCGAGCAACCCGGGGAGGTGCGTGGGCGGTCCGGTGCCGGCAACGGCGGTGGAGGAAGCGGTGGAACCGAGCAGGACGACGAGTCCGGCGATCCCGATGACCCGACGCATGGCCACCCCCTTGATCTCGGCGCGGACCTGTCAAGGCGGGCGGATGCGATCGATCGGCCGATTGTAGACCCATCGACCCAATCGGCCGATTCCCGCGATCGACCCAGCATGGAGAGCACCGATCGTTCGGTTCTGGAAGGCGCCTGGTGGTGCCTTGCGAGCGACTTGTCGGGCCGACCAGCTCGCCGGTCCGGTCGAAGCCGGGTCATCTCTGTCCCTATCTTTGGCGCGACGGCCGGGCGTATGGTCCCTCCATGCGTATCCGGGCTGCATCGGTCGCCGTGATGGCCCTCGCCTTGCAGTTCGCCCTCGTCGAGGTCGCCCAGGCGGCCCCTTGCACGTACCGGCCCGCGCACAAGGTGGTCCGCGCGACCGTCTCGGATTTCCTCTCCGTCGTCGTCACCCGGAGCGGCGACCAGATCCAGCTGGTCGTCGACAACACGGTCGTCCCCTGCGGGGCGGCGACGGTCACCAACACCGACAGGGTGGTGGTAACCGGCACCGGTGGCAGCTCCGACACCTTCTTCGCGAACTTCCTGGGAGTCGGTGAGAACGTGGGACGCCTCGGGCCCGGCGCGACTCCCGAGTCGTCGGGGCAGAGCGAGATCGAGATCCGGTTCGACGTCACCCCGGGCAACAGCGTCTTTCCCCCGCAGGACCCCCTGCCCCTCTACTTCCAGTACGTCGGCTCGTCCGCTCAGGATAGGCTGACGATGGGCTCGAAGGGCGCCGACCTGAGCGGCGACGGGGACCTCGACGTCACCTCTTCCCACGGCTTCCAGGGAGCGTGGCTGTTCGGCGTCGGCGGCGGGGACGTCCTCACCCTCGCCGGAGGGGGCGACGCCGGGGCGCCGTTCGCCTTCCCGTCGCAGATGGACGGCGGCAACGGGAAGGACAGGCTCACCGGCGGAACGGCAGACGATCAGATCACCGGCGGGAACGGCCGGGACTCGCTGGCCGGTGGCCTCGGCAACGACACCCTCATGGCGAACGACGGATTGGCCGACGGTGTCGACGGAGGCGACGGAGACGACACCGCGTACGTCGACGATGCGCTCGACACCGTGACGAACGTGGAGCACGTCATCATCAGCTGACGGCACCCCGGCCAGCCGGCGGCCGAGCCGAGGCGGAAACAACGAGCCGTTCGGGCAGCGCCCCACTTCCCGATCGACCTCGGGGCTCGCTCTGGGTGGTGAACGTCGACGGGTCGAATCCACATCAGCTCGACACCGGCAGGCTGGCCCCCTGAAGCACCTCCCCGCTACGGCAGGAAGTAGTTCGGGTTGGGCAGCTTGATCGTGCGATCCGCGTGTCCGCCGACCAGGTCGCTGAACTGGTCGCCGAAGTTCGCCACGATCTCGTATCCGAGCGACTCGATGTGCGCCCGCGTGGCGGACTTGTAGTGCACGGTCGTGCACGACTTGCCGAGGCTGATCTCGGTGGCGCAGGCCTGCTGCAGGTAGGGCGGGTAGTCGACGACGGCCGGCTTCGTGAACAGCCCGTCCTCGCCCCCGTTCAGCGTGGTCGGGGTCGGGTAGCCCGCGTCCACACCGACGCCGTCCGCGGTCAGGTTCCCGAGCGTGGCCGCCTCCTGCGTGGCCGGGCGCCCGGTGAGGAAGATGATCGCGTACCCCATGTTGGCGGCGTTCTTGACCATCTTCCGCATCCCCGGGACGGCCGGGAACTTCTGCTGGTTCACGAAGTCCGCGTTCGTCGTCAGGTTGAACGCCCAGTTGCTGAAGATCTCGTAGTTCCAGGTGGCCAGCGTGGTGTCGTCCACGTCGAGGACGATGGCCTGGTCCTCACCGGGCATGCGGGCCGTGGTCAGCCAGTCGGTCCCGTCGGCGGCCACCCCCCGGGCTTCCGCGGCGTAGTAGCTGCCAGCGGCGAAGATCCCGGTGCCCAGCGGGTCGCCGTAGTAGTTCCTGATCTGCTGGCGCAGGACGTCCAGGTTCGTGATGTCCCGCTCGTGGTGCGGCGTGAACGTGTCGATCGCGGGATGCGGAGTCGCCGCGATCGCGGCGATGACCCCCGAGAGCGAGAACGCCAGCACGACGACCAGCACCGTCACTCGAGATGCCCGCTCGCGCGAGAGCACGCGTCTCATGGGTTCTTCCCTCCTTCCCCACCATGACCCAGAGGACCGACCGGGAGCCGGCCCCGGATGGTGGCGAGGCCGATTGAGGCAGATGGCGCCTGGTGACGGGAGGGCCATCAGGGTCCTCACCGTCGGGATCTTCGGTGGCGTCGAGGGGCGCGCCGGGAGGGATTCGAACCCCCGACCTTCTGATCCGTAGGTATCGAGGCACGAGCGGTGTGCGACCGGGCGTTTCCGCAGGTCGCGCAGGAGCGAAAGCGGCTCAGTTATCGTCTGTGATCCAGCGGGTCGGGTGGGGGTCCCCAGACCTGCGATTCACGCGCTACCGCTCAGATCACGCGGCCACGTGCTGGATCACGCTCCCCCTGCTCTTGAAGTTCGCCCCGTCGCCGGAGTAGATGCCCACGATCTTGTGCCGGCCCACGGCGAGCGTGGATGTCGTCAGCGTCGCCTGGGCACAGTGGGTGCCGCCCCCGGGGGCGAGGCTCACCCCGGAGGCCAGGACCGGCCCGGTGCCCCCGTCCCGGAACTTCACGGTCCCCGTGGGGGTGGCGGGAAGGCTGGGGGGCTTCGCGCACACCGTAGCCGTGAACGTCACGGACTGTCCGGAGGTCGAGGTGGTGTCGGAGGAGGTCACGGCGGTGGTGGTCTTGCCCTTCTCCA
>WNFU01012727.1_pt1 | contig 18649 bp, 14 predicted proteins | sample 5400121 | NCBI WGS metagenome assembly WNFU01 (sample SAMN13153360, study PRJNA577476) | soil metagenome | isolation source: 100 cm soil or saprolite under grassland replicate 1 | place: USA:California | collected 2016-06-15 | reverse complement strand
GAAACGATAAATTGATAATGGGACTGCCCACCCTCTTGCACTTCCACTTCCTGGCTCGGATAGCTCTGGCGGATCAGATCTGCAATGCGGTTCGCTTCCACATGGGACAAATTTTCCCCATAGAACAACGTGATCAATTCATGCTCATCCGCATCCGCTTTGTCGAGCAGTGCCAGGCAGCCTTCTTCCAACGAACCTGCCGAAGCCACCAGTTTGCCATCCAGCAGCGCGATCACCTGCCCGGTCTCCACCTTGACGCCCTCAATTTCAACCGAACGGACTGCAACCGTGATTTCACCAGTCTTGACATCGCTTAGAGCTTTGGTCATTTTGTCTGCAATCGCTTCCAGCTCACCCTCCGGGTTGAGCGAGAGCATCGCGGCAAGTCCTTGCGGGACCGTGCGACTCGGCACAACAACCACTTGTTTGACGGTTACTTCCTTGGCTTGGTTTGCCGCCATGATGATGTTCTTGTTGTTGGGGAGGATGATCACCTTGTCTGTGGGCAGATCTGCAAAGGAATTCAGGATATCTTGCGTGGATGGATTTTTTGTCTGCCCGCCTTCGACCGTTGCCGCCGCGCCGAGGCTAGCAAAAATTTTGCTCAAGCCTGCGCCCGGAGAGACGACCACCACCGCGATCTGACCCGGTTCCACAGAAGCAAATTGGATGCGGCTGGCTTTGCTTTTCTGGATATCATCCATTTGCGCCAGCAGGTTTTCCATGGCTACTTTTGTGATGGTGCCAATGCCCATGATGTAATCGATCGGTTCGTAGCGTTTATCGAGCGGCACATGGATGTGCATCCGGTAGATCCCTTCGCCTTCGCCCACCTGAATGGAAGTACCCATTTCTTCGAGCCGCCCGTAAAATTTTTGCAGGTCAAATTCATTCGACGGCATGAAGTCCACAACCACTTCGTAATCCTGTCCCTCCTCCACTGTTTCCATTGCATCCTGCATTTGCATGCTCGAGATGGGCTGCACACTCATGGTGGGTGTCTCAAGCGATTCACCATACACGTGCCGCAGCATCCCTTCCAGAATAAAAAATAAACCTTTGCCACCCGAATCAACCACTCCCGCCTGCTTGAGGACCGGCAACAGATCTGGAGTCTTTTGGACAGCCTCATCCGCGGCTTTGACCGCAATCTCCAGGATGTCGATCGCGTCCTGCGTGGACACCAAAGCGGCTTCCGTTGCATCCGCTACTCCGCGTGCAACGGTCAAGATCGTGCCTTCCACCGGGCGGACCACTCCTTTATAAGCCGTATCCCGCGCTTCACTGAATGCTTTGACCAACGTAGGAGCATCCAGAATATCCTTGCCATGAACGCCGCGCGCAAACCCGCGCCACAACTGGGAAAGGATCACCCCCGAATTGCCACGCGCCCCCATCAACGCGCCTTTTGATACCGCAGCTGCCATGTCCGTGATGTTACGATGACCAAGATCTTTGATCTCATTCCACGCCGATTGCATAGTCAGCACCATGTTCGTTCCCGTATCCCCATCCGGCACCGGAAAGACATTCAAGGCGTTCACCGTCTGCTGGTTCGTACGGAGCCAGATCAGTCCTGCCTCGACAAGCCGCTTCATCGACTGACCATTAATTTGCTGCTTACGGAGTTTCTCTACACGTGCGGTATCTACTGCCATGACATTTCTACTCCTAGTCTGTATTGCTCACGCGTAGTCCTGCCACGTGTACGTTAATGGAATTTACCCTCAACCCCAACGCCTTCTCCACATGAAAGCGGACGGTATTGGCAACGCTCTCCGCTACGGAATTGATGCGTGTGCCATACTCCACGATAATATGAATTTCGATATCAATATCCTCGCCGTTATAACGAACGGACACACCGCGTGAAGGCTCGCGAGTGATTGTTTTGACAAGGCCGTCCGCAATGTTCATTGGCGCCAGCCCCACCACACCGTAGGATTCGAGTGTGGCATGATAAGCGATCGTGACAATCGCGTTCGGTGAGATATGGATGCGGCCCAGAGAGGTTGTTTCTTCGCCCATGGTTTTCCTTATATTTGTTATGTCACACCAGCAGTCGATTTGCTTAGCAAATCGTGCGGTGCAAGTGTTGCGAGCCCCGTGAAGCAATCTCCCGTTGATAGAAAGATCCCTGTCAATAAGCACATACCATCTAAGAGGAGATTGCTTCGTCGCCCTTGGGCTCCTCGCAACGACATTTCTTTCGTCTATTTTATCATCTCGCCTTGAGGAAGGTTACGATGTATGGTAAAATGCCCTGCCTTCAAAAAGGCAGCTGGACCTCGCTTCACTTGGAATTATAGCAAGAAAGGATATTGCAAGAAAATGGCTAAGTGCGCTAACTGCGGTAAATCAACCACCTTCGGTCATAATCGCTCGTTCTCCCAACGCGCCACCAACCGCTCGTTCAAACCGAACCTGCAAAAGACGCTCGTGATGGAAAAGGGTCGTGTCGTACATAAAGTATTGTGCGCCAAGTGCATCAAGACCCTGAGCAAGACTGCGTAGATTTAAAGTCACAAAACAAAGGTCACGACCATTTGGGTCGTGATTTTTGTTTAATTAACCACTGAGAAAACCTTTTTAAATTCTCCGTGACTCCGTGTCTCAGTGGTTAGTCGATTAATGTACGCAGAGACTGCACTCCTGCCGCTAGGCCCTCGGGATGTTTGAAAATAGCCGTCGCTGCAACGAAAGCAGTTGCTCCGGACTCTTTCATTTTGGGCAACGTCTCAACATCGATCCCGCCATCCACCTCCAGCCAGGCCGAGGATCGCAGCGCATTCAGCTTTTGGCGAATTTCTGATACTCTCGCAATGGACTCTGGCATAAAGTTTTGTCCCGAATAGCCAGGATGCACGCTCATCACTAATATTAAGTCGGCTTCCGGCAAGGCCGGTTGGATCGCGCCAACGGACGTCTCGGGGTTCAACACAGCGCCCGCTCTACATCCCAGGGATTTGATCTGTTTCAGTGTTCCAACGATATCAGGACAAGTTTCTACATGGACGGTCAAACCTGTAGCGCCAGCTTTCGCAAACGCTTCAATATAACGCTCGGGGTTCTCGATCATCAAATGGACATCCAGCGGCAGCTTGGTGATCCGCCTGCATGTTTCAACGACAAAAGGTCCCATCGTAATGTTGGGCACGAAGTGCCCATCCATCACATCCACATGGATCCAATCCACACCCGCCGATTCAACGGTCGCGATTTCTTCGCCAAGGCGCGCAAAATCGGCAGAGAGAATGGATGAGGAAAGAACGTACTTATTCGTCATAATAAAAAATAAAGGTGACAATCACTCAAGAATCGATTGTCACCTGTTTTATCGAGGGTTGTATAGGAAGAAAATATAGATCCAGAATGGGATCAAGCCGCCCACGGCAATGAGCGCCATCAAACCGAGTCCCACGGAGGTCCAATCGATGTCAGGCATGGAATAGTCTGGGGGGCGAAGTGTCGTTTCAGGTGCATTGATTGCGGGCGTAGAAGTATGTGGAGGAGGTGGAGACGGTTCTGGTCGCTGATAGGTGGGTGCAGCTTCAGGAGTCATGTTCAAAGCCGCCGCAGCGCGTTCATCTCGTTGAGTACCAAAGCGCAAAAGGACGCGTCCCAATTGATCTGCCGTGCGATAGCGTGCGGCAGGCTCTTTGGAAAGAACCTTCAGTACAATTTGTTCAAGAGCAGAGGGAATGTCCGGCACATATTCGCTTGGCGGAATAGGCGGCGTTTCCAGATGCATGCGCGCAAGTCCCTCACTGCTAGGGGCAGTGAAAGGCAATGCACCTGTCAGCACCTCATAAAGGACGACACCCAGCGAGTAGACATCTGAAGCAGGTGAAGGCGCTTCTCCAGCAGCCTGCTCAGGCGAGAAGTATTGCGGCGAACCCCAAACCACATCTGCACGCTCGTCCGGCATGATCGTGGAGAGGGCACGCGCAATGCCAAAGTCTGTCACCTTGAGGCGGGCATCGGGCGTGACAATCATATTATGCGGCTTGACGTCACAATGAACCAGTCCTGCGCGGTGAGCATAACCAATCCCAGCACAAGCCTGCACCATTAACGGAATCGCTTCTTCCACAGAAAAGCGTCCGCGCTGGCGGAGAATGGTCTTCAAATCCTTGCCAGGAATGTATTCCATCACAAGGAAGAGTTGCCCGTGATCAAAGCCAAAATCATGGACGGTGACAATATTGGGATGGGAAAGGTTGGCCGCCGCGCGCGCTTCCTGGCGAAACCGTTGCTGGAAGGCCTCATCATTGGAATAATCCTCATGCAAAACTTTGATCGCCACCGAACGTTCCAGCATCAAATCCCGCGCCCGGAACACATCCGACATGCCACCTGAACCCAGTCGTTCCAGCAACTGATAGCGGTTGTTGAGCAACATTCCTTCGTTCATTGCAAAAAAGATTATACCCCAGCCCTCTCTAAATACGATATTGAGATGATTCCTATGCATTCAAAAACTTAACTGGCGTATTTGCCCTTTCAGGATGCTCACTGCAACGAACTCAATGCGGGGCAAGTGCGCAAGAGAGGGGTCGGCAAAATTGCAAAAGGGGGAATAAACATTTATAATCCTGGCGAAGGGATACTTTGATGTAAGGCCCGCGGAACCCAACCTTTGTAGGAATTTGAAAATGAGGGAATTTTTAAGAACTCACTAACCTTTTCCTAGACAAAAGATTTTGCGCATGAGAAAATCTACAAAGTACCGCTCACCCGTTTACATGCGTAACTGAATAGGAATTATGATCTTTTCTCTAACTCGCTGTACAACAAGCGGTGCATTCAAATTTATCTTTATCAAGGAGTTATCATGAGTCAGGAGAGGAAGAGTAAACGCCAGGAACGACGCGCCAAAATTGTACAAAAGGAAAAGCGCAGTCGTCTGGTCACGATTGGTCTCGTCACACTGGGTGCGGCATTGTTGGTCTTTGCCGTTGTATGGCCTCAACTCAGGCCGGTTGCACAGGTCGTCGCCGTTGACCCAGGGACACATCCCAACCCCAAAGACAATTCAATAGGGGATCCAAATGCTCCCATCAAAATCGAGGAGTTTGCCGACTTTCAGTGTCCGTTCTGTGAGCGTTTCCACCAGGACACTGAGCCCTTATTGAAGCAATATTATATTGACACCGGCAAGGTTCAATACATCTTTCGTTCCATGGATAATTTCGTCAGCGATAACATTGCAAAGCAACAGGGTACCCCAGCAACCACTGAATCACAGGATGCTGCCGCGGCAGCCTATTGCGCGGGTGACCAGAACAAATTCTGGGACATGCACGCCTACCTCTTTGCGAATGCGCTCGGGGAAGATGCTGGTTCTTATACCGATAAACGCCTGGCAGCCATTGCTGAAAAGGCTGGGCTCGATATGGACCAATTTAACAGTTGCTACAGCAGCGGCAAATTTAAGGACCGTGTTCAACAGGATGCTCAAGATGGACAGGCTGCTGGTGTCACTGGAACTCCAGCTTTTATCATCACGTATACCGTGAACGGCGAGACAAAGACGGATAGAATTGATGGTGCTGAACAATTTAGTACCTTCCAGCAAAAACTCGAAGCGGCTTTGAACGAGATTGGCGCACAATAATCTTAAATCCACATACAAAGGAATGGTTATGAGCCCTGAAAAGGTAAGCAAACGTCAGCAACGCCGGGAACGGATGCAGCGTCAACAACAACGCCAGCGATTGATCCTCATTGGTCTGATTGTCCTGGGCGCGGCCCTTGTCGTTTCTGTAATTGTCTATCCGAATCTGAAATCGGTGGGTGAAATTATCACGGTTACACCGGCTACATTACCCAACGCGGATGGATTAAGTTTGGGCGACGCCAGTGCACCGGCAACTATCGATGTATTCGAAGATTTCCAATGCCCAGCCTGCAAATCGTTCACAGAAACCACTGAACCTCTTATCATCGAAAACCTGGTTTCCACCGGAAAAGCACATTATGTGTTTCACAACTATCCATTTATTGATGATAATACGAATCCACTGGGTGGCGGCGAATCGGATCAGGCTGCCAATGCCGCCATGTGCGCGAACGAGCAGGGTAAATTCTGGGAGATGCATAGCATTCTGTATGCCAATTGGAATGGTGAAAACCAGGGCAATTTAAGCGACCGCCGTTTGCAAGCTATGGCGGAAAGCATCGGGCTGGATATGAACGCGTTCAATGCGTGTTTCAACGCCAACAAATTTGAAGCAGAAATTCAGGCTGATTTCAATAAAGGCAAGGATATGGGAGTGAGCGGTACACCAACCGTGTTTGTCAACGGAAAACAAGCAGGTCAACCGGGCAAAATCCCTTCTTATGATGAGATTGCTCAGGCCGTCAACGTCGTTAATCCGGCTCCGTAGCCAAAAGGACACGGTCACGACCGTGTCCTTTTTGATTCTCTCGCGTGTATAATGAATTTGGAGTCAACGATTCCCATCGTTGGCTCAAAGTCTGGAGACTTTGGACTCCCTTTCCCCTGAGGAACTATGACGAAACGCCGCGTCACTTCGACTAAGCTCAGTGCAGGCACTCTCTCCCTGAATTGGTTTCTGCTCCTTGCATTGATCCTTGCTTCCTGCAATGGACTGCCAGTACCCATCGTTGCCACAGCCACGCCTGCCATTCCCACGCCGACTACATTTCAACAGTCATTGCCTCCCGCGCTGGTTGAAACAGATCCGCCGCTTGGCAGCCTGATTGGTTATCAATCCCCCATTACGTTTTACTTCAATCAGGCGGTGAACAAATCCTCAGCCGAGTCCGCGTTGGCGGGTTTGCCCGCGGGCACATTTACCTGGAACGATGAGGCGACGCTGATATTCACTCCGACACAACCTTATCAACCCAATGCACCCCTCAATTTCTCGATCGCAAATTCTATGCAGTCCGCGAATGGATTTGGTCTGGCTGCGCCCATTGATCTTTCCTTTACCGTTGCAGATTATCTGCGCCCAACCAACTTCCTGCCAAAGCCGGATGCGGAGGATGTCAACGTCGATGCGGCGATTGTGGTCTCATTTAATCAGCCAGTCGTTGCGCTGGGAGGAGATACATCCTCACAACCTCCAGCTTTCACCATTCAGCCTCCCGCCAAGGGACATGCAGAATGGATTAATACCAGTACCTATATCTTTTATCCTGACCCCGCGCTGGCCGGGGGAACACAATACACCGTCAGCTTGAACCCGGAATTGAAGACGGTAACGGGTGTTGGGCTGGAGGGAACGGAACAGACAACCTGGAAGTTCACCACTTCGAAACCGCGCGTGGTCACCCTGGAACCCTCCATCATGGGATTGCTTCCGCTGGAGCCCGAAATCAAACTGACGTTCAATCAACCTATGGACACCGAAAGCGTCGAATCGAATTTTTCGTTCAGTGGACCGGAAGGCGTGGTGAACGGAAAATTTTCGTGGAATAAAGATGAGACGGAAACGACGTTTGTGCCGAATCATTTGCTCGGGCGCAATGTTGGTTATATCTTGAATTTGGGCGCGACGGCAAAATCAAGAGGCGGATTAATTCTGGGTGCCGATTACGGGGCGGTATTCAACACGTATGATAATTTTGCAGTAAAGGACACAAAAACGGATTTTGGAGTAACGACGTTCACGTTCGTTTCGCCGCTTGCCAAAGCCAATTACAAAAACCTGGTCGGCGTATTCCCGGATGTGGATAATCTACAACCCGAAGTATCGGAGGATGGTTTAAGTCTTTCCATCTATGGCGATTTTATTCCCGATACAACCTATACGTTTGAATTATCCGCGCGCATTAAGGATCGCTGGGGGCAACCGCTGGGCGATTCATTTGTACTCGAGACGCATACACCCTCCTTACCGTCCATGTTGAATGTGTCGTTGTTTGGTTCATCCATGGCGTTCATCCGACCAGACGAACCCGTGCTATACGCGCGGGCTGCAAACATCAAGGATGTAAGCACCACGGTTGCCCCTTTGTCATTGCAGGATTTCTTCTCCCTTCAAAATTCGTATGATAACCAGCAGGCTTATGTTCCGAATAATGCGGCTACTTACTCCCAGACATTCGAGCTGCCACCCGGAGATACGAGCGAGGTAAAACTCGGGCTAGCGCAATCGAACAACCAGCTCTTGCCGGGTCTGTATTATGTCAGTTTGTCTTCGCCACAGCTTCAATCTTCAAAGAATATTTATTTGGTGGCATCCAGTCAGGTGAACCTTACTTTCAAACTGGGAGCAACGGAGGCACTGGTTTGGGCAGTGGATCTGCCTTCGCAAACGCCGATCCCAAATGCGCCCATCGCGATTTACGATGATACGGGGAATCAGATCGGCTCAGGGACAACAGACGAAAACGGATTGTGGAAAGGCGAGGTAGACGCACACGCGCGCAGCGGTCAGGCATATGCCATGCTCGGCGCGCCGGGGGATGAGAATTTTGGGATATCTGTCAATAGTTGGGGCTGGGGACTCAGCGCCTGGAACTTTGGTTATTCACAACAAGTGCAGGCGCCACATACAAAAATTTATATGTACACCGATCGCCCCATGTATCGCCCCGGGCAAACCGTTTATTTCCGGGGTATAGCGCGGCAGGCATTCAATGGACGATATGAATTCCCTCCCATTAATACGATCCCGCTGATCTTGCGGGATGCGAATGGAGTTCAGCTTTCAAACTATGATATGCAGCTTTCTCCATACGGAACGTTCAATGGAGAGTTTAAATTTGAATTCTATTTTTCATTACAGGTGGCAGAGTATCGCAAGCCCGAGATCAATTTGAAGGTAGACTTTTCTGCCGATGAAATTCAACTGGGCGACGTAGAGCGGACAACAGCCAATGTCGACGCGCGTTATTTCTTCGATGCGCCAGTCAGTGATGTAAATGTTCATTGGGCGCTTTACGCAAAGCCCGATACATTCTATGTGCCAAATTATGAGACAGGTGTCGTGGATACCTCCTGGCAGAATGCATTCCGCTTTGGAGGTGGATTCGGTCCCGATTATTTGGGGGATTTTATCGGAGAAGGAACCGGTCAAACGACGCCGCAGGGGACTCTGTCCATTGAGTTGCCAGCCATCCCTGAGAAGGACTCGGGACAAATCCTCACCTTGGAAGTGACCGCGCAGGATGAATCCGGGTTACCGGTCAGTGCGCGCACGGAAATGCGCGTGCATCCCGCGGATTTTTACATTGGTCTTCGTCCCGATCAATGGATTGCCCGCGCAGATGAACCGATCGGTTTTGAAGTATATACCGTCGATTGGGCGAAGAATCCGTCAGTAGAGAAAAAGCTTAGTGCCGAGTTCAACCAGGTACGCTGGGAAAAGCAGACAGATAACAATGGTTTCCCAACCTACACGCCTGTGTATACACCGGTCAGCAGCAGTGATCTTGTCACGGGACCGGATGGCAAAGCGCGCCTTTCATTTGTCCCGCCTACTTCGGGGACATATATGCTCGATGTTTCGGGTAATGATGCTCATACGCAATCGTTGATCTGGGTGGGTGGGCCGGGGAGCGCCGCATGGCCCGATTTACCCGATCAAAGGTTTGAGCTGACAGCCGATCGTGATTCATACAAAGCCGGTGACACTGCCAAGATCTTTATCCCGAATCCATTCGCCACGAATTCGCTGGCGCTTGTCACCGTGGAGCGCGGTGTGGTTTCCAGCGCGGAAGTGATCACGCTGAGTGGAAGTGGAAACGAATATTCGTTACCGCTCACAGAAGAGGACGCGCCGAATGTGTATGTGAGCGTGACAGCCTTGGGACAGGGCAACGAATTTCGATATGGACTCGTTAATATCCCGGTTGCGCCGGAGGCAGAATCATTGAATGTACAAGTAACATCGAATCCAGCCGAAGTAGGTCCGCGCGAGGATGTTACCTTCGATGTGCAAGTTACAGACCATCAAGGTCAACCCGTGGAAGGAGAGTTTTCTTTATCGGTGGTGGATCTTGCCAGCCTGGCATTGGCTGACCCGAATGCCGAAGATATTTTGCCAGCATTTTATAAGGAGCAGTCACTTGGTATTGAAACCGGAGTCTCGCTCGCCGCGTATAGTGGACGCAATGCCACTCAGCCGGCCGGAGGAGGCGGTGGAGGCGGCGGAGAGTTACCCATTATTCGCGAAGAATTTCCTGATACTGCCTATTGGAATCCGTCGCTCATCACAAACTCCGAAGGGCGCGGACAGGTGAAAATGACTCTGCCCGATTCACTCACGACCTGGCAGGTGGATGTACGTGGTCTTACGGTAGATACACGCGTAGGTCAGGCGGAAACCCAGATCATCGCGACAAAGCCGCTGTTGATCCGACCGGTCACGCCGAGATTTTTGGTCAGCGGTGATCATGTCCTGATGTCGGCTGTTCTCAATAACAACACCCCGAATGACGTAGATGTAAATGTCAATTTGCAGAGCGAAGGCTTTGTGCTGGACGAGCCGGGTAAAGCCGCAAAGCAAGTCCGTGTGCCCGCCCACGGACGCGCCCGCTTGGAATGGTGGGGCAGCGCGGGAGCTGCTGGATCAGCTGATCTCGTTTTCTCCGCGATGACCACAGATAACCCGTCCTTACAGGATTCGGCGCGCCCGGTCTGGGGTGCCTTGCCGATTATGCAATACAGTGCTCCACAGGCATTTGTCACCGGTGGAGCGTTGCGCGATGCCACTTCCCAACAGGAAGTCATTTCGCTGCCGCGTACCTTCATGCCGAATGGCGGCGGCCTGGATGTTGAACTCAGCCCCTCCCTGGCTGGCAGCTTGTTATCTGCGTTGGAGGTGGTAGACATTCCCGACTACGCCATGAGCGCGGAGGCAACCATTTCCTACCTCCTGCCAAATCTCGAAGTTTATCGCGCCTTGAATGGCGCGGGCTTAAGCGATCCAAAATTGACGGAACGGGTCACATCCAATGTTGCCACGAGCATCAGCCGGTTATTGAGTTTGCAGAATGAGGACGGCGGCTGGAACTGGTGGGGCAGATCCTTCTTCAATGAAGATGGCACGCAGGCAAATGCCTCTGACCCGTATATCTCGGCGTATGTGTTCTTCGGTTTACTGCGCGCCCGCGAGATAGGCATGAGCGTGGATGAAAACGCGCTTCAACGCGCCGGCACCTATTTGAGTGGGCTAAAACCGGAGATCACCAACGATACCAATGGCGCAAAACTGGATGAAATCACATTTGTTGAATTTGCGCTAACACAGGCAAGTTCGTTCGATGAAGCACTGATCAGCAAACTGTATGAGGCGCATGATCGGATGAGTCCATCCAGCCGGGCATTGCTGGCATACGTTCTCAATAAAATCAATCCGGCAGATTCCCGCGTGCATGACCTGATCTCCAATCTCGAATCCTCTGCCATTCTCACCGCTTTAGGTGCGCATTGGGAAACTCCGAGAGAAAACATCTTCACCACAGGTTCACCAATTTACACGACTTCGGTGGTTGTGTTTGTGCTCGCGCAACTTGACCCAGCCAACCCAGTCGTGTTTAATGCCGTACGTTACCTCGCCGCACATCGAAACGCGCGTGGCTTGTGGAGCATCGGTCATGAGAACGCCTGGGCAATGATAGCTCTCAACGAAGCAATGGTGGGGTTCGGCGATCTCAAAGCAGATTTTGCGTTCCATGCCTCGCTGAACGGAGGTCCGCTGGCGAGTGGTGATGTCTCTGGCAATCAGGTCCTCGCACCGACGAACGCCGAGGTGCCGCTCGAATTTTTATCACCCACTTCGCCCAATCTGCTGACGATCCAGCGTGAAGATGGACTGGGACGCCTGTATTATCGAGCGGTATTAAATGTCAACCGCCCCGTGGAAGATGTGAAGCCAATCGATGCAGGCATGCGGGTTGATCGAGTCTATACAGCCAGTGACTGTAGTAAGAACTGTCCACCTCTTTCCGCGCTTCAGCTTGGTTCCGATAAACCGATCACCGCTAAACTGACGCTTGTCCTGCAGCACGATTCGCATTATGTGATGGTCGAAGATTTCATCCCCGCCGGCATGGAAATTTTGAATCGCAGTTTGAAAACCAGCCAGCAGGGGATTGAAGGAACAGAAGCCGGCGTGCAGGTTCAGCTCGAACAGTTCGATGACAGCGATCCCTTCGCTGAAGGTTGGGGCTGGTGGCTGTTCCATGAACCACAGATCCGCGACGATGGCATTCTCTTCTCCGCCGATTATCTCCCTGCCGGAACCTATGTGTTAACGTATACCCTCATCCCATTGCAGGCTGGTGAATATCGTGTCTTGCCTGCTCATGCATGGGAGTCCTTCTTCCCTGAAGTGCAGGGAACCAGCGCAGGCGCGGTGTTTGAGATCAAACCGTAGAAATGAATCAGCCACATCCTTATTAGCAGGATAAATCTATGAGCTACGAAGGCAAAATGCTTGAAAATCTAAAGATGCCAACTCAAATGGAAGTTAAGCAGGCATTATTGAAATCGTTATTTAATAACAAGGGAATAATCAAGGAGTTCGGGGCTGGTGAAAATATTGTTGAAGAAATTGCAAACGATTTTGGTTTAAGTGAAGAACAACGAACGGCCTACCTTGAGACAATTTACAAGAAAGAAAACAGAGTTAAAAAATCTTATCTTTGGCATCGTTTATTATTTCGCGCTGCCGACTCTTTGGCAAAAGAAAAATTAGTTTCTCGTCCCACTCAAACAGTTCTGCTTACAAATAAAAAAGAATGGATGCTTACAGAAGCTGGCTATAACCGGACACTTGAAATATTACACATTCCTTTAACGCAAAAGGACTTTTTGCCAATAAAATCTTACGAGGTTCAAAAAATAGTAAAGAAAATTTATAAAAAAGAAAGACCTGAAAACTATAATCCATTTGAAACCAAGAAAATAGTACAAATTACTCGAGAAGCTAAACTTCGTAATCGCGCCTTCAAACAAGCCGTTAAGGAAGCATATGATTTTAGGTGCGCAGTTTGTGGAATGAAAATTTACTCCCCAAACACCTTGCAATGGGAAGTGGAAGCTGTACACATTGTTCCTCACAGTAGAAATGGAAAAGACGATTTATTGAATGGATTGGCACTGTGTCGTTTACATCATTGGGCATTTGATGTTGGTTGGTTTACTTTAGAAGATAATTTTAAGATCCTTGCATCAAGGAAAATTAAAGATTTATCTTCTGACTTTGGCAAGCTAGGAAATTATGATTTTATGGGGCAACTATCACAGGAGAACCTGAGAATTTCTTTACCGGAGGAACAGGGAATTTACCCACATCCTAATGCTCTTAAATGGCATAGAGAGAACATTTTTTACGGCTGATTGCAGAGGAATATGAAAAGCAAAAATGATATTATTTATGCATTAAACATAGAAGAAAGAGGATCAAAATGCGAAAGAAAAAGGACGAAGTTATATACCATATTACTGTTTCAGACATTCAAGAGGTTGCTGAGGATAAACTTAAGCGCGAACTAACCCCTGAAGAGGTAAAGCTAGTTACTGATCGATTTGTTGACTATCTTCCTTGGTATGACGCCATATCTTTAGCAATTGGGGAACTAATTCCTTATGATTATAACGATGATGACGATAATGAATTGCAAATGTATACTTAGGATTTAACATCATTGGAATTAAGTGGTTTAAATCCCTCCTACCTCACCATCCCCCACATCGCCAGTCCGCCAATGATCACCTCAACCCGTACAACACTTCCTACCTCACCATCCCCCACATCGCCAGTCCGCCAATGATCACCTCAACCCGTACAACACTTCCAAAAATCCGCCACCCATTTCATCAAATAACTTTGGCGCAAGGATTTCGAACAAGCCTAATCCAGTCATACCCAAACCAATTAAAACTAGAATGATTCCCGGCAATAAGCGAGAAACAAGCAAGTTCATGATCACAATCCAACGTTGGCCTTCCTGCAATTCATGCGAACCAACGAGAGTAATCACTGCCTGCATGAGGCAAAGCGCTCCAAACAGAATGAGTGGCAGGCCAGGATGACGCGCCATTTGCAAAACCAGTTCGCGTCCATTGATGTTTTCATCCATCATGATTGAAACGACAATAAGGAACAAACCCAAGAGATTGAACTGGATGCCTTGTAAGATAGCAGGGAGATTTGTATATGTTTGTACATCCCCATGACGCCGTCTGCCAAACACAATATGCCGCGTGATGATAGCTTCCCATCCAATTGCCATCGAAGTCAGCCCTAAACATGCGAGCCCAGCATAGCTAAAAAATGGGATAGAAAGCTTCTCACCCCCTAAAATAAGTAAAATGCCGAGCAGACCCAGAATGATTTGAATTGTCGTCCACATAGAAAGTCGCTTCGACGGCGTCTATCTCCAATCCTAATCCTTACGTATTATTTCTACCTCACCATCCCCCACATCGCCAGCCCACCAAAGATCAGCACTACCGTCGCCGCGCCAACAATTACCTCGCGCAAGGGACGTTTATCCACAAGATGATAAGTAGGAGAGATTCCTTCAATCTCCCACAAGGGACCTGCGAACGAAGTGAATATCAATCCGCCGAGTAGACCACCGATATGCCCCCAATTGTCGATACCGGGCAATGATCCAATAATGAACAAGTTAATCGCCGCGATAAAGATGATATTCCCGATTGCGCTCCTGAACTGTCCGGCGAACAGTTTGCGGTTCTGAATCAAAAAGACTCCTTCTGCCGAAAGCAATCCGAAGATCGCGGTGGACGCGCCAACAGAGTATCCTGGTGAGAACAAGAAGGACATTACATTTCCCGTGAACGCACCAAGCACATAAAGCAAAAGGAATCGTCCATGCCCAAAATGACGTTCGAGTCCCGTACCGAATGAAAACAAGGCATACATATTGAAACCGATATGCGCGATGGATCCGTGTACCAGGGCGGGAGTCAGAAAACGCCATAATTGACCTGCGCGGATCAGATCATTCGCTTTGGCAAACAATGCGACTGGAATATCTGTTTGAACAAGAGCTTGACTCGCCAGTTGTAGTACATAGATGAAGGCCGTAACGCCAATGATTGAATACGTTACATAGGGAGCAGAGCGCGGCATCGGCACACGCATAGCTTGTTGCGCAGGAGCGGGCTGAGGGGTTTGCCCGGAGGGTATCGAGGCTGTTGAAGGATCAGGGTTGGGTTCCTGAGGAGCACTAGGAGGTTTATTCACAAGGTTACCTTTCGCGGATTCACGCGATGATGTTCCGCATCAATAATGGCACGGATGGTGTCCACCGTTTCATCCAGATGAAATTCACGGTTCACGATCACATAATCGAACGCTTCCACGCGCTTGAGTTCTTTGCGCGCCGTGGCAATCCGCAGGGCAAGCGAATCGGCGGTCTCGGTCTTGCGTGTTTCGAGACGGCGCACCAAATCCTCTTCATTCTCCGTGGTGATGAAGATCATCAAAGCATCGTGTGCCATCTTGTGAACGGTTTCCGCACCTTGCACATCGATACGCATGACCACATCCATGCCACTGGCAAGCGCCTCACGCACCTGTTGTTTGGGAATACCCTTATAGTCGCCATACACGATGGCATGCTCGATTAATTCATCTTCATCGATCATGCGAGCAAATTCATCCTTTGAAACGAACCAGTAGTCCCTGCCATGGACTTCGTTGGCACGTTGGGGACGCGTGGTGGCAGTCACAACAAAATGGAATGGAAGCCCGCGCTCTTTCATGCGCTGCATAACGGTATCCTTGCCCGCGCCCGAAGGTCCTGAGATGACGATGAGCAGCGGCTGTGGATGATGGACATTGAAATCGGTTTCAGACGATGGGGACATGCACAAATTTTACCAGACGGATTTTATGCACTTGTATTTGAATCTCAGGATGAATTTCCTAATGTGCGCTCAATCATCTGACGTAATTCTTCGTTTTTCTCTTCAGTCGAGAGTGGGTCCAGCCATGCGAGGAATTCAGCATTCCCCTTTGGTCCCAACAACGGACTCTTGATCAGTCCGCGGATTTGAAATCCCTCATATTGAGCAAAGCTCAGAACATCCAGTAACACTTGTTTATGGATTTCAGGGTCGCGGATCACGCCATCTCGGCGGGCGACATCTTTCCGACCCGCTTCGAATTGAGGTTTGATGAGGGCAATAATATTCCCCTCTCCTTTTCGCGCTGAGCGGAGCGGTAGCGAAGTCGAAGCGGGGAGAGGGGTCAGAGATGAGGGAGAGATCCACCTCTTCACCACTGGCAACAAAATCTTCAACGAAATAAACGAAGCATCCACCGTAACTATTGACACCTGTTCCGGCAGTGACTCGACAAAGCGCGCGTTGGTCTCTTCCATCACCACGACACGTGGGTCATTACGAAGTTTCCAGTGCAAAATTCCTTTGCCCACATCGATCGCATAGACTCTTGCAGCGCCGCGTTGCAACAAGCAATCGGTGAAGCCACCCGTCGATGCGCCAACATCCGCGCAGATCAAGCCCGTGACATCCATGGCAAAGGCCTCGAGGGCAGCATCCAGCTTTTCACCGCCGCGCGAGACAAAGCGCGGACCGGAATCAACGGTCAGAACAGAATCAGTTGAAACCGCGGTGGCTGGCTTGAGCATGACCTGATCTGCAACGCGCACTTGTCCCGCCATGATCATGGCTTGCGCCTTGGCGCGCGATTCCGCCAATCCGCGCTCGACGAGTAACACATCCAAACGAACTTTAGGCATGAATCAATTATAGCTTGGACAGGGTCCCAGACCCCATCCACACATAATAAAGGTAAAATTATCTTATGCTCAAAGCCCTCATCAAAACCATGCGGCTGCGTCAATGGACAAAGAACGGGTTTGTTTTTTTTGGCTTGATCTTTGACAAGCAGCTCTTCCGGCCCGAACCGTTTTTTAGGACACTCGAGGGGTTCTTTTTATTTTGTTTGATATCGAGCGCAGTCTATTTGTTCAACGATATCGCGGATGTCGAAGCAGACCGAAATCATCCCACGAAAAAATCTCGCCCGATCGCCTCCGGGAAATTGCCCATGCCTGTGGCACTGACCGCGGCTTTGCTGTTGACCATCATTGCCATTCCACTTGGCTATCTGTTATCACCGGTATTTGCATTGATCCTTACGTCGTATCTCATTACCAATCTGCTGTACTCGCGCTGGTTGAAGCATGTCTCCATTCTGGATGTGCTGATCGTTTCCTCGGGCTTTGTTTTGCGGGTGGGCGCGGGGGTCGCCTTGATCACAGTCGAACGGTTTTCTCCGTGGTTATATATGATCACGATCTTGTTCTCGCTTTACATTGGCCTGGGAAAGCGCCGCGCAGAAATGAATCTGCTGGCAGACGGAGCCAGCGCGCATCGCAAAGTATTTGAAGGATATACGATTCCGCTCCTCGATCAATACATTACGATTGTCTCGGGGATGACCATCGTCGCCTATTCCCTTTATACATTTTCCGCGCCTAATCTTCCGGAAAACCATACGATGATGCTCACGATTCCCTTTGTGGTGTATGGCATCTTTCGTTACCTGCAATTGATCCAATTCGGTCATGTGGCGGGCTCGCCCGACGAAGTTGCCCTCAAAGATCGTCCATTGCAAATCACAGTGTTGTTGTGGGGCTTGGCTGTGATCGCAATCTTTTACCTGTCGTAAGGCGGGACGCTTCGCGCAACCCGCCCCACTATGATGACCAAATCTTCTGCGCCTGGCAAGATCATTTTGTTCGGTGAACATGCCGTTGTTTATGGACGACCCGCTTTGGCGATCCCGGTGACACAAGTCCACGCGGATGTGGATGTCTCTGATTCCTCCCGCGCAGGGATTTGGATCGATGCCCCGGATGTGAATCTTCACGCGGAATTAAATACGCTCCCCTCCGACCATCCCATTGCTTCCGTTATTCACAACTTTTTGTTTCTCTCGCGCGTCTCTAAATTTCCGAATCTCGAAATAAAAATAAATTCGACAATTCCCGTGGCTTCCGGGCTGGGCTCCGGCGCGGCAGTAACGGTTGCCTTAACACGCGCGTTAGCGGCTCATCTCGATTATTCGATAACCGATGAAGAAGTCAACGCCTTCACTTATGAGATCGAAAAACTTCATCATGGTACACCCTCTGGGATCGATAACACAGTGGTCACGTATGCCAAGCCGGTTTATTTCATCAAGCATCCCCCCTCTCCTGATAGGAAAGGGGCCGGGGGTGAGGTCGAAACATTCAAAGTGGGACAGCCATTTACGATTGTCATCGCCGACACTGGCATCTCCGCCCCAACAAAGGAATCCGTTAGCGATGTGCGACGGCTATGGATGAATGACAAGTCACGTTGGGAAACTGTATTTGATAAGATTGGCGAAATTTCGTTTACTGCGCGGCGTGCCATCGAAGCGGGAAAACCTGAGCTACTCGGCGAGCTGATGAATGAAAATCATGCCCTATTACAAAAGCTGACTGTCTCTTCGCTTGAATTAGATCGGCTGGTTGAAACTGCGCGCAACGCGGGAGCGCTCGGATCAAAACTCAGTGGGGGTGGACGCGGCGGCAACATGATCGCGTTGGTCAAACCTAAAATCGCGGAAGCCGTTTCGCTGTCCTTGAAGGAAGCGGGCGCAAAGAATACAATCATTACACAGGTCTTATGAAATGG
>WNFU01007252.1_pt1 | contig 18658 bp, 18 predicted proteins | sample 5400121 | NCBI WGS metagenome assembly WNFU01 (sample SAMN13153360, study PRJNA577476) | soil metagenome | isolation source: 100 cm soil or saprolite under grassland replicate 1 | place: USA:California | collected 2016-06-15 | reverse complement strand
AGACGGGTCAACGCGCCGGAACTCGTGGCGCTCGTTCGGGCAAGTGCGAAGTTCATGAACGGACGGTTGGTCGAGCGTACCGATCGGGAGGACGCGGCGTGACCACGAGATTCCGTTCCACAACTCTTGACTATTCCTCGAACGTGGAGGGAAATGCTTGTGTTCGTCCGCGCTAGTGGATCGACTCGCTTCCCTAGTGACTCCATCGTGAAGTACATGGGGCCGTTCTGCGGTGAGTCGGCGGGTAGTTTGATATCTGCACATCACATCGAATACTGGAGGGTCAGGTAGAGAGGAATCTTTCCTTGGTTTCGCCCGGGTTGCTATGCCTAAGGAGCAGTGATTGAGGGTTCTCTCGGTCGCTTGCTTCGTCGTCGGGTGCCGGTGATCGTGGTTGGGCTCGTCCTGGCACTCCCGTACATCGGCCACGCATTCAGCTCGGAGCTTCCGAACCGGTCGCGGAGGCGTGGTTCCTCGTGACGTTCAATCCCTCATTTTCGTCAGAGTGTGTCTACCTGGAGGGGACCACATCTAGGGCTCTGGGAGCCCCAGCGGCCGCAGGTACGAGACCCCTGACGCGCAGGTGGCTCACGGTCGGGATCCCCACGAGGGATCGAACTCGAAGGCGCGCGTCCGCGTGATCCGGTTGAACCTCTCGCCCTCCGACCCGATCACGTAGAGTTCCCAGTTCGAGCTCCGGTCGCTCACGAAGGTCACCCACTTGCCGTCCGGCGACCACGTCGGTGAGAAGTCGTCGGCCGGATTATCGGTAAGCAACCGCTCCTGGGAGCCGTCGGCGTTCATCACCACGACGTCCAGCCGCGGGGTACCCTCGAGCCTTCCGCGCGAGAACAGAATGCGGTCCCCTTGTGGGGACCACTGCGGGAACGCATCGTCGAGCGGGTCGTCGGTCAGCCGAGTGACGTCCGTCCCATCGGCGTTCATCACGAAGATGTCCCACTGATCCTCCAGCCGGCGCATGAAGGCGATCCTGGTGGCGTCAGGCGAGAACACCGGGGAGAACTCGTCTCCTGGGTCATACGTGAGCTGCACCTCCCCGCTGCCGTCGGCGTTCACCACCCAGATGTCGAATTGCTCGGTGTCGAGCACGCCGCGGTAGATGGCAATCTTCGTTCCATCCGGAGACCAGCCGCCGACGTGATCGCCGAGCACGGTGGCCGTAAGCCTGGCAACAGTCGTTCCCCGCGCATCGACGACGAAGACATCCGCCTGACCGTCGTCAACGGTCCGATCGAACGCGATGACAGAGCCGTCGGGCGACCACCGGGGCATTTCGTCGCTAGGCGACCCAGAGGTGAGCCGCCGAAGCCCCTTCCCGCTTCTCGAGATCCGGAAGAGGTTGCCGGCCCCCTTGCCGAACCGCGTGAAGACCACGTGCCTCCCGTTGGGTGACCAGTCGACGTAGAGCTCGTTGGCCCGCGAGCGCGTAAGGTTGACCGGGGTCATTCCCGAAGGGTTCACCACGTACACGTCGACCGCGCCTCCGCGGTTCCGAAGGAATGCGATCTTGCCGTTCCTGCCGGTGTCCGCCGCTGGCTCTGAATCGGCGCTCGCTCGTTTCATCCGAATTGCCGTGCTGGCGGCTGCGTTCTGTGCGGCCGATGACCCGCTCAAGGAGGACACGTTCAACGAAGCGACCAATGAGAGCGCCGCGATCCAACGGATGAGCTTCTTGCCCTGCATCCCAGACTCCTTCTTTGAGTACTCGACTTGCGTGTACCAAATCGGTGTCGTGTTCCGGGTGATTCTGCGGCCGGTTCAGCGATGAAGTCCAATCACCGGCTCCTGGCTTTGTGGTAACCCTGGCGTCGAACGTCGCCATGACGTGTACTGAGAGAGACCACATCGCCATCTACCTGCCCACCCCATTTTCGAGTACTGTCCAGTTGTCGAGGTCCTCCCACTCCTGCAACCGACCGGCATGCCCTACAATCCAGCGTCAGCAAGGAGGGAGGTTCGGTCATGCTGAGACTGGTCCGCATCGCGATCCTCGTCGTCCTGACATTCCTTGTACTGTCGCTGGTCATAGCAGCTGCACGACCAGAGACAGGCATCCTCGAGAAGGTCGCCCTCGTTGCGGCTGTTCTTGGACTGATCGCGGCGGGCTCGCTAGCACGGCGCATCGGAGCGAAGACTTAACTCACGGGTCGGGGGTTCATCCTGCGGGCGAGCCTTGTGGAGTCTGCGGGTCCATCGCCCGGAACATCGCATCGGCGGCCATACGCCCGCTACGTGTTGTGCACTCGACGGGGCCGCGGTGTGCGGACATTTCTTCGAGCACTGTCCGGATGGGTGCCCGAGGAGAGATCGGGAGGAAGCATCGAGTCTCTCATCTCCAGTTCTCCTCCATTGCGATGCAGCCTCCAATGGGTGCGATACGGTCAGACCGCGATGGCTGGAGAACGGGCTTCCGCCTCCTCCGTGCTCCGCGTCTCGGGGCTGCGTCGGGACTTCGGCGACCTCACCGCCGTGGACGGATTCGATCTTGACCTGGCAGCAGGCGAATGCGTCTCCTTGATCGGCCACAACGGCTCAGGAAAGACCACGGCACTGCGGGTTACCGCCGGTCAACTCGTACCTACATCCGGCACTGTGACTGTGGGTGGAGCCGACGTGCACGACCGACGCCTCGGACACATCGCGAGGGCCAGGCTGGCCTTCGTGCCCGACACTCCCGTCCTGTACGACGACCTCACTGTTGGTGAGCACCTCGAACTCGTCGGCCTCGCCCATGGCGTGAGCGATGAGCTGGATGAACGGATCGCCGTATTACTGGAACGTCTCGGACTCGCTGCCAGACGTGACTTCCTGCCTCGGCAGCTCTCCCGAGGCATGCGCCAGAAGACTCAGATCGCCTGCGCGTTCGTTCGGCCGTTCGAGGTGCTGCTGCTCGACGAGCCCGTGGTTGGCCTCGACCCGCCTTCGCAATCTGCGCTGCGGTCGCTCCTCATCGAGACGAAGCGACGTGGGGCCGGAGTGGTGTTCAGTACCCACCAGCTTGGTTTCGCGGCCGACCTGGCCGATCGCGGGATGGTGTTGGACGGCGGTCGCGTCGTGGAGGTTGGCCCCTACGATCGGGTGGCGCGTGGAGCCGAGGCGAGCCGGCTGGGGCTCAAATGAGCCACGCGGCTGTCGCGTTGAAGCGCCCGGTCGACGCAGGACCCGTCCTGGCCTACCTGCGGGACTGTCAGCGCGGGCACCGTCGGAAGTCCCGTTGGGACCGGTTCACCGATGCGTACACCGTATTCCTGTTCGCAACGCTTGGCGGCTACCTGGCCTTCGCAGCGCTCCGTGAGAGTGCGATCAGCCCCGCCGAAGCGGTCCATGTCATCGACCAGTTGGGCAGGTGGGCTCCACCGGTCTTGCTCTTGCTGTTGATCGCTGCGCTCCGCTATTGCACCTGGCAGGGTCCGGTCCTGTTCAGCTTGGCCGACGTTGAGTGGCTGCTTTCGGCTCCGGTGTCTCACCTGGAGATCGTCCGACGGCGCTTGCGGCGAGGACTGATCGTCGCGGCGGGTCTCGGGGCAGCCCTCGGTCTTGCCACGTTCGTGCTGGTCGAGGCGGCGCTCGGCGTGGCAGCCTGGCCGCTGCTCGGCGCGACGGTGGGCGGGCTCGTACCGCTCGGGCTCCTTGCCGGCGCGGTGGGCTGGCTCATCGAGTGCTCGCCCCAGCGAGCACGGATCGTGCTCCGCGTGAGCCCGCTGGTCATCCCAGTAGCGGCCGCGCTCGCGCTCGCGCCGACCGTCGCGGACGGCGATGTCGCGCTGTGGTCCGGACCCTGGGGATGGTCGGCGGGACCCATGATCGCGGCCGTCGGGGGCTCTGCGCCGGGCTGGCCTTACCAGGCGATGCTGCTTGTGGTGACTGCCTTGAGCAGCATCACGATCGCCTGGCGGAGCGCGGGCAGCGCGCCGACCGAGGAGCTGGCCCGCAGGGCCGGGGTGCGCTCCGGACTGGTCGCCACCCTCTACTTCGCCGACGTACGAGGCGCCGCGCTCCTGGTCCGTCGGAGCGGCGAGAGCTTGCTCGGCATGCGCAGGATCCGGATCCGACGGCCTCGGTCACGTCGGCTTGCTGTTCTCTGGCGAGACGCGCTGAGCATCCTGCGCTCTCCCGGTCGCTTCGGGTGGGCGCTGCTCCTAACCGGCGCCGGGGTGTTGGCCGTTGCGGCCGCACCGGACAGGCGAGCCGTCGTCGCCGCCGGCGTGCTCGCCGGCTACTTGGCTGCCGCCCGGTTGTGCGAACCAATTCGCCTGGAAGCCGACCAGCCCGACGCTCATTACGTTCTTCCGTGGCGCTGGGGCGACCTGTTGCTCCTCCATTGTGCCGTGCCGGTCCTATCGCTCACCGCCCTCGGAGCACTCGCGGTGACCGTTGCATCGCTCGTCGGGCTGTTCCCAACGGCTGCGGCCTGGTCGGCCCTCGCTCTGTGCCCGCTCGTTTCGGCGACGGTCACGTCGTCCGCCGCCATCGCGGGCCAGCGAGGTCCCTTCCCCATCGAGCTCCTCCTGCTCGGCGGCGACGTCGGCGCGGTGGTACTCCTGTTCTGGTTGGCGACCGGCCCGATCCTCGCCGCGCTGTTCCTCATCCTTCCCCTGAGCATCGTGTACCGAGCGGCCGATGATGGGTCTCTCGTCACCGGGGCCACTGGTGCGGCCGCGGCGCTCGTCGTGACCCTGCTTGGCGCAGTCGCATACCTGCGGAGTCGCAGCCAACCAGAATGACGAGATAGAGTCGCGAGCGGCGAAGGGCTCAATGGCAGTGGACGCCCTTGAACTAGTCGCTCTGGATGTAGTCGAGCTCCCGTGACAGATTTAGGCTTGCCTTCGACCGCAAGGGTTGCGGCCGTCACCGGAGCGGCGCAGGGGATCGGTCGGCGCACGTCTGAGGTGCTCGCAGATCGTGGGTACGCCCTCGCATTGATCGACCTGCGCGAATCCACCGAGACGGTGGGGGCCGTGCACGAGCGAGGCCGGGAGGTGCTGGACGTTCCCGGTGACGTGTCTGTGGAGGCGGACGTGGCGGGGTTCGCCGAGCAGGTACGAGAGCGGTTCGGGCGCGTCGACGTCCTCGTCAACAACGCTGGGATCTCGCTCATCACACCGGCCGAGGACACCGCGGCCGAGCAGTGGCGGCGGGTGCTGGCTGTGAACCTCACCGGCCCGTTCTTGCTCTGCCAGGCCTTCGGCCGAATGATGCTAGAGGCAGGCGTCGGCTCGATCATCAACGTCGCGTCGATCGCCGGGCTTCGGGGCGTGGCCGACCGTGCCGCTTACAACGCCAGCAAGCACGGCTTGGTCGGACTCACCCGCACCCTCGCTGCCGAGTGGGGCGGCAGGGGCGTTCGGGTGAACGCGATCTGCCCCGGTTGGGTGAAGACGGAGATGGACGTCGCGGACCAAGCTGCCGGCGGCTACGTCGATACCGACATCGTCGAACAGGTGCCGATGGGCCGCTTCGCAGCGCCCGACGACCGACATCGCCGAGACCATCGCCTTCCTCGCCGACCCCGTAGCGAGTGGCTTCGTCAACGGCGTCACCCTTCCCATCGACGGTGGCTGGACGGCGGACGCGAGCTGGACCAGCCTGCGTCTGCGCAAACGCTGATCAGCAAGGATCAGGTCGCGCCGGAGTGACCAGCATCACCCGGAGCACGACAGAATCGATTCCTCCCAAGGGATGAATCGACTCCTGCCACGGGGGCAGGAGCGACGCTGATCGTGTTGATGTGCTCGGGTGGTCGGCGCAAGGAGACGCGTCGCTGCTCGAGGCCACCGCCTGGCTGCGGTGACCAGTTCAGCCGCCTGATTTCCTGTCTCTCAAGTTTGACCATCGATTGCGTTGAGTTGTCCCGACTCGCGGTCCCCTCACGGTCCTCGGGCCGAAGAGGTCGTCGAATGCAGATCGCAAATCAGGCAGCTCGAAATCAAACCCTGCTTCGAGCAACCTCGCGGGGACACACCTCCTCCCCGTCAGCGCGATCGCTGGATCGGACCCCATAAACCAAGCTCCCAGCTTCACCAGCGGCGTTGGTGTTGGTGGTGACCACGGTCTGTTTAGGTGTCGTCTGAGCTCCTTCATCAGCGTCTCGTTCTGCACCGGATGTGGGCTCGTGACGTTGACCACTCCCTCGATCTCGCTATTCACCACGAACCGAAGAGCTCTGAGCATGTCTCTGACGTGTATCCAACTCACCCACTGACGTCCGGTCGAGATCCGGCCTCCCAGTCCCAATTTGACGAGCATCGATAGGCGGTCGAGTACGGGCGTGTTTGTGTCGAGCACCAAACTCATCCGAAAGATGACCAGTCGTTCAGAAGTCGCCGCCTTCGCCGCTTGTTCCCACGGAAGCGCTACGCCCGGCATCTGGGGTGGCCCTTGTGGGATCGGAGCTTCTTCTGTGATCACGATGTCGCCGGCGTCCCCGTAGATCGCGGTCGAGCTCGCCTGTACCCACACGACCGGTGACGGCTTGCAGGCTTGGGACGCCTGAACCAAGGCCCGGGTGGGCTCGACCCGAGAGCGTCGCAACATTTCGATGTTGCGCTGCGTGGGTGGCCGGTCCACGACTTCACCCGCAAGGTTGATAAGGACCGAACCCTCCAACTCTCCGGCCCAGGCGCCGACCGTTCGACCGTCCCAGGCGATCTGCCGAAACGGGAAGTCATCGCGCGGTGAACGAGTAAGTACAACGACCTCGTCACCTCGCCCAGCAAAGTCAGCGGCGATCCGTTGACCCAAGGTGCCGCTTCCCCCCGCGATGAGGATCTTCATCGGATCTACCTCGCCTCCGCCGCGGCAGAAGCGACCGCCGCGAACGAGTTGCGGGGAGAGTATCCATCGAAACCGACCTCCCTCCTTGCCTATCGTACGATCGGAGCCGATGGCCCGAATGCGCGAGACGACTCTTGGAGCCCACTACCCCGGCGCCCCTCTTCTCGATCCGCCGACAACGTTCCTCAGCCGTAGACGGAAGACGCCACTAGTTATCTCGGACCTGTCCTGCGAAGCTACTTGGGGTGAGCGCGATCGGACCAGGACCGCCACGTGACCAGAGTGTCGTGGTCTCCCGATTCGTCGACGCCTGTTCGGTGGACGACCGGATAGTCGCCGCCCTCCTCAGCGGTTCCCGCGCCCGGAGCGAAGCTGACGAGTACTCCGACCTCGATCTCTGCATGATCACGACGGACGAGGCTTTCGACAAGGTCCTGGCCGAGCGGGAAGCGTTCATCCGTCAGCTCGGCGAGCCTTTGTTCATCGAGGACTTCGGCCTCGATCGCATCGTGTTCTTCATCCTCGCGGACGGGACGGAGTGCGAGCTGCTCTTCGGACACGAGGGCGCGCTCGAGCAAATCGACGTGGGGCCGTTCGAAACCCTGCTCGACAAGCGGGACGTCCTCCGCGGCGCAAAATTCCCGTTCGCCAACCCCGATCCCCGCGAGCAGCGCGAACGGCTGCGTCAGGTCCTCACCTGGTTCTGGCACGACGTGTCGCACTTCATAACCGCGCTCGGACGAAGGGACCTCTGGTGGGCATACGGTCAGCTCGAGGCGCTGCGTCGCTACTGCGTGAACCTGGTGCGCATCGAGCGCGGCGTCCAAGCACAGGAAGAGGCCTACGAGAAGCTGGCGAAGGCGATCTCGGTATCAGAGTTGGAGGCGCTGGAGCCGACCTTCTGCCCGATGGAGCACGACGCAATGCTCCGAGCCGCCCTCCAAGTCGTCCGCTTCTTCCGCGAGCACGCTCCTAGGGTTGCGGAGGCCAACGGCTGTGTGTTTCCTGCCGAGCTGGAGCGGTTGATGTCCCGCCGCCTCGAGGAGTTGACTCGCGAGCCGCGCTGAGAACAGCTGGCGGCAATGGCGCCTTCTCGAGCCGCGGATTGGTCGGCGTCGGGATGATCGGTACAGGGCTCTACGCGGGTCTGAGGCCCGAGCAGGCCGCTCAGTTGAGCTATCGATGGCGGCGATGGTGGATTCGAATGATGTCGTTCGGCAAGCTCGAGGCCCCCCGGCCTCCCCTCAGCGACGCGAGAAGCAAGCAGCACGAATGGCCGTGAGACGAGACTCCCTGGAAGCGCTCCATCTCGTCGCCAGCCGGACCTCAGCGCCTCACCAGGTACCCATGCTGGTAGCCGAGCAAGAGGCCTGAGCTGCGCACGATCTTCAGCACGTTGGTCCGGCACGACACGCAGGTACTTTGCCGAGCGGCTGGAGAGCTCATGATGCCGCAACCTGCTCGATCTCATGGGCCGCGGCCGGTCGCCGGAACCTACTGCCTGGTAGGCCGTTCTCCATCCGAATAGTGACCGCCGATCGACTGTTCCCGCGCCTCCGAGTTGACCCCTTGGCCCATTCGGCGATCGTCCGACCGCGGCCCCACGAGGTACCACGTCTCCATCTCGCCTTTGCCCTTCACCACGATCGTTCCGCGTCGCCTGCAAACGAACTCATCCTTCAGCAGCTCGTACGTCGCGGGCGTGATCTGGATCTCGCCTGGCGTGCTCTGTGACTCCATCCGACTGGCCGTGTTGACGGCGTCGCCCCAGAGATCGTAGAGGAACCGTTTCGAGCCGATCACCCCGGCCACGACCGGTCCCGAGTTGATCCCGATCCTCAGCTCGAGCCCCGACTGGTCGCCGACAGCCGAGGCCTCGACCGCATCTCGCATGTCGAGCGCCAGGGATGCGGCCCTGTGTGCGTGATCGGCGCTCGGATTCGGCACGCCCGCGGCGGCCATGTAGCAATCGCCGATCGTCTTGATCTTCTCGAGCCCGTGCCGCTCGACGAGCGCGTCGAAGCGGGAGAAGAGGTGATCGAGGATGCCGACGACCTCGGCCGCCGGGAGCCGCTGGGCGAGCGGGGTGAAGTCGACGACGTCGGCGAAGAGGATCGAGGCCGACGCGACGTCGTCCGCGATCGTTTGGGTGGCGGCCTTCAGTCGCTCGGCGATCGAGCTCGGCAGGATGTTGATGAGCAGCGCCTCGGACTTCTGCTGCTCGACCCGGAGTGCCGCGAACGCTGCATTGCGCTGGTTGGCGAACGAGGCGAGGAGCGTGAAGGCGACGGCGCCGGTACCGATGACGTTCAACGCCAGCATCGTGCTGGTGAACCAGATCGGGAGGTCCGCGTCGCGGAACAGGACCTCGCCCGCGATGCCCGTAAGGAGGAAGACCAAGGCGAAGGCACCAAACCATCGGATGGCCTGGCGCACCTCGAGGAAGACGAGCGCGCCGAGCGGAGCCAGGATGCCCCAGAGCCCGACCGCTCCGGACGGAAGGAACCCGCCGACCAACATCTGCCCGACCGTCGTCGTGAGGAGGATGTCGAGAAGCTGTATGAGGAGGAGCAGCCGGAAGCTTCGGTTTCGCGCGAAGACCACCAAGGAGCCGACCGAGACGGCGAAGTAGACGAACGGCACGATGCCTACCGGCGAGCCGAAGGCCAGGTAAACGCTGCCCCACACGGCGGAAACGGGCAGGATCAGGACCGCGAGCAGCACGAGCAGCGTCTTCTTCTCGCGCAGCTCCTGGTCGTCCTCGGGACCCACGCCTATCCGGGCGAGCAGTCCCGCACCGTTGTCGATCCAGCCAATCCCGGGTCGTGACCGAGACGAGGCCGTGGTTTCCTCGGTCACGAGCGGGGGAACTCGACGAGCACCGCGGTGATCACCTCGGGTGCCGGCCGGTGGCGGGATGCCTTCCGCCGTCTTCGCGTCCGGGTCTCCAGCACCTCCACGGGCGCATCTTCACCCGTTTCCGCTGGAGACGGCAAGCGACTCCGAGCCGTAAGCACGGCTCTGACGGAACAAAAGAGGACAAGGCCCCGGTTGCTGGCCACTCCTCGAAACGGGGAGGCTGAGCACAGACGGTGCCGGGTGGGTCGCTGCTGAACGACATCGAGACCACAGTTATGCTCGTCTACGAGCGCGTAGAGAACCCAGTCGCCCGCGACGCCCTTCAGCTGGTGCGCCCCCCGCTCCTCCAACTCGATCTCAGACCCCGCGATGAGATCGCGCACCGTTCGCGATACCAGGATCTCGCCTTCCCCCGCCGCGGCCATGACCCGGGCCGCGATGTGGACGGCGATGCCGCTCACATCGACACCTCTCTTCTCCACCTCTCCAGTGTGGATCCCGCTCCGCACGTCGAGACCGATCCGCCGGAGTTCGCGGCGAAGGGCTGCGGACGCGCGGATCGCGCGCCGAGGACCATCGAACGTCGCGAGGACGCCGTCGCCCATCGTCTTGACGATCCGACCCCCAAACGTTGAGGTCACGCGGTGCGCCGCGTCGTCGTGGAGGCGAAGCACCTCCCGCCACAGCTCGTCGCCCAACTGAGCGGCTCGCTCGGTCGACCGCACGACGTCCGTGAACAGCAGGGTCGTCACCGCTCTGGTCGTATCCGGCCCGCGGAGCGTACCCGTCAGGAACTCTTCGATCGCGTCGAGCGCGAGGCCGGCGTGTTCCCACGGCAGGGGCCCGTCCGCTCCGGGCAGCTCCACGAGCCTCGCCGCCTCGATGTGTTCGGCCAGGTATCTGCCGTGCTCGATCCTGAACCACGGGTAATCGACCCGGTGCAGGATCAACGTCGGCACCCGGATCGATGGCAGGACCGATCGAGCGTCCGTATGAATCATGGCCCGCACGTAGGCGCTCACCGCGGTCGGGCCGGCGATGCTTCGGGTGTACCTGGCGAACCAGCGGCGGAACTGGGGATCCGAGGCTCGGCTCGGCACCTGCATCTCCGCCTGTTCCTCGGTTCCCCACGTCCGCTCGATGCGGCTGCCAACCTCCTCGATCCTTTGTGGCCGCGCGCCCACGGGATAATCGTCGGACCGGAGTATCCGCGCGGAGGTGTTGGCAAGCACGAGAGCCACCGTGCGCTCGGGCCGCGAGGCTGCGAAGAGCATGGCCGTCGGCCCCGCGTCGAATATACCCATGATGGCGGCTCTGTCCGAACCGGCCGCGTCCATCACGGCCGTCAGGTCGTCCATGTACAACTCCCACGAGGGGAGGTCGTCGATCGGGAGGGGATCGGACGCGCCGGAGCCTCGCCGGTCGAAAAGGATGAGGCGCGAGAACGATGCGAGGCGCCGGTTCCATGCGGCGACCATCGGGTCTTCCCATCCGAGGTCCACGCTGCCGAACGTGCCGGCGGTGACGACGAGGTCAAGCGGTCCCTCACCGAGCACCTGGTACGCGACGCGTGCACGATCAACTGACGCGTACCGGGTGTCCGGTTCCATCAGACCAGCGTAGCTTGGTGGGTCCCGGTCGGTCGTGGCGGTTCGCCTTCCGTCGCATCCAGCGCGCGGCGTGGCCCGGGTCGCACTGCCACCGGCGCCGCGTCGTCACGCGGTCGGCTTCATCACCATCATGTAGACGATCACTGCGATGATCACCATCGTGATGATGCCGGTCACAGTCGTGCGCTGCGCCGCCTGTTCGTATGCGGCCTCGTCGACCGGACCCGCTTCGGCGAGGGCGACCTGCCGCCTGAGCGCCGGGGAGAAGAAGATCCCGGCGAACGCAGCCATCGTCACGTACAGAACGATCCCGGCGGCGATCCAGAACGTCGTGAAGCCCAGGTCTGCGTCGAGCACCATCAAGATCCCCGTGACAGGAAGCACGACGTACGCAGGGTTGGCCACTCGAGCATCGAGCCTGCGGATCCCGTTCAGGACATACGCAGAGTGCTCGTTCGACCGACGCACCCCGATCAACCAGACGAAGTACGTGAGGTTGGTTCCCACGGCCGTGATCGCCGCGAGCACATGCACGAGCTTGATCCACTGGTACGTGTTCACTTCAGCCTCCTTCCGCGCTCGGAATGGCCGGCCCGATCAGTTGCTCGCCTCCTTCACCCGAGCTTCAGTGGATCGGTATGTCCCGGCCTTTCGCACCAGCAGGATCCCCATCATCAGTAACCATAGGGTGATGATGGTGGGCGCGGCGATCCCCAGGACGGTGGTGATCGAGGAAGGCTCCCCGATGTACGCTTGGACGACTCCCGACAGCGCGCCGCCGACACCTCCGACCACGGCGGCCCACCCAAGCCAGCGCGGGTAGACGTGGCTGAAGGCAGCGGCAAGCCCGTACAGAACGAAGGTGAAGCCGGCAAAGACCAGGTTCAATGGGCTCAGCAGGGCGAAGTTGATGGAGTCCTCGGCTCGGAACGAGGCCAGGGCAGTCGGTCGAAGCTCTGGGGGCACGGACAGCCACGACTCGGCGAGGTGTTTGGCGGCGAAACCATCGAGCGACAGGAGAACCACTCCACCGGCAGTCCCGACGACTGCTGCACTCAACCCAAACCTTGCTAACGCGCCCGGCAACCACCGGTGATGGAGTCGTGGATCGCAACGAGACCTCCGAGCATAAGGATGAATGACACGAGAAGGGTGATGTGCAGGGGGATCCAGATGTCGCTCTCGGCGACGACGCGCCGTCTCTGCAGGATGGCCGGGCCCGGACGTTGCAGGATGGAACAGATTGCCAACCAACCCGAGGATCGCCCCCGCAGCGGCCGAGCTACCTCCGATCATGAACACCCATCGCTTGTCACGCGGCGCGTCAGACATCGTCGTCACCTCCTGAGGGGCTCAGACCTCGACAGGGGAACATGACCGAAGCAAATCGTCGATAGGACGGGTCGGGCCCAATACCAGGTACGCGCCACTGACCCCAGACATCGCAATCCTCGGCTCAGACGCATGATCAGAATCTCTGCACCCTACCGGACTCCCACTCAGCAGTTGCCCCCTCCTCGAAAGAGCCCGGTCGGCGGGGGGATCTCAATCAATGCACCATTCAGGAACGACGTGGATCATGTCTCAACGGCGGGCGGCGGGGCGGGCAAGTCCCGCAGCCTCGGCAAAACCTCTTCCACGAAGTACTCGAACACCGGCATCTGATGCTCGGACGGCCAGCCGAAAACGAATTCCGTGAAGCCCACTTCGTGGAACCGTTCGACGAGTGCCTCAGCCGCAAACTCATCGGCCCACGCATCGACGAAGCGCGGGTACACAAGCAGCGAGCGTCGCACCGTCGAGGGGTCGCGGCCGATGTCGGTGCAGTACTGCTCGAGCCGGCGTGATCTGTTCACCGTCTCTGCGAAGAACTCCTCGACGGGCAGCTCAAGACCTCCCCATGTGTTCCATACGTCGGCGTGCCGTGCGGCAACCCTCAGCGCGCCGTCACCGTTGGCCGCGATCGTGATTGGCGGCCGAGGCGCCTGCACGCACCCGGGCGCCATCGACGCCGCCTCGTACCGCGTGAAACGCCCAGCGAACGGGGTGACGTTACCGCGGAGAAGGCGGTCAATCACCGCCGTGCCCTCAGCAAGCCGCGCGACCCGTTCGCCCGGTGACATCTCGAGCACTCCTGCCATCGCCTGATCCTCGAAAGCACCTGCGCCGAGACCCAGTTCGAACCGTCCGCCCGAAACCTGGTCGATGGCCGCCGCGGAGCGAGCAACCAGCACCGGTGAGCGCCACGAGAGGTTGGTGATCAGCGTCCCGATTCGAATGCGCGTCGTGATCGCGGCCCACGCCGCCACGGTTACCCACCCATCGAGCACCGGCTCGTCGGGGCGTTGGAAGTGGAAGAGGTGATCGGGGGTCCAGAGCACGTCAAAGCCGCACTGCTCGGCGCGTTGTGCCTTCTCGTACCAGTCCGCGTTCGACTGGGCGACAAGGGTGAGTCCGAAGCGCATCACCGTCACCGTCCGAGACCCCGCCTGTTGTGAACCACCCTTGAAGGCAGCGTGCTAGGCATTGTTACCCTTTCACCCCCTGAGGGTTCGAGTACCCCGCGAGCATGGGCCCTTGTGAAGTTCTACATCGCATCACTGGCCGTTGACTAAAGCGAGCGGGATCATTCTGGCTCCGCCTTCAGAGGGTCCTCCCGGAAGGAATGCCCAGGACCTCGGTGGTGGCCGTTTGCTGCGTCGCCGGCACGAGCTATCCTTGTAGTCGATGGCGACCTACGAGTACATCTGCCTGAGCTGCGAGCGCTCGTTCGAGGAGCGCCGACCGATGGGCTCACCGGTCAAGGCCAAGCTCGCGTGCCCGAACTGCGAGAGCGAGCGGGTGCGCCGGCGGTTCTCGTTCGCAGCGGCGCCGGGCGCGACCACCGAGTCCGCTCACACGGCATCGAGCGGCGGCTGCGGCTGCGGCGCCTGCACCTGCGGGAATTGATCGAGCGGCGCGAGCTCCAGCTCATGTGTGGCGTGGGTGATCACGTCATGCAGGCTCTTCGGGCGATGCGAAGTCACCAGTGAGGACGCCAGCTCCAATGCCAGACGCAGCAGGTCCGGCCGCCCGAGGGATCACCCGATCTCCTCGTTGACGGTGAACGTCCGCTCTCCCATCAGGCCGTACCCGTCTGGGTGGTGGCCAAGGACCGTGATGACGTAGCGCCCTGCGGGTACTCTCGGAACCTGGAAGGTCACATCGAAGCTGCACTGCTCAGCCGGATCGATGCTCGCGAGGAGGTGCTCGTCCGCCGTGTCTTCGGGCACGCCGAAGGAACCGACGTTCCACCAGACATCGATCCTCTCGAGGGGCGACCAGAACCAGTTCTCGTCGCGGCCCGTCGGCCCGGACAGCGTGATCTCCTCGCCCGGCGCCCCCTGGTCAGGAACCAGGGTTCCGAACTCGGAGACCAGAACGGGAGACTCCGCGGGCGGACAGCGATCGACGACCAAGCTGGAAAGGGAAGCGAGCATCAGGTTCCGAACCTCGTCTCCTGCGGATTCGCCGAAGGCAACCTGGACCTGGAGGTTCCGGCCCTCGTCCTGGAACCGGAACAGGTAGGTCGGGTGGGTCCCGGAGCACTCGTAGTTCGCGAGCGTCGACGGGTCCAGGGAGAAGCGATCAGGCCGACGTGGGAAGTCATCGCCCCGCGGGGGCTGGTACTCGAGCACCCACGCCAGGGCTCCATCCGGGGGCAGGGCCTCGAGCGCCCGTATCGGAGCGCACTCACCGCCTCTGTCGATGGGGTAGCTCGCGATGGTGAAGAGCGTCTTGGGCTCGGAGGGCCCCGACGGGTCCGCCAAGAAGGACCAATCGGGTGGTGTGAGGATGAACACGCCCCCTTCCGGGCCGTTTTGAGCGGCTCCCTGCGTGAGGGCGGGCGGGCCAGGTGATGGATCGGTAGGGGCTCTTTCCGCGATGTCCACCCGCACGAGGCTCCAGACGGCGGAGATCCAGACCGTCCCGGACGCCGGATCGAGCACGGCATCGTGGAAATAGGAGCGGATCGGCTCCGAGCGCGCCTCCACTCCAAGGGTTTCGGGGTCGAACCGCGTTACTCGGACGTTCTCCCGCTCGTCGTAGCCGACCGACCACAGGGCGTCCGGGGTTACCAGCCGCAGCCCTTGGTCATCGAACTCGAACGGCTCGGACGCCTCGTTCGTCCCGACGTTCACCCGGGTCCACAGCCACCGCTCACCCGACTGATCGAACACCCCATCGGCCGGGAAGCGGACCCAAACCTCACCGCTGCCCATCACCATGTGGAAGCCGCCCACGGGTACCCGGGCCGCCACCCGGTTCGTCGTTGGATCGATCCGGATCAGGTCGCTCCCGTACTCCGCGTCTTCCTGCTCGAACCATCGAACGCCCAGCACCCACACCGCGCCCGCTCCCAGCACGACCTCGTCCTCGTAGCCGGACACTTGGAGGCCGAGCGGGATCTCGGCCACCACCGCGTTCCTCGCTGGATCGACACGTACGAGGCTCCCCGTCCACTGCCCTCCTTGGTCGGTGGGCTCGGTGACCGCCACCGCCCAGACCGCGGTGGCGTCTGCTGCGATGGCGGAGACCGATCGGCCCTGCAGATCCACGCTGGCGACGACCGCGTTCGTCGCTGGATCGATCCGCTCGAGCACGCCGGTCGAGGCGACCCACACCGCATGGTCGGTCGCGGAGATCCCTTTGCGATACGGCGTCTCCCGCACCGGGACCTCGGTGAGGACCTGGTTCGTCTCGAGGTCGATCCGGGCGACCGCCCCGGACGTTCCTCTTCGACTGAGCCCGACCCATGCGGAACCAGCCCCCACGGCGACGCCGCCGATGGGATCGTCCACTTCGGGGTCGGCGAACGGGATGTTGGCCGTGATCCGAGGCTCTCCCGTCAGCGAAGGGATCGGGCTCGGTTGCCCGGAGGGCGAGGGCGTCTCGTCGGCCACGGGGGTGGTGTCGGGACGAAAGGTGCCGACGGCAAACGCGATTCCAGCAGTGGCCAGCATCAGGGCGAACGTCGCGACGACCAGTCGGTGGGTTCGGGTCGGCTCCGGATATGACTGGGCGCCGTGCTCCTCATCCACCCCGCGGGGAGATGCCTGAGTGGTCGCCCGTGATCTCCGCACACCCAAAGGACAGCCCACCAAGCCCGCGAGTTCCGGCGGTCCTTCCCGCCGAGTGGCCGCCCGGCAATACCCTCCATATCAAGAGCGGCCAAGCCTTTCCGGAAGTGCCTAGGTGGAAGTGGGGCCGGGCGGCGGTCGAGATAGGTGCGATGCCGTCTTGGCAGCGCGCGGGACGGTGGCAAGAATGCGGCCATTGGACAAGACAGCAGGAGGGAGGTTCGGAAGATGCTTCGAACACGTCAAAAGTACATGGGGCTCCGGGCCATCGCGGTCCTCGCGACGGCAGCACTTGCGGTCGTCCTGGCCGCCCCGGCCATGGCCGACACCCCACCCGCTCAGGCGCAGCGCCGGCTGCGGGTCGCCACGTACAACCTGTATATCGGGGCGAATCTGGCGCCGCTCTTGATGGCGCCGCCGGAAGCTATCCCCGAGATGGCAGGGGACATCTGGGAACACGTCCAGGCCACGGACTTCCGGATCCGGGCCGAGGCCATCGCAGACCTGATCGTGGAGGAGCACCCCTACCTCGTTGGACTCCAGGAGGTCGCGCTCTGGCAGACGGGACCATCCCCGGGGACGCTCACCACGCGTTACGACTTCCTTCAGATCCTGCTGGACGAGTTGGCCGAGCGGGGGGCGCCGTACGAAGCCACCGCCGTGAACCCATTCTTGACGGGTATGCTTCCGATGTCGACAGATGCAACGCCGGACACCTGGGTGAGGTTCACAGATCGGAACGCGATAATCAAGCGTGCCGACCTCGAGGATGAGACGTTGTTCGTCACGAATCCGGTGTCGGCGGTCTTCGATGCAGACATCGACCTGACCATCCTCGGCCAGCCCTTCAGCGTCACGCGCGGTTACGCGACGGTCGACGTGCAGTTCCGGGGTAAGTGGATCCGGTTCGCGACCACGCAGCCCGAGGCGTACAGCGTCGACATCCGCAAGCTCCAGGCGCACGAGCTGGTCGAAACACTGGCAACATCGCCGTACGACGTCGTCCTGGCCGGCGACATCAACTCCGAACGTGACTTCACCGGCGACTCGTACCAGATCCTGACCGCCGCCGGCTATACCGACGTCTGGACCGAGACCATGCCAGGTGTGCCCGACTACACGGCGAGCTTCGGCGATGACCTGGTCGGACCGCCCACGGAGCTCGACCACACGGTCGACTACGTCCTGCGTTCGGCCGTGGGTACCATCGATGGCGTCGACGGCGAGGGCGAGATCATCGGCGAGGAGGTCGACGACCAAACCAGCACGGGTTGGTGGCCGTCAGACCACGCCGGGGTAGCCACAACGGTGCGCATCGTCAAGGACTGAGGCAGGATCCCGTCGAGGAGGCTCGGCCGCTCGCGGCCGAGCCTCCTCCTCATTCGGAGCCGCCTCCAGCGCTCGCCGGATCGCGTGCCGCATCAGTTCGGCTCGGCCGAAGGCCCGGCCAAGCGACGACCAGAACTGAGGGCGTTGCTCCGGGAAAGAATATCTGTTACACAGACGGGGGGAAGAGGATGAACTGTCCTCGGTGTGGCGCCGAGAATCGCGATGAGGCGACCTTCTGCACTAACTGCGGCGACCGTTTGGCCGAGAACCCAAGTGCTACCTCGGAAGCTGCTCCCGTACCACAGGAAGCGCAGGGGACTGGCGAGACGACCAATCTGACGGAACTGTCGGCGCCCGTGCCGCCGCCACCCGCGCCTCCGTCGCCCGTGTCGTCCCGCGACAGTGCAGCTCCGCGGCCCGAGGCGGAGGCTCCGTCTCGCCGGGCCCCGACCAAGAGCCGAAGAGGGATGGCGCTCTTGCTCGGGGGTTGGGCCGTGGCTGTGGTTGCCATCGGGGCGGCGGCCTTCCTCCTGCTCTCTCGGGCGGACCTGTCCAGCGAGGCCGTCCAGCTTCGCGACAGGGTTGACGATCAGCAACAGCTTCTCCGGGCCCGCCAGACGTACATCGAGGGGTACAGGGAGAAGAACGACGACCTCGAAGGGAAGGTCGACCTATGCCAGAAGGCCGCCCGAGTGAGCCGTGACGCCTACAACGAGTGGATCGACCTCGCGGCGTCGTTCGGCCCTGTGGACGCCTCCCGCAGCTACCGCAATCTTCTCAACGTCTCGGAGGAGTGGGACCGCACCACCACCGAGTGCTTGGCCCAGTAAGGGAGCGCGCCTCGAATGCCGGTGTGCCCAAGCTGCCAATCGGAAAACCCGGAGGGCGCCCGGTTCTGTGAGCGGTGTGGCCGCTCCCTGGCCGACCGCCGGTCCTGGCGCTGGC
>WNFU01004158.1_pt1 | contig 18659 bp, 16 predicted proteins | sample 5400121 | NCBI WGS metagenome assembly WNFU01 (sample SAMN13153360, study PRJNA577476) | soil metagenome | isolation source: 100 cm soil or saprolite under grassland replicate 1 | place: USA:California | collected 2016-06-15 | reverse complement strand
GTCCGCGACCGCGCCTTCGCCGGAACCTCAGGATCAGGCACCTGACTGATCGAACTCACGAGAGAAGAACTCCATACTCGCCCTCAGCGACAGCGTTTCAGAGTCAAGCCCTGCCTCACTCAACCTTGGCACAGAGGGTCGCAGCCGTAGTCGCTGCCGTCGGGTGCGATGGCTTGGCAGGTAACGACGGTGACCGTGCCTGCGGACGCGGCGACGATGGTGGTCCCGGCGGGGGCGGCGATGTCGACGCCTTGGTGGGTGGGCCGCTGCGGGGTGCGGAACCCGGACACGATGGGGCCGTGTACAGGTTGGGTCCAGGTCCCGGCCGCGCCGCACGCGGCCAGCGCGGCCTGGGCGAGTCCGCTGACCTTCGAAACAATGGCCATCGCGTCGGGTTCGTGCTTGGCGTACGCGTCGGGGTAGGCGCTGAGCTGGACGGCCTGCGCGGCGACCGTGAGAGGTAGATCTTGCCAGTGTGGTACGCGCAGTAGGTGGGTGTAGAACTGGGTGGCGGCGTAGACCGGGTCCATGAGCTGGGTTGGGGTGCCCCAGCCTTGCGATGGCCGTTGCTGGAACAGTCCGACCGAGTCCTGGTCGCCGCCGGGGGTGTTGGTCAGCGCCGATTCCTGCATGGCGGTGGCTACGGCGATGACCCAGCCGCGGGGCGGAAGGTGGAGTTGTTGGCCGACGGCGACGATGATGGCGGCGTTGGCGACCTGCGTGCTGGTCCACTGGCCGATGGGTGGCCATCCGCCGGCGGGTGGCGGGGGTGGGCTGCCGGGCGTGGCGCCGGTGAGGCTGGGGGCGGGGTTGGTACAGGCGGCGATGGCGACGCCGCCGGCGCCGATGACCGCTGCGCCGACGCAGCACATGACGATGACGAGCAGGACGCCGGTGAGGGCGGCGACGGCCTTGGCGCTCACGGTGGGCTCCTTCCGTTGGGGTGGGGCTGGGCTGGGTTGGTGGCGGCGCGCAGGACGGCGGCGAGGACCGGGACCGGAACGTCGGGGCCGAAGGTGGCGCTCCAGACGACGGTGTCGGCGTCGCTGGCGTTGATCTCGATACCTGGTTGTCCGAACGGGCCCAGCGACACGTCGACGTGCCGCTGGTCTTGCCGGTGCCCGTACGCGGCGTGGGTGCTCGGATGGGCTGGCGTGATCGGCTGGAAGCCCAGCGCGGCCATGGCCTGCGCGAGGTCCTGGGCGGGCGTCTCGGCGGTGGCGGGCAGTTGCTGCCCCAGGCGGGTCAGGACGCGCAGGTGGGCGATGCGGTCGTGGCGCACCGCGATCAGGGCGTCGAAGCGGGGGCCGTTGGCCTGCAACTCGCCGAGGGGGTTCAGCGAGCGGACCGGTTGCCCTGCCGGTGCGGCGACGGTTTCGCAGACGGCCTCGATGGCGCGGCTGACCGAGTCGGCGGCGCGGGCCAGGTCGGCCTCGACCTCGAGGACCGCCTCGGCGGCCCGCCCGATGGCGTGGGCGAGCCAGCGGGCCATGGGGTCGCCGGTGTACCCGGCGGCGGTGAGGGTATCGAGGCCCAGGCGCTGCCTGGTGTACTTCTCGGTGACGGTGTCGATGTCCACGGTGGTCTCCGTCAGGTCGGCGGGTGCGGGTGGCGGGTGTCCTGCCGGCCCGCATCACGCGGGGATCGGTGCAGGTTTGAGTTGGTTGACGTGGGCGCCTGGCCGGTGGTCGCCCTCGACGTCGTGGCCGCGACTGCCCGGGGGCGAGGTGCGTGAGGTGACCCCGGTCATCGCCGTTGCTGGTGGCGGGGACGGGCCCCCGGGGGCCGCCCCGGGCGGCCGGCTACCCGGCCCGTTGCGGGCGGCTGTTGCCCGCGTCGGGCTGGCCTGGCCGGTCCGTGCCGGTAGCGGGCAGGGCGTCGCGGACGGCGGCCACGATGACAGCAGGTGGGGTGGCGGGGGTGAAGGTGGCGCTCCATGACACGACGTCGCGGTCGAACACGTGCACCTGCGCGGTGTTGTCGTCGCCCGGGTGGACGGCGACGGTGACCTTCCGGTCGCCGTGCTCGCCGACGTAGGTGATGCGGGAGGTGCCGGGGGCGGCGGGCACCGGGTGCAGCCCGAGACCGGTGAGGGCGGCGGTCAGGCCGCCGCGCCGGTCGGTGTCGGTTGCTGGCGGCGGCTGGGGTGGCCAGGTGGCCCCCTCGGACTCCAGGGCCTGCAGCGCCGCGGTCAACCGCTGGCGGGTCCGCCCGGTGTGGTGATGGCGCGCGTCGGTCAGGTCGAGGACCGCGGTCAGCAGTCGGGCTTCCCAGTCGACGTCGCCAGCGGGCGCGCCGTGCATCACGGTGCGGATGGACTCGGCCGCCTCGGCGAGCATGCGGTCGCCGGCCAGCGCCGCGAGATGCGCGGCGGACACGTCGAGCAGGGTGAGGACCAGGGTGGGGACCTGGGCGCAGGTGACGGGCAGCTGGTCGAGGTCGATGTCCCAGCCGACGGTGGTGGCGGCGGCGGCGAGTAGGTCACGAACGGGTTCCATAGCGGTGTTGCTCCCTCGTGCTGCGGGGTTTTGTGGGATGGGCGCGGTCGGGTCCACTCGGGGTTCAGCCGCCGGCAGGCTGAGCGGGCGGCGCCGCGGGCGCGCAGGCGCCGGCCTTGGCTGGTGGCGGCGTCGGGTGGTTCGGGTAGGCGCATCCACAGCCGGGCCGCCTGTTGCGCGAGTTGGCCGGTGCCTGCCGGGTCCGGAGCGTGCGCGGTGTCGGGCAGGGCGGCGAGGCGCAGCAGCGCCGGCGGGTCGCCGGAGCCGCTATCGGTTGGCCAGCGTGGCAAAACGCGTCGCCGTACGCGGGCCGCGTGGGTGTGGGCGGGTCAGCGGGCGAGGATGGCGACCTTTTCACCGGCCAGAAGCGGGGCGCCGTCGGGGCCTTTAATGTGGGCGTGGATCCAGATCCGGTACGGGCGGCCGTTCTTGTCGTGGAGGCGGCCAGTGGCCGCGGACCATGAACCGGACCCGGTAGTGCCATTTCGCTTCGCCGTCGCCGGGTTCGGCGAGCGGGCTGGTGCGGCGCAGCATCACCACCCGGGTGTCGTGCACGACAGAGGCTCGGGCGGCGCGGCGGGCCGAAGCCCGATCCAGGGGCGCGGGGGCGACGGTAGCGAGGGGCTGGGCCTGGATACGCCAGAACGCGTAGGCGATCGCGGTGCACACCGAGGTGCGGCAGGCGGTCGTGTCGATGACGTAGCGGCCGTCCGGTGCCGGTTGCCAGTCGAGGTCGGCGTCGTCGACGGCCGGGGTTTCGTGGGCGGGGACCGGCCGGTCGACCGGGAGGCAGTCCACATCGATGAGCAGGTACGGGCCGAGGTAGCGGCGGGCCTTCGGGTCGCGCCGCAGGGTGGCGTTCAGCCGCGCCGTCTGCGGGTCGTCCGGGTCGTCGAGGGCGGACCAGCCGCCGATCGCCCAGGTGCTGCCACTCGGCGCGGACAGCCGGGCCCAGGTGATCGTGGCGATCCCGACGACTTGTCCGCGCGGGTTGCGGTAGCAGATCGGGTCGGGCAGGAACAGCACCCCGAAGTCGCCCGGGGCGACCTCGTCGTGCAGGGTCTCGCCACCGAGGTCGAGGGCGTCAGCGGCGGCGGCCACGATCGCCGTCATCGCCGGTGCCAGGACGTACGGTTCACCGACCCGCCAGGCGCTGCCGGCTAACCGGTGGATCGTGTCAACGAATTGGGGAGTCGGTGACCGGTCGGGGAAGGCGTCGTCGTGGAACGCCTCGGCGAACGTGGTCAGGTAGTGCCGGCCGCCGCTGCTGTGGCAGTAGGCGTCCATGCGGGTCTTGAGGGTGACCGCGGTGCGGGCGTACCCGGCAAGGGTCGTCTCGGTGTGGAAGTTCATCTCACCTCCGGTGTCGTGTGGTTGGCGCCGGCCGCCGCGGCGGCCGATCATGTTGGCGGAAGCGCGTGAGAGCGCGGGTGTGGCTGGGCGCGGCGGGTGAGCTGCTGCGTGATGACCGCAGTCGATCCACGCGTGGGTTGGGCGGGCAGTCAAGTCGCCCGTCAGCGCACCCGCCGCGCCGGACGGTCTTGTGTGAATTTCGGCGATAGTTGGCACTTTTCAGCGGTAGTTGTCACCGCAGCGTGATGGCCGACTTGATGGCCTGGTCTGTGACTGCCAGCGATAGGTGGCGGTTACCAGCGATAGGTGGCGGGCCGCCGGTCGTAGCGACGTCAGGGTCTTGATCGTGGGCGGTTTCCGCCAACTACCTCTGGGAGTGCCCGCCAACTAGGGCTGGCGACGAGGGCGAGCGCCCAGGTCGACGGTCGAGGTGCCGCCATCTACCGCTGGTTGTCACATGGTCGTGCTTGGAGCGGTAGCGGTTTCGTTCGGGTTCCTTTGGGGCCGGTCTCCTTCTGTCACCTTTCCGGGGCCGGCGCCGGTGCCGGTGCCGGTGCCGGTGTGCGGGCGGTGGCGATTGTCGGTCATCGGATGGTCCTTGGCAGCTGGGGGCGGGGTTGTCAGGGCATGCGCAGCAGGAACGGGTGGGCCGGGTCGACGCCCAGGGCGGTGAGGGTGGCCCGTCGCTGGGTGAGGATCGCGGCGGCGACCGGGTCGGTGAGCCGGTGCATCCGCAGGGCCAGGAACACCGTGCCCGGGTGGTGGACGTGATGGACGGTGCTGAACAGGCCGGGGTGCCCGGCGGTCAACGTGTGGTACGCCGCGCGGGTCGGGTGCTCGCCGCGCTGGTAGGTGTCCCACCAGGTGAGGTGGCGCAGGTCGAGGTACAGCGGCCCGTCCACACTGAGGCGCTCGTCCAGGTCGGTGGACAACATCAGGCCGTCCAGGTCGCTGAAGTCGACGCGGACCCGTAGCCGGATGTCGTCGGGCATCCGCCACCAGGCGGCGGGCAGGTGCTGGTGCTCGTGCGGCCAGTACTCGTCGCCGGGGCGGGGTGGCGCGGTCACGACGGTTCGCCTGCCCGGCCGGCGGGGCGGGCCTGGGCCAGGTGCCGCCAGGCGGTGCCGGTCCAGATGTGCCAGGCGTGCCCGAGCGGGTGCGGTGGCCGGGCGGCCAGCTCCGCGATGAGCGCGGCCCGGTCGGGTCCGCTGCGCGGCGCGCGGCGCACGCCGTGCATCTCGACGGTGAACCCGTGCTCGTCGAGCAGCCGGACCAGGGTGGCGCCGGCCGCGGTGGCGTCGGCGACCTGCCGCCCCAGCTGGAACTCGTCGGCGAGCGCGTCGAGGAGGAACTCCTGCGACACCGGCTGCCCGCGGTGGCGGCAGCCCTCGACGTACTCGCCCAGGTGCCGGCCGTTGAATGCGCTGGAGTTGAGGCCGAAATAGGTGGTGGGCCCGCCGTTGCCGTCGTTTTCGATGGTGCCCGCGTACTGTCCGTCCAGGGTCAGCTCGGCGGTGAACGCCACCCCGTTGTGGGTGGGGATCTGCTGCAGGCTGGACACTTTGAGCCGGTCGTGGGGTACCCGAAGGTCCGGCGTGTGGACCAGCATCACGTACTCCTGGTGCTGCCTTCGCGGGGGGATCTGCCCGGTGATGCGGTCGCAGTCGGCGGCGTCGACCGCGAGCCACGTCCAGGCCCAGCCGACCGTGTAGCGGCCGTCGGCGCCCGGGGCGACCCGCCACAGCGCGTCCGGGTCATCGCCGTAGACGGCGCGTTGGTCGACGACGATGTCGTCGCCGTCGAACCGCATCGGGGCGAACGCCTCGTCGCGGCGCGCGTACAGCGGCGTGCCGTCGAGTCCTTCGGCGGACAGCCGGGCCGCTTCAGCGTCGCGTAGCCGCTGCTGGTCGGCGACGATGGCCTCGGCGACCTCGCGGGTGACCGCGAACACGGCGAAGCCGTTCCAGCGGTCCACGAGAAGGCCGACGAAGCCGACCGGGATCCGGGCTGGCTGGCCTTCGGCGGGCTCGGTGTAGGCCCAGTCGCCGGCGAACACGCCGACGCCGCCGATGCGCAGCGTGGTGGGGTGCAGGTAGCTCAGGTCCGGGCTCCCGCCGGCAGGGCGGCGGGGCCGCCTCGCGACGGCGCCGACACGGTCGCTGGTGTTGCGTGGCATCAGGTTGCCTCCAGACGTACGCACGTGATGGGGGGTTGGTCGGGGTCGCGGAACGGACCACGCGGCGGCGGGGCTGTGCCGTCGCCGGTGCCGGTGCCGGTGCTGGTTCAGGGCTGGCGGTGTCGGGGCCGGCGCCGGGGACCGGCCGGCAGGCCCCGGCAGGCGCGGGCGACTGGCTGTCGGGTGAGGTCCGTGTCGGTGGCCGGTGGGAGCGGCGGCCTGCCGCAGGGCCCGTTCGGGTCGCGGATCAGCGCGGTCGGGTCGAGGGCGGCCAGGTCCAGGCAGGCGCCAGACAGGTGGCTCATCGTGTCGTCGCGGGCCTGTTCGGCGTCGGTGAGCAGGTCGCACACCTGGGCGAGTTGGTCGGCGTACTGGTACAGGTGCCCGGTGCCGCTGCCGGCGATCTGGTCGCGGAGGGCGGCTGCGGTGGCGGTCAGCAGCCGGTGGCCGGTGTCGGCGGCCGTGTACTGTCCGGCGGCGGCGACCCAGTCCAGGACCGGTTCCGGGTGGCGGGCGGACAGGCGGATCAGGGCGGCCCAGTCGATGCGGAACCCGGCCCGCCAGGTGGCGTCCTGCAGGGCGGCGAAGTCCATGACACCACCCCGCTCATGCGGCCCGGCGACGTGGCCGCGGGCCGGTGTCGTTGTCGGGCAGGGCGGTGCGGCAGTGCTCGGCGACCCGGTCGTGGGCGGCGGTGACGAAGCCGTCCCGGTACGCCTCGGTGGCCTCGTCGCGGCGGGGACCGTCGAGGTCGCCCCAGCCGGGCGCCTCGGCCGGTGCCGCCTCGGCATAGAGACTGGCGCACGGGCTTGCTTCGGTGTGCGTGTCGGCGCACGGGCCGGACACCTCGCAGACCGGCAGGGCGTCGAGGACGGCCGGGTCGCCGTCGTCGATGCCGGCCAGCACCGCGCGGGCCGTCGCCGCGGTGTCGCCGGTGGCGCGCCCGCCGACGGTGTCTTGTGCCCACCAGTCGGCGGTGTTGCGACCGGCGTGCTCGCCGGCCCGGCGCAGCGCGTCCAGGACATGCCGCCAGGTGGCGTCGTGCGCGTGATGGGCGGCCGACGAACGCGGCTCGGTGGCCGCGTCCCCGGTTGGCCGGTCGCGGTCGGGTGTGGTGTGGGACATGCTGTGCTCCTTTGCAGCAGACGCTGGCGCCCCGGCTCGCGGGGGCGGACCGCGGGCCGCCTGTGGTGGCGGCTGTGGTGCGCCCGGCGGGCCGGGGCGGGGCAAGGGAAAGGGGTCGGGCGGGGTCAGCGGGTCCGGACGGTGGCGCGGATCAGGTGCAGCAGATCCTCGCGCGTGCCGCAGGCACGGGCGGCGGTGTTGAAGGTGTCGGCGGCGTCGTCGCCGACCTTGCGGCGCAGGGCCACGGCGACCTTGCCGATCAGGATCCCGGCTGGTCCGTCCCCTGCGGACAGACGTACTCGGACGTGCGGGTAGCGGGGTGCGGGGATGCTGGTCTTCGTCCGCGTGCGCGGGGTGGTGGATTCACGGTTGGGCACGGCGGTTTCTCTTCCGGTTCACTCGGGGTGGGGGTGGCGAGGGCGTCTTCGAGCCGTGCGTGGCGTTGGCGGGTCAGGTCGCGGCCGGCGCGCACCTGGGCGGCGGTGAGCACCGGCGCCGGCAGGTTGCTGGTCCAGGATCCGCGAAGCGGGCGGGGCAGCACGACCGCGCGGAGGTCGGTGAACGGTTGCCGGGCCGGTGTGGCGACCTCCACGCCGTGGCCAGGGCGGGCAGCCACACGTACCCGGCGGCAGGGTCGGGTGGGGCGATGACGGCGGGCCGGCCCGGACGCGACGGTGAGGGCGGCGCAGATCAGCGGCAGCGGCGGAGTTGGGTATGCCGGTCGGTGTATTCCAGGGCGACGTGTTGGCCCTTGCGGTATCGCATGGAGGTCTCCTCGAAGCGGTGAGACGGGCGCGGCTGAGCCGCGGTATTGCGAGCGCCATCATCGCGGGTTGGGGGGTAAGGCGTTGCCGGGGACCGGGTGTAGGCGAGCGCGGGAATCGTAGAGCGACCGAGCTTCGTGCCCTGGGCACTCCACGATGGACGGTCCGAGTCTGCGATGCGCGGCAGCCACGGGGAACGTGTCGTGCGGAGTGATGCGACGTCCTCGATGCCTTGTGTGGCGTCGGTCGTCAGGTCCTTGATCGTCGCCGAACCGCTCGAACTCCGTCGTGATCTTCGACTCGGCGATCGCGCTCTACGTTCCACTCCACGAGTCGTCGAGTTGCTATCCGAATCGCTGGTTGCCTACATCCGCTGTCGACGAGCGGTGAATCGTGCAGAAGCGCATAGGCTCAAGGTGGGCAGCGCATGTTAGCCTCAGCGACATCGAGGACCGGATATGCTTGACGGACCATGCATTGATCGGATGCAGGCGTCGAGGAACCACGGTCGTCGTCGGGTTCGGTACGCTGAGCCTCGCAGCCGAAGACCGGGCCAACGGGAACGAAACAGCCACATCCGCAAGGCTCAGTGCACGACCGACGCGCGTCGGTGCACGAGGTGGTGCACGAACGCCTGACGTACTGCACGAAGGCTTGCCGGTCTACATCCGCGGTCGGCTTCCCGGGGGCGTGCCGGGGGTCACGAGTGGAAGGACCAGGTGCCCGGCTGCGTCGTGTTCAGCGGGTAGGACGGGGTGTGCTCGTGGTCTGCGATCGGTGCGCCCTGGTGCGACGGGTAGACGGTGCCGTCGTCGCCGATGCGGGCGTGGCAGCCGTCGGCGGTGCAGTACCGCTGGTGGCCGTGGAAGATGACCGCGTACACGAACCCGCTGCCGGTGCAGGCGAACAGCGACAGGTCACCGTCGCGGGTGATCGTGGTGGCGGCGCCGAAGCTCATGCTGAACAGTCCGGCCAGGTTGCGGTGCCAGCTGTGCAGGGCGTCGAGGTAGACCGGCGAAGTCCGGCCGTACCGGTCGGCGAGGGCCTGCAGCCGAGCCTCGCAGGCGGCGATCACGTCGACCGCGTCCCGGGACACGGTCAGCTTCAGGGTGTCCGGGCGCCGGTCGACCCGCTGCCAGCCGGGGGCGGGCATGTCGGGGTCGTCGTAGGAGGCGGGCATCAGCTCGATCAGGTCGAAGGTCAGCAGCGCGGCGGTGCCCCACTGCTCGGCCCGGTCGGTGATCGCGGTGACGATGGCCTGCCACTGGCTGGTGGGGATGGCGTAGTCACCGGTGCGGAGCTTGTTGTCGGCGCCGAGGTCGTCGACGGTGGCGCCGACATCTGAGAGCAGCGCCGTGAACATCGCCCGGAACGCCCGCAGGAGCAGGTCCGTGGTGTTGTGCGCGGCGGTGATCTCGGTGTGGATGTGCTTCAGCTCGTCGGGGGTCAGGGCGCGGCGGACCCGCAAGCCGGGGCTGGTGGTGGACATGGGCATCCTCCTGCAGAAGCGGATGGGGTAGGTGTGGGGTTGTGTCGAGGCGCCGGGTGCGGGCAACCTGCCGCCTGCGTGCACGGCGGCCGGCGGGGGTGTCAGCGAAGGCGCGCGGCGGGGACGCCGAGGGCGGTGGGTCGCATTCCGTGCGGCGGTCGGCTCGGTCGTCGCGGCGGTCGGCGCCGCTGGGTGGGCGCGACAACGCGGCGACGCGGCTGGTGGAGATGGGTCAGCTGTGCACTGCGCGCGATGGGGCGCCGTCGTCGGCCGCCGCCCGGAGTTGGGCGAATCGTGTGGTGCCGGGTCGACCCGACGGGCGTGGGTGAGGGCGGTTGTTGGTCAGTTCCTGTGGCCGGTCAGCAGCCAGCGCCACAACCGTGTCAGGGCCGGCCGGTACCGGGTTCGCCACAGGTAGCGTTCGAGGTCGGTGTAGCGGTGCGACGCGATATGGGCACGCATCGCGTCCTGGCGGCCGGTTGTGGCTCACCGCAGATAGGGCAGCGGCGCGTATCCATGTCAGGCAACCGCCGACTCACGGTGCCAGCGGACACGGCACGTGTCGGGGCGGCCGGGCCCCACCGGGTGCGGCCCGCGCGGCGCGCCGCCGTGATCGCCGGCGGCCAGGCACGGTTGCCGGTGTTCCGGCAGGAGCCGGTGTCGGTGGGTGCGCCGCGCCCTGGGCGCGCTGCTGTGCGACGCAGCGGTGAGGCACGCATCGACGCGTCGACCGAGGCGGTCGATCGATTCTCGGGCGGGTTCCGGCGCCCGGACGCGGCCCCGCCGCAGGCACATGTCATCGTGGATACCTCCCGCACGTTGACATCCGGCAATGGATGCGTCGACCGCGTCGCTGGACTAAACATGGGCTTGGCGCCGGTGGCAAGTCGTGTTCGAGAACCGATCGCGTCATGGCGGCAGCAAGTTTGTAGTTTCCCAGCAAGAATGTCGCTCCGCAGCTCGTTGACCTGGACCTCGGTGTGGTCTTCTCACCGGTTTGTCGGCGGATTCTTCTCGTCGACCTGTCGTTTTCTTGATGATCTTGCGGCCTTGAGGGTTCACGGACACAAGCCCGACAGCGCTCGACAGAGCGATGGGCCCGCTGGGGCGACTACTGTAGGTGATGAGTACTCGCGCTGAGCGAAGCGCGGCATCTACCGCCCACCCGTCCTGTAATGCCGATGAGCGTGTGTCGATCTCTCGAGCTCTCCGTCGCTCTGTAATGGCTGTGAAGACGCGATGCGGAGACTCCCTCTGCGGCTGGATTCTTAGGCTCACGTGGTGACGAGCTCGTCGGTGACCCACTGGGCGACGTCGGCGGGTTAGGGCGCTGGCAGTCCGAGGACGATGTGCCGGAAGCCGGCGTCGAGCGCCGTGCCGATCGCGTCCCCGATGATGCCAGATACTCACCCGGCGCCCGGTAAACCTGCTGCCCGAGCGGGAGGCGGGCACCCTCGCGAGTTGGCTGCGTCGGCGGTCGAGAAGACTGTCATCGCCCATAGCGGTGACCTCGCCGAACCGGAACCCGAGGATCGCGAACCGAGGGCCAAGTCGATCCGCCTGTGCCCGCTCGCGCAGCAGGTGCGGGCCAACGGCCACACAGTGCTTACAGAAGTTCCCATCCTGGCCGTACGGGCAGCTGCACTCACCGTCGAGCGCGCCGTCCCCGCTGCCGGCCAGCCGTACCCGGTAGCGGCCGCTGCCGAGCCCCGCTCGTACGAGCGATCTCCGGCCAGCCCGCGTAGACCCGTCATCTCAGCCTCGGGCGCTCGCGGTTATCCAACCACTGCAGCTGAGGCGTGTATCGCCTTCGTAGTTACAGGCCCGGAACTCGATTGACGAATCCTCGGGCATGTCCAGGTTGAGATTCTCCCAGCTGCCGAATCCGCCATAGTTCGCTGCCGTGTGGATGCTGCCTGGATCAAAGCTGAACGAGTATTCGGCGACCGGGTGGTGGCCATCCGCCTTGCCGTCGTAGATGCGCAGGTGCTCTCCGGTCGGCACGAAGCAGGCAAATGCCCCCCCGTCTGGTGACAGCGGACCGTCACCGGGTTGTACGGTCGGGTTGCCCTCATCCAGTGCGGCTTTCACGACGGCTTGGAAGTTGGCCTGGAACGCGTCGAAGATCGCCGGGTGGTTCCAGACCTTGAGCAGGGCCTCGTCGTTGCTGCGCAACGCACCCGTGGTGTAGTTGTAGCTGCCGGTCCACACTAGCTGCCGGTTCGGGGCACCGTCGTAGTATCCGTCGATGACCAGATACTTCGAGTGCAGGAGCCCATCGCTGTCATTCAGTGTGTCGATGGTGATGCCGTTGTGCGCCGTGCAGTCGTTCATGATGGCAATGGCGTCGTCATCGGTGGCCACGTTCGTGCGAACATAATGGACCACGCACCCAGCGTGATCCAGCTCCCAGAGTTTCTTGGCGATGGCCTGGTCGTTGATCTCGTACATGGCGACGTGAACGCTGGTGAGATGATCAGGTCCCCAGCCGCCCGAGGTGTTCTTCCCGGAGCAGTCGACGTTGTCGAGGATTCCGACAATCGTGTTATCCTCGGACCGCGGGAAAAAGTATGCCTTGGCGTTGTTCCCGACGGTGGAGGAGTACGGCGTAGGTACCTGGTCACTCATGGCGGAGAACCTGGTGACGTAGGCGTCGTAGATGTAGGGCTCGGAAACCAGGGTGACCGCGTTGTTCCATGATCGCCAATCACTGACGCCTACATCGGAGACCATGTTTGCCGACGACTGCACGATCACCTTCGTCGCGCCCCTGGTGCTGGAGAATAGGTAGAACTTGTCGTGGTTGATTCCGACGCCAGGCGGTCCGGCGCAACTGTCGGCGCACATCTTGGCGAACGATGACCCGCCGAGTTCGTGAAGCCCGTCGGCGAGCCGGTAGAAGGCGTCGTTTCGATTATCGGGGTGGTCGTCGATGACCACCTGCACGGTGACATGGCGGTCGCGGGCGGCCGTCAGCAGGTGATCGGTGTATGTTGGGGACTTGTATTTGAAGGTCGACACCCGGATGGTCGAGTAAGAGGCCGCTCCGTCGATCAGCCAGATGATGTGGTTTTCGATGGCTTTCTTGGCGTTCTCGTCATGGGGATTGTTAAAGACGACGCCGTCCCCCACCGGCCCCGGATCCGGTATGAGCCCCGCTTCCGCGCTCGCGGGCACAGCCCCTGCCGCAAGCACAATAGCGGTGATCGTGGCGATGCCCGGCAGGCGCGACAGCGCATGGCGGCGGCGGCATGTTCGGCCGACGCCCAGCGGCCGGTGCGGCGGTGTCAACAACGGATCGGCGCTAGTGTCGAGCGTTCGCATGTTCTTTTCCCCTCCCAAGCAACTGCATGAGAATCTCGACGTTCGGAGTGGCCGCGACTGGAAGCCGCACCGTCGGCAGCGAGGCACGTCTCGGAAGAATGGTCAGGTTGTCGTTGTCGCGCACGAGGCCACGGATTTCTTCGTAAGGCAGCGATGTCCCACCACGTGTCACGCCCGCGCGGTTGACGGTAACATCGCCGAATGTGACGTCACGGCCGGCGTGGAAGTCGGCGTGCAGGCGTTCAGCGGCGACGCGGTACACGTTCTCGTAGACCGATCCTCGCAGTAGCCGGATTTCGTCCCACGAGTCGCCGTCGAACGTGAACGTCCTACCGCCCGGTGCGCGGATCGAGAACGGCGCGGTGGCGGCGAGCGCAGAGAGCGCGACCGGCGTGCCGATGAACTCCGCTTCGGACCAGCGGCAGGCGAACGTGTGTTCGGCGCTCGATACCAGGACGCCGTGCTCGCACACGCCTGCGAGCGCGCCGCGGTGCCGGCGTCGCCAGTGGTGCCTTTTGCGCAGTCGGAAACCCACGGCGCCGACCGCCGCGACGCCGATACCGGCTGCGATGATCACGTCGACGTGGTCCTCGGCGGTCACCAGTGTCGCGACCACCCCGGCCATCACGGCGAGCGCGAGCTGAGCGGCGATGACGAGGATCAGCTCCGCCATGCTGAACTCCGACGTGCGGTAGGCGCTGATCACCTGACCTAGGCCGTGTCGCTCGGCCAGCGGGCGCAGCGGTGAAGGGTTCGGACCGGCGTCACCGGAAACGCTCGCCTCGCCGGGGCCGCCTAACGCCGTCGCCAGCGTCCCGAACGCGGTCGAGGCGAGGCCGACCACGACGAGTGCCAGGGCAGCGATCACCACGCCGTAATTGCTGGCGGGCGGCCGCGCGTAGGCCGTGCTCCCGAACACCCGCGCGTCGACATGGTCGCCCAGTTCGTCGCCGGTGGTCAGGTCCTGCCGCCGCCCGTAGAGGGTGCCGGTGACCTTCTGGTCGCCGTCCTGCCACGTGGCACCTGGGCAGGTGAGCTTCCTGCTCGGCTCAGCGCGGCCATAGGACCTGCACAGGTAGGGCAGCTCGACCGTGGTCGGCCTCCCCACCGTGGAGCCGACCACCCAGCCGCCCAACGAGGACGCCGGCGTCGGAAGGACGAACAGGAGTATCGACGCCACGATCCCCAGCCCGGTCAGCATCAGGCCGAGCACCTTGACCGCGCGCGGTGTGGCTGCGCTCATCGCCGTCACACCCCTACGCCGCGCCTACGGTCGACGCCGCGGCGGCGAGCCGGACGGCTCTGTGGGACAACTCCACAATCTGTTCGACGGGGGCGTGCCGCCGCAGCGAGTAGGTCCACAGCAGCAACATCCGGAACTCGGGCTCCAGCCGCCAACCGTCGAACCCGGAGTCGAGCAGCAGCCTGCGTGTTTCAGTGGTCAGGCCGGCGCGCATGCGAGCGGCGTCGTCGCCGCTCACCCGGAACCTCCTGTCGAAATCCGCATCTCCGGTCGCGAACCAGGTACCCGGCTGCCACTCGTCCCAGCGCTGCGCCATGCTCGCCGCCTGCAACCAGAACGGGACGCGAGGCAGCTCGATCGCCCACACCGTGTGCATGTGCGGGACCGACCCGGTGCCCTTGCGCACGGCGTGGAAGGCGACCCAGTCGAAGATCTGGAGATCGCGCCCGTCAGCGTTCGCCTCGATGACGTTCGCGGCGGCCGAGGTCACCCGCAATCGGGTCGGACCGTCCATCCTAAGCAGTTTGTCCGTGATCTGGTCGACCACGCGCCCGTAGGAACCCGGCAGCCACCGCACCAACGGGAGGACCGCATCGCCGGCCGCGACATACGTCCACCCCTGCTCAGCCGCGAGCTTGGCGAGCGCACCGGAACGCGCGTTCCGGCGCGTTCGCCTGACAATGGGCGGGACCGCGACCGCCGCTAAGAGGAGCAGCACGAAGCCCAGTCCGATGATCTTGCCCAACAGTGGGCTCACAGATTCTCTCCAGGTCTTGATCAGGTCAGGACAGCTGCGGGATACCATCGGGGCCGTTCCGGTTCCCCGTCCGAAGGGATTCCCAACCTGCTCGCCGGGAGGCTCCCATAGCTCCGGACGTTCACGGTGCGCCCGCCCGCGCCAGCATCCGTCCGACGAACGTACTGACGCGGGTTCGCGTCGGTGACGCCAACCCAGCATGCCGTCAGGCGCACGCGGACCGCGAGGTCACAGACCGGCAGTTGACCGGCAACTTCCGCGACGAGGGTGCCGCCGTGGAGGGGCCGGATGTTTGGTGAGACAGTTCGGGCGCACCGACAGCGGCTGGGGATAACGCAGGTGGAACTCGCCCGCGCGACCGGAATCAGCGTGCGCAACATCCGCAACATCGAGGCGGGCCGGGTCCACCGGCCACGGCCGGCGACCGTGCGGCTGCTCGCCGACACCTTCCAGCTTCGCGACGCCGACCGGGACCGCTTCTGCCAGTTGGCGTTGCGGGCCGGCTCGGACGACGAACAGGTCGGTCGCGTAGCCCCGGCACCCGGGTGGCCGGCGTACCCGGCACCGGCACAGCTACCGCTCGACGTGGCGGCCTTCGCCGGCCGCGAGCAGCAGCTGCAGCGCCTGGACGAGTTGCTGGACGACAAAGGTGCATCGGCGAGAACGACGATCGCGACCATCGCCGGCACCGCCGGCGTGGGCAAGACCGCGTTGGCGGTGCACTGGTCCCATCGGGTCCGCGACCGGTTCCCGGACGGACAGCTGTACGTGAACCTGCGAGGCTTCGACCCGGCCGGGTCGGTGGTGCACCCGGCCGAGGCGATCCGGGGGTTTCTGGACGCCTTCGCCATGCCGCCACAGCAGATCCCGGCCGGCGTGCCGGCGCAGGCGGCCCTGTATCGCAGCCTGCTCGCCGGCAAACGGGCGCTGGTCCTGTTGGACAACGCCCGGGACGCCGACCAGGTCCGCCCGCTGTTACCGGGTTCACCCGGATGCCTGGTCGTGGTGACCAGCCGTAACCAGCTCACCGGCCTGGTCGCCGCCGAGGGCGCCCACCCCCTCACCCTGGACCTACCGTCCGTCGCGGAGGCGAGCGAGCTGCTGGCCCGCCGTCTGGGCCCCGGCCGAGTTGCGGCCGACCCCGATGCGGTGGACGACATCATCGCCCGGTGCGCACGGCTGCCGCTGGCGCTCGCGATCGTGGCCGCCCGCGTCGCGACCCAGCCCAGCCTCCGGCTCGCCCCGCTCGCCGACGAGCTGCGGTACGACCGCGGGGGCCTCGACGCGTTCGCCGGCGCAGACGCGGCCACCGACGTGCGGACAGTGCTCTCCTGGTCCTACCGGGCGCTCAGCCGGGAAGCGGCGCGGCTGTTCCGGCTGCTAGGTGTCCACCCCGGCCCGGACATCGCCACCGCCGCCGCCGCCAGCCTGACCGGCCTACCGCTAGCGCAGGCGCGTCCGCTGCTCGCCGAGTTGACCCGCGCGCACCTGCTCACCGAGCACGCCTCCGGCCGGTACGCCTTCCACGACCTGCTGCGCGCCTACGCCGCCGAACTCGCCAACACCCACGACGCCGACACCGACCGGCGCGTGGCCCTGCACCGGGTGCTCGACCACTACCTGCATACCGCTCACCGCGCGGTGCGGCTGATCAACCCGGACCGGGAACCGATCAGCCTTGCCCCACCGGAAGCCGGGGTAACGCCAGTGGACCCGGCCGACCCGGGACAGGCGAAGGCCTGGCTCACCGCCGAACACCCCGTGCTGCTGTCCACCATCCGGCTCGCCGGCGACCGCGGGTTCGACACCCACACCTGGCAGCTGGCATGGACCCTCTGGCCGTTCTTCGACCGCCAGGGGCGCTGGCAGGACTGGGTGGCCACCCAGCACGCGGCCCTGGCCGCCACTCGGCGGCTGGCCGACCGGCACGGGCAGGCCCGCACTCACCGCAGCCTTGCCTTCGCCTACACCAAGCTGGGCCGCCACGACGACGCCGAAACCCATTACCGGGACGCCCTCGACCTGTACGGCGATCTCGGCGACCCCACCGGCCACGGCTACACGCTGATCAATTTCGGGATGCTCTTCGAGCGGCAGGGCCGCTGTCAGGAGGCGCTCACCCACGCGCAGCAGGCCCTCGACATCTTCCGCGCCGCCGAGCACGTGACCGGCCAGGCCCACGCACTCAACGCGATCGGCTGGCTTCGCGCCCGCCTCGGCGACCACGAACAGGCACTCTCCTGCTGCCAGCAGGCCCTCGCCCTGCACCAGCAAGGCGGCGAGCGGCGCGGCGAGGCGTCCACCTGGGACAGCCTCGGCTATGTCCACCACCACCTCGGCCACCACCAGGACGCGACCACCTGCTACCAGCACGCCCTCAAGCTGTACCGCGAGACCGACGACCGCTACGGCCAAACCGTCGTCCTGACCCACCTCGGCGACAACCACCACACTGCGGGCGAGACCGACCACGCCCGCACCGCGTGGCGAAACGCCCTGGCCATCCTCGACGAACTCGGCCACGACGACGCCATACTCGTTCGGACCAAGTTGGACGACTCAAAGAGCGTTGGGTAGCCCATGGCGATTTGGAGCACGCACCCGGCCGGTGGTGCCGCGTGCCGGCAGGGCGGGAACGGACTGCTCAAGGCCAAGGTCGCAAGCGCACCCGACAGTTCGCGTACCGATTCAGCCTGACTCGGCGGTCGTAGGCGGGATCCAGGGCCGGCAACCGACGGCATCCCCGTAAGAAGGTACGCAGCCGGCGTCAGCGCCTGGCAGCTGGACGCGGCCTACATGCAGGTCGCTAACGCGGTAGCCAGGCATATTCGCATTCTGATGCGATGAAGGATCGGGACCTCCGCTCCTCGTGACCCCTCCGCCGGTCAGGTGCACGCGACCTCGCCCACACGCGCCGCCGCCGGTGGGCCGGGTCACGTCCCCGACTCCCAAGGGGTCATCAAGGTTGAGGGAGCGTCGACACCAAATTGACCAAACCGCGCGGCGAGAACAAGACCGTTTCTTTCCACCGCGGCGGTGCACCCTCGACGCCATGCAATGGACCGACGACCGGACGATTCGCAGCCCGCTCCAATGCACGGATCTGCCGCAAGGCGCGCATTCGGACCGAGCTACCGGCTGTCGACGACATGCCGACTGCCGTAACGCAGGGTAACCTTGCTGCACGGCACGACGACGGACGGTTTCTCAACGAAATGTCGGAACCGACATTCACACCGACATAATCTTGAGAAAGCGAAAGATCTAATGCGAACCTACAAAGTTCAGGCGACGCGTCTGATCCCGGCGAGGTTCGACGTCCAGTACGGCGACATCTGTCCTATGTGGACGACATCGCCGGTGTGCGGCGCGTCGATGATCAGCCCGCCTCCGAGGTAGATGCCGACGTGGCCGGGTGCCTGCATGGATCCTTCCGTGCCGGGGACGAACACCAGGTCGCCGGGCCGGAGTTGGCCCAGGTCGGCGACCGGGGTGCCGGCGTGGAACTGTTCGGCGGAGTTTCGGGGCAGGCTGACGCCGGCGGCCTTGTACGCCTGCTGGACCAGGGAGGAGCAGTCGCACTGGTGGGCTGGGTTGCCGGAGTGCGCGGCGGTGCAGTCCCCGTCCAGGTGGTACGGCGTACCGAGTTGGGCGAAGGCCCACATGATCGCGGCCGTGACGGCGGGTGGGGTGTCGGGCGGGAGGCTGAACCCCGAGGGCGGGGCGAGCATCTCGGTCGGGTCGCATGCCGCGGCTAGGGCGGCGGGGTCGGAGATCCCGGTGAGTGTGGATGTAGGTTCCGGGAGTTGCTGAGCAGTCCTGAGCTTGGAGCCGCGTCCGTTCCGGGCGATTCGAGCAACGGCGTGTTGTGAGATCTTGAGCAATGGGGTGGGGCCGGGTTGGGCTGCGGCAGCGCCGAGGGCCTGATTG
>WNFU01004150.1_pt1 | contig 18678 bp, 17 predicted proteins | sample 5400121 | NCBI WGS metagenome assembly WNFU01 (sample SAMN13153360, study PRJNA577476) | soil metagenome | isolation source: 100 cm soil or saprolite under grassland replicate 1 | place: USA:California | collected 2016-06-15 | reverse complement strand
CGGTCTCGTCGAAGATGAGCTGCTTAACCATGGAGAGTGGTGTCCCTTCTGAGTGCGCCGGACGCCCATCGGTGCCGGCCGGCTGGTGCGGGCTCGAGGCTTGACGCGGTCAGTCCTCGACGATCGCGAGGATGTCCTTCTGGCTGACGATGAGCAGGTCCTCGCCCTCCACCTTGAACTCGGTGCCGGCGTACTTCGTGTAGAGGACCTTGTCGCCCTTCTTCACGTCGATCTGCTCGCGCTTGCCGTCGTCCAGGATCCGGCCCGGACCGACCGCCAGGACGGTCCCCTCCTGCGGCTTCTCCTTGACCGTATCGGGGATCACGATGCCGCTCTTCGTCATGTCCTCGCGGGGCGATGGCTGAATGACCAATCGGTCGCCGAGCGGGCGAAGCTGGGTCGCGGACAGGCGTCCCTTCGGGGCAGAGACCGCGGCATGGTTCGTCCTGCCTGCGGCGCGCTTGGCGGTGGCTGTGGCCAACACAGGTTCCTCCTTGGGGTCGTGGTTCCAGACGCGGATGGACCGAGTCCGGGACTAGGTCGGCCGGTCGGCGACACCTCGTCTGCGCCGGCCGCGAGCTACGTGACGATGTCCACCCCGCTAGCCGTGCGCGACGAGAACGTCGGGAGGAGTCCCCGTTGACTCGAGCGGCGGCGCGGCGCCACGCAGAACCCGAATCATCCACGCTGCTTTGGTCGGACCGCGCCAGATGCCGCCGTCCCGCGACAGGCCGGCCTGGTGCCGTTCGGTTCGTTGATGGCCACTCGCGTGGGCCTGTTCGCTGGCGCTTCGCATGTGCGGCTTTCTCGACCTGACGGCTCACGACCGCCCGGCGACGCTCCGGCTATTGCCTCATTGCAGTGAACCACCGGGCGGTGCTATTGTCAACTGTAGTGTCGCACGTCAACTGTAGGAGACCAGCGTCATGGCACCATCGATCGGAGCCGTGCTCAAGCAGGCGCGCGAGGTGCGCGCGCTGTCGGCAGTCGACGCGGCCCGGGCGGCGAGCATCTCCCCAGCCTACTTGAGCAAGCTCGAGAGCGATGCGGTCAAGAAGCCCTCGCCGCATGTCCTCCACCAGTTGAGCGAGGCCCTGGCCGTGCCCTACGCCGAGCTCATGCGCCTGAGCGGCTATCGCGTGCCCGGCGAGTCGAATGGGAATACCCCCGAGACGGTCGCGGCGGCGCTCTTCGGCGATCTTACGGACGACGAGCGGGATGAGCTGCTCGAGTATCTCGCGTGGTATCGCGCCCGACGGCGATCGAGACGTGGCGCCAACGGCCGCAGCTGAGAAGCACGCCGCGCCGGAGATGGACGATTGCTCGCGCCAAGATGCTCTGCGCGTTCGTGGGGCCGCTGTTCGTGGAGGAGCGCGACGGTGACGCGCTCGCCGCAGTGGGCAGGCGCAGACCGCGCGGTAGAACCCGATCGCGGCGGCGGCGGCCGCCCCGGCCTCGTCACTCTGCGTCTCCGGCTTGAGCGGCACCATCGGGACGTGCTCGTCGCCGTGGTGATGGGCGAGCCCCGCCTTCACCCACACACCCCCTGCGCCGCGCGACGCTCGCCTCCTGTTCAAGAAAGGAGGATCGCGTCGGCGGGGTCGCGCAAGAGGCCCCCGTTGGCGCGATCTGACCAAACCCCAAAAGGGATCGCCGTCGACGTGCGGAGCGGGGGCCATCCCTATCCTAGCCCTCCAGCCAAAATCTCATGTCCCGTTCGGCTGGGTTACGCACCGGTCACGATCACCAGATGGTGTGAGGTGTTAATCCCCCCGCGGACCTGACAGCCGACTTCGCGCCTGGCCGATGCGAAGGCTAGGGACTCGGGAGTCCATCATCCGATCGGCGTTCGGCATGGGGACGCCGGCCGGGAGAGCTGTCCGTCCTGGTGCCATCGGCTCTCCAACATCACGATTCGCTCCACAAACTCGGCCCAGGTTTCGCCAGGGCGGCTGAGCTGCAAGATCCGCTCGATCCCCTCGAGGTCCCTGGCGGTCGCCCAGGGACGGGCCAAAACCAGTTCGCGCACCCGCTCCGCGCGGTCAGCAGCTAACGCTTGGTCGTGTTCGTCCTCGGCGGCATCGTCGGGCATACTCGGAAGACTAGCGGTGAGCGGTCACTGGAGGGACCCGAAGCGCCGGCCCGGCCTTCGCGGTGGACCGTCTCATTCGCCATGGCTGGGTGTCTTTGCGCCGGCGTCCCAGGTGATGGCGACGCGACCACCAATATCTGGCAGAGGCGGCAGATCCTTGAGGACCTCTTGGCGCAGGGGCTCAAGCCCTCGGAGCAGAACGGCGGCGATTGGCACCAGCGCCTCGAGCTCAAGGGGTGTGTTGCCGTGCTTGATCCTCAGGGGATACGTCGCATGGGCCTGGTGCGATACCGACTTGGCCGGGCCAAGATGGACACCGCCGAGAACATTGGCGCCCAGCAGGATCAGATCTTTGACAGTGAGGTTCGACTTCCCGAGGAAGAACAACGGGAACGCCAAGAACTCCTTGACCTTCAGTTCCCGGATGGCCCCGCCGACTGCGGGCTCTGCCGGATCGATCCCAAGCCAGCCCAACAACCCGACATCGTTCGGGGGTTCTCTTACACGAAACACAAGCCGGTGCTGGCGAGCTCGATTGGCTACAAGAACGAGCGGTCTCTCGTCGAGGAGCAACTCTCGAAGGAGCGCGGCGGATCGGAGCAAGGCATATTCTGACGCGCCCCAGATCGCCCGTGCTTCCAAGTCCGCCAGGGTCTCAACGAACAATCGATCTATTTCCATTTGTTGATTGTGGTCGAAGCGCCTGTACGGGCGCGACTCTGAGCATCTTTACCAGGCCGAACCGAGCCTTCGAAGGTGGGCCATCAGCGGCCGACCATTCCCCGGGTTGGTAGCGCCTGATACGAGTCGAGTTCCGGGTGCAACCCCTTGGCTCCTAGGGTTAGTCAAATGGGCGGCGCACTACCTGCGGCTAGCGAAGTCCGCGAGGATCGCTTCGATGTAGGAAGAGTTGCGCGAAGCCTCCTGAAGCTCAGCCCGGCCGCTCTTCCCGATGTGCGGCAAGCTCCGTTCGTAATCGCCCTGGGTCAGCGGACGCCATACCCGTGTCGACTGGGGGGTTACTTGAAGGATCGTTCCAGCTGCCACGATGGTGAATGCCGCCCTGCGAGCTGGCGTGTACAGAACCGTGGGCGAAGCGTAGCGCCGCAATGCCTCCTCCCAGTTTGGACTTGCCACCGGGTACCTCCAATTGGCTAATTGCTTGGCGTCCTGTAGTCAGTCAGTAACTTGGTCCCCGTTCAGTCGTCAGAACGGTCGTGCTCATCGTTGATTCGGTCCGGTAGCCACGAACAGATCTCCAATGCCCAGGCGCGAACTTTCTCGCTCGGATGCGAGGCAGCGATACGAGTTGCCGTCGCAAGCCGCGTCTCCAGGCGCGCGTGGATCGGGCCGTAGAACGCGCCCCGCTCGAGAACGAACTGGCCTTGCCCCGCGCGCAGTATGGCCGCGTCGGTCGCCTCATCGATGATCCGAGCGGCCAAAGGATCGAGCTCGTCCCCGCCGAAGTTCACATGCCGCAGAACCTTGGCCCACTCGATGGCAACCTGCTGCCGAAGGACATCCATCACCAGGTCGACGTCCACGAGGTGGGCAAGCCGCGATAGCAAATGGTTCTGTTCGAGCCAGAACAGCCACTGGTACGACTCGGGATCGGCGAAGCCCCGGGCAAGGACACCGACAACTGCTCGTGTCGTCGCTGTTCCATCCGAGGCCGCGGCCAATTCGAGGAGTTCAAGATCGCGCTCATCGAGCGGGGATCGCCTGGACATCAGCGATTCCAGAGCAGGGAGGATCTCGCTTGCCGGGGCATTGAGCCGCCGAAACACGAGTGCGCGATAGAGGGATGACATGGCCGAGGGATCACCGGGTGCAGCCGCGTTGGCGTAGAGCAGACGCAGCCCCACGTCCTTTACGTCACTGGCGTCACCAGCTGGGTGAGCTTCGAGCCACTGATCGAGGATACCGAGGGCATTCTCTTGGTCCCGGTCCGTCCCCTTATCGGCCAATAGTTCGAGCGCTGCGGCGACCGTCGGGGCGCTGAGCCTGCTCGCCCACGCACCGTAGAGCCAGAACCCAACGTCCGCGACTGACGTGTGATCCTCGCGAGCAACCTCAATAGCCAGCGTCGCCCGTGCGTCGCTCGCCGTAAGCCCGTGCACGAGTCGCGGCACATAGGCCGCGAGGAGCGGGGCCTCGGCCCAGTCAGTGAGCCGGGCATCGACCCAGTCCGTCTCTCCACGGGCTTCACGGCCCTCGACGAAGCCCATGAGCGCTTCAGCAGAGCCTCTCGTGAGCAAGCGGTCGTAGGCGTCGGGGACTGTGAGGCGGGTCGCGAACTCTCGGACGAGGAGCCTGGTCGTGAGAGGGTTGGGCTCCGGGGCATCGATGATCGCATCCAGAAGCTCGGGAGGACTGGTCGCGAGAGTCTCGGCGACCACTTGAAGTTCTTCGGCGAGCGCGCTCCGAGGCCTCCCCTCGAAGACCATCAGTTCATGCGGCTCGGCGGCGAGGAGCGTTTGGATCCGCGTCCGAAGGTCCGGCCCGAAAAGGTCATCGCGAAGGCCCTCGACCTCTCGCGCAAGGTCCAGGATCGGCAGGTCGTACTGGACGGCGTCGTCGAGCGCACCCACCAGTCTCGCGCGAACATGAGGGGGCCAATCGACGCCCGCGAGTGCCGTTCTCAACCCGTCGATCAGTCCAACACGAACGAGGGCTCGCACTGATCGCGCGAGTACCTCGCCGACTCGGACGATTGCGCTGGGATGGCGGTCTGGAATCTCGAGCAGGAGGCGGAGCGCCTCCTTGCGGGCCGTCCGGTCTTCGTCGGGCGAGGCCGGCCGCCAATCGGATCGCGGCGTGAGAACACCTCGCTGCGCCTCGCTCCGCGTCTCGTTCAGCTCGAAGGCGTGCCCGAGGGTAGTCGCCAGGAGCTCTGCACCGCGTGCCTCTGTCGTTGCAAGGAGCTCGCGCGCCACGGCGATGCGGTCGTGGTATGGAAGCGTTGTCCCAGAGAGGTAGACCTGGAAGGCCTGTCCAAAGACCCCCGTCGCGTTGTTACCGACCGTCTCTGACTCATGGGAAGCGAGATGGAAAAGTGCCACCAACCCTCGAGCCGCCGCTTCCCTCGACCATAGGACGTGCTCCAGGGCCCAGACCACTTCGCGCCGCTGGTCCGCAGCTCGGAGCTCGTCCGGGCTGGAGCGATCGATGATGTCGCCCACGAGCGCCGCCACTCCATGAGGATCGACCACCGCTCCTGCTTCAATCAGTGTGGCGAAACGCGCGGACACAAGGTCGAGGGTCACGTCGGCTGCAGGAGCAAGGACGCGGCGAATGATGCCGACGGCCGCGCTTGAGCCGGCAAGCCGATCGAGCCCGCGCGCGAACGACCGAAACAACCGTTCGGACGCCGTCGGCAGCCACTCGGCGACGCGCATCGAAACCTCGGGCAGGACTTCGTCGGCAAGCATCACGGCCACCAGAGGCGGGCCGACGCTCCGCGAGCCCCGCGTAGGGGCGACCACGAGCGGCGAGGAATCGAGCGCTGACCGGATCTCTCGGGGGGTGGCGCCAGCAAGCACAGCGAGATCGTCAAGGTCGGAGGCCATCTCCCCCTCGACGCCGATCGAGTCGAACAGGGCAGCAAGGCCAAGGAGTCGACGATGCTCCCGCGAGGGAACAAGCGCTTGGACCATCGGCCTGATGTCGGGCGATCGCGCGACCGCCAGTAGCTCGGCCGCGGCTGGGGAGGCTGTCAGCAACCGGGCCACCGGGTCGGCGAACTCCGGCAGCCCGCCGGTGATGCGATGAACAATCGCGGCAATCTCCTCGCTCATTCCGTCGGGCATCAACACGGTGAACGCCGTCCGGTCCAACGGTGCGAGCTCCAGGACTCGCTCGTTGGGAGCGCCAAGGGCAGACGCGCGCCCTATCGTTATCAATCGGAGCCGCCCGTCTGCAGCGAGGGCGTGCGCCCGAAACGCATCACGTTGCCCCTCGTCGAAGTTGTCGATCACGAGCACGAGAGAGGCCGCGGGCTCATGGGCAATCCATGACAGGAGTGCGGGCTCCACCATCGGGACACCTGCGGCAACTAGGACGTTGTCGCGGATACCGTCGGCATCGAGCGCCTCCAGAACCAACCGCGTTCGGCCCGAGCCCGAAGGCCCTGCGATGTGCAGCGTGTGGGGCGCGATGGAACGGCTTGCGGCGTGTTCGACTAGGGCACCGCGGATCGTCTCTCTGCCTCGGTCGTAGACGAATGGATGATCCTGTCGATTACGAGCCCAAACCTCTAGTCCTAGGAGTCCGCCGATCGGAAGACCGAGTTCGGTGAGGATCACGGCGGGGTAGCAGCGAGTGAGTTCTTCAATCTCCGCCGCGAGGAGAAACGCGCGCGGCATCCCCGGGCTGATCTCGTCGAGCCGCGAGTTGAAAGCCAGCTCGAGTGTCTCACGCGTCCGGTGGGTCGGCTGACCGGTCCAGAACAGGATGTAGCCGCTGGTGCCCCGCCGGAGTTCCTCCGTAACGTATCTGCCGTCGATGAGTTCGGCCGTTGCGTCGGGTGTCTGGTTACCCGATTTGACCTGCCAGAAGGTAGGACCGGTCGGAAGATTGACCAGCGGAAGTCCGGTCAGGACAGAAGACCCGTCCACTCCGCCGTCAGGCACACGAACGGCGTAGGTGAAATCCACAGCGGTATCGGGGAGCGCGAGCCGGAACGCCTCCGCATGGGCGAGTCGCGAGGCAAGCTCAACCGCCTGTCTGTCAGTGCGAGCTACGATCCGATCCCGGATCGGGAGTCCCCTCACAGCCCTCCTCGCGTCGCGTGCGTTCACTCGCCAGGCTAGTCGAGTGCCTACTCGTGGCGCTGCGGGGAGTCTAGCTTCCTGCGTCTGGGGTCGGCACCCAGATCTCGGGCAGGAGGTCATGTCGTGCGACTGACCGAACCAGATGCCAGCTCGTCACTATGCTTCCATCGTGTGTTTAGAACACTCCGGCAGTCCAGCTTGACCCGAGGTTTCGGCGCGGGTAATCCACCCATCACCGATGCCGTTTTGGAACGAGGTCCCTTTGGGTCGGGCATTGAGGCTGGCCGCGAATCGTCATTGCCCGGCCGGTCAGGATGTGTACTGCCACTCGTACACTCCAGTCATGACCCTTGACCGGGAGCGACAGCTCGATATCGTCGGCGAGCTTGCGTCGCGCCCCGGTCACGAGAAGGTTCGAACTCTCCTCTACTCGCTCTTGGTAGATGGCCTCGGCGCGCGCAGCCAGGACATCTTCTTCGAGGTCCCGCTCAATCGCGGCGAAATTCGGGGCCGCGCCGATGCTCTCCTGGGGCGGACCGTCATCGAGCTGAAGTCGGATCTGCGTGCCGAGATGAACGACGCCCGCGAAGGTCTCGCGAGATACCTCACGGAGCGGGAAGTCGCAACGGGCGACCGATACGTCGGCATCGCGACCGACGGAGCGTCCTTCGTGACCTTAGAGCTTCGCGGTGATCTGCTCGTCGAACTCGATCGACGCGAGACCCATCCCGATCACCCAGGCGCGCTGTTGCGTTGGCTCGACTCGGTGCTGGTCGTAGCGCCCGAGCTCCTCCCTACGCCAGCAGCAATCCGACGCGAGCTCGGGCGGGAGACAGTCGCATACCGACGCGCGCGCGGCATGCTGGCCGACATTTGGTCATCGGCGTCCACCGATGCGTCCCTCATCGTGAAGCGTCAGCTGTGGTCCGATTTGCTGGCACGCGTCTATGGATCGTCAGTCGACGCGGACGATCTCTGGTTCCAGCACACCTACCTGACGATCGTCGCGAAGACGATGGCCGTCGAGGTGGTCGGCGTCATGCCGACGAACGCCGCCGACCTGCTCGCGGGACGCCCGTTCTCCGACGTCGGCATCTATGGTGCCGTTGAGAGCGACTTCTTCGACTGGGTTCTCGAGGTTGCTGGCGGCCCGGACCTCGTCATGAGGATCGCTCGTCTGGTTACGCGGTTCCGTCTACGCGACGTGGACCACGACGTCCTCAAGGTGCTGTACGAGAGTCTGATCGACCCCGAGACTCGGCACGACCTCGGCGAGTTCTACACGCCTGACTGGCTCGCGTCGCGAATGTGTGACGCGGCCATTACAAACCCTCTGGAGCAACGCGTCCTTGATCCGGCGTGCGGCTCCGGTACGTTCCTCTTCCACGCCGTCCGCAAGTTCCTTGCGGCCGCTCATGATGCAGGTTTGCCACCGGCGGCGGCCGTCTCACTCTGCTGCTCGAAAGTCCTCGGGATTGATGTGCACCCGGTCGCCGCAATCATCGCTCGCGTTACGTACCTATTAGCCATTGGTGAATCTCTTCTGCGCGAACGCCCGTCGATCGCGATCCCGGTGTATCTCGGTGACTCCGCTCAATGGAACACGCGGTCGTTCATGGCCGAGCGCGAAATTCAGATCGACGTGCCGGGTGCCGAGCGTCCGCTGTTCTTCCCGTTCTCGGTGACCCGCGACCCGGTTCGCTTCGACTCGGTGATCGGGACCATGCTCGACCTCAGCGAGGACCAGGCCGACGAGTCCGCGCTACGCGCTTGGCTCGCCCGCGACGGCATCACCGACCCGTCGGATGCCGAGGAGCTCGCCGCTACCTACAGGCTCCTGCGAAAGCTCAGGGCTGACGGTGCCGACCACATCTGGGGATACGTCGCGAGGAACCTCTCGCGTCCGATCTGGCTGTCGAGCGAGGGCCAGAGGCCCAACGTGATCATTGGGAACCCTCCTTGGCTGTCATACCGCTACATGTCCCCGGCAATGCAGATCCGATTCCGCGATGAGTCCAAGAGACTCGGTATCTGGGTCGGCAGCGCCGGCCGGGTCTCGCACCAAGACCTGTCCGGCTACTTCTTTTCGCGCTGCATCGAGCTCTACTTGTCGCCGGGTGGCACGATCGCATTCGTCATGCCTTTCGCTGCCCTCAGCCGGCATCATTTCGAGAGATTTCGCGGCGGGACATTCTCAAGCCCCCGGGGTAAGCCGCGTCGCGAACAGGTCTTCGCCACGGTCAGGTTCGACCAGGCGTGGGGCTTCGACGACTCTGTCCAGCCGCTCTTTCCAGTGCCATCGTGCGTCCTAATCGGGACTGCCGGCGAGAGAGGCGGCCTGCCACCCGTCGTGATGCACTCGGGACGGCTGCCGCGGCGGGATGCGACGCCTTCGGAAGCTGACGCCGCGCTCATCTCGAGGGTAGAGTCGTGGCAGAGGCCGGACGCAGAACCGCCATCCATGTATGCCGATCGGTTCCGGGCCGGGGCGATCGTGTTCCCGAGGGTGTTCTTTCTCGTCACGCGGGCCGACGTAGGCCGCCTCGGGGGCGACCCTTCGGCGCCGCTCGTCCGAAGCCGGCGCACGCGGCTAGAGAAGTTGCCCTGGCGGAACATTGAGAGCCTGGAGGGGCGGGTCGAGAGCGAGTTCCTTCGACCCCTCTACCTAGGCGAGTCGATCGCGCCGTATCGGTTGCTCGAGGCGCCGCTCGCGGTGATCCCGTGGGACGCTGAGGGCAGCAGATTGCTCGACAGGGACGCAGCTCGCGGTGCCGGACGCAGGCATTTGGCAGCCTGGATTACCGATGTGGAGACCCTCTGGGCGGCCCACGCTAAGCGGCCGGATCCCCTTGTTCCGCGGCTCGACTACTTCGGCCAGTTGTCCGCCCAAATGCCGCCGGCTGCCATCCGCGTCGTTTACGGCGCGTCGGGCACCTTGCCGGCCGCAGCGATCCTGCGGGACCGAACTGCAATCATCGAGCACAAGCTCTATTGGGCTCCTCTCACGACCGAGGAGGAGGCCCGATACCTCGAGGCTGTGCTGAACAGTGAGACAACACGCGGGCTCGTCGAGCATCTACAGAGCCGGGGGCAATGGGGTGCTCGCGACTTCGACAAAGTCATGCTCTCGCTTCCGATCCCTCGCTACGACTCTGGAAACCCACTTCACGCGAATCTAGCGGCGGCCGCCGCTAGAGCTGAGGCGATAGCGGCAACCGTGCCCGTGAGCGAAGTGGGTTTCGTCAAGGCACGCCAGACGATCCGGGCAGTACCGGTGGCTGACGGCGTAGCCGCGGAGATCGACGTCGCGACTAGCGACATCCTCGCGGAGAGCATCGCAAACGTCCCAGCGCACGCAGGGTGGATGTCGACGAGTTAGACGTCCAGCACGCGTACGGAGGACGAAGTCGATCAAAACGAGTTGGGCCAGCCGCTCTCGTCCATAACCATTCAGCCTCGGCGGCACCGAGCCGCCGTGCTCATGACTGGTGATGCATCCGCAACAATGTGGTCATTGTGTCGGCCAACTGATCTCCCGTTCGACGGCCGGAGACGAACGAGGAGCTCCCTGCCAACTCCGCCTCGCATACCCGACCCTCCGCACGTGATGGATGGCGTGGGCCGGCAGCCGGTGCGACAGGCCGCGCCAACCGCCACGGTGGCGCGGCTGGGAGCTTACGTCCCCGGGGTAGAGTCGCCCGCGAGAGCCTCTTCAGGAAACAGGATCCGAGGCGCTGGTTCCTCGAGATGGGCTGCCTCAGCCTCCTGAAACTGGCGTCCCAATGCCAAGTACTGCCGTTGGTACCGCGACCCCATCCCCACACCGTAGACGCGCTCTGGCTCCGATTGCATGCGTTCGTAGGTGAGCTTACACACGCGTTGCTCGTGCTCGATCATGAATGGGACATCATGGGCTCGGACTTCAAGCACCGCCGGTGTGCCGAGGCCTGCACCGCCCGCGGCGACATCGCCGAAGCCTGGGTCGAAGAAGCCTGCGTAATGAGTCCGCAATTCACCGCTGGTAGGGTCGTAGGCGGCCATCTCCGCCGCGTACATCGGGGGTATGCGGACTCTTTCCCGGGAGACAAGAAGGTAGAACTCCTCAGGCTCTAACACGAATCGCTGCTTCCGTTCGGGCTTCAGGCGTTCCCAGTAGTCCCCAGGGTCATAGAAAGCAGTCCGACTCAGGTCGAGCAGGGAGCTGTTCTTCTTGGCGCGGTAGCCGACGAAATCCATCCGTGAGAGGTCGACACTCAGGAATAACCCCCCGGCGACCCTGAGCTCCTCGGCTGCCACTGGACGGTGCCTATCGAAGAGGAGTGGTGCCTTATCGTGCAGGCGGACGATGTCGTCATCGGAGCACGCAGCACGGCCGCTGATAAGTCGAAGCTGGTTAAGGGCGAGCCCCGTTTGGACCTTAATTGTGAAGGACCTAGAGACCACTTCGAGATAGAGCCGACCGACGTATCCGTCTGGAATTTCGTCGAAATGATGCCCCTTGTCCGTCACAACTCGAGTGAAGACGTCAAGCCGCCCCGTGGAACTCCGGGGGTTCGTCCGGGCGCGCACACCAGGAGGAAGCACGAGTTCTTCACACAGAGGAACGAGATAGGGCCTGTCGCGCTCCAGTACGGCTCCATCTCTCAGGTCAAGCGTCCCCATGCTGTAGTCGTGCAGTTTGTCGTCGACGGCCTCGCTCCCAGGGAGGAAGCTACTTCGGAGCCGGTAGGCGGTGTCGCCAAGCCTGAGATCTAGGCTTGCCGGCTGATAGCTTGACTCGGGGATTGAGTAGCGCTCCGAGCGAATGATCCCGGCACCGACAGCCAGGCGCAGCTGTTGGCCTGGGAAGACCCCGGACGTACCGCCAAGGGCCGACTTCCTGTTCTCAGTGCGTCGGAGTTCGGCGGACACTGCGCTGTGCCTCCTCCAGACGAAGCCGATGGGCCCTCGCGAAGCAATCTAGCCCACAGTAGACCCCATCCTCAAGCCGACCGGAGCCAACGCCCTGATCGACGCGTAGCTCGACCCCGCAATACGAGCACCGTCGCGAGGGCGGAGTTGGCGCTTGAGGCATTCTCGGATGGTAGCCCAGTGGCGAGGCCCGAGCCGCTGGTCCGTGCAACCCCGTCACCATCTTCCCATCGTGTGGCCGCTTCGGTGTGCGTTTGAGGCGCTAGATCGCGATCAGCTCACCGCTTGCCTCGTCGTTATCCCGACCGGCGGCTTTCCGAAAGGTTGACGACCTTCCGCTCGAAGAGTTCGCGCCGGAGTTCGTCGAGGGCAAGAAGTCGCCCGTCAGAGCCGCGGCATTGCCAGAACGTCCAGCCGTTCGTCTGCGGGATGTCCCGCCCAGGAAATGACCCAGCGACGCTCTTGCGTGCCACCCCTCCAGCGGTCGAGAGGGAGTCATAAGCCACACCGTTGAAGACGATCCGGCCCACGCCCTCGATCCGGGCGACTACGCCCACGCCGCGGTACCGATGCTCGATCGGGAACGGTAGGTGGATGAGGCCGGCGGTGACCAGCTGGTCGAGCGTGATGTGCCTCCATGGTGTGCCAGCGCCCGTGACACGTGCTGCGCCTGTTGTCGGCGGGCTTGCTGGCGCACGCGTCTGGTCGTGCACCCTGGGTGCGTCGGTTCGTTGAGTCGGTGAAGATGCGACAACGGGAAAGTCGAACGTCGTCCTGAGCCGGCCGAGGCTCGCTCGGACCTCAGCCGGGCTGAGGCTCGGCGCTTTGGCGCGAATGAGGCGAACGAGAGCGGGATCGGGCTCCGGACCGAAGAGTCGTACGAGCGCGCCGCGCACCTGGCGATCGACGAAGTCGGACTTCCAGAAGGCATCGATGAGGTGGTCTGCCATTTGCGCTTTGGCGAGAAGCGCCAGCGTTCCGCTGGCATTGCTTTCGGGCTCGGCCACCCGGACGACGCGGAAGAGCTTCTGCTCGACGGGTACCGGAGCATGGCTGTTGTAGATCCGCCACTCGTTGCCATCCGTGAGCGCGACCCACTCAACTCCGGCGACAGTGGCGTAGGCGAGGATCTGGCTCGCCCACTTGCCATCGTCGATGTGCGATCCAAGTGACTTCGCCTCGATGAAAAGCCGTGGCGTCCGCAGGAGGAAGAGCGCGTAGTCGACCGGGTTGTCGGACGCCCGGCGTCGGTATTCGAGCTTGACATCCTCGAGGTCCTCGAGGTCCCAGCCGAGCGCCCGGAGGATCGGCACGATCAGGGCTGCCTTCGTGTCCTGTTCGCCGATGCCTTGACGCTGGTACTTCGCGATCCGGTCGCGAACAGTAGCAAGCGCGAGATCGAGATCGACCAGTGTGGCCGTTGGCTCGGGCACCCGGTCCCTCCCCTGATTGCGAGGAGCCGCGATCGTAGCCCAAGTTGGGCTAACGGGACCGGGCCACTTGTGCTGGAATCCGGATCTAGCGTGCCGGCCACATGGCGAGCGTCGACTAACTGCTCGCGCGCGACGGGTGGAATGGAGGCTGACCGACGGAATGCGCGTGCAGCAAGCAAGAGTCGCGAGGTTGTTGAGCGGCTCCGCCGCCTCAATGGGAGCCGGCCGGGCACGCGCCGAGGATCGGGCCGACCGCCCGGATGACCGCGTCGAGGACCCGAGCCGATGGGCGGTCCGATGAACACCGCCGGCCGGCGCCACGCGAACGTCCCAGCCCTGTACGACTGGCAGCGGCGGGGGATGCTGCGCTGGGCGCTCCTGGAGCACTACGACGATGACGACGACTTCCGGCGGGATCTTCGGACCCTCGCCCTGCCCGGCGGCGATGACGTGGATCGCGTCGCCGAGATCGCCGCGCGCTACGGGCTCGACCGGCTGATAGCCGACGAGCACCACCTCGACGGTATCGCGCTCCTGTCCGAGTGGGTGTACTGGTCGCGGCAGTCGCCCGGCAGGGACCTCAAGCTGTGCTCCGTAGCCGGATTCGGCGGCGCCGTCGCGGAGATGGCCGTCGAGGACCGGATCGCCTGGGACCCGGCCCGCGAGCCGCGGCCCGACGCGCGGGACCGCCTCGTCGCACAAGTCGATGTGCTCCTTGCCCGCGGCGAGGCAGGGGCGATCGAGCACGGCTATCTTCTGCTCGACACGGCCCCTCGGCTCAAAGAGCACGTCAAGTGGACATACCTCCGCCTCCGGGGCCGGACGTATCGCCAGATCGCGGATGTCGCCAGCCCGGCCGGGGCCTATCAGCCTCGTGGCGTGGCGATCGCGGTTCGTGGGATGGCGGAGCGTATCGGTCTCACCCTCCCCTGAGGGGAACGTTTAGCCCGTCGCTAAAGGGGTGCAGACAGGAGCCCGGGGCCCGGAATACCGTCCGGCCATGCACGCAATGGCACCCGAACTACGCGGGATCGACCTCAAGGCCGAGCGCGTCCGAGCCGGACTGACCCAGCGGACGCTCGGTGCGCGACTCGGCGTCTCGGGCCGACGCATTGCGAACGTCGAGGGCGCGTATCGGCCCGCGGCGAGCATCGTCCGGCGCTACCTCGCCGGCCTTGCAGCCGACGGCGACGAATGAGTGGCGATCGCCTGGCCGTCGCGCACGCCGCGCGGGCGGTGCCCGCCTGCGGTCGCCGTTGCGATCCGGGCGAACTACTGGCCAATGAGACGACGGGCGCATGAACGCCCTCGTCGACGGCGCTCGGGCAATTGCAGCTGCGGGTTGGGGGGTGATCCCGCTGCACGCGCCGATTGACGGCGCGTGTGATTGCCGTCGGCCCGATTGCTCGTCACCGGGCAAGCACCCGCGGACCAAGTACGGCCTCAGTGATGCGACCACGGACGCAGATCAGATCGACAAGTGGTGGCGCATGTGGCCCCTCGCGAACATCGGCATCGCTGTCCCGTACGGCTACGTCGTCCTCGACATCGACGGGGCCGACGGGGAGGCAGCGCTAGAAGGTCGGGACCTGCCCCTGACAGCCACAGCCGAGACGGGCAGGGGGCGGCATATCTGGTATCGCACGGACCGTCCCATCGGGCCAAAGGTCGCAGTGCTCACCCACGTCGACCTTCGCGGCTCGGGCTCCTACGTCGTCGCGCCGCCCTCGCTCCACGCCAACGGACACCGCTACCGCTGGTCCCGCCCACTCGAGGGGGGTGTCGCCCCTGCCCCGGCCTGGATCGGCGCGCTCGGTGGTGCCGGTCGGGGACTCGAAGGCCCCGCGGCGCCGATTCCGGACCTGATCCTCGCGGGCGCACGCAACGCCACCTTGGCCTCGCTCGCTGGCTCGATGCGCCGACGTCGGGCGCCAGAGCCGGTAATCCTCGCGGCGCTCCTCGAGACCAACCGCCTGCAGTGCCGACCGCCACTGGACGAGGACGAGGTCCGGGCGATCGCGGCACCGATCGGGCGCAAGCCACCAGGTGAAGAGTTCCAGTTTCGGGCGAGCCGAGCCGATGGGCGCCGGCTCCCCGACGCAGACGACGAGGCGCATGGTCCCCCGGAGGAACCCGGCGATGCGACGGCCGACCAGGTCGACCATCTCACTCGCCAGTCGCTCGCGGCCCACCACTTTGTCGACCGGAAAGGCGCCGAAGTCCGGTTCGACCACGGTCGACGGATCTGGCTCACCTGGCATGGCCATCGCTGGCGGCCAGATCGGGATCAGGAGGTTCGGAGGTTGTGGCTCAAGGTGCTCGGCGAGCGGTACCTCGAGGCGCTCGGGATCACCGATAGCGAGATGCGTGAGCGGACGCTCGCGGCCATCATGGCCGCAGGCGCAACGGACGAAGCGATCTCTGCCGGACTCCGCATCGCGGCGTCGATGAAGCCTGTGGCTACGAGTGGCGACGCCTGGGATCCCGACCCGTGGATCCTCGGCTGTGAGAACGGCCTGGTCGATCTGCGGACGGGCGCTCTGCGAGTCGGCCGGCCGAGCGACATGGTGAGCCGCTCGACCCGTCTCGAGTACGACCCCCGGGCGACCTGTCCCCGCTGGGATCGCTTCGTCCAGGAGGTCTTCGCCGCCGACGAGGAGCTCATCGGCTGGTTCGCCCGGCTCCTCGGCGCATCGCTCGTCGGGACGTCCAAGGAACTCCTCGCGGTCCATTACGGCTCGGGCAACAACGGCAAGTCCGTAGCGTTCCGGACGCTCGGTCGTGAGGTGGCCGGCGAGTACAGCGTCGAGATCGCGGTCGAGACGCTGCTCAACGCGAACCGGACGGCCGGCGCACCGACATCCGACCTGATGCGCCTGCGTGGTGCACGTCTCGCCTTCACGAGCGAGCCCGAGCAGGGGGCGAAGTTCAAGGGCGGCATCCTCAAGCGCCTCGCCGCGATCGACCAGCTCAGCGGGCGTGAGCTCCACGGTCGCCAAGAGGAGTGGCCGCCGACCCACACGCTCCATCTCGCCACCAACCACCTGCCCGCCGCGGACGATGCGTCCGAGGGCTTCTGGCGGCGGATCGCGCTCATCCCCTGGGCGGTCCGGTTCCGAACACCAGGCGACCAGGCCGACGGTCCGCCCGAGGACCCCGGACTCGCCGCAGTCCTCGCGGGTGAGGCGCACGGCATCCTCGGTTGGGCGGTCCGTGGCGCGGTCTCGTACGCGACCGCCGGAACGCTCCATCCCTTCCCCGCCAGCGTTGCCCGTGAAACCGCTGCCTATCGGGAAGACGAGGATCCGCTCAGCGGGTTCATGCACGAGTGGGTCGCCCCGCAGACGGGAGCCTCGACGCCCGGGCCGAGGGTCTACGAGCAGTACATGGCCTGGGCCAGTCTCATCGGAACCAAGCCGATGACGGCTCCGGTGTTCGGCCGAGCGTTCACCGAGCGCCATGACCGCCTCGGCTTTCCCGTGCATCGCCGGAAGGTCCACGGCAGTCCCGTGTACGAGGGACTGATCGTCCGGAGGCCCTCGGAATGAGCACGCAGGGTGGAGCAGGGGGAGCATTTGGCCGTTTTCCAAGTTCTCACTTCGCATGTATCAGGGAGAGACCAAGAAACGGCGTTCTTGCTCCCCCTGCTCACCCCCGCGCCGCCGGGGACGCGACGGCTGGATCGGCCTTCGAGGGCGATGTCAAGCGCGGCGGCCTCCGGTGACCGTCCAGGCCCAAGTGCGCCTGGAGCGCGATCCGCTTATCGCCGCTCTCGCTCGCTACGTCGAGGCCCTCCATCGGCGCTATCCCGAGGGCCCCGAGCAGCTGCGCCGGGAGGGCCTTGACGGCAGAGCAATGATCACCCGGATGTCGGATCGTCGGAAGGGCACTGCCTCGTGAAGCGCCTGCCGCGCTCCCTCGACGAGATCCGCGGCCTGCGCGTCGCGCGCTGGATCCGGGAGTCGACGGCCGGCCAGTACGATCGTTATGGCCCGGCCAGCCAGCGTGAGCAGCAGGATCGCTTCATCGAGCGGCACGGCCTCGTCGACACGGGGTTGGTGTTCCAGGTTGCCCAGAGCGGCACCACCGTGTGGCGCTCGCCAACCATGAACGAGATGCTCGGCCAAGCCAAGGCGGGCGCCTTCGACCTGATTCTCGCTGGGTACTCCGACCGCTGGCAGCGCAACCTGCGCCGCACCCTCGAGCTGCTGGAGGACCATCTCCACCCGGCCGGGGTGGCGCTCGTGATGTGCGACCGACGCATCCTCTCCTCCGATCCCCACGACCGGGACGAGCTCGTCGCCGAGTCGGCGGCGGCGGAGCGGTACACGCTCCGCCTCGCCGAGCGAGTGACCGATGGCTACGCGGCGAAATTCGACCGTCACGACGACCAGGCCGGCAATCCGCCGCTGGGCTTCCGGCGCCGTGCGGAGCCGCCGTTCACGCTGGAGGTCGATCCGGCGACGATCCACAACGCGGTCGCGCTGTTCGAGCGATATGCGATCGGCACGGTCAGCATCGAGCAGCTCGGCCGCGAAACGAGCCTCGAGCCCGATCGCATCCGTTACATCTTGCGCAACCCCCTCTACAACGGCTGGATCCGCCGTCACCGCGGGGCAGGCGAGACCCGGCGTCCCGCGGCCTGGCGCCGCAACCCGCCCGTGTCCGACGAGCTGTGGGCGCGCGTGGAGGACGTCCGACGGTCGAAGACACAGGGCGGGGGACCACGCCGGAGCGGACACCTCGATCTGCTGGCCGGCCTCCTCGAATGTGTCTGCGGGCGCCGGCTGCGCAGCGACGGGACATTCGGCGATGGGCGCCACCGCAAGCTCCACCCCGAACCGTGCGAGGCCTGGGGACCGCAAGCGCGCTATGGCGACGAGACGTGGGAGGTGCCGGTCCTCGCCCAGGTCGCCGGCCTGACCCTCGACGACGGGGTCATTGCGCGGGTCGTGGCGGCGCTGGGGTCAGCGGACCGACCGATTGGTCTCGACCGGGCTCGGATCGAACGCCAGATGCGCGACCTGGCCCTGGACCATGTAGCAGAGAGGATCGATGACTCGGCCTACCTCGAACGCCTCGGGCAGCTCCGCGTGGACCTGGCGACGGTGGATACGACTCCGCGCGGTGATCTGCCCGCGAAACGGGCGGTGCACTGGCTGCGGGTGCTGGCGGACACGTGGGTCAACGCCGACGTCCCGGAGGCCAGGGCCGACCTGCTGCACGCGATCTACGACCGGCTCGTCGTCAAGGGTCGGTCGATCGTCGCGGCCCGCCTGACGCCGGCGGCCTATTCGAACGGCCTGGCTCTCGCTCTGCCGCAGGTTGTCATGGCGCGCCCGGAGGGATTCGAACCCCCGACCATCTGATCCGAAGTCAGATGCTCTGTCCACTGAGCTACGGGCGCGGGACCGCAAGTCTATCCGAGTCGGTTTCACGCTCGATCCGGCGTTTCTGATCGCGTCACAGA
>WNFU01004147.1_pt1 | contig 18696 bp, 17 predicted proteins | sample 5400121 | NCBI WGS metagenome assembly WNFU01 (sample SAMN13153360, study PRJNA577476) | soil metagenome | isolation source: 100 cm soil or saprolite under grassland replicate 1 | place: USA:California | collected 2016-06-15 | reverse complement strand
AACGGCCCTCAACAGCTTCTGCGTGCAGATGTCGCAATGGGCCCGCCGCGGCCTCCTGACCAAGACAGGCCCAGCCAGATACATGATCGCGTGACGAGTGCCTTGACGCCGACCCTCCAACCCTAACTTCGTGGCCTTGACTCATGACCGTCGCCAGGCGCACCATGCGCTCGGCGCCGCCGGGCTGGCAAGGTTGATCGAAATGCTGATCAACGCCACCGGGAACGCATGCGGCTCCAACACTCTGATCATGTGGTCGATCGATCCCTGTGACAGTGCAACGCGGAGCGCCGTGAGTGCCGCCACGAACCAACCACCGCGGCAACGCTTTGCCTTCTCCCCGTGTTCGGCGGTCAGCCCAACATCCGCTCATCAGAGGTAGGAGGGGACGCATGCGAGCGCGCGCTTCGCTCACGGACAGTGACACGCGGTCGGCGGCAGATGAGGGCGAGACCCGAGCCAGGCGAAGCGGCCGCACCCGGCCGTTGCGGACGATGGCTGTCGGCTTGACGATCGGTTCGTGAACCGAGTGGACCGGTCCGGTTCGCGCTCGGCGTAGGATTCTCGGATCCAAGGTGGTGAGGTGCGGGTGGGCGGTCGCGGGCGGCTCGGTGTCGGCGAGCGTGCCGCCGACTTTGTTCTGAGCGGCCAGTCCGGCGTGCCTGCGCGGTTCTACGCGCACGCGGGTGGCCGCCCCACTGCGGTGGTCTTCGACGGCGACGGTGATGACCCGCGGTTGGTCGATCTCACCGGCCGGCTGGCGGCCCGTGACGACGTGGCACTGTGCTGTGTCACGTCGAAAGGGCCGGCCGGCGGTACGGGTATGCCGATGTGGTTCGACCCCGACGGCGCGGTCGCCGAGGCCTACGGGGTGGCGGCCGGAGAACTGACCGCGGTCGTGCTTGACCCGAATCTGCGCGTGGTCGGCGTCGTTGTCGGAGACGGCCTGGCGGTCCGGGTCGTCGAGCTGCTCGACGGCGCGGTGCACCGCGATCCTACGGTGCAGGTGGTGGCGCAGGCTCCGGTGCTCTTGCTGCCCCGCGCGCTTGATGCAGCGTACCGGGACCGGCTAATGCGGGTGTGGGAGCGCACCGGCGGGACCGACACGGGCGTGGCACGGGCCGGCGGCGATGTCCTGGACGCGAGCGTCAAGCGGCGTCGCGATCACACCGTCGACGACCGTGACCTGCTGCGGGAGTTGACCTCCGTGGTCGGCCGCCGGGTGTTGCCTGAGGTCTCCAAGGCGTTCGCGTTCCGAGCGACCCGCTTCGAGGGGTTCAAGATCGCCTGCTACGACGCCGCCACCGGCGGCTTCTTCCGGCCGCACCGTGACAACCTGACGCCGTCTACGGCGCACCGGGTGTTCGCGCTCACGCTGAACCTCAACGACGACTACGACGGGGGACAGCTGCGCTTCCCGGAGTACGGCAACCAGCTCTACCGGCCCGACGCCGGCGTGGCGCTCGTCTTCTCCTGTGCCCATCTGCACGAAGTGCTCGATGTGACCGCGGGCCGGCGCTTCGTGCTGTTGTCTTTCCTCTACGGCGAACGTGGGTGAGATACCGCACCAGTTCCGCGACGAAAGTTATGATCTTCGATGTGAAGATGCTGAAAGACCGGGGTCACGCGGCGCTTCAGCGTGGTTGGCGCCCGCCGGACGAATCGAGTGGGCGGTGCAAACCCACCGGCGCGACCGGGTCGCCGATGCCCTGCCCCGACAGGCTCGACACTTGATAGCGCGTTCCGGTACGCGGCGGCCACGGGTGACCGGGCCGATGTGAGACGTTGCCGGTCTGCGGCCTTAGCCCTGCCTTAGCCCTCGCTCGCAACCGCCTTGGCGTAGCCGTCCAGCAGGAGGGTCCAGCCGCCACCGCCGCTGATCGCGCCGTGGATGGCCTGGCCGCCGACGAGCCGCTCGAAGTGGCGGTGTTCCACCTCGACTGTGGTCTGCCCGGGTCCGTCCGCGGTGAAGCGCACCTCGATCTCGCTGGCGTGCTCGGGATCTGGGTCGAACTGCCATTGACCGTTGATCTGCCAGGTGAAGACCAGCCGGTGCGGGGGCTGCCAGGCCAGCACCCGACCCCAGTCACATTCGCTGCCGTCGACGCCGCGCTCGTACCACCGGCCGCCTTCCCGCGGTTCCAGGATCACCTCAGCCACCTCCGCCTGGCCGATGTGGTACTGGTGCGGCCACCAGGCGTTGAACGAGGCGGTGAAGACGCGGAACGCTTTGTCGATCGGCACGCCGACGATGACCGTTCCGCCGATCGGCGGGATCGTGGCTGTGGTGCTCATCAATGCTCCTGTTCGGGGTCGCCGGGGGCCGCCTCAGCGGCCTTGTGAAAAGCGGTGAGTGCTTCGTCCCACACGCGGTCGAGCCAAGCCCGCAGGGCACCCACTCCATCCGGGTTGAGCCGGTAGACCCGGCGGGTGCCCTCGGCCCGGGAGACGACCAGGCCGCCGTCTTTGAGTACCCGCAGGTGCTGGGACACCGCCGGCCGGCTGATCGGCAGTTGCTGGGCCAGCTCACCGACCGAGCACGGGCGCCGGGCCAGCAGCTCGAAGATCGCCCGCCGGGTCGGGTCACCGAGCAGACCCAGACCACCATCTCGGTAAGCGTCCACGAACGGTAAGAATAGACTTACGGAAGCTTCAGCACAACCGGTCCGGTTGGGATAGCCACTCGCGGGGCCAGCAGGCGCATGCCGACGGACGCAGATCGCCGACCGGGGCAACCGCGCGGCCGGACGACCAGCGGAGGACCTTCGCGTGGCCCCGGCTACGGGACGGCCGAAGCTCGATGAACGGCAGTCCGACCGCGGACAGCTTGGTCTGCAGGTTGATGTCGCTGGTGGCGACGTAGAGGGCCGAGCCGGGGTGTGCGGACTGCAGGAGCAGGCTGGATGCGACGAACCGGTCGTCGGGCACGGTCAGGTCGAGCCAGGACGGCAGCCGGTCGCTCTTCGGCTCGATGCCACCTCGGCCTGGCGGTGGAGCTGTCCGAGGCCACGGCCGAGCACCTGCCGTTCGATGCCGCGTCGTTCGACACAGTGGTGCGCACGCTGTCGCTGTGCCGCGTGGTCGATGACGAGGCGGCGATTGCCGAGACCTGCCGTTGGCCTGGATGTCCGCGTGGTCGATGGCGGCCTGCTCGTCGGCCTCGGTGGTATCGGCAAGGTCGGTGAAGAGGTACGGCCCGACCGTGCACAACCGGCGGCGGAACCGCGCGTCCAGCCCGGCGAGGATCTGCTCGCCGGTGTGCAGGCCCTCCTCGGCGGCCCAGGACCGCAGATACTCCTGCCAGGGCCGTCCGGAGTCGGTCCACCGGTCCCGGTGCCGATGCAGCCACCCGGGCTCGGCGTCGTCGCCGCTCGGGGCCAGGCGGGCAAAGCACCACCGGGCGGTGGGCTCGTCGAAGCGTTCCCGCGCCCACTCCACCGCGACCAGCAGCCCGCCGGGTGTCAGCGCCTCGTGAATGTGGTCGAGCACTTGGTCGAGGTCGGCGACGTGGTGCAGGCACGGCCGTGGTGCCGGCGATGCCGACGGAGCCCCGGTCGACGGAGGCCAGGTACGGCACGGCGCCCGTCGCGCGGGAACGCCGCAGCCGATGCCCCATGACGTGCCGCCGGGGCGAAGTCGGCGAACCCGACCAGTCATCGGTGGCGCGGCTGTCCGCTGGCTGGATGGCCCGTGTGCCGGGCACGGCCAGGACCACGTACGGGTTGCGCCGGGCTACCCATCTGGGCGGGTGGTTGTCGTCGTGGGTGCGGTGGTCGTCGCGGGCTCCTCCCGGCGGCGAGGGCGGGAGTGCGTCTCGTACATGCGGGCGACGACGAGCACGCCCGAGGCGGCGGTGAGCGCGGCGACAGCGTAGGTGGCGACCGGGATTCCGAACAGGTCGGCCAGCACGCCAGCCAGCAACGCCCCGACGGCGAAGCCACCGTCGCGCCACAGCCGGTACACGCCGACGGCGCGGGCTCGCCAGGCGGGGTGGGCAACGTCGCCGACGGCGGCCAACAGGATTGGGTACACCAGCGCGGTGCCGGCGCCGAGCAGCACGGCCGCGACCGTCCACAGGAGGAAGGTGTCGGCGGCGGCGACGAGGGCCAGCGCGGCGGCCTGGGTGAGCATCCCGGCGACGATGAGCGGTTTGCGGCCGTACCGGTCCGACGCCGGCCCGGTCAGGAGTTGGCCGAGGCCCCACACGCCGGGATAGATGGCGGCGAGCACCCCGATCTGCGCGACGGACAGGCCGTGGGCGGCGAACAGCACCGGGAACAGGCCCCAGGCCAGGCCGTCGTTGAGGTTGTTGACCATGCCGGCCTGGCTGACCGCCGATAACGCCGGCTCGCGGAAGCTGGTGAGCGCGGCGACCTGCCGGGTGCTCAAGGCCGCGTCGGCGGTGGCGGGGTGGGCACCGGCTTCGTGGTCGGCGTGGCCGCGGGTCTCCCGGACCGTGAACACGGTCAGGCCGAGACCGAAGGCGGCGTAGGCGACGCCGAGGTAGAACGGCACCGGCCGCAGCCCGTGGGCGGCGGCGAGGTAGCCGGTGGCCATCGCGGTGGCCGCGACCGCCCCGTAACCGGCCGCCTCGTTCAACCCCATCGCCAGACCGCGGCGGGACGGGCCGACCAGGTCGATCTTCATGATGACCGTGGTGGACCAGGCGAGGCCCTGGTTGACGCCGAGCAACACGTTCGCGGCCACGATCCAGCCCCAGTTCGGTGCCCAGATCAGCAGCAGCGGCACCGGCAGCCCGGCCGCCCAGCCCGCCAGCAGCACGGGTTTGCGGCCATACCGGTCGGACAGGGTGCCGGCGGCGAAGTTCGCGATGGCTTTGACCGCGCCGAAGGCGAGGATGAACGTCAACCCGCTGGTATAGCTGGACAGCCCGAACGTCTGGGTGGCCAGCAGCGGCAGCACGGTGCGTTCCTGGCCGAGCAGCCCGCCGACGAGGGCGTTGACCGCGACCAGCAGCCCGAACTGGGCAAGGTTGGCAGCCAAACCGAGCCGCACCGGCCGGAGCGCGGTGCCGGTGGGCCGGGCCGGGCCGGTCACGCACCCTCCACCAGGTCACGGCCGGTGGCCCGCGCCCAGTCCGCCGGCCCGCTGCGCAGCACGGCCAGGTCGGTGTGGCCGGCACGTTCGAGCAGGCTCGCCGCGCTCATCGCCCGTTCGCCGTGCCCGCACATCAGCACCGTCGGGTCGTTCGGGAGTGCGGCCGCGCACGCGGGCAGGTCACCCAGTTCGACGTGGGCGGCGCCGGGCAGATGCCCGCCGCGGTACTCGCTGTCCTGACGGATGTCGAGCACCTGGCCGGGGTCGACCCGGTCGGGTGCGACGAGGGCGATCCGGCGCAGTTGCCCGCCGGCCGCTGTCCAGGCCGTGACACCGCCGGCGAGTTCGCCGCGGATCTGCTCGTAGCCGATGTTCAGCGCCGGCCAGAGGATGTCGGCCGGGTCCTGGTCGGGGTTACGGAGGACCACCAGCGGCGTGCCGGGCGACAGCAGCCAGCCGAGCCAGGTGGCGAACTGGGGGCGCAGCGGGATGGACACCGCATCGGGGAGGTGGCCGGCAGCGAAGTCGCCGACCGGGCGTACGTCGACCAGGGCCGCGCCGTCGCGCAGCAGCCGGCGGACGGCGCCGACATCCAACGCCGCAAGGAGTGGTTCGTCGCGGACGAGAGCGGGGCCGCGGCGATTGGCCTCGGCCAGCCAGGCGAAATAGGCCGGATAGCTGCCCAGGCCGGCCAACAGTTGGGTGACGAAGGCGTCCTCGTCGGGGGCGGCCAGGAGCCTGTTGGTGGCCTTCTGCTCGCCGATCGTGGAGGTGCGCCGGTTGGTGGGTGGCGCGGAACAGAACGACCCGGCCCCGTGGGTGGGCCACACCTCGGTCTCATCCGGCAGCGTCGTCAGCCGCCGTACGGACTGGTACTGGGCGCGGGCAAGAGGCTCCGTCTGTTCGGGGCCGAGCAGATCGGTACGTGCCGCCGCCCCGACGATAAGCGACCCGCCGGTGAACACCCCCAGCGGGATGGTGCCGTCGGACAGCAGGAACGCCAGATGCTCGTTGGTGTGGCCCGGCGTCGCGAGGGCCCGCAGCGTCAGACCGCCGAGGTCCACCTCGTCGTCGTCACCCAACCTGACGTGGTCGAAGGTCCGGTCGCCTGCGGCGGATGCCAGGATGCGGGCGCCGTCCGTGGCGGCGAGTTGGCGGGCGCCGGACAGAAAGTCGGCGTGCAGGTGGGTGTCCGCGGCGTAGGCCACCCTCAGCCCTGCACACCGGCCGGCGGCGCGCAGGGCCCGCAGGTCCCGTGGTGGATCAACCGCGAGTGCCCGCCCGTCGCCCAGGTCGACCAGGTAGGCGCTGTTGCCCAGTCCTTCGTCCAAGACCGGGGTCAGCTGTGGTCCGGACACGCTGCTCCTTCGAGGATGGAAGACCGTTCAAGTGTCGGGTCAGTAGCTGAAGGTGGTGGCGCCCTCGTCGCCGATCCACTGCCACATCGGTACCGTCCCGCCGAGTTCGGCGTTCTTCAACAGGTCGCCTTCGTTGAGCTTGCGCGCGCTGAAGCAGATCGGGCAGACCATGTAGCGCCCGCCCGCCTGCTCGAAGCGGACGAGGAGGTCGGGCAGCGTCGGGCAGCCGTCGCAGGCCACGCCCACCGCGATGCCGGTGGTGGCCAGGCGGACCGCCTCCTTGGTCAGGAACATCAGGGTGGGTCGTCCCTGCTCGGCGGCGCCGACCGCGACGAGGAGCGCGACGGTGACCCGCTCGGGGTCCTCCATGCCGGTGATCAGGCTGATGACGGCTTTCTGTGCCATGGCGTGTTCTCCTTCGGACTGTTGGGTCAGGGCCGGTTGGCGGCCAGCGTGATGGAACGCACGCCGTACTCGCGGCTGGCGTTGCGCGCCTGGGCGGTCAGGAACTGGTACTCGGCTACCTCTCGTACGGTGTCGATCTTCAGTCCGGCAGCCTCGATGGCCGCCCGGTAGTCGACCTCGGGGGCGGCGCCGCCGATACATGCCGACCACAGGTCGGCGTTGCACGTCACCGCCTCGGGCAGCGGGCGGGTTGCGACGATGTCGGCGATGGCCAGCCGCCCGCCCGGCACCAATACGCGGGCCGCCTCGGCGAAGACCCGGGCCTTGTCGGGGCATAGGTTGACCACGCCGTTGGAGATGACCACGTCGAACGCGGCGTCGCCGAACGGCAGGTCCTCCAGCCGGCCGGGCACGAACCGGATGTGCGCCGCCCCGGCACGCAGCCGGTCGGCCTTGGCCCGCTGCTCGTCGGTCATGTCCACCCCGGTGACCTGCCCGCTCGGGCCCACCAGCAGGGCTGCGGCGAAGGAGTCCGTGCCGGACCCGCTGCCCAGGTCGAGCACCCGCTTACCCGTCGTCAGCGCGGCCAGGTCGAGGGCGTACCCGACGCCGGCGAAGGAGGCGAGCGCCCCGGCGGGGATCCGGTCCAGCAGCTCGGCCGGGTAGCCGAGCTGCTCGGCGAGCGGCCGGCCGAGCGGGAAGTGGTAGCCGGCCGACGGGTGCTGCGCCACCTGCCGGTAGAGCGCCTTGACCTGCCGGACCAGGTCGGCGGTGTCGAGCTTCGCGGGCGCTGTCATCACGATCTCCCGTCGTTCAAGTAATCAAGAAACTAGTTGAACTCTGGTCGTATGAGACGGTCCCGTCAAGCCCCCACCCCGCAATTGTCCGGTCAAGAGCCCGCACCCAGCCGTTCGGTGGAGCCGCAGCGGGGTGGGGCACCACGTTGGTCGGGACCAGATCCGGACAGCGGAGGAGGGTGCCGGCCGATGAATCGGGGCCTGTAATTCAACGGTTCGTTTGAATTATTGCTATGGTGGGTCCGGGACCACGGAGGGCAGGCGGGCAATGGGCGACCGGGCGGCCAAGGACGCGCTCTACGACGGCTTCTCCGTTGTGGCCAAGGCCCTCGCCAACGGTCGCCGCGCCGAGATCGTCGACGTGCTCAGCCAGGGCGAACGCTCGGTCGAGGAGCTCGCGGCCGAGATCGGCCAGAGCGTCGCCAACACCTCCCAGCACCTGCGCCACCTCGCCGGTGCCGGCCTGGTGAGCGCCCGCCGGGACGGCAACCGCGTCTTCTACGCCCCCACCAGCCCCCAGGTCACGCATTTGTGGACGGCCCTGCGCGCCGTCGCGGCCGACCATGTCGCGCAGATCGACCGCCTCGCCGCCGCCTACCTCGGCGACCGCGACGGGCTGGAAACCATCACCCGCGACGAGCTGGCCCGCCGGCTACGCACCGGGGAGGTCGTCGTGCTGGACGTACGCCCCGCCGCCGAGTACCGCGCCGGACACATCCTCGGCGCCCGCTCCGTCCCGATGGCCGTGCTGCACGCCGAACTCGACCGGCTCCCCGCCGACCAGGACGTCGTCGCCTACTGCCGCGGCCCCTACTGCGTCTATGCCGACGACGCCGTCCGAGAACTCCGCCGGCGGGGCCGGCCCGCCCGGCGCCTTGAGGACGGCTACCCCGAATGGGCCGACGCCGGGCTCCCCACCGCACCGGGATAACGCCCTCGAAGCGGCCATTCGAAGCCGACCCTTCTCGGTCTATGACCGACCGGGTCGGTCACTTATGCTGGTCGAGTGCCCCCTTCCATACCTGTCGACCGGTTCGCCGCGGTTGTCGACGCGGCGGCCAGAGTGTTCATCACGCACGGCTACCAGCGCGCGCAGATCCAGGACGTCGCCAACGCCCTCCGGCTGGGCAAGGGCACCCTGTATGGCTACGCGCAGGGCAAGGCGGCCCTGTTCGCCGCTGCCGTGCGCTACGCCGACGGCATCGAAGCACTGCCGACACCGGCGCAGCTGCCGGTCGCCGCCCCAGCCGCGGGCGAGATCGCCGAATTGGTGGCGTCCCGGCTGGCCGGTGAGGTCGCCGACCTCGAACTCACCCGGGCGCTCAGCCACCCCGACCGGGCGATCACCCCCGACCAGGTCGCCGGTGAGCTGGCCGGCATCGTCGCCGACCTGTACCGGCGGCTGTCCTGCCACCGCGTAGCGATCAAGCTGGTCGACCGGTGCGCCCCGGAACTGCCCGACCTGGCCCAGGTCTGGTTCGGCACCGCACGCACCGCCCAGGTCGGCGCCATGCAGGAGTACCTGACCCGCCGCCACGACACCGGCACACTCACCCTGCCCGGGCCGGTGGATCTCGTGGCCCGCACCGTCGTCGAACTGTGCGCACTGTGGGCCGTGCACTGCCACTTCGACCCCGCCCCCACCCCACCCGGCGTCCCACCGGGGGCGAGCCCGTTCGACGACGCCACCGTCGCCGCGACCCTCGCAGCCTTCATCACCCGCGCCACCACCCCACGCCCCGCCGCCCGATCGGAGACGCCGGCATGATTCGCCGCAGCTGCCCCGCCGACCGCACCGCCCGCCGCGACCCGGCCAGCCGCCTGCACGCGGCCACCATCGGCCGCATCACCCGGTTCCTGTCCCGGCAAGCCGCCCGGCCCGACGGCCTAGCCGGACGGGCCCTATCGCGCATCTGGGTCACCGAGACCGCCGCCGTCAACGACACCGCCATCGACCTACTGCAGATCCGCCCCGGCGAACGCATCGTCGAGATCGGCTTCGGCCCCGGCCGCACCCTCGGCCGGCTCGCCGCCGTCGGCGCCCACGCCACCGGCGTCGACGTGTCCCCCACCATGATCGACACCGCCGCCCGCCGCAACCACGCGGCGATCGCCGCCGGCCACGTACTACTACACCACGGCGACGGCATTACCCTGCCGCTGCCCGACAACACTGCCGACGCCGTGCTCGGCGTACACACCATCTATTTCTGGCCCGACCCGCCGACCACCCTCGCCGAGATCGCCCGCGTGCTGCGCCCCGGCGGCCGAATCGTGCTCGCCTTCCGCACCGCCGACCAACCCCTGCCCGGCCGGTTCGACACGACCGTCTACCACGTCCCCACCACCGACCAGGCCACCACCTGGCTCCAAGCCGCCGGCCTCACCGACATCCACCCCCACCGACGCCCCGACACGGCCCCCACGGTGACCTGGCTGGCAGCAACCAAGCCGGCGAACCGGTGACTGGCGCCGCCGGCCGGTCGCGGTGATCCTCCTCGCGGTGGCGATCCTGATCGGCACCCTCGTACTGGCCAAGCGCCTCGGCTCGTCCTCGTTCTTCCACGGCCTCCTCGTCGCCGTCGGGGTCTTCCTCAGCCTCCACATCGTCGTCGTCCACTGGATCTTCCAGCTGCACCGGGTCACCGCGCCGGACGCGTGGCCCGCAGGCGTAGCGTGCCCGACGGCTCAGAGATCAGTGACTCTGCCGTCGTCGGCGAATGCTTCAACGGCAGCCAGGAACTTGTCGAGGAAGTCGCGTAGGTCTTTACCGACGACCGTGATGCCGCGCTCGGTCCCGCGATAGACCCCTGCCTCGTATGCGGCATCCTGCAGGCGGTACACCAGGCCACCATCTGGAGTGGCCAGGGCATAGAGGTCACCGCCTCCGTTGCTGCCGAAGACCACAATGTCGACGTCCTCCGCGAACGGCTCGCCGATGCGGTCCGGACGTGCTTGCTCGTGGAACAGGTCGCTGGTCAGGTGTTTGGGTGCGTCCAGGAAATAACCGTTAGCGATGTCCGGCAGTGACACCGGCCCGACAAGTTGGCACAAGGCGACCAGCTCATTCGGCACCCATGGCATACGCCGGCGCAGCAGGGTGAGGTCCGCCGGGGGCGACGGAGGGCCGACGGTGTGAACGCCCGGCTCAAAGGGGTAGGTCGACAGAACATCGCGCAATGCCCGCGCGGTAGCGGCCTCCAGCTGCCTCGCCCACCGACACAGCCACTCCTCGCCAACCACCCAGACACCCCCGCTCATCGAGGTTCTCGCCCATTATCCACAGCCCGCACCGCAGCAGAGGAGGCCGTTCAGCGCACGACGAGAGCACGGCCTCTGGTGACCTTTCTATGCCAGACTTCGAGTCGTGGATCGCAGCCCGGAGGAATGGAAGTGGACCAAGGTTTCGGTCATTCACTCACCGGATGCCCACGCGGCCGGGCAACAGTGCACCGGTGACATCTACTCCTACGCGTACAGGTATTACCAGCCGGAATCGCCGTCGTACGAGCGATGCATCGGCCTCAGTTGGTGCTCCACCAGCCGCACCTACACCGGCACGATGGTTCGCGTTCCCCGAGAGCAAGTACTTGTCGATGTACTCGCTGGCCTGAGCACGCCGGAGCGCGACAGAGTATCTCGCAGCGAGGTGCGGTTGCTCGACTACCTCGACCGTCTCGTGCGGCGGGGGACCTGGCCACCGAGCAAACCGTAGGCCGGTGTCGAGCGCCTGGTCCAACGTGGCCATGTGTGGTCGCCCCTCCCCACCATGCGCTCAACTGCGCTTGAGCTAGGCAAACGAGCAATACGAGCAGAGACAGACGGCACGAACCGGCAAGGTCGCTCTGGGCGGCCTCTTCGTCGCACTGCCCGCGGACACCTACGTGCGGCTGCCCATCTTCGAGACCGTGCTCAACGGCATCACCCTCGTCGGCTCGATCGCCGCCGCCCGCGCCGACCTCCCTACCGATCGGATGACGCCATCCAGGCGGCGATCTGGGCGCGCGAGTTGGCGCCGAGCCGGTTCAGATGCTGCGGATGTGGCTGTCGATGGTGTGTTCGGAGATGAGCAGGCGCGCTCCGATCTGCTTGTTGGTCAGGCCGTCGGCGATCAGGCGGGCGACCTCCGCCGCACGTTTGCGGAGCGGGGACGCCGCGTCGCCGGCTGCCGCGGCGGTGCCGTGCGCGGGCTCGCCGAGCGCGAGACCGATCGCGACCCCGCGGCTCAAGCGCTTTCCGGCCGCGAACTGCGCCTGGAAGGTGGGTGTGCCGAGCGCGGCTCTCGTGGACTCCTCGGCCCGGGCCAGCAACGGAGCGAGGTACGGTATGGGGCGACCGGCACCTCGCCGGCCCGGCCGGACCACCCCGGCTGACCTACCACCGCGACTGCGGCGGTACCGTCCTCGCCGCCCTGACCTGCACGGCGTGCGGCCTGGAGGTCGTACCCGGCCCGGGGCTACAGCCCCAGCGCCCGTGCGGCCCGGCGACGCGGGCCCCGAACCGCCGTCGTTACCCCGCCGGCCGCCCTGTTTCAGGCCACCGCGTCGCCAGCATGTGCCGTGTCCGAGAACGGATCCGGCGTTCGGTGCCCAACCGCGTCGACGTGCCGGCGGCGCGGACGGGGAGCCTGGCGGACGGTGACCGGGACACCCGGAGTCAGCAGGTGCCGCTCACCCCGGACGGTGATCTCCAGCGGTCCGCCCTCCTCGACCAGGTAACGCTCCTCCTCGTGGGTGAGCTGCACCCGGATCTGCCGTTGACAGAACCGCAGCGAGAACGACAGCGATTTCCACACGCGGGGCAGGATGGGCTCGAAGGACAGATCCCCGTCGAAGTCGCGTACCCCACCGAAGCCGAAGACCAGCGACGACCACAGGCCGGCGGCCGAGGCGATGTGGACCCCGTTGGACGTGTTCCCGGCGATGTCGGCAAGGTCCATGAGCAGTGCGTAGTTGAAGTACTGCAGGGCCTGTCGTTCGTTGCCGATCTCGGCGGCGAGGATGCTCTGCACGCACGCCGACAACGACGAGTCGCCGGTGGTCAACGGGTCGTAGTACTCGTAGTTACGCCGCTTCTGTTCCCGGGAGAATTCGTTGCCGAGCAGGAACATGGCCAGCACGATGTCGGCCTGTTTGATCACCTGGTGCCGGTAGATCACCAACGGATGGAAGTGGAGCAGCAGCGGGAACTTCTCCCGCGGCGTGTTCTGCAGGTCCCAGACCTCGCGTTTGAGGAAGGTGTCGTCCTGCGGGTGGATGCCCTGCTCCGGGTCATAGGGCACGTGCATGGCGGCCGCCGCCCGTTCCCAGGACGCGACCTCGTCCGGGCGCAGGTCGACCTCGTGGGCGAGTGCGGTGTAGGCGTCCGGCCGCTCTTCGCGCAGCAGGCGCACGGTGCTGGCGGCGTAGCTGAGGTTGAGTCGGGCCATGAGGTTGGTATACGTGTTGTCGTTGACCACCGTCGTGTACTCGTCCGGCCCGGTCACCCCGTGGATGTGGAACTTGCCGTCCGCCCCGTAGAAGCCCAGGTCCTCCCAGAGCCGGGCGGTCTCGACCAGGATCTCCGCGCCCACCTCGCACATCAGGTCGAGGTCGCCCTGCACGTTGGTGTACCGCCGGATCGCGTAGGCGATGTCGGCGTTGATGTGGTACTGGGCCGTGCCCGCCTGGAAGTTGGCCGACGCCTCCAGACCGGAGAGGGTACGCCACGGGAAGAGCGCGCCCTTCTGGCTCATCACCGTCGCCCGTTCCCGGGCCTGGTCCAGCATGCTGTGCCGATGGCGCAGCAGGTTGGCCGCGATCCGTGGCTGGGTGTAGGACAGGAACGGCAGCACGTAGATCTCGGTGTCCCAGAAGTAGTGCCCGTCGTAGGCGTGCCCGGTCACCCCCTTGGCGGAGATGCCCGCGTTCTCGGCCCGCCAGGACGCCTGCGCCACCTGGAACAGGTTCCACCGGATGCCCTGCTGGCGACGGACCTGGTCGCCCCGGCTCTCCACCCGGACGTCGGCCCGGTCCCAGAAGAGGTCGAGCTGGTGGCGCTGCTGCTGGACGAGGGTGTCGAAGCCGGCCCGGAGGGCCCGGTCGAGGGTACGACGGCTGCGGTCGACCAGCTCGCGTGCCGGGATGGTCCGGGAACCCTGGTAGGTCGCGAACTTGGTGATCCGGATCGGCACCCCCGGCGACGCGTCCGCGGTGATCAGGATCTCCCCACCGTCCTGCTCGACGGAGCCCTCGACCTGGTACGGGCAGGCCGAGTCGATGACGTGGTCCACGCCCACCGCGAGGGTCATCTTGCTGTTGGTGGTGCGATAACCGAGCAGGATGCGACAGTCGGCCTGCTCGGTCACCTGGGCGGTGAGCACCCGCTCCGGGAGCACCTTGGCCAGGCGCGGGTCGCTCGGCCGATGTTCGGGAATCTCGTCCACCGGCCGGGTGTCCTGGCGGTTGACCACCAGCGACGAGATCGCCACCGGCGCCGCATGGTCGAGCATGGTCACTTCGTAGGTCATCGCGACCAGATGGCGGTGCTCGAAGGACACGAGCCGGCACGACCGGACCCGGACGTGCTTCCCGCTGGCCAGTGCCCAGACGAACTCCCGGGTCAGGGTACCGGCCCGCATGTCGAGGACCCGCCGGTAGTCGCGTACCCGGGCGGTCGCGAGGAACAGCGGCTCGTCGTCGACGTACAGCTTGAAGATCGTGGTGTCCGGGGCGTTGACGATCGTCTGGCCGACCCGCGCCAACGCGTGGGCCTCTTCGGCGTGGACGATCGGCCACGTCTCGTGGAAACCGTTCACATAGGTGCCAGGCGACACGGCCGGGCGCCCCTCCTCGAAGGTGCCGCGCACCCCGAGGAACCCGTTGCCGAGGGAGAAGACCGTCTCCGCGCGGGCCACGTACTCGTCCGAGTAGCGGGTCTCGACGATCCGCCACTCGTCCGGCGGATAGAGGTGCTCCGGGGGCAGGACATACCCGCGCTTCAACATGGGGCGAACGATAGCCAGCGTCGGCGCGGGTCCGAACAAGCGGGGGCCAACCACCGTCGGAACGTCGTCTGGGGTCTACCTGCCGCAACTGGTCGGTGCCGGTCCGTGCATGAGCCCACGGGCTACAGCCTGGCGAGGACGATGGCGGCGAGTTGCTTCTCCAGATCGAGGCGGCTGCTCTGGCTCTGGACGTTGAACACCCAGATCCACAACCCACGGCTGCCTTCGCGGACGTACAGGCCGGTGTCCCCGTGGTCGTCGGCCGCGTCGCCCATGCCGGACACCGGAGTGCCGGTCTTGAGGGGCTTGATGCCGGGGTCGCCCTCCCACGGGCCTATCTCGAGGGTGACGGTGCCGTTGTGGCCGGACGCGGGTTCCCACTCGCACTTCGGCGTGTCGAAGACCTGCGTACGCTTGCCTGGCGCGGGCGGCTCGCCGAGGGCCGTGGCCACCTGGTCGGCGGTGAGCATCGCGCAGGGGTCGAGCTTGCCGGCCGTGCCGGGTTTGCCCGCGGCCGCACCCCCGGTGGCCGTACCGGTTCCGGTCGCAGCGGCGCCACTCGGGGCGCCGGAAGACGTGCTCGGCCCACCCGAGCAGCCGGCGAGCAACGTGCCGGCCGCCACGGTCAGCAGGGCACGTCGCAAGACAGTGCTGGTGAGCGCCGCGCGCCTTTGACGGTTTCGCATCGCCCGAGCGTGGCGGCCGCCGGTCATAGTTGGTTCATAGTCCAGGCAGAACACAGAATTGCGATCATGCCGATGGCGGTGCCTGAGTTGCGGCTGTTGGGTCCGGTGGAGGCGCGCGTGGACGGCCGGCCCATCCCGCTCGGCGCCCGCAAGCAGCGCCTCGTGCTCGCGATCCTCGCGCTGGAGGCCAACCGCCAGGTCCCGGTGGAGCGGCTGGTCGACCTGGTCTGGCCGGACGGGGCGCCGCGGACTGCGACGCACGCCGTACGGGTCTGCGTCTCCGGGCTGCGCACAGCCTTGGCCGCGGCGGGTACGGCCATCGACATCGCCACCCGCGGCTCCGGGTACCTGCTCGCCATCGATCCGTCCCATGTGGACGTTCACCGGTTCCGGGCGCTGGTCGCGTCGGCGCGCGAGGCGGCCGGCGACGCCGCCCGGGTGACCCTGCTGGACCGGGCGCTGGACCTGTGGTCGGGTCCGGCGCTGGCCGGCACCGCACCGGCGGCCACCCAGGAACGGCTGTGCGCCGGCCTGGAGGAGGCGCGGCTGGCCGCGGTGGAGGACCGGCTGGACGCCCTGCTGCGGCTGGGCCGGCACCGGGACCTGGTGGACGAGCTGGCTGACCTCGTAGCCGACTACCCGTTGCGCGAGCGGCTGGCCGGGCAGCAGATGCTGGCGCTGTACCGCAGCGGCCGGCCGGGCGACGCGCTCGCCGCGTACCGTCGCGTCCGGCACGACCTCGTGGAGCAGCTCGGCCTGGACCCCGGCGCCGCGCTGCAGACCCTTCAGGCGGCGATCCTTCGAGGTGCGGATCCCGTGCCCGTCGCCGCGGCCCCGGTGGCCGCGGGCGCGGGTACCTCCGGCCCGGTGCCCGCGCAGCTCCCCGCCGCGGTGGACGGCTTCGCCGGCCGCGCCGAAGAGCTGGCCGCCCTGGACGCTGTGGCCGCCCTTGCCGGCGCCATCGCCGCCGTGGCGGTCATCGGCGGTACGGCGGGCGTGGGCAAGACCACGCTCGCCGTGCACTGGGCGCAGCGGCATCGCGGCCGGTACCCGGACGGGCAGCTCTACGTGAACCTCAGAGGCCGTGGTCCGGGTACCCCGATGCGGCCGGAGCAGGCGCTCGGCGGATTCCTGCGCGCCCTCGGGGTACCGGCCGAGCAGATCCCGCTGGATGTGGACGAGGCCGCCGCCCGGTACCGGACGCTGCTCGCCGACCGGCGGATGCTGGTGCTGCTGGACAACGCGGTCGGCGTGGACCAGGTACGGCCGCTGCTGCCCGCCGGTACCGGCTGCCTGGCCCTGGTCACCAGCCGGGACCGGCTGGCCGGGCTGGCCGTACGCGACGGCGCCCGGCTGCTGCGCCTGGACACGCTGGCCCCCGACGACTCCGTCGAGCTGCTGGCCGCACTGCTGGGTCACGAACGGCTGTCAGCCGAGCCCAAGGCCGCCGCGGACCTGGCGCGGCTGTGCGGGTACCTTCCGCTGGCGCTGCGCATCGCCGCGGCACAGCTCGTCCGGCATCCCGTACGCCCGATCGCCGACCTCGTCGCGCGGCTGCGCGACGGCGACCGGCTCGCCGTACTGGAGATCGAGGGCGACGAGCAGTCCGCGGTACGGGCGGCATTCGACCTGTCGTACGTCGCCCTCAAGCCGGAGGCGCGCCGAGTGTTCCGGCTGGCCGGACTCCTGCCCGGCACCGACCTGACCGCGCCGGCCGCCGCCGCGCTCACCGCGTCCACAACGGCGCGGACCGAGCGCATCCTGGCCCAGCTCACCGACGCGCACCTGCTCGACGAGCCCGTACCGGGCCGGTACCTCCCGCACGACCTGCTACGGCTCTACGCCCAGACCCTCACCGAGGCGGAGGACGGGCCGGCCGAGCGGCGCGCCGCGACCCGGCGGCTGTACGACTTCTACCTGCACACCACGGACGCCGCGGCCCGCCTGCTGTACCCGCAGATGCAGCGGCTACCCCTGCCGGCGGCGGCCGGACGCGCCGCCGACCTCGCCGATCCGGCCGCCGCGCTCACCTGGCTGCAGGCCGAGCGGGCCAACCTCGTCGCCGCCGCGGAGCGGGCCGCCACCGACGGTCCACGGCCGGTCGCGTGGCTCCTCGTGGACGCCATGCGCGGGTACTTCTGGATGCGCCGGTACACCGCGGAGTGGCTGGCGGCCGGCGCAGCCGCGCTGACCGCGGCCACCGCCGACGGTGACCACCAGGGGCTCGCCGCCGCGCACCTCTGCCTGGCTCAGGCGCACCGGTTCCTGTCCCACCACGACACCGCCCTCGAGCACTTCGCCGATGCCGTCACGCACGCCGGTCGGGCCGGCTGGCGGCAGGGCGAGGCCGCCGCCACCGGTAGCATCGCCAATCTCTACTGGGACCGGGGCCGGCTCGCCGACGCGGCGGAGTACCACCGCCGGGCCGGGGCCATCTTCCGGCAGACCGGTGAGCCCGGCGGGGAGGCGGTGAGCCTGAACAACCTGGGCAACATCCAGCTCGACTCCGGCGCGCTGCGGGAGGGCGCCGAGAACCTCGCCCGGGCGCTGGACATGTACCGCCGGATCGGCGCGCACAACGGGCAGGCCCACGTGCTCAACAGCCTCGGCAACGCGTACCACGCACAGGGTCTGGTGGACGCCGCCCTGGACTGCCTGGGCCAGGCCCTGGCCCTGCATCGCGGCGCGGGCAGCCGCGAGGGTGAGGCGGACACCCTCAACAACCTCGCCGAGGTCCACCTCGACACCGACCGGCTCGACGAGGCGTAGCGGCTGGCCGAGGCCAGCTTGGCCATCGCGGTGGACGCCGCCGACCGGCGGGTCGAGGCGGACGCGTGCCGCACCCTGGCCGCGCTCGACCGGCGGCGCGGCGGGACCGGGAGCGGATACGACGAACGGGCGCTGGCCGTGGCGCGGGCCAATGGGCACCGGCGGGGCGAGGCGCTCGCGCTGATCGGCCTCGCCCATTCCGGTGTGAGTACCGGCGAGCACACGCGCGCGCTGGATGCCGGCCGCGCGGCGCTCGACTCGGCGCGGCGGGCCGGATACCGACTGGTGGAGGCGGAGGCACTGGCGGTGCTCGCCGCCGCCGAGCTGGCCGCCGAACGACCGGACGACGCGGCCGGGCACGCCCGCGAGGCGCTGGACATCCACCGGAAGACCGGTAGCCCGCTCGGGGAGGAACGGGCGCTGGCCCTGCTCGGCCGGGCGACCGCCGCGGGATAACCGGGCGCGCGGCGTGGCGGCCGCATCGTGGCGGAAGCGCGCGTGCGGGCCGCCGGTCCACAGACCTGCCCGGACGGCCGCCGCGGCAAGACCACCTGGTCGGAGTGGTTGCGCAGGTAGACCCCGGCGGGTTCCATTCGCACGCCGCCCGTCATAGCGTGGAGACGAGAAGCACAGGCGGT
>WNFU01013860.1_pt1 | contig 18704 bp, 15 predicted proteins | sample 5400121 | NCBI WGS metagenome assembly WNFU01 (sample SAMN13153360, study PRJNA577476) | soil metagenome | isolation source: 100 cm soil or saprolite under grassland replicate 1 | place: USA:California | collected 2016-06-15 | reverse complement strand
CTTGCCGCCGGCGAAGCGCTCGAGGTCGATCCCGAGCTCGATCACGTGCGCACGCCGCCGTCCGTCGCGCCGACGATCGGTCTCCGACGTGTAGATCACCTCCGGCCGCGTCGCCCAGCCGGCGCGGTTCCAGAGGCGCCCGGCGAGGTTGTCCCGGCGCGGCAGCTCGGGCGTGTGATGCGTGACGACGAGGTGCGGTACCCGTGCAAGCCGCGCGGCAACCATGGCCTGCGGAAAGACTTCCGTGACGTGCACGATCCGCGGCCGAAGCGCGCGCAGCCGCCGGAAGAGGCGACGCGTCGGTCCCGGCGCGTCGAGGTCGTAAGCCTCGCCGCCGAGCTCGGAGAACGGCGCGAGCGCGGGATCGTCCGGATAGAGGAGCACGGCGTCATCCCCGAGCGCGCGCGCGAGCGCTGCGACGTACTCCTCGACCGAGCCCCAGTTGCGGAGGCCGTGGACGAAGACGATCACGCGACGACCTCGTCGACGGCGTCGGCGATCGTCCGCGCGACACGCTCCCAGGTGAACTGGGACGCGCGCGCGAGCCCCTTGCCGCGCAGCTCCGCCGCAAGCGAAGGGTCACCGAGGACGCGCTCGAGCTCCGCGCCGAGGTCCTCGGGCGCGCAGACGACGCCCGCGTCCCCGACGATCTCGGGGATCGACGTGCCCCCGGTCGCGATCACGGGTGCCCCGCATGCCATCGCCTCGAGCACCTGGAAGCCGAATCCCTCGTAGCGGCTCGTGTCCACGTAGGCCGCAGCGCCGCGGTACAGCTGGACGAGCTCGTCGTCGGAGACGCGCCCGAGGTACGTGACACGCTCCTGTGGCGGGCCGACCCAGCCACCGGCGACGCGCACCTCGGCGTCGACTCGCGCGAAGGCGCGCAAGGCCGCCTCCGTATCCTCGCGGGGATCGCGCGAGCCGATGTACCGGCGCTGCGCAGGGACCGCCTCCAGAGCGCCTGCGTGACGAGGTCGGCCCCGCGCTGGTAGAGGCCGGCGCCGACGGCGCGGTTCGCCTCGATCCGATGCGTGGGCGGCTCGAAGAGCCAGACGAGGTAGCGCCCGCCGCCGAGCAGGGGCAGCCGTTCGCTCCACGTCAGGAAGGCGTCCAGCGCGTGCCGGCGGTACGCGAGCGGCACGGCCTGCTCCCGCACGATCGAGGGCCGCAGCGCGCGGGAGAAGACGACCAGCTCGTGGCGAGCGAGGGCCCGCAGCGCTTCGACCGTCTGCCGCTGCACGCGTGCGATCCCCTTGCCGCCGGGGACGTCGGACGTCGCGTCGATCCCAAGCCTAGGCACGGGCCTTCGCCCGCTGCACGATCGCGCGCGGCAGGAACGACTTCGCGAGCAGGAATGCGGCGCGCGGCGTCGGCCGGAAACCGCGCAGCAGGTAGCGCCGCGCGGGACCGAGCTCGAGCGCGTCGTAGAAGTACTCACCCGCCGCGAGGTAGGCGGCGCGACGGCCGTCGTCGGCGCCCGGCAGGCCCGAGTCCGCGAGGAATCCGTCCGCGAAGCGGACGTAGTCGCGGGCCTTGGCGAGCGGCGCGCCGGCGGACTTCGACTCGGCGTGCACGCGGTAGGTGGCAAGCGTCGCGTCGATCGGGCGCACGCTGCCCGGTGCGAGCTGTGCGAGCCGCAGGACGAACTGGAAATCGAAGAAGTAGTAGGCGTCCTCGTCGAAAGGCCCGGCGAGCTCCCAGGCGCGACGGGCGAAGAGCGACCCCGGCTGGACCACGTGGTTCGCGCACGAGCGCACCATCGCCTCGACGTCGAACGGGCGCGCCGCGAGCGGGAAGATCTCGTCGCCCCGCTCGTCGACGAATAGCGCGCGCCCATAGACGAGCAGCGTGTCGCCGCCGAGCTCCTGCACCGCGCGCGACACCGCGCCCGGCAGCAGCGCGTCGTCGGAGTTCAGCCAGCCGAGCGCATCTCCGCTGGCGCGCGCGAAGGCGGCGTTGAGCGCCGCCGCCTGTCCACGGTCGCGCTCGCTCGTCCACCACGCGAGCCGGTCCTCGTAGCGGCGGATGATCTCGACCGAGCCGTCGCTGGAGCCGCCGTCGACGACCGCGTACTCGAGGTCGCCGTGGTCCTGGGCGAGCACCGATTCGATCGCCTCTTCGAGGAACGCCGCCTGGTTGTACGACGGCGTGACGAGCGAGACTCTCACGCCGCGCCGACGAGCTCTTCGTAGAGCTCGGCGTACCGCTGTACCTGCACGTCGACGGAGAACTCCTGCTCGGCGACCTCGCGGCAGCGGCGGCCGAGCCGGTCGAGGAGCACCTGATCGCCGAGCAGCGTCCGCAGCCCCTGCGCAAGGTCGTCGATCGCGCCGAAACGGGCGCGGTAGCCGGTCTCCATGTGCCGGACGACGTCGATCACGCCGCCGCGATCGAACGAGATGCACGGCGTGCCGCACGCGATCGACTCCGGCGCCGTCTGCGTGAGGACGTCGGCGAGCGTCGGCACGGCGAACACGTCCGCGGCGCGATAGGCATCCGCCAGCACCTCCTCGTCGAGCACCGTACCCAGGTAGCGCGTCTCGATCCCGCGGGCAACGACGCCGCTTCCGGCGACGAGCAGCAGCGGCGGGTCGTCGAGCCGCCGTAGCGCCTCGGCGAGCAAATGCAACCCCTTGCGCCGCTCGTTGATGTTCGCGGCGGCGAAGAAGACGATTCGGCGATCCAGGGGCAGCAACAGGCGCTTGCGGGCTTCCTCGCGGTCCCCGGGCTTGAACACCGCCAGGTCGATCCCCGTCGGGATGTAGCGCACGTTGAAACGCGACAGGAGCGGCGATGCCTGCACGAGGTCGGACATCCACTGCGACGGGACGACGAGCGTCAGCTTCGAATGGTCGTAGACGAGGTTCCGCAGCCGCCAGAGGAGCGCCGTCGTGTCGTTCCTGAGGCGCGGGTATTCGCCGAGGTAGGGACACGCGCCGCAGCCGTGCCGCCAGCGCTCGCAGTCCAGCGAGTACGCAACGTGCCCGGTCATCCCCCACTGGTCGTGCAGCTGCCACACGACCGGCCGCCGCGATGTCAGCGCGGGCAGCGCCGTGAAGCCGAAGTACGAGCCGTGCAGGTTGTGCAGCTGGACGACGTCCGAGGTGCGGAACCACTCGTCCGCGAGGACTCCGAACGACGAGGGATAGAAGACGTACTGGAGGCTGAGCAGGTCGAGCAGTTCCCCCGACGCGCGGTCGAGCGCGCGCCAGACGAGGTTCCGCTTCAGCGGCCGGATGTCGACGTCCGGCGTCACCTTGCGGCCGACGAGCATGCGCGACAGGTGCCCGAGCCCGTTCAGGCCGCGGTGGAGCTTGTAGGCCGCGCGGCCGGCGCCGCCGGCGGCATCGGACTCGCTGATGTGCAGCACGGTCAGATCCACGAGCGAAGAGCATAGGTTTCCCGCCCATGAGCTACGCGGAGAGCTTCGGCGAGCAGTGGAACCGCTACCGGCTCGTGCAGCTCGATTCCGTGACGGGGAAGCCGCTCTCGCGGCAGCGCTTCTTCGAGGGAACGGGCTGGCCGGAGCGGCTGGACGGCGAGCGTGTGCTCGAGGTCGGCTGCGGCGCGGGGCGGTTCACGGAGGTGCTGGTCTCCACGGGCGCGGCGGTGGTGGCGGTCGACGCGTCGTCCGCGGTGGAGGCGGCCCGCGCCACGATCGGCGACCGCGCGGAGATCGTCCAGGCGGATCTGTTCGCGCTCCCGTTCGACGAGGAGTCGTTCGACCGGGTCTTCTGTTACGGCGTCCTGCAGCACACTCCGGATCCGCGCGCGGCGTTCCTGACGATCGTGCGCTACGCGAAGCCCGGCGGCCGGATCGCGGCGGACGTCTATCGCAAGGCGGAATACGTCGACCGCTGGTCGGCGAAGCAACTCTGGCGCCCGCTCACCACGCGCATGCCCCGACGGTGGCTGAGGCGCATCGTCGAGTGGTATGTGCCGAAGTGGCTGCCCGTCGACACGCATCTCGCGCGCGTTCCGAAGATCGGCCGCTTCCTCACCGCGGTCGTGCCCTGCTGGAACTACACGGGCCTGCTGCCGCTCACGCGCGAGGAGCTGCGCACGTGGGCCGTGCTCGACACCTATGACGCGCTGTCGCCGCGCTACGACAAGCCGCAGACGCTCGAGTCCGTGCGCGGCTGGTGCGACACGGCGGGACTCGTCGACGTGGACGTACGACCGGGCGGGAACGGAATCCTGATCAACGCCCGGCGTCCGCAACGGACACGTCTAAGTCCCGGCAAAGCCACGCCCCGTCGAGACCGCCCGCTTTGAGAGCCCGTTCGAAACAAAATACCTGCAAATCGGCACCCTCGATCGGCTCATACAGCCACGTCCTGGTGTCTGGAGCTGAGCTCGTAATGCAGGGACCGGGCGGTAGCGCGAACGGGGCGGCATGAGAGGCTCACCGAGGTCTGGGAGGCGGCGGCCGCCAGGTGGGCCCGCGGCGGCCGTGGTGGAGGGTCGATGACGGCCTTTGGCGGCAGTTGGAGCCGTTGTTGGTCGATCCGCCCAGGCGCACACGCAATCCGGGCCGCAGGCGCTATCCGCCTCGCGCTTGTCTCGAGGGCGTCCTCTACCTGCTCTACACGGGCTTGCGCTACGTCGATCTCCCGCGCGAGCTCGGCTTCCCGAGCGGCGAGACCTGTCGGCGCCGCCTGCACGAGTGGATCGAGCGCGGCGTCTGGGCGCAGGCGCTGGCGCTGCTGGTCGCCGAGCTCGATCGCCGCGGCCGGCTCGACTGGTCGCGGGTGGTCGTCGACGCCCCGTTCGTCGACGCGAAAAAGGGGGGCGATCTGGTCGAGCGCAGCCCGGTCAACCGCGGCTTTCCCTCCAGCAAGTACCACCTGGCCGTAGAGAGGAACCGCTGGCCGCTGCAGGTGCGACTTGGTCCCGGCAACGAGAACGAGCGCGCGCACCTGCTGCCGCTGATCGACGCCCTGCGCGCGACCGGCTACCGGCCGGGCGAGGTCTGGGCCGACCGCGGCTACTGCAGCGACCACCTCCGCAAGCAACTCAGACGCGCGGGATCACGGCCAAGACCAGTCGCCGCCGGCGCCCCGGTCAGCCGCTCGCGCCAGGACAGACAAGCCGCAGCGGCACACGCGGCCGGCAACCAGTGATCCGCCGCAGCGACCCACTCGCACGCCACCGCTGGGTCGTCGAACGCACCAACGCCTGGCTCCGCCGCTTCCGCCACCTAACCATCCGCACCGAGCCAAACAGCTACGTCTACCTCGCCCACCTCATACTCGCCCTCATCGTCATCCTCGCACGAGCATTGTGAGTTCAGTTCCAGACACCCTTGAGGGTGGTTGAGGGTTCGCTCACGGGTCGGCAGCCCGACCCTCGCGTGCCCTGTCGTCAGCCCCCGACGCTCAAGCGTTCGCCACAACTGCGTGCACGCTCGACGCCGGAATGACGATCATGCCGCCGGCGCCGACGTCGACGTCGTACACCGCAGGGCCTGTCCCTTGCGGAATCGGCACGGTCACGAGCTTCGACTTCTGACGCGCCCGCACGACCCGGACGGTGCGTCCATCGATGGCGATCGTCACCCGCGTCGGCGCCGGCGCCGACATCCTGAAGGAGAGGGTGGCGCGCGGACGCGTCGCCTGCAGCGGCCCCACCGCGAGCCGGCCGTGGCCGGAGAGGCGCCGGACCGTCTCGCCGGCGACCTGCGCAGGTCGACTCCACCCGCTCACGTAGTCGACTAGGAGCTCCGTTCGGCCTGTCGTGTTCGCGAAGCCCGGCCCGACCGGCGTCTCAAGCGGCTGTCCGTGCGACGGCTTCGTGCGCAGAGCCCACGCCGGCACGAGCGTCACAACGAGCGCAAGCAGCACGGCGCCGACTGCTGCAGGCGCACTGCCGATGCCGACGGCCGTCAGGGTGCGGTACGTCGCGAGCGCGACCAGCGGGATCATCAAGAGGAACAGTGCGCTCATCCGGGGTGTGCCGTTCGCCTCGTCGCCCGCACACTACAATCGCGCACGCATGGTGGCCGAGCCACCGCCAGCGCAGTGGACCGGGCGCGCGTCCGCTCTCATTCGCGACCGCGTCCTGCTGGGATTGCTGGGCTTCGGCGCGCTCCTCTTCATCTACCGCTGGGGGATCGATGACAGCCGGCCGCACGGCGGCTCGTTCGGCTGGCACGCCTTCCACGACCAGGGCTTCTACTACTTGGAGGCGTCCTCGCTTGCGCATCTCGAGGCGATCCCCGTTCGCAATTTCGTGTTCCCCCCGGGATATCCGGTGCTCGCCGCGCCGTTCTCCCGCGTCGGCCCGCTCGGTTGGCCGTCCGGTGACCCCTTCTTCGTCGCGGATCTCGCCGTATGGCTGTTGACGATCGCGACGATCTACCTCGTCGGGCGGCGCTTGTTCGGGCAGTGGTTCGCCGTCGCGTGCACGGCGACGGTAATGCTCGCGACGCCGCTCGTCGAGTACACGGTCATCCCGCTCAACAGCACCGCTGTTCTGGCCGCGCTGATGGTCACGATGCTGGTTTCCCTCGCGCCGAGGCTGTGGTGGTGGCACGGTGCTTTGCTCGGCATCGCGGTCGCGTTTGCGTACTCGGCGCGTTACGTGGACGCGATCTGGGTCGCCGCCGCGGCGATCACCGTGCTCGTCGCTCGCCGCGGGCTGGCGTGGCGGTCGAACGCATGGCTCGCGGCGCTCGTCGCCGGCTACGTCGCGCTTCTGCCGACGTTCTATCTCCACTGGCGCGCGTTCGGCAGTCCGTTTGCGCGCTCCTACAGCGAGTACCGTTCCTACCACATCGGCGCGCACGAGTTTGCGCTGGGCAACATCGTCCCGCACGCGCTGGAGGGGTTCGTCAGCCCGTTCTACTTCGACGAGAACGGATTCCGGACGCTGATTGCGCGGCCGATGCTCTCGACGATGTTCTTCGTCATGCTGGCGCCACTCGGGTGGCTGCTCCTCCTTCGTCACCTCCGCGGCGAGGCGCGGATCCTCGCCGTCGGCTTCGGGCTGACGACGCTCGCGGCGACCGTGTTCTACCTCTCCTTCAGCTTCACCGGTAGCTACGGGCTGCAGTTCGGGGGTCTCCACTACTACAAGGCGTGGTGGCCCCTGTGGACGCTGGCCGCGGTCGCCGGGGCGTACCTCGGCGTTCTCCGCCTGGCGGGGATGCGTCAACCGCAACCGCCGCCGCCCGACGTGGGCTAATACTCGCCGGCCGCGGCCCGGGTCGATACAGACACCAGGACGTGGCCGATCTAGGCAACGACTTCCTCGTACGCCTCACCGCGGATCGAGTCGAGGTCGTGGTCCTCCCGCGACCAGTCGACGAGGTGCGAATTGACCGCCAACGCCGCCGTGAGCGACGCCAGCGCCTCGTCCTTCCGGTCTGTGCCGGCGTAAAGGCAGGCGAGGTTGTAGCTCGGGTCACCGGCCGCCTTCGGCGGCAACGCCGAAGCGCGCAACTGATCGCGGAGCTGCTCGTTCACCCGAATCGCGTCGTCCACATCGCCGCGATCCCGCAGATACTCGGACATCGCCGTCAGGCAGACGCAGCTGGACTGCAGCTGGCGCCAGAGCGGCGGCTCGTCGATCTCCTGCCACGGCTCCTCGGCGACGAGCTCGTCACCCAGCTGCCCCACCCGCTCGACGAGTTGCGCGACGACATCACGCGCCTGCCGCTCGAGCTCGGGCCAAGGCCGCGCGGGCACGTCCTCCGCGAGGATCTCCTCCTGCGGCCGGCGATCGCAGCTCTCCACGAGCTCCCCGCGGTCCCGCGCCTTCAGGCTCGCGAGCTGGACGCGGCGCTTGTGGATGCCGAACGTCACCAGGTCTGCGCCGATCGTCTTCATCGCTCCTCCTCTACAGACAGCAGTTGCCTCGAATCCAGGACTCCCGGACGCGCTCCAGACCGCGCTCGACCGCGGCCCGCTCGCCGGGCGGCAGATCGAAGCCGTCGGCGTCTCGCGCGTCACTCTGTGGCGCCAGGGGGTTACGAAGGATGTGCTCGTCGGCGCCCTGCTCGAGCGCCTCTCGCAGGACTACAGGGACACGATGTGGCCGGTGCTTACGGCCGACGCGAACGGCCGCGACCGGCTTGCCCTGGCGCTGCGGGCGCTCTGCCAGGTCGCCGACCGGCACCTCGAGCTGCTGCTGATCTCCGACGAGGTCTTTCATCGCGCGCCCGGGGATTTCCTCACCCCGCTGACCCGGGCGCTTCGGGACGGCTACGAGGACGGTTCGATCCGACGCATGGGCGTGGCCGAGGACGCCGCGAACGCGATCTTCAACACCGTGTGCTGGTCATACGTCCACCTTCGCGCCCGGCACCGCTGGTCGGCCCAGCGGGCCCGGCGTGTCGTCCTCGACCTCGTCAGCGAGGGGTATGCGTCGTCGGGAGTAGCTGCCGCTAGCTGAACGTCGGCACCCTCGCCGCCTTTCCCAGCCGACAGCTACTCCTCGAACGAGTCGAGGAACTCGTCCGATGACTCGAAGATGCGACTGCGCCCCTGCGCCAGATCTTCCGCGGCCTCGCGCTCGCCCTCCTGCCAATCTGGCTCCCAGAACCACGCCTGCGTCGCAGCCACGCCATTCGACTCGCTCATGATCGAAGCGTTGATTTTTGGAAGTTCGGCAAGTCGGCCGATCCGGCGACGTCCCGCCAGCTGAATGTCGGCGCGTCGCTCAGCGCCTCCTCGACGTACAGCAGGTGCCAGAGCTGGAACATGACGAGCGGCCAGAGCCGGTCGGCATCGAGCGCGCGGTAGTCGTAGTCCTCGCGGAAGAGCCCCTGCTCGCGCAGCCGGTCCGGCGCCAGCAGACGGTCGACGAGCGGGACGAGCGGGCCGCGCAGCCAGCGCGCGAGCGGGAAGACGAAGCCGCGCTTCGGCGCCGCGTGGGGAAGCAAATCTCCGACCGCCGCCCGCAGCAGCCGCTTCGGATCCTCGGCGCTCGTGCGCACGTCCGGCGGCACGCGCGCGACCAGCTCGACCAGCTCGTGGTCCAGGAACGGCGTCCGCGCCTCGAGCGAGAACCGCATCGAGAAGCGGTCGGTCATGTGCAGGAACTCGTCGGGCAGCTGCGTCGACATGTCGAGGTAGAGGACGGAGTCGCGGGCGCTGTCGCTGCCGCTGCGGCCGAACACGTTCTCGAGCCACTCGCTGGTCGGCGGTCCGTCGAGCCCGAGCTCGCGCTTCTGCTCGTCGGTGAAGTAGTACGACGGCTCGAAGTAGTACTTCGCGAACGAGCGCCGGAAGCGCGCCAGCCGGCCGGTCTCGAAGGGAACGAAGCGGCGGTAGTTGCCGAACAGCTCGTCGCCGCCGGTTCCGGTCAGGGCGACCTTCACGTCCCGCGCGATGAAGCGGAAGACGTACCAGGACGGAAGACCGCCTCCGTACGGCACGTCGAGCGCCCAAACCATCTGCAGCAGGTCGTCGAGCAGCTCGTCCGCGTCGACGACGAGCTCGTGATGCTCGGTCCCGTACCGCTCGGCGAGCGCGCGCGCCAGCGGAAGCTCGTCCAGGGATTCGTCCTCCGGCGACGTGAAGCCGAGCGTGTACGTCCGAACGTGCTGGCCCGCCTCCGCGAGGAGCGCCGTGACGGCGCTCGAGTCGAGCCCGCTCGAAAGGGACACCGCCACTGGGACGTCGGAGAGGGTCCAACGGCTCACGGCACGTCGCAGCGTCTCCTGCAGCAGCCCCGGCGAGACCACCTCCTCGACCGGAGCGAACTCGAGCTCCCACCAGCGCCAGGCCTTGAGGCTTCGGGCCACCAGGTCGTAGCGGAAGGCGTGTGCCGGGGGCAGCTGCTCGATCCCCTGCCAGATCGAGCCTCCCGGGACGAAGCGCAGCGAGACGTAGTGCCACAGCGCGATCGGATCGAGCACACGCTCGGCGCCGGGCACGAGCAACAGCGTGCGCAACTCGGACGCTGCCGCGAACCTGCCGCCCGGACGCGCGAAGTACAAAGGCTTGATCCCGAAGCGGTCGCGCGCGCCGAACAGCACGTTGCGGCGCCGGTCGTGGATCACGAACGCGAACATTCCGTTCAGCCGAGGCAGGAACTCGCCGCCGCGCTCGTAGAGCCGCAGCACCACCTCGGTGTCCGAGTGATCCGTCGCGAAGCGGACACCGTCGCGCTCCAGCTCTGCGCGTAGCGCCGGCGCATTGAAGATCTCGCCGTTGAAGGCGATCACGACCGAACCGTCGTCGTTCGCCATCGGTTGGTGTCCGCCCTCGACATCCAGGATCGACAGACGGCGCGCCACGAGCGCAACGTCGCCGTCGCGGTGGACGCCGGCCTCGTCCGGCCCGCGGTGGGCCAGCGCGTCGCTCAGCCGCTCGAGCAGCGCGGCGTCGTGTGGCACCGCGAGGGCGGCGAGGCCGCACATCAGTGCCGCCCCCGGTGGTGTTGCCGCCGTTCTGGGCCGCGAGCACCGAGCAGCGCAAGGACGCAGGGAGCGCTCGTAGTTGAAACTACGGGCGCGATTGAGGACGCGGCGATGCGCCGCGTGATCGCGGGCCGGAAGCCGGAGGACACCGCCGGGGGAGGCACTTAAATCACCTCGTCGTACAGCTCGACGAACCGCGACGCTTCCAGGTCGCGCGAGAACTCCCGCTCAGCCACCTCGCGGCATTTCGCCGACATGCGCGCGCGCAACTCCTCGTCGCCGAGCAGCGTCCGCACGCCGTTCGCCAGGTCGTCCGCGTCGCCGAGCTTCGCCAGGTAGCCCGTCTCCATCTGCCGCACGACGTCGGGCATCCCGCCCACGTCGAACGACACGCATGGGGTGCCGCACGCGATCGACTCGATCGCCGCGTTAGGAAGATTCTCGGCCAGCGTCGGCAGCACGAACACGTCCGCCGCCGCATACGACAATGCGATCTCCGCGTCGTCTGTCAGGTGCAGCAACGACCGGAACGAGCGCGGAAACGGCGGCGTTTCGTTCGCACCCGCGACGAGCAGCCCGAAGTCGAGGTCGAGCAGCTTGGCGAGTGCCTCGTTCAGCACCGTGCCACCCTTGCGCCGATCGGAAATGTCCGGCGCGCTGAACAGCACGACCGGTCCGTCCGGCGGCAGGCCGAGCTTCACCCGGGCCTCCCGCCGGTCGAGCGGGCGGTACTGCTCCAGGTCGACGCCGTTGGGGATCCACTCGATGCGAAACCGCGAGAGCAGCGGGCTCTCACGCGCGAGCCGCTCGATCCAGCGCGACGGCGCGACGATCGTCAGCTTCGAGCGCCGGTAGACCTCGTTCTTCCAGCGCCAGAGCGCGGCGGTCGTGTCGTGAGACAGCGCGGGATACTCGTTCAGGTACGGACAGGAGCCGCAACCATGGCGCCAGCGCTCGCAGTCGTACGAGTAGGCGACGTGTCCGGTGAACGCCCACATGTCGGAGAGCCGCCAGAACACGGGCCGCCGCCGCGACAGGAGCGGCAGCGCGGTGTGCGAGAAGTACGAGCCGTGCGTGTTGTAGAGCTGGACCACGTCCGCGGTCTTGAACCACGGATCGTTGACGACGCCGAAGCTCGAAGGGAAGAAGACGTACTGCAGGTTCAGCAGGTCGGCGACCGTGCCCGCGACTCGGTCGCCTGCGCGCCAGGCGATCGAACGCTTCAGCGGCCGCACGTCTCGGTCGTTCGTGGCACGGCGGCCGACGAGCATCCGCGAACCGTGACCGAGGTCTCGCAGGCTCGAGTGCAGGCGAAATGCGGACCGGCCGGACCCGCCGATGCCGTCGGATTCGCTGATGTGCAGGACATTGACCGGCATGAGCGAGGGCTAGCATAGGCCGATGGCCGCGCGGCCCCGCACGCCTGTCCTGCTGGTCCACCACCGCTCCGAGCTGGGCGGCGCGCCGGCATCGCTCAGCTACCTGATCCGCGAGCTCGACACGCAGGACTTCGAGCCGCACATCTACTGCCCGCCCGGCCCGGCGGCCGAGCTGTTCCGCGAGTCCGGTGCGCGCGTGCACACCGGGCCCGTCGCCGGCTTCACGCACATCTGGGCGTCGACCTACCGCGGGCGCCGCTGGCTGCTCTTCGCGCGCGAGCTCGCGCTGCTCCCGAGCCACGTACTGCGCTTCCGCCGCACGCTGCGGCGCAACCGCTTCGAGCTCGTCCACCTGAACGACTCGCCGCTGATCCCGGCGGCGTGGCTCGCGCGTCACGAGGGGCTCCCGGTCGTGTGGCATCTGCGTTCCGCCCTCCCGGACGGCGGGCGCGACCGCCGCAGCGCGTTCGTCCGCGCCGCGATCCGCAGGCTGGCGACGACGTCGATCGCGATCAACCAGGACGTCAGCGACGTGTTCGGCGTCGGCTCCACGGTCGTGCCGAACTCCGTCGACCTCACACGGTTCGAGCCGGGCGACCACGAGGAGGCGAAGGCGGCGATCGGGCTCCCGACGGGCCGTCCGGTCGTCTCCTACTTCGGCTTCATCTACCCGTCGAAAGGCTTCGAGGAGTTCATCCAGGCCGCCGCGCAGCTGCGGGACAAGGGCATCGATGCGAGCTACCTGATCGTCGGCGGCGCCGTCCGCGGCGAGGAGTTCTTCCGCACCGTCGTCGGCCGGTCGCTCCAGCTCGCCGACCTGACGCGCAACTACGAGCAGGAGGCGAAACAGCTCGTCTCCGAGCTCGGGCTGAACCACGTCGTCCGCTTCGTGCCCTTCACGCAGGACACCGCGAACCTCTACCAGGCCTCCGACGTCGTGGTCGCGCCGTCGCGCGGCCCCGAGCTCGGACGTCCCGTGATCGAGTCCGCCGCCAGCGGCGTGCCCGTCGTCGCGTCGGGCTCGCGAACGGGCGGCGGCGTCGTCGTGCCGGGCGAGACAGGGGTCCTCGTCGACGACTTCGGCGTCGACACGCTGGCGGACGCGGTCGAGGAGCTGCTACGCGACGGCCGAAGCCGTGAAGGTCTCGGGCGCGCCGCGCGCGCGCACGCGGAGGAGAACTTCGACCCGGGCAAGAACGCGCGCCGGATCGAGGGCATCTACCGGCGGATCGCGCCGCTCCGCGAGCGGATCCCGATCCTCTACGTCCACCACCGGCCGCAGCTCGGCGGCGCGCCGTCGAGCCTGGCGCAGCTGATCGCCAACCTCGACGACCGCTTCGAGCCGCACGTCTTCTGCCCGGAGGGACCGGCCGCCGACCTGTTCGCCGCTGCCGGCGCGACCGTCCATACCGGCGATGTCTCGATCTTCGCGCACGCCTGGGACTCGCCCTACGAGGGCCTCCGCTGGCTCGTGCTCGGCCGCGAGTTCGTCGCCCTTCCACCGCATCTGCGCCAGCTGACGCGGCTGATGCGTCAGCACCGCTTCCCGCTCGTGCACCTGAACGACTCGCCGCTGCTCGCCGCCGCGCGGGTCGCGCACGCCCACGGCGCGAAGGTCGTCTGGCACCTCCGCTCGGCGCTCGCGGGCGAAGGACGCGACCGCCGCTCGCGCGCGATCGCGGCGCTGATGGAGCGCTGGGGCGACGCGGCGATCGCGATCGACCGCGACGTGGCACTGCGCTTCCCGATGCGGCTGCCGTTGACGATCGTCCACAACTCGGTCTCGATGCCGGCGTACTCGCCGAACGGCAGCAACCGGAAAGGCGTGCTCGGCCTCCCCGAGGATCGGGTCGCGGTGGGCTTCGCAGGCTTCGTCCGCCGCCAGAAGGGCTGGCCGGAGCTCGTCGAGGCGGCCGACCTGCTCGTGTCCGACGGGGTGCCGGCGCACTTCGTGATCATGGGCGGCGGCGTCCGCCCGCCGGAGTACTTCCGGACGATCCGCGGCCGCGCGCTCGCCGCGGCGCAGCTCTTGACCGACGAGGAGTCGGCAATCAAGGAGCTCGTCGCCGAGAAGGGCCTCGGCGCGCAGTTCTCGTTCCTGCCGTTCACCGCGGAGACGGGCGAGATCTATTCCGCGCTGGACATCGTCACGTTCCCGAACCAGGGCGTTGGCCTCGGCCGGCCCGTGCTCGAGGCGGCGATGTACGGCAAGCCCGTCGTCGCGTCCGGGAGCGAACGGGGTGCAGGCGTGATGGTGCCCGGCCGCACCGGCCTGCTTCTAGACGACGCGAGCCCGCGCGGGATTGCGAGCGCGCTGAAGCTCTTGATCGACGACGCGGACTTGCGCCGGAGCCTCGGCGAGGCCGCCGCGGGACATGCCCGCGCGCGCTTCGACCCGCGCATCAATGCGCGCGCGGTCGAGGCGGTGTACGACGAGCTGCTCGGGATCGAGGCCGAAGCGGAACGCGAGCCCAGCTTGGAACTCGTCGGCGCCTAGCTTTCGCGCTTCTCCAACACGATCACGAACTCCTCCTGAGAGCGCTCGAATGCCTGGAGCTCGAACGGCATGCCGTCTCGGCGGCAGTAACGCAAGAGCTCCAGGAACGTCGCCGGCGTCCAGACATGGAAGTGAATGCTGTAGTTCTGGGCCTCCAGGCGCGCGATGGTCTGGTCAACTCCCTCCGTCAGCCTCTGCGACTCAGTGACCCACTCGCGATAGTGGCTCGACCGCGACCAAGCCGGGCCTTCGCGATCATCTCGCACTAGATGCTCGATCGTCGTGAGCGCGCGCTCCGAGTCGAACGTCGCGCGCTTGTCCGGAACGATCAGCAACAGGATGCCGCCGGTACGCAGCTTCCGGAGGTGCTGCTGGATCGTCCCGATCGGGTTCTGACAATGCTCGATGAAGTGGCTGGCCGCGATGAAGTCGAGCGACCCATCATCGAACGAACCAAGCATCTCGCCGTCGTCGATGACATCGGGTTCTACGAGCGGAAGCTCAGCGAGCTCTGGGTACTGCGCACGCAACGCGGGCACCGTGAAACGGTCGACGTAGCGAACGTGCGCGTCGATCGGAACGGGCAACTTGCCGTGCAGCGCGCCGATCTCGATGCCGTCGCCGTGAAGGTACCGAAGGGCCAACAGGGTCCGTGGATCGGGTGCTGTGCCGACAGCGAGATGCACGATCGCACGTCGAACGCGAGCCTTTGCCGAGCGACCGACGTCGCGAACACCAAGCACACGCGGACGGTATCGCGCACTGGGAGCCATACGTGCATGTTGACTCCCGAGCAAGCAGATCGATCGCCGAAGGCCGCAGCGGCACGCCGAACGCCGGCACAGACAGGTCGTCACCTCGGCGGCGCCGATCCACGGCGGCTAGCGTGCGAGCGCCCGAAATGACCCGCCGCAGTAAGCCGATGCCACGCCACGCCGCGCCGGTTGTTCGTCGGGCCACGCCGGCAGCGGAAAACCGCAGCTTGCGCCACACCCTGGGCAGATTGCTTCTGCTCGAGATGCGCATGATCATGTTCGGGCGCTCCGGCTTCGTGCGTGCGTCGTAGGTGACGCCAGCGAGGTCGTGTACTCGACGTTGTTGTGCGCGTAATGCTCGCGTGCGTACCGTAGGCTCTCGGGCGAGCTGTCCACGCCGACGACCCGCGCGCCGAAGATTCCGGCGAGAGTGACGCAGCCGTGTCCGACGCCGCATCGACACAACGGGGAACCCGTAACTAGCGGACACGTCCGTCGGCGCGATGGCGTGGCGCGAGGCCGGCTGGCCGTGCCCTGTCAGGCGGTGACGGTGAAGAGTGGGTCGTAGACCGCCGTTCCGCCCGCCGTCACCACCCGCCACCGCGCCTGCGGCACACCGATCGTCGGCACGAGCGCCCGGATCTCCGTCGGAGAGACCACGGTGAACGATGCATTGATCCCATACAAGGTGACCGCCGAAACAGCGACAAAGCTCGAACCCGTGATCGTCACCTCGCCTCCGACCGGTCCACTCAACGAACTCAACCCCGAGATCACCGGCGGCGCGACAGTGAAGAGCGGGTCATACAGCGCTGTTCCGCCCGGCGTCACCACCCGCCAGCGCGCCTGCGGCACACCGATCGCCGGCACCAGCGCCCGGATCTCCGTCGGCGACACCACGGTGAACGACGTTCCGATCCCATACAGCGTGACCGCTGTGACGCCCGTGAAGTTCGAGCCGGTGATCGTCACCTCACTTCCCACTGCGCCGCTCACCGGCGGCGGCGTCACCGTGAACAACGGGTCGTAGACCCCCGTACCGGCGGGCGTCACCACCCGCCAGCGCGCCTGCGGCACACCGATCGCCGGCACCAGCGCCCGGATCTCCGTCGGCGACACGACCGTGAACGACGCATTGATCGCGTACAACGTCACCGCCGACACGCCGACGAAGTTCGAGCCGGTGATCGTCACCTCACTTCCCACCGGCCCGCTCGACCAGCTCAGCCCCGAAATCACCGGCACCGGCGGCGGCGTCACCGTGAACAACGGGTCGTAGACCCCCGTACCGGCGGGCGTCACCACCCGCCAGCGCGCCTGCCGCACACCGATCGCCGGCACCAGCGCCCGGATCTCCGTCGGCGACACGACCGTGAACGACGCATTGATCGCGTACAGCGTCACCGCCGTCACGCCGACGAAGTTCGAGCCGGTGAGCGTCACCTCGGAGCCGACGGGACCGACAGAGGGCGTCATCGATCCGATGGTCGGCGTGATCGGCTCGATGCTGAGCGCCGCATCGACGTCGATCTGACCGTAGCCGTAGTACGGGTGCCAGCTGCAGGCACACGTCCCGTAGGGATCCGCCCCGTAGGAATAGGGACCGACCTTGTTCGCGCTCTGTGCAAGCAGCACGCGGATCGCGGCGGTTGTGCGACTTGCCTTCTGTCCAAGCAGGAGCGCCGCGAGACTGGCGACGTGCGGCGTCGCCATCGACGTGCCGCTCTTGTAGCCGTAGCCACCTCCGGCGAGCGTCGAGTAGATGTCGACGCCGGGTGCGGAGATGAAGACGTCCGGGCTTCCGTAGTTGGACCAGTCGGGCGACACGCCGCCCGGCGCGTTTGCGGCGACACCGATCGCGCCGGGACAGGCAGCGGGATACGACTCAGCGTCGGTGCCTTCGTTGCCGGCCGCCGCAACGACGACAACGCCCGCGTAGACCGCGTACGAGACGGCGTTGCAAAGCGTCGTCGGAAACGGCCCATAGCCGCCGAGGCTGAGGTTGATCACCTTCGCGCCGTGGTTGGCGGCCCAGGTGATTCCGTTTGCAACACCGGCGTCCGAGCCGGAACCCGTCGCATCCAGAACGCGAACCGGGAGGGTGGAGGACGAGAAGGCAAGACCGGCGACTCCAACGCCGTTGTTCACTGCCGCACCCGCCGTACCGGCGACATGGGTGCCATGCCCCTGGAGATCCGATGCCGAAGAGGCAGTGCACGTGTACGAGGGGGAGGTGCACGTCGCGCCCAGGGACGTGAGAACCTTGCCGTACAGATCAGGGTGCGATGCATTGACGCCGGTGTCGACGACCGCGATCGGCGGCGACGGCCCGCCCATGAAGGCGCCGGGGTAAAGCGACCAACCGGGGACCGCGTCGATCGACGAAAACGCCCACAGTGCGCTAAAGGAGGGGTCGTTCGGGGCAGTAAGCGTCGCGTGCCGAACGTAGTTCGGTTCCGCGTAGGCGACGTCCGAGCGCTGCCGGTACTTGCCGACCTTCTCGGCGACCGCGATTCCGGGCGGAATGCGCACGACCAGCACATCGCCGAATGCTTTCCCGACGACCTGATCGCCTGACGCGGCAACTTTCGCCTCCACCCCGGTCGGCCGCTCGAACTTGACGAGCAAGGTGTGCGGATCTCGATCGACCTTCGCAGGGCGCGGGATCTTGGCTGCAACGGCCGGAGACGCAGCAACGCCAACGACGACCGCGGCGGCGGCGAGAAGAGCGGTTCGCGTCACGAACCGCACGGAGAACGTGCATCCAGAAAGCCCCACAGCTCGGGACCATTGTGCCCATGTGCGCTAGCCTTCCGCCCCGCGACGCGCCAACTCTTCGGCGCTCGCTCGCGGATCCCGCGGCAGCATGAGCCCCACCTCGGCCGCTCGTACCCACTCAGCGCGGAGCGATGCGACCTGTGATGGCTCGCGCGCGGCGCCGACCCCGGTCGCGACGGCCCCCGCGGCGCCCGCCGCACCCGGGGTGTATCTCCACCAGCCAACCTCGGGCGCATAGTCGATGTGCTCCGTCGCGCCCGTCCAGCTCGCGTAGAGCCAGAAGTCGAGACCGGTCACGAACCCGAGGTCGGAACGGTTGATCGAGATCGTCGGCCCGTACCACCACGAAGCCGACAGCGTCGACTGCGGAACAGCGTACGTCCAGCTCACGCCCGTCCAGCGCGCGAGCGCGACCGTGCTGCTCGCACCGTCGATCACGATCGCGTACTCGTCACCGAACGACCCGGTCCCGGCGTTCTGGTCGGTGTTGAGGAACGCCACGAAGAAGGTGCCGGACAGGAGGTACGGGTCAGTCGGGATGTCGACGTCGAGCGTGAACTGTCCGGCAGACGTGTTGGAGAGGTTCACGGTCGTGATGTCTGGAGCGCAGCAATCCACATCGCCCACCGCGTCGGCGAACCCGGCGGCCCCATCGGGCACGAGCACGGTGAAGAGCGGGTCGTAGACTGCTGTCCCGCCTGGCGTCGTCACCCGCCACTTCGCCGCCGCCGCCGGGATCGTCGGCACCCGCGCCGTGATCTCCGTCGGCGACACGACCGTGAACGACTGGGCGTTCACCAGCGCCAGCGTCACCGCCGTTGCACCAGTGAAATTCGTCCCCGTGATCGTCACGGTCGAGCCGATCAAGCCGCTCATCGGGGACACCGACGTGATCGTTGGGGCGAGGACCGTGAACAACGGGTCGAACA
>WNFU01008310.1_pt1 | contig 18726 bp, 14 predicted proteins | sample 5400121 | NCBI WGS metagenome assembly WNFU01 (sample SAMN13153360, study PRJNA577476) | soil metagenome | isolation source: 100 cm soil or saprolite under grassland replicate 1 | place: USA:California | collected 2016-06-15 | reverse complement strand
CGGCGCAACCGGCCCAACACCCGCACCTGCTGACCGTCCAACGGATCCTTGCACCGGGTGATCGTCACGACGCTCATCACCGCTCACCCCGGCCCGCCGCAACACCACCGGGCGCGACGCGACCTGCGGCACGGCGCACCGCGTCCGCGACCAGACCGAGGTTCGCCTCGTCCAATGTGGATAGGCACTCGCCCAGATCCACCGCGACACCCTCGGCGATACTCGCCGCGATCCGCAGCACGTACCCCTCACCACCCGAACAGGGCAAACGTCCCGCCCTCAACGCGCGCTCCGCGGCCCGCCAACTGACCATCGCCAGCGCCACCTCGCCGCCCTGGCCCGGCACCAGGCCAACGAACCGGCCCAGGACATCATCGCGACACAGCCAATGGCGATGCCCGATCAGCAGTTCAACAGCCGCCTGAAGGCAGTAAAGCCCTCCGGCATGCGCCCGCAACGCCGTCGCCAACTCATCGAAGTACGTAGTGTGTCGGGGATTCCTTCGGGTCCTTGGACCACTCGATCATGAGATCGGTGCTGGCCGAGAAGATCCACGATGGTCGGTTCCTGCGCCTGATCGATGGACTGCTCCAGGCTGGATACCTGGAGGATTGGCGCTACCACGCCACGCACAGCGGCTGTCCGCAAGGCGGCGTGGTCTCACCCGTCCTGTCCAACATCTACCTGGACCGGCTGGACCGACACATCGAGCAGACCCTGTTACCTGCCCATAACCGGGGAGACCGACGCACGCCGTATCGGCCCTACATGCGGCTGTGGCAACGCGCCTACAGGCTGGAACAGCGGGGAGACTGGCAGGGCGGTCTGGTGCTGCGTAAGCAGATGAAGACCATGCCCTCCCGGGATCCCAACGATCCGGGCTACCGGCGGCTGCGCTACTGCCGCTACGCCGATGACTGGCTGTTGGGCTTCGCCGGCCCCCGGCAGGAAGCCGAACAGATCAAGGCCGACGCCGCCGCGTTCCTGCACGACCAACTCCACCTGGAACTGTCTGCGACCAAGACCGTAATCACCCATGGGCGGACCCAAGCCGCCAGGTTCCTCGGCTACCAGGTCACGGTGTTACACGCCGACGACAAGCGCGACCAGCATGGTCACCGCAGCATCAACGCGGCGATCGGGCTGAAAGTGCCCGTCGACGTGGTCCGCTCCAAATGCAAGCCCTACCTGCACCACGGCAAACCGATCCGGCGCACCGAACGAACCGTCGATACAGACTTCAGTATCGTCGCGCAGTTCCAAGCCGAGTTCCGGGGCGTCGCGGAGTACTACCGGCCGGCGTTCAACCGCCACCAACTCGGCAAGCTGAAGTACGTCATGGAACGGTCGCTGACCAAGACCCTGGCCCGCAAGTACCGGATCAGAGTCGCCCAGGTCTACCGCCGCTACCGCGCCGTCCTTCAGACCGAGCACGGTCCACGTCGTGGCCTTCAGGTCACCGTGCACCGTGACCGCGGACGGCCGCCGCTGGTGGCACAGTGGGGCGGCATCAGCCTGGCACGTGACATCACACCTCGTCCTCTCTACGACAACCCGTCCCGCATCTGGAGCAGCCGCCGCTCCGAGGTCGTCCAACGACTTCTGGCCGACGCCTGCGAACTATGCGGGTCAACCGAACAGGTTGAGGTGCACCACATTCGCGCTCTCAAGGACCTCAACCCCAAGGGGCGCAAGCACCCACCTGAATGGGCCACGCGGATGGCAGCCCGCCACCGCAAGACCCTCGTCGTCTGCCGCGACTGCCACGAAAACGTCCACGCCGGACGTCCCACACGGCAACCACGATGAGCACTGGAGAGCCGGATGCCACGGAAATCGTGCGCCGTCTAACTCGGCGCTGGATCGCCCCTTCAGGGGGCCGAGGTTCGGGAGGAGGTGACCTCGGGGCCGCCCGCCTTACCTGGACGGGAAACCGGAAGGGGACCACAGCATGGCGGGAAAGCACGGGACGCAGCGAAGGCGTCGAAGGTGTTGCCGTGCAAGGCCCGCGTGACACGGCGAAGGCCACACTGCTTGAAGCCCAGACCCCAGCGGTGAAGGGCACATCTCCCGACACGACGCCTGATGTCGGGGCCACCGGCATCGGACGGTTCCGTTTCTCCGTCTCAACCCTCCCGGCCGGTGGGCGACAGGCAACGAGCCTGTTCAAGGGGACAGACGGGCCGCCTACATCACGCTCGATACGTCCAGCGCAAGGGGAATTCGGGATGGCCTACGGGGCGCGAGCCCTATGGCCACGGAGTGTCCGCAGTAGTCGTAGGAGTCGCGACCTACCAGGGAGGACGGGAAAGCCGTCCACAGGGCGAAGGGACACAGGTGTCGACAGGTCGACGGGAACGGTGAGGTACGCGAGATGCGACACGCCAAAGCCGTACTGGAGATCGCTTATGGCACTGGAGAGCCGAGTGCAGTTAACGCTGCACGCTCGGTTCGGGAAGGGGTCGATGGAAAAGGTCCTGGTAACAGGAACCTCGCTGGCGGCCTACTTCACGGGCACGTCCGGTTCGGTGGGGGGCCGTCGGAAAAGGGCCTGGTCACAGGCACCTCGCCAGCGGCCTACCGGTGCGATGCCCCGGTGATGAGTTCGCGTCGCGCCGACGGCGGTCGTTGTGTGAAGGTGGCCGGGTGGCCCAACCGATTCTGCGTACCGACCGGCTGCTGCTGACCCCGTTGGCGGATCGGCATCTCGAGCTGGAGGTTCAGCTCGATTCCGATCCGGAAGTGCTTCGCTACATCTGGGGGCGGGCGCGGTCCAGGGACGAGGTGGTCGCCTCGCATGCGCAGCGGATGGCGCTGGCCGGCAAGGTGGATGGCTTGGGCTACTGGATGGCGTTCGGGTCTGATGGCGGAACATCTGATTCAGCGGCACCCCAGTACGAGGAAGGCGGTGAGTTCGTTGGACTCATGATGCTTCCGCCGGCGCATGGCCCTGATCAACCTGATGACCCCACCGTCAGCGACCTGGGCTACCGGCTCGTTCGCCGCTATTGGCGGCAAGGCTTGGCCAGCGAGGCATCCCGCGTCCTGCTGAGACACGCCTTCGAGACCGTCGGGCAGCACCAGGTGATCGCCCAGACCATGGCAGTGAACCGGGGGTCTCGGCGTGTCATGGAGGCGGTCGGCATGCGGTACGTGCGTACGTACCTTCCGTCCTGGGACGACCCGCTGCCGGGAGCGGACCTGGGCGAGGTCGAATACGAGATGACCCGCGCGATGTGGACCGCGAGCCGCGCCACCCGCTGAGACGGCAAACGTGGGCGTGGCCGAAACACACTCCGAGATCAACCACGGCCACAAGAACGGAACGGAACGGTCACCAGCGGCCGACGCGCTCGACTCGCGGCAAATCAGTGCGTCCTCCGCGGGGTGTCCGACGGAAGGCCGAGGTCATGCGACCATCGCATCCGGAACTCCAACTTCATCGAGCGCACCTTCGGCACCCGAAGGACGATCCTGCGTTGTCGAACCAGGAAATCGTCGCGAGGCGTGCTGCCTGGTTCGATTCCTACACCAGCCAGCGAAACGTCTTTCGCGCCGGCCGGGGAATCGCGCCCGGACCAAGCCGGTCGCAGATGCGCTGCAGCGCGAGCGGGTCGTCGCGGGAGGCGAACCCGTTGTCCAGCGCGGTGTAGCCGATACCCGCCCTTTCACACTGCCGCTGCGCCCAGCTGTGCCCGTTGAGCCAGACTCAGATCGGGTACGGGGCGTAGGCGTTGGTCTTCCAGAACGCGCCACCCCAGTCCGGATCCCACAGGTAGTAGTAGAAGTGGTTGACGAAGGCCATCTGCCGACCCCACTCCATATGCGGGTGTGCGGCGTGTTCCTGACCTTTGGCCTTCCACGACCGCCAGACCGGTGTCTTCTCCTGGGCGATGCCGATCAGTACCACCCGGCCCTCACCGCCCTCCGCCGCAGCGGCGTCCAGGAGCGGGCGGGCGATCTCCTCCTTGTTGTCGCCCTTACCGAAGTGGATCACCGGGATGTCGTTGGCCTCGGCGAAGCGGTGTACCGCCCGCACGTACCCGTCGCCGATCTTTCCGAACGCCGACGAGGACGGGATCGGATATCCCCGCTGCCAGCGCAGGAACTGGCACACCCAGCCCACGGTCTGCAACTTCGGCACGTACGCCTGCAGGAAGATCCGGTCCACCGACCGGCACGTGAGAGTTACCTGGTCACGCAGTAGGGTCGAGTAGTCGGCCACGACAGCCTCCCTGGTCTCAGCAACCACGAGGCTATGACCGATACGGCGAGCGGGCCTCCCCACGGAGACCCGCTCGTCACGCTCCTGTCGCGGCGAAGCCGCGATCCCTCGGCGGTATGAGGTCGCTCGCTACCACTAGCCTCGACCGGTGAGGAACGTACCCGCCCAGTCGTGGACGGTCGAGCGGCGGCTGCGATACCGGCTGGCCGGGGAAACCCGCGGGGAGCAATCTCGGCAGGGCGCCCCAGTCCGCCCCAACCATCGCCGCCCACACCCAACTCCGCCTCACCCGGCCCTTGGCTGGCGACCTTGATTTGGGCGTCGCCTGAACTGGCTCTGGCCATGGTGCTCGCGACGACGCTGGCCGCCGGATAGCGACCCGGCCTCCGGCGCAGTGCTGGGCAGCCTGGTCCCGGCGGCGCTCCTGCTTCGCCGCCGTCCCATCGATGTGGCCGGAATGACGAGTAGCTGACTCCCGGTGGCAATGGCAGTGGGTACCTTGAGTGATGCCCTTTCGACGCCGCCGCGAGGTCCCGCGAAGCGGGGGGTCAGCTGCAGCGGCCCGGGAACGGCTGGTCGAGTCGGTGCGGGAGTTGACGTTCTCACAGAACTGGGACGACGTCCGGCGCACGATCGAGGCCCATCCAGAGCTGCTCAGCGATACGAGCGTGGACCTGTTCGGGGTTTTGATCGCCCGCCTGCGGGAGGTGGGAGACCTCGACGGGGGGAACCGGTTCGAACAGTACCGCGACCTTCTCGTGCTTGCTCGCGAGATCGGTGTCGAGGACGCCATCGCCGAGATGGCCGGCGAGGCGGAGGACATCTCTGCCGAACTGCAGGCCGCTCTGGCCGCGCTGTCCGAGTCGTTGACGGCCAGCGACGGCGCGCCGGAGCAGCTCGGGCTCATCCGGCGCGCGTTGGAGCTGGCCACCCTGGAAAAGACCCCGAAGATCTGGGTCTCGCTGCACGGGATGCTCGGCGACGCCCTGCTGCGCGAGCACGGGGGCGACCGCGGCCAGAGCGTGGAGGATGCGCTCGACGCCTTTCAGAAGGCGCTGTCGCGGTTGTCGAAGACGGCCCAGCCGGTCCTGTGGGCTATCACGATGAGCAACCTGGCGAGGGCATACACCGAGCGGGTTCGCGGTGCCGCGGAGGAGAACACAGCGCGTGCCGCCGCGGCGTTTCGGGAGGCTCTGGGAGTCTTCACCGGTAGCGTGGGACCGCGGATCGTTGCGGCGGAGACTGAGCGGTCCCTCCTCGGGCTGTCCAGCGGCTCGGCCGCCGATCTCCGCCGTGCGGTCGACCATTTTCACCAGGTTCTTGTCGTCATCGACGAGGCGGCCAGCACGGCCGACGGCGTGGTCGACCTCCCCCGGCTGGCGCTGCTCCTGGGTGGCGAGGTGAGCATCTCGGCGTCCACCGGCACCGACGAAGACGCCCCCGCGGCGGTACCCGAGGACACGCGGGTGGACGAGCCGGCCTGGGGCCGCGCGCTCGCGGGCGCGCGGCTGCTGAACGGGTACTGGGAGTCGGACGACGTCGACGCGCTCCGCAACGCGCTGGAGCACCTGGAAGACGCAGCACGGTCGATCGACGCGTCGTCCCCGCACCGGGCCGACGTCCTGGGTCTGCTCGGGAAGGCGCTGCGGAGCTACCACAAGCGGATCCGGGCGCCGGAGGCACTCGATCGGGCCATCGTCGCGCACCGGCAGGCCGTCGCCCTGCTCCCGTCGGGATCTCCCACCCAGGTCCATTACCTCGCCGACCTCGCCGAGGGTTTGCACGAGCGGCACCATGAGACCGGCGAGCGGGCCGACCTGGACGAGGCCATCGCACTCGCCGGCCAGGCCGCCGCGCTGACCCCGCGCGACTCCCCCGAACGCCCAACCTTCCTGCGCCTGCTCGGCGACTACTACAGGTCCCGGTACTCCACCGGCGGCGACGTGACGGACCTGGACGCCAGCCTGGCGGCGCTCCGGCTGGCCGAGGAGCTGACCCGGCCCGACGCCAGCGTCCGGTACGAAGTGCTCGCCAGCCTGTCCGCGGCACTGTTCGTCCGGTATGGACGGTTGGGTGACCTCGCGGACCTGGACCAGGCGATCGAGTGTGACCGCGAAGCGGCGGACCTCGCGACGGCCCGGTCCCGGGACCGCGCCGTCGTCCTGCACGGCCTGGGCCGAAACCTGGCGAGGCGGTACGGCCAGACCGGCCAACCGGCCGATCTCGACGAGGCGATCCGGTCCTCCCGGCAGGCCCTGGCCCTCGTGCCCGTGACCGCACCGGACCGGGCGGAGATGTTGAACCTGCTCGGGACCATGCTGAACAACCGCTACGAATTGGCACACGACGCCGGTGACCTCGACGAGAGCATCGAGCTGTGGCAACAGGCCGTCGAACTCAGCCCACCCGGGACGACCGGTCGGGCCACCGCATTGAACGCGCTCAGCACCGGACTGCGCGACCGCTACTTCCGTACCGGCGATCTCGCCGATGAACGAGGCGAACGCGCTGTGGCGAGAGGCGCTCGACTGCACCGCGCCCACCGACCCCGAGCGCCCTGAGATCCTCAACAGCCTTGCGACCGGGCTCCTCGAGAGCCACCGGCACACCGGGGACGGCGACTACCTCCGGGAGGGGATCGACCTGTCGCGGGAGGCGCTCGATCTCACCGCGCCCTCGAGCCTGTGGTACGCCACCTACGTCAACACCCTGGCCGCCGGCTTGATGGAGCGCTTCTGGCAAGACGCCGACCCCGCCGACCTCGATCGGGCGGTCACGCTGTGGCGCCGGGCCGTCGAGGCGAACAGGGGCGGTGTGTCCAGCCGGGTGTACCTGCCCGGCAACCTCGCCGGCGTGCTGAGCATCCGGTACGACGAGACAGGCGACCCGGCCGATCTGGACGAGGCGCGGTCACTGTACCGCCAGGCCGCGACCATGGGGCTGGCGACCAACTCAGACTCCGGCCTGACCTACAGCATGGCATGGGGCAACTGGGCGTCCCGCCGTGAGTCGTGGAGCGAGGCGGCGGAGGCGTACGGCTACGGCTTGCGGGCGATGGAGCAGCTCTTCCGCGCGCAGCTCACGCGGACGAACAAGGAACTGCGGGTGCGCGACGCGCAAGGGCTGGCAGCGGCCGCCGCCTACGCGCTGGCGAAGTCGGGCGACGCTGCGGAGGCGGCGGTCGCGCTCGAACGGGGCCGGGCCCTGGTCCTCTCCGAGACCCTCGAACGCAACCGCGCCAAGTTGGAGCACCTCACCGCGATCGGACGGGACGACCTCGTCGAGCGGTACCGGCGTGCCGGCACGCAACTCGCCGGGCTCGAACGGCAGTCGCTCGTCCAGGCGAAACGGCCCGACATGGCGATGCCACTGCCCCAGCCCGCCCGCTACGCCGACATGGCCGACGAGCTGCGCGCCGCAAGGTCCGAACTAGATGCCGTCATCACGGCGATCCGGCAGATCGACGGCTACGAGCGCTTCCTCGACCCGCCGCGCCTCGACGACGTCCGTGCGGCCGCGGTCACGACCCCGCTCGCCTACCTGACGGCGGCGGAGCGGGGTGGCTTCGGCCTGGTCGTCGCCGCTGACGCGGTCCGCGTGTGCTGGCTGCCGTCGCTGACCATCGCGTCGGTCGACGCGCGCGTGGGAACCTATCTGGAGGCGTACCGGTCGCGGCGGACCGAGCCCACCGCGTGGGAGCGGACGCTGGACACGACGACGCGTTGGCTGTGGGATGTACTCGTCGAGCCCGTCGTCACGGCCCTCGCGCCCGCCGGGCGGGCGGCGCTCGTGCCCGGGGGCCTGCTCGGCCTGCTCCCGCTGCACGCCGCCTGGCGGGAGGACGCCGCGGCGCCGGGCGGGCGGCGATACGCCCTCGACGACCTGCTGCTCACGTACGTCCCCAACGCCCGCGTGCGCACCGCCGCGGCGGAGCAGGCCCGCACCACCACCCCGGAGGGACTGCTGGCGGTCGACGACCCGCGCCCGGTAGCCGCCGGACCGCTGCCCGCCGCAGGCCGCGAGGTGCGGGCGGCACTCGGCCACTTCGCCCGCGCCCGTCGCCTCGACGGCGAACGGGCCACCCTACCGGCGGTCCTCGCCGCGCTCGGCAACTACTCGGTGCTCCACTTCGCCTGCCACGGCTTCGCCGACCTCGGCGAACCGCTCGCGAGCGGGCTCCTGCTCGCCGACAGCGAGTCGCTGACCCTGCGCGACATCCTCCGCCACGGTTCGCTTAACGCGCGCCTGGCCGTCCTGTCCGCCTGCGAGACGGCCGTGCCCGGCACCGACCTGCCCGACGAGGTCGTCAACCTCCCCGGTGGCCTGCTCCAGGCCGGCGTGGCAGGCATCGTCGGTTCACTGTGGTCAGTCTCCGACGCGAGCACGATGGCCCTCATGGCCCGCTTCTACGAGCTGTGGCGGGTGGACGGCTTGGACCCGCCAGAAGCGCTCCGGCGGGCGCAGCAGTGGGTCCGTGACACGCCGAACGGCGCCAAGCGCGACCGCTATCCGGACATCGAAGAGCTGGGTGGGCGCCGCGTGCCTGTGAAGGCCAGGGAGCTTTGGGAGCGGGCGCGCGCACATCGCTCGCCCTACTACTGGGCAGCGTTCGTCTACGTGGGAGAGTGAACTGTCGAAGGGACTCACGGTGGACGACGACGCGATTCTCGAGGCCATGCGGGCAATCCGTGCGTACCTGCCGGACCTCGTCGGCATTGCCGAGGTCGGCGGGATAGACCGCGAACTCGCCGACCTGCTCGCCCGCGCAAGCGACGACCCGGCGGTCGCCGACCGCGGCCTGCGGGTCCTGGAACGGCACGAAGCGACCGCCGAGTGGGTGGCCACGTTTCTGGACGGCGGGTATCCGCCGGACCTCCAGGCACTGATCGAGCAACGCGAGCGGTACTCCGGACTGCCCGGACACGGCGACCCACCGCCGGTCGCCCGGCGTTACGCGTGCCCGAAGGGTGACTTCGTGCGCTGGCGGCGGGGTGCCGCACCGCTTCCACCCTGCCCGACGCACGGCCTCGCGCTCGCGCCCGACTCAGCGGACGACGGCGGGCCTGCATGCTGACGAGCTTCTGGGCGGGGCTCGGGCGCTCCCTCGCCGAGCGCTGGTTCGCGGCCACGCTCACCCCGGCGTTCCTCTTCTGGGCCGCCGGCCTCACCGCCGGCGCGTGGGGGCCGGGTGGCACCGCCGGGTGGCACGCGGCGCAGGACCGGCTCACGAACGGCTCGGACGCAGCGACCGTCGCGCTCCTGGTCGCGGCCCTCGTCGTAGTGTCCGTCTCCGCGGTCGTCGTCAACCGGTTGACCCTCACTGCCCTGCGGTTCCTCGAGGGCTACTGGCCGGCGCAGCTCGGCTGGATCGAGCGCTCCTTCCGCGCCCGCCAACGCCGCCGGTTCACTCAGTACGACGACCGGTTCCAGGATCTCGCGCCCAGGATCGCGGAGGGCTCCGCCTCGGCCCGTGAACGCCGGGCGTACGCCGCAGCCGACCGGGGCCTGCACAGCTTCCCGAGCGAGCCGAACCTGACCGATCCCGAGCGACTCATGCCGACGCGGCTGGGAAACATCCTCCGCGCAGCGGAGACCCGGCCAATCGACAAGTACGGCCTCGACCCGGTCAAGTGCTGGTCACGAATCTGGCTCGTCCTCCCTGAGGAGACCAAGAAGGCGCTCAACGACGCCCGGGCAGCGCTGGATGCGGCCACCGCCGTGTGGGTGTGGGGCCTGCTGTCACTGATCTGGACCCCATGGGCGTGGTGGGTCCCGCTGGTCGGGATCGCCGTGAGCGTCGGCGCGTACGTGTGGCTCCTCGGGCGCGCGGAGGCGTTCGGCGAGCTGATCGAATCAGCGTTCGATGTGCACCGCTGGCAGCTGTACGACGCACTTCACTGGCCCCTTCCAGCCGACCCGGCGACGGAGCGGGCGACCGGTGCGGCGGTGACGGCATACCTGTGGTGGGGATCCGACCAGCCGTCACCGACATTTCGCTCCGGCGGTCCGCCGTAACGACGGCCTCATCGAGGCAGGGACCGCCGCCTGTAGAGACCGAGGGCCTGCAGTCCGCCCGCCTTCGGAGCGCGTCCCGATCTCGGTGGAAGTTGAGGTGGCGGCCCTCGCCCCCCGTGAGCCTTGGCGAGTGGTAGGTGTGGGCGCCCAGAACTCGCGTCAAAGGTGCTGACCTGCATCTTCGTGGCGGCTAGCCGGGTGGTCGTGATTCTCGTTGGTCTGGTCATGGCGTGGACTCTGGTCTACCTGATCTTCCGGCAACTCGCGACCTGGCTGGCAGTACCTGCCCCCGAGGACGCCTGTGGGTGCCACTAACATTTACAGCTTTGACCAGCGGGGATGGAAATCGACATACCGACGCGACTAATCGTCGTCACACAAACTGGTCACCGGTTGACCAATTCCGCTTGTTGATCAGTTGACCAGTTCCACGCCCGGGAACTACCTGGTCACAGCGGTGACCCTGAGATTGCACCCGACACGTGACGCACGCCATTCGGCGTGTTCGAACGCACTGACATCGGCAGATGAGTGCCTCAGAGCCGAGAACGCGATCGATCCCAAAGATCAGCTACGCCGGTTGGTGGTGGTCTGTGCCAATTCGACCCGGCGCCGTAGGCGTACAGGACGGTGCAGATCTGTTCTGGCTCCTGCCGGGGGCACGTCATAGATCCTCAAAAGCGCGGCGTGATCGGCAGGCAACTATCGGTCACAGCCACGTAGCCCGCGAGTACGGCCCTCCCCGGCGCAGGCTTGATCATGCAGGCGCCGTACTGGCGAGCGTGGCTTCCCGGCGGCTCATTCGAGCACCGTCGTGATCGCGCACCTGTACGATGCGGGGGGGCGCCTGCGTTCGGCCGGGTGGGCGACGAGGTAGCGCACCACGAGACCACCGGAAGCCGACCGGCGCGGCGAATGACCCCGGCTTGTGCCCGTAAAGGTGTTGCTGCCGGTTACGCGTGCGGGTGTAGCCTGACCAGGCACCTTCGCGGGATCACATCCGGGGGGATTTTTGATCAGCGACGCCCAGCTCATCCTGGGGTTTTCTCGGCACCTGACCGCCTACTCGGTGTCGGCGGTGCACGCCGAACTGGAGACGTTGCGGTTTGCCGGGCAGGTCTACGAGATGGCGTGGCGGCTGCGTAACGCCCAGGTCTCCTCCGCCGAGCGGGTACGCGCCATCGGCATCGAAGCCAAGATCGGCCCGTTGGATCTCGATCGGTATGTGCTGCCTACGATGGAACAGCTCGGCTGGGTTCAGTGCGACCGGCGGCGCGACGGGGTGCTGGTCAGCGTGTCGGCGTTCATCCCGCCGAACACCGAGCTGTTGGCCGCGACGGATCAGCTGCTGGGCATGCTGCTTGCCACGCCGGTGCAGCGCGCCGCGCTGGAGATCATGCGGGCGACGTCGATCCAGCCGCTGGAGCGCCAGGCGGCCCTGCAGGCGGGCTCCGGGCACGGTGACGAGCTGCCGAACGGGCGTTGAGCTGCTTGGTCACCGTAAACCTCGTGCGTGAGGCGCAAAGCGAGGACGGCCGGGCGGTCGTGTTCAATCCGAACATCTGGATCGGCGACGCCGAGATGGTGACGGCCGCGCTGCGCACCGAGGACGCGCGCGTCCAGCGGGAGGTCGGTGCGCTGATCGAGGAGGTCATGGCCTCGCCCGGAATTCCGGAGGAGCACGTGACGAGCACCGAGCAGCGGTGGATCGACTTCGCCGTCAGCGCCGGGCTGGTCGAGCGGTCCCAGGTCGTCGCCGCCAGTGACAAGAAATTCCTGTTTACGCCGCACCTGCATCGAGACCCGTTCGGCACCGACCCCCGCGACCCGTCGGGCCACATCCGTCAGCTCGTCGGCAGCATGATCTACCCGTCGACGTTCGCGTCCTGGAAGCTCAACAGCCCTGGCGCATTCCTGTACGTGCTCATCCGCGACGGCGAAGCCGGCCAGCACGAGCGCATCGCTGAGGACTACGCGATGCTCGAGACCGCGGGCACCATCGAAGTTGTCGGCGACGGCCGCAACGCCCGGATGCGCCTGCTGCAGGCCGATGTCGCGGAACAAGCGCTCAAGATCCTCGACACGCGCGGCAACACCACCGGCGGCGCGAACACGACCTTTGCCGGGATCGGTGAACAACGCTCGTACAACCACCTGGAACGCGAGCGCGCCCAGGTCGCCAACGCGGTCGTATTGGACGACGCCGACTCGCGGCGGTTCATGTCAGCGCTGCGCGACACGACGGCCCGGAGGAACTTCTAGTGGCAGCCACCCAGACCATCCGCACCCGCGCAGACGACCCAGGCGCGGACCTGGAACGGCGTGTGGGGCGCCTCGAGTTCGCCGAGGGCGCCCTCGCCCGCCTGCGGGTCCCGTTGCGGGTGGCCGCCGACCGCGGCCGCGAAATCCTGACCGACCTCGACGTGCTCGCGGTCGACATCGACGGCCGGCTGCGGACCAGCCTGTCGGTGTTGGAGTGCAAGACCACCAAGGGACAGTCAGGCGAGCCGGATCGGCTGTTGTGGCTGTACGGGCTGCAGCGCCTGGCCGGCACCCAGCGGGCCGTCCTCGTCCGGCAAACCATCACCCGCCGGGGCCGCGCTATCGCCCAGGCGCTGGACCTGCAGATCATGGACATGCAGACCCTCACCTCTCGGGAGGCGGGCCACGCCTGGGTACCCGAACGATTCGCCCACATCCACGGCGCGGCGTGTGAACAGGCGGAACGGCGCACCGACACCCAGCTCAAGGCTCTCAACCACATCCCCGCAGGACTGGTGGCGTTCATGCGCGCCGACAGCCTGCTCGCCGACTCGCCCGAGTGCCTCAACGCGCTGGTCGCGTTGAACTCCGCCGCAGACCAGGGCATCGTCCCGAACCCGACCGCGCTGATCCTGGCCAGCCATGCCCTGATCGCGCTGCTGCTGGCCGCCATCCGCGACGCCTCCCGCCTGGACGTCGTGCCCGCCAGCGACCTGCGGGAGCGAGTCTCACGCGCGGTCACCCTCGGTGATCCCGACAACAGCCAGATCCTGGCCATCCTCAGCCAGGCCGACGAGCTCGTCCAACATCAGGTCCAGCGCATCCACGACAGCTACACCAGGGTTGGCGCCACCCGGCAGGACATCGCCGTCGCCAGCCTCAAGGCTGTCGTCGCCGAACCGCCCGCGTGGCTCGACCGCTACATCGACCTGGTCACCAAACTGCGCGCCAACCCCGCGATCGCCCGCGACCTCGTCCAGACCGCCGAACTGGCGTGCTTCGATGCACGCTGCGGCGACCACGCCTACACCGAGGCGGCCTTCGACCATCTGTTCACCCCCGAACACCGATACCTCCTGGTCACAGTCATCAAGGTGCTGCGCGACATCGTCGGCGACCAGCTCGCCGACGCAATCGGCGAATTCGACGACCTGGACTTCCGCCGGGCCGCGCCGGCCGTCCCCGACCGGTCCGCTCTGCAGGCCGACCGCGCCACCCCCACGCTCGCGCACGAGGTGCCGCCCACCAAATAGCGCCATACCGAGGAAGGCGACCCCGCTGCAACCGGTCCCGCCGTCTCTTGCCTGCCTATCGCTGGCGCTCGCTCCGGCGCCGACGTCGATCCCCACGCCCACCGCGCTCTCCGCCGCGACCGGGTGACGGGGGCGACGCGTGCAGCACTGGTGGTCACCGCGGGGGCCTGTCCGTGGTCACGCCGGTGGCGTTGAGGCATTGCGGCGGGCGCGGAGACCGCCCGCTGCCACCATGCGCCCACGGGCCCGGGCCGAACCGTAAGCGGGCTCACCATTCGCGCGAGCCATCGCCCGGGTCGCCCTTCCCGCCGGTACGCCTACCGTATGCGCGCTCACAGACCGGGTAGCAGACCCCCAGCGAGCATGAATACGACGACACATCCGGCCAGAACAGGAGGCAGACGATGCCCCGGATCCCGGTACACGATCTGGACAGCGCACCCCAGGCGAGCCGGGACACGCTCGCGGCGCTGCGGGAGCGCTACGGCAAGGTCTTCAACATTCTACGGCGAGGTGGCCCACGCCCCGGTGGTCCTGGCCGCCTACAGCGCCATCCAGGCCGCGATCGCCGAACACGGCAGCTTCGACGCCCGCACCCGCGAGGCGATCGCTCTGGCCGTCGCCCACGCCGACGATTGCGGCTACTGCCAGGCCGCGCACACCGTGGGTGGCCAGCGCGCCGGGCTCAGCCGGGACCAGACCATCGCCGCCCGGTTCGGCCAGCCGATCGGCGCGAAACTCGACGCGCTGCTGGCCATGGCCCGCCAGGCGGTGACCCGCGTCGGCGAGGTCGACGAGGCGACCTGGCAGCACGCCATCGACGCCGGCTGGACGGTGGAGGATCTGGCCGGGCTGTTCGCCTACCTGATCGCGAACATGTTGACCAACTACTTCAACCACTACGTCGGCACCGAACTGGACTTCCCGCCCGCCCCACGACCGGCGCTGCGTTGACGGCCGGCAGTCCGATGGCGGGGAGTACCCGCTGCGCTGCGGCCGGCACCCGCAGGGCAGGAGCCGGTCCACGGCGGCTGGGACGGCCGCGGCCGACCGCGGCACGTGCTGCTCCTGCAGGCTGGTGCGCTGACTCGCCCTCGACCGCGCTGCAACACCGGCGACCAGCGCGGCGCCGACCCGCCGCCGAGGTGCACTGCTGGGCGGCCTACGTAGGCGTTCGACCGCATCGGCCCTTGGTCAACGCCGCCTGGGGGATCAGGCCGGCCGAGCCTCGCCCAGCCGGGCGGGTCGGGCGTGCACTATCGGCGTGGTACGGCCGGCCTGCTCCCCCACGCCCGAGGCGGCAACCGGAACGGCGAAACCGGCAGACGGGACAGCTCCGGACCGTGGCGGCTACCGCTGGTACAGGCCGACGGTCGTACCACTGGCCAAGGCCGTGTCGTCGACCACGCCATGCACGTCGGCGGCGGTCGGCTTCGCCGGCAACCGAACAGGCGCGGGCAGGGCGTACAGCCGGAAGAAGTACCGGTGTGCGCGGTCGCCGACCGGCGGCTGCGGACCGGCCCAGCCCTGCTCCCCGAAGCCGTTGGTCCAGGCCCGTCCGCCGGGCGGCGTCCGGCCCTCGCCCACCCCGGTGGAGGCCGGGTCGATGCCGGTGACCAGCCAGTGCAGGAAGGTGCCCCGCGGCGCGTCCGGGTCCTCGCACACCAGCAGCAACTCGCTGGTGCCCGCGGGGATACCGGACCATTGCAGCGCCGGCGAGACGTTGTCCCGGTCGTGGGCGTGCCGGCTCGGGATCAGGTCGTGGTCACTGAACGCCGTACTGCGAAGCTCGACGCCTGCCATCGCTGGATCACCTCCGGCTGATCCCCTACCCTACCCGCCGTCCACCGCGGCGGTCCTGACCGCTGGCCGCGGTGGGTGTGAGGGGCCTACAGCAGGGTAGATGCAGACAGAGCTGCATGGTCAGGCTGGACCGGCACGGAACCGACCGAGGAGAGGAGCGACCCGGACGATGGCTGATCAACAAGGGTCCGACGTTATCAGCGGCTGGCCGCACGAGTCGCGCGAGGCAGCCGCTGGCGGATCATCTGATGCCGCTCGCGGTGGGCGATCCGGTAGCGGCCACTTTCGCCGTTCCAGCGCAGCGCCTGCCCCTCGTTTGCTACGACGCTCATGTCGGCCATACCGGATCAGCCGGTTCATTCCGCGCGCGGGCCAGCGGGACCGTGGCGACCAGCAGGGCGAGCAGGCTGATGGCGAACAGGTTGATCGTGCCGGTGTTGTTCGTGTCGTAGTGCAGCGCCGGGTCGTTGAGGAAGGCGAGGAAGAGGGCGGCGCCGGCTACCGTCCACCCGCCGAGTAGGGCAGCGCCGAACCGGCGGGGGGACAGGACGGCCGCGTACAGGTAGAGCAGTAGCGCGACGGCCGTGGTGGTGAGGTACGTGAATCGCCCCGCCTCGGAGTCACTGAATCGATGCGCGTTTTTCCACAGGAGGAACACCGCTGCCGCGTTCACCAGGCCCAACCCCAGCACCACATACGGCGCCGGACCGTGCCGGCGGCGGACGACGACGCGTACCATGCTGGTCCGGCTGAGCATGCCGATGGCCAGGAGTCCCGCGACCGCGAAGGCCACGTGGCCGAGGAGGTAGAGCCATTGCCCGGCGCGGAAGGCACCAAAGCTGGCCTTGCCCAGCATGAAGCAGATCGAGCCGACCAGGTCATAGGTCGACACGGCGATGGCCCCGACGAGGACGCCGGTTGCGGTCAGGCCACGGGTACGGCGCAGGTAGGCCGCCACGGCCGACCCCGCGATAACAGGGCCGAGAATGATCGCGTACCACCGGACGTTGGGATACGCCATGAGGGTGTCGGTGTTGTTCTCGTAGGACGTCGGGAACAGGCTGAGGATCAGCAGCGCGGCACCGACGATCGCGGTGGTGCACACCGCGCGCAGACGCCGGTCCGCCCACCCGGCGGCTTCGGCCGGTGGTGCCGGCTCCGCGGCGGCTGACACCACCGGGTCTTCGGGCGGCCTCGGAACGCTGACCGGTGGCGGTGTCACCAACGCCCCGCGCGCCTCCACCGGCCGCGCCTCCGCCCGGCGCGCCTCCACACGGTGTGGCGCCACGACCGTCGGCGCGGGGGCCTTCGTCTCCACGCTGCCGGCCGGCTCGTCCACCCTGCCGGCCGGCTTTTCCAGCCTGCTGTCCGGCCGCTTCGGTACGCTGATCTCCTGCTCCCGTGCGGCGGCGAGGACCTCGGCCGCCGCCGCACCGACGGTACGGCTGTCGTCGTCGGCCATGTGTTCCAGGGCCAGCCGCGCGGCCAGTGCCAGGCCGGCGTGCCTGCTGCGCAACAGGCGGGCCAGCTCCTGGACCGCGCCGGCGCGGACCCCGGCGATGGGGTGGTCAACGGCCTGCTGCAGTTCGGGCGGCAGTGGAGCGGGCCTGGTGACCGGCCGGGCCCGGCGGGCGATGAAGATGTCGCCCTGCACGCCGAAGGTCCACTTTCCGGGCGTCTGGTTCGGGGTGGTGACCCGGACCTTGTCGTAGACATAGTCGTACAGCTCGTCGAGAGCGACCTGGCCGTCCTGGTCACGATCGGCCTCACCGGTGTCGAGCCCTTCCACCAGCGCACTGGTAAACACCGACGGGGCTAGTTCGTTCGCGTCGGCGAGCCGATCGCCTTCGAAGGCGTACTCCATCGAGCTCGACGCGGTGATCACGGCGCGGCCCCGGCCGCCGAACTGCTCCTCGAGGTTCACGCTCGTACCGGCCCGGGCGGTCATCCCCCGCTCGAACGCCCCCGCGTAGCAGCAGTCCAGCAGCAGCACGATACGCCGTGAGCGGCTGCGGTTCATCCGCCGGTTGACGAAATCCGCGGCCACCGCGGTCGCACCCAGCCGGCGCAGTTTGGTGTTCGAGGTGGCGAAGTACAGCTCCCCTCCCTCGTCCTTGACGCCGTGGCAGGAGAAGTGCATGAGCAGCAGGTCATCCGGGCTGCGGTCGGCGAAGAACTCCTCCACCGCCTCGGATATCTCGTACGAGGGCGCGTCCAGCAACGTCCGGACGTCGAAGCCGCCGATCCTCGGGTCGCCCAGCACCCGGGCCAGCTTCTCCGCGTCCTGTGCGGGGGAACGCAGCTGTCCCAGCCCCGGATCCTGGTATGTGCGGCTGGCGATGATCAGCGCGCTGCGGGTACCGGTCGGGACACCACCATCGCGAGCCCGGCGCCGCAGCCACTCATCGGTCAACCGCTGCCGCTCCTTGGACGGCAGGCCGGACAGTTCGAGAACGTCGCCGTCAACCTCGATCTTGACGGTCTGCTGCTGGCGACCGGTCAACCAGGTCGCGACCGCGCTGACGATCGCCGCGAGCACCTCGGACTTGGCGAGGGTGACCACCAACATGCCCAGCGCGGCTATGTCGATTGCTCTGCTACCCGGCGGTGCCTCCCCGGCGGACACCCGGTCCACCGCGTCGACATCGAGATCCAACAACTCCTGACGGAGCGCGTCGGTGAGCTGGGCCAGTTCCTCTTGGTCACCCTGTTCGTCCTCGACCCGGAGAACAAGTCGGGTCACGTTCTCCGCCATCGCCGCATCTCCCTACAACCAGCTGCGCGTACCTGGCCAGACACGCGCAGTCCTCGGTCGCGGGCATTGTAGGCACTCGCACGGCGGGTACCGCGCCGCCGAGCATGTCGGATCCGTGACGGAACCCCTTCTATCGCTGCTGGTCGGCCGTCGCGGGCGGTCGGGGTGGTCGGGTGGGAGCAGGCTGGCCGGGGTCGTACGCTGCCGCGGCCGAGCGCAGGAAGAACGCGAGGACGACCCTGTGGGACTCTGTTGACTTAAGCGAGCCCGCCCACGACTAGCCCCGTCGTTCGCACATGCCGTTGAGTGGCCGTCGGTCATGGCCAGCGGGGTTGAGTGGGGTCGACGCGGAGTAGTCCCAGGAGTTGGGTCTGGAGGTATCCGGGTTTGGGGATGGTGGCTGCTTGTCCCCG
>WNFU01005854.1_pt1 | contig 18740 bp, 17 predicted proteins | sample 5400121 | NCBI WGS metagenome assembly WNFU01 (sample SAMN13153360, study PRJNA577476) | soil metagenome | isolation source: 100 cm soil or saprolite under grassland replicate 1 | place: USA:California | collected 2016-06-15 | reverse complement strand
GCGTCGCCGGCTGCGCCGCGCGCCGGGTAGTAGATCGTGGTGTGGAGCGTGCGGCTGGGTGCGCCCGGGAAGTCGGCGTGGGCCTTGGTGGGGCGGGAGTCGTCGACGAATGTCTCCTCGACGCGGCCCACCGCGTACGTCCCGATCGGCGCGACCTTCGCCGAGCGGCCGCCCGCAAGCATGTCGGGGGCGGCCGCGGGCGCCACGACCACCGCCGCCAACCACACGCCGGTGACAAGCGCGACGGCAGGCGCGGTGCGTCTGATCCTGCCCCTTTCCCTGGTGTGCAAGGCGCTCATCTTCGCGCTGCGGGTCGGCCAGATCCCCGCGGGCCCGCAAAGGCCAGCCGATAACCTCGATGCCTCCGGCGGCGTAGCCGAGTGGCACAGGCAGAGGTCTGCAAAACCTTGTACGCGGGTTCGATTCCCGCCGCCGCCTCGATCAACGCAGCGTGGGGAAACGAGAGTCGCGGATGGCGAAGCGAGTCGTGGTCTGGGGCACCGGCTTCGTCGGCAAGCTCGTGATCCCCGAGATCCTCCTGCACCCCGAGTTCGAGCTCGTGGGCGTCGGCGTCAGCAACCCGGCGAAGGTGGGTAAGGACATTGGAGAGATCTGTGGCCTCGATCGCATCGGCCTGGCGGCCACCGACGACGTCCAGGCCCTCGTCGCCCTCGAACCCGATGCGCTGGTCCACTACGGACCGACGGCGGCGTACCCGCTCGAAAACATCCGCGACATCGGTGCCTTCCTGCGTGCGGGCGTCGACGTGTGCTCGACGGCGATGACGCCGTGGGTCTGGCCGGCGATGACGCTCAACCCGCCGGACTGGATCGCACCGATCGCCGATGCGTGCGAGGCGGGTGGCGCGTCGTGCTTTACGACGGGGATCGATCCCGGCTTCGCCAACGACCTCTTTCCCATGACGCTCATGGGGCTGTGTGCCGAGGTGCGCATGGTGCGCGCGCTCGAGATCCTCGACTACACCAACTACGAGGGTGACTACGAGAACGAGATGGGCATCGGACGTCCACCGGAATACCGGGCAATGCTCGAGCATCCGGAGATTCTCATCATGGCGTGGGGCGCGACGGTGCCGATGATGGCGCACGCCGTCGGTATCGAGCTCGACGAGATCACGACGACGTGGGACAAGTGGGTCACCGACGAGGAGATCAAGACGGCAAAGGGTGCGATCCATCCGGGTGAGGTGGCCGCCATCAACTTCACGATCAATGGCGTCTACAAGGGCGAGACGCGAGTCCAGCTGGAGCACGTGAACCGAGTCGGCCCCCACACCGCGCCCGACTGGCGTCGCGGCACGCAGGACGACGTCTATCGGGTCGAGATCGAGGGGACGCCGTCGATCACCCAGGAGACCGCGTTCCGCTTCACCGACGGCAGCGGTCGGGACGCGGCGGCGGCCGGTTGCCTCGCGACAGGGCTTCGAGCCCTCAACGCCGTCCCCGCGGTGAACGACCTACCGCCGGGTTGGGTCACTGCACTCGACCTGCCACTGATCCCCGGAGTGGGCACCATTCGTTGACCGAGCGGCGACCACTTCGCCAGCGATAACGGCAGCGCCTCATTCGTAGCGCGCCACGGGAGGGGACGCGGTCACCAGAGGGTGTCCGTAGTCCAAGGTCGTGAAGTGGTCACGTTGGCTGCCAAAGTCACGGTTCGCCGGGCTGTTTCGGTGAACCGCTCGGGGGCTACGGTGCCACCGTCGCGGGGAAGGGGTCGTGATGGCCCGGGAGACGCTTCCGACCAAGGTGGTCTGGGCTCTGTTTGCCGCGAGCGTGGTCGCCGTGGCGGCGGTCGCGTTCATCGTCGGCGCCTTCGTGGTCAACTCACGAGAGACCGTGCGAGAAGTCGTCCGGGTGCCCGCGTCGGGCGTCACCGCGATTTCCGGCACGTCGAACGAACTTCCGAAGCCGAACGGCCCGGCCCCACGTGACAAGGCCAAGGCTCGTGAGCAAGTCATCAAGGCCGTCGAAGTCGCGTCCGCGGGCGCCAGCACCGCCGAGGAGCGGCTCTCGCGCATCGACCATTCCGAGGGTCAGGACGAGCTGCGCCAGGAGATCCTCGTCCACTACCCGCAAGTCCCGCTCGACCAGATCACCGCCCGAGTCGAAGACGTGCGGTTCCTCAACCGGACCACCGCCGCGGTGCGCTACACCATCGTCCTTCCCGGCTACTCGATTCCCGAGATCCCCGACCGGATCGGACGGGTCGTTCTCGTCGACCACACCTGGAAGGTCACCCGCGACACCGCCTGCAACGACCTCGCCCTCGGCGGCGTCATGTGTCCCCAGCAGCAGCCCGGTGCTGGAGGTCGCTGAGGGCGCATCAACCGGGTTTGTGCACGAAATCGAGCGTGCGCTGCGCGCCCTTCTCGACCTCGATGACGAAGCACACGCGGCCTGGGCCTCGATGCGAAACGCACGCCGGTGTATTTCACCGAGATGGGATCCATGTAGCGGCAGTCGTCGTCGCGACGGACCTCGACGACTCGGCCCTGCAGCGCGGCCATGCGGTACGGGTTACCCGGGTGCCGTGTACGTCGGCGTTCCGCTGCCCTCCGGGAGTTGCGGGAAGACGGTCACGGCTGTCCCCGTGTCGAACAGGCCGCCCTGGCCCGCCGCCGGGAAGTGCCCGAAGGCGTAGCGCTTGGCGCCGTCGCCGTACTGGTAGAGGCCCTGTCCGACCTTGCCGACCTCGTCTTCACCGGTGGCGTTCGGGTCCCACCAGAGGATGCCGGCGTCGTCGTTGCCCCAATAGTCGACGAACGGCCACGCGCCGTGCTTGCCCCATGACTGCTGCGGGTTGATGGGATCGCCCCCGGACGGCGGATAGCGGAAGAGCCCGCCGCGGAACGTCTTCGGCGTGAGTTTCGCTCCCGCCAGGGTGAGGCCGCGTGCGAGCACCGAGACGGTCGGAACGATGACGTTGTACGTGTTGTTCGGCGGCGGCTCGCCGTGGAACCAGGTGTACAGGGTGTAGTTGGGGTTCTCGCTCTGCGGGACGCGTCCTGCCACGAGCGCGACGCCGAACGCGTGCGCCCACTGCTCCTGGTCGAACGTCCGCCCGAAGAACGACGTGTCGGCGAGCACCGTGGGCCCGATGATCCACTCCGGGTGATAGTCCTGCGCCGACGCTTCCTTGGTCAGCGCAGCCGGCGTGAGGGGATCGCCGGTATAGATCACGGTGGTGACGCCGGCGTCCTTCATCTTGGTGATGGTCGTACGCGCGTTCTCCTGGCTCTTCGCGGGGTCGAGGAAGAAGGACTGATCCGCCTTGGGCGTGATCTTGTACTTCTTCAACCCGTCCTTCAGCGTGTTGAACTGGTTGTGGTATTGCCCGTCAGGCGTGTCGTAGTGGACCACGCCGTACACGCGCTTCTTGTTCTTCGTTGCGTCGTCGCCGGCGTACTGGGCCTTGCCCGGAGCGGCCTGCTTGCCGATGAACTCGGCGGTGATCCTCGCCGACTCTTCCGGCGACGCGGCGCCCGTGAAGATGTAGCCCGCGTTGTTGGTCGTGATCTTCTCTGGCACCGCGAGAGCGCACGTGCCGACACAAACGACACCGCGGTGGGCCAGCTCGTCCGAGAACACCGTTGTCGACTGGGCGGGTCCGCCGAGGACCGCGAACGGCTTCTTCTCCGCGATCGCGATGGCGTCGGATTTCGCGGCGGCGGTGTCGGCGCCGCTGCCCGTGCCGTCGAAGAAGTCGACGGAGACCTTGCGACCGTAGAGCTCGAACATCTTGTTGTAGATGTCGACGTAGCCCTGCCACGTCGCCTTGATGGTGTTCGTGTCCAGGCTGGCGCCGGCGGCGATGATCTGCCCGGCGAGCAACGGGTCCTTCGCCGGGTCGCCGACCCAGACGACGATCTTGATCTCCTTGTCGGTGACACCCTGTGCCGTCGATCCGCCGTTCTTCCCCGTGAACGGCTGGACGCACGGGGGTGCGTACACCGTCGGGATCTTCACCCGCCCGGTCGTCGTGTCGCAGTTCGGGCCGAAGTCGACGTTCGCCTTACCGACCAACTGGGCCTTCTCCGGTGTCATCGGCCCGGCCTTGACGAGCGCGGCGTTCTTCTGCGCGTCGGCCATGTCGTCCTGCGGCGCGGCGCCCGCGGTCGCGGCGAGCGAGCCGCCGACGAGTGTCGCGACCGCGATCACCGTGGTCACCGAGCGGCGAGCAGCCTTGCCCGTCCCGTTGCCCTTCCCAGCCATGTGGAGCTCCCCCTGAAAGGTCTCCTGGTCCGTGACGCGTCGATCAGTCGGTGGTGCTACCTGAGAGCAGCTCGGACATGTTGCCGTGGTAGAAGCGCCTTTGGGCGTCGCCCCCGGTGGTCCACAGCGCTTCTTTGAACTTGGCGAGCGGGTCCTTGCCCCCCTCGGGGTGCGGGTAGTCCGACGAGAACATGAACAGCTCCGACCCCGCCTGCTCGATCATCCAGCCCACCGGCTCACCCGGGTACGGCGTGAACTTGAGATGCCGGCGGACGTACTCGGACGGCGCGAGCTCGAGCTCGCGCAGCGGCTCCTCGGTCCGCTTGAACGCGCGCTGGCCGTAATCGAGCTGGCGCAACCAGGACACGACCCACCCCGCGCCCTGCTCGATGCACCCACCCCGCAGCTTTGGGAAGCGATCGAATAATCCGTCGTAGATGAGGACGCCGAGGAACAGCGCCGGTGAGTGGGGGATTGCGAGGTAGTCCTTCGAGCGGACGTTCTCGCCCCCGCCGAGGTGATCGGTGACCGGCATGTCGTTGTTGTGGAACGCGGGATCGAGGAGGCGCCCGCCACCGCCGACGTGGAGCACGAAGGGGACGTTCGCCTCGCTCAGCGTGTCCCAGAAGCCGTCGAGGTCGGGGTGCGTGGGTCCGCGCTCTCCGGCGGCCGTCGAGGGGACCATCACCGCCGCGCAGCCCTCGTCGATCGCCTCGGTCGCAAGCGCAACAGCGCGCGCCGGCTCCACGAGGGGCACGAACGCGACCGGATACAGCCGCTCGTCACCCGAGCAGAACTCGACCATGGCGCGGTTCTGCGCCGCGCTCCCGGCGTACAGGCGGTCGACATCGCGCCCGGCGAACATCGTCGTGGCGAACGTCGCGAACACCAGCTGACCCTCGAAGCCGAGCAGGTCGAGCGCACGGGTCCGCTCGACGGGATCGAACGCCCCCAGCGCCAGCCACCCCTTCTCCTCGAGCAGCCGCTCCTCCGCCTGGGTGGCGGCCGTCGTGTCCGCCCGGCGGGTGGCGGCGCCCGCCATCGCGGTCTCGAGCAACGGCGCGAACGCGTCCATGGCGCGTCGCCGGAGCCGGTCGCGCTGGTCCGGATCGATGTGCTCGTCGAGGAAGTCCGCCAGCTCCATGACGTGACTGTCGGCGTCGAGGATCTGGCGGTCGCCGGCGTACGTCATGGTTCCCCCCAACGACGGGTCCGGGCTGCCGGTGACAACGTGTCACCGAATTGAGTGACAGAATGTCACCATGCCCGAGGCAAGTGCAAGGCGGTCCGAGGCGGTCCAGGAGGCCGAGGAGGTCGAGCCCGAGGCCCTCGAGTCGGCCCGCCTCACCCGCGCCGAACGTCGCGACGCACTTCTCGATGCCGCCGTCGCGCTCGCAACGTCGGGTGACGTCGCCGCCGTGTCGATGGAGACGGTCGCGGAGCGCGCCGGCGTCAGCCGGCCCCTCGTCTACAAGCACTTCGCCAACCGCAACGAGCTCCTCGCCGCCGTCTACCAGCGTGAGGCGGTGCACCTCCATCGCGACCTGGCGACCGAGGTCGGGTCCGCGAATTCCCTGGAGGGCATGTTCCGCACCCTCATCCGGGGTTCCCTCCGGGCCGCCGGCGAGCGCGGGCATGTGTTTGCCTCGCTCCGCTCCGCGGGGGCCTGGAACCGGGAGCTCCGGCACGAGCAGCGCGCACGCGACGCGAATACCGTCCGAGCGTTCTCGGCGCGCGCCGCGACCGAGCTAGGTATCGATCGTCGCGACGCCACCGCCGCGACCGCCACCCTGCTCGCCGCGATCGACCCCGTGCTCGCGCAGTGGCGCGTCCGGCCGACCGAGGAGCACGCCGCGCTCCTCGAGGAGATCTACATGGGCATGGTCGGCGGCGTCTTCGACGCGCTCCGAACCGGACGAGGGAGGAACTAACCGCGCGTGTCGCGTTCCAAGTATTGTGATCGTGGTTGAGAAGCCAGCCGTGCGCGTCGGACCTCGGCGTCGCTGGCCCCAGCCCCGAGCCAGCCGTCGACGGTTCGCTCCCAATCGAGACATGGGCAGCGGAGGCGGCAATTGCCGGACAACGACTCGAAGCGATCGAATCGCCTGCTGAGTGCCCTGCCCGAAGAGGAGTACGAGCGCCTGAAGGGGCAGCTTCAGCCTCGCGCCGTGCAGCAGAAGCAGTCTCTGGCTGAGGCGGGTCGTCGGATCGACGAAGTCCATTTCCCCGTCGACGCGGTCGTGTCGATCCTCACCCGCATGGACGAGGGCCCCAGCGTCGAGATCGCCACGATCGGCAACGAGGGTGTGGTCGGCCTGACCGTCGCGTGGGGGGGAGCGGTGATGAACCCGCGAGAGGTCACGACGGTTCAGGTCCCGGGTGACGTCGTGAGCATGGAATCTGCCGCCTTCCGGAAGGAGCTCGACCGGCAGGGCGCCCTGGCGTCGCTCGTCGAGCGATACACGCTCGCGTTCTTCAGCCAAGTGTCCCAGCAGGTGGCCTGCAACGGGCTCCACTCCGTCGAACAGCGCTGCGCCCGCTGGCTGCTGCTCACCCACGACCGGGTGGGGACCGACGAGTTCCCCATGACGCACGAGTTCCTGTCCCAGATGCTCGGCGTCCGCCGTGCGTCGGTGACCGTGACCGCCGGGATCCTCCAGCGCGCCGGCTTCGTCGAGTTCACCCGGGGCCGGGTCGCGGTCGTGGACCGCGTCGGTCTGGAGGGCGCGGCGTGTGAGTGCTACGGGGTGACGCGAGAGGTCTACGACCGCCTCCTGCCCTGAGGAGGCGAGAGTTCGCTGCCGTACCGATCGGGTGTACGCTCGCGTACCAAGTGGAGAGGGGCTGGTTGCGCACCAGTCTCTCCACCTCTCTAGGCAGCTGGGCTCGTCGTTCTCGGTTCAGTTGTGCGCCCTCCTCGGAAGGAGGCGCCATGGACGAGGCACGAGAGTCCCTCGAGGACCAGTTGGCCGAGCTCGCCGCGTTGTTGCTCAGCAACGAGACCCTCGATACCGCGCTCGGCCACGTCGCCGACATCGCAGTACGCGCCATCCCTGCCTGCGACGCCGCCGGAGTCAGCCTCCTCGAGGGAGGCCAGGTGACCACCGCCGCGACCTCGGGGTCGCTGGTGCAGCGCGTCGACGACCATCAGTACGCCGCCGGCGAAGGTCCCTGTCTGGAGACACTTCGGACGGGCGAGCCTCGACGGAGCCCATCATTGGAAGCCGACACGCGGTGGCCGAAGTTTCGTCCCCCGGCTCTTGGAGAGGGCGTGGTGAGCTGCTTGTCGCTGCCGCTCGTGATCGGGAACCACGGGACGGCGGGTGCCTTGAATATGTACTCGACGAACCGACCGTTCGAGCAGGCCGACGAGGACGTCGGTCGCCGGTTCGCGCCTTCCGCGTCGGTGGCGGTGGCCAATGCTCGGGCCTACGCCAAGGCGCAGGAAGTCATCGAGCAGCTGCAAGAGGCGCTGCAGTCTCGTGACGTGATCGGTCAGGCCAAGGGCATCATCCAAGCACGCGAGGGTTGCGGTCCGGACGAAGCGTTCGAGCGGCTCCGCTCGATGTCGCAGCACCGCAACGTCAAGCTGCGCGACCTCGCACGAGCGGTCGTCGAAGCGCCGGACGACGCCCTGCGCGCCGACTAGCCGTTACCCGATCTTCTTCAGGAACGGCGTCAGGTTCTGCAGGAACTCGTTGTTCGGACTCGCGCCTGCGGGATCGTTGTGGGCGTAGTTCGCTTCCCCGTTGACCAGCACCAGCTGGCCGTGCGGGATGCCGGACTGGTCGGCCAGGATCGTCGCGCCGTCGAGGACCCGCTGCCCGCCGAGGGCAGCCCCGAAGGCGTAGATGCGGAGCCCCTTCGCTAGGTCGTGCCCGTGTGTCGAATGGACGTCGAGGATGCTCTGCGTCTCGTTCGCGTTGCCGGCTGCGACCGCCCCGGAGTCGATCGTCAGGCGCTGCGGGTGGTACCAAGCGGTGCCGTCGAGGCTCTTGAGACCCCATCCCGAGAACATCTCCGCGTAGCGCGTGATCGGTGTGAGCGCGCCGGTGCTGTCCCACCCGCGAGGGTCACCGCTCTCCTGGAGCTGGCCGAGGTGAGCCTGCGCGGCGCGAAGGCCCATCGGTGACGTCTTGACGTCGAGCGCGTAGCCGTACTGTGCCTCGTTCGTCGGCGGGACCGGCGGCTTCAAGTTGGCGGGCAACGCCGGCCATGAGTACCCGAGCGACGGGTCGTTCGGGGCGATCTTGACCCCGGTGGAGCCGGTGGCATTGAACAGGCCGGCGTAGGGCGCGGGGATGCCGCCGAACGTGAGCCAAGGGGAGCCCGCCTGCAGCGCCTGCAGCTGCATGTTCGCCTGATCCGTGCTCACCGGCGTGGGGCTGCTGCCGCCGTCGATGAACACGAGCCCGGAGAGGTCCTTGGCTCCCGGCTTCCCGTTGAAGTCCCAGGTGGCATACGCGGTCGTGATCGACCCGCCGAGGGAGTGGCCGCCGAGCACGACCTTGCCGCCCAGCTTCTTGGCTTCCTCGATGACGCGATGCATGTCTTCGATCTCGGTGTTCATGCCCCAGTCGCGTGCGAACGCGACGTCGGAGTCGGGGACGAACTGGAAGTGCTTGGTGATGCTGGGGTCGGTGACGAACCCGAGGTAGTAGTCGAACAGCTGCTGCGGGGTGGCCTTCCCCTTCTTGGCCTGGTTGAGCACCGAGTGGTCCTCGAGGATGTTCTCTCGCCGCTCGATCGCCCAGACCTGCCAGCCCTTCGACTTGCGGACGATGTCCTTCGCCACCGGCTCGAAGTACGCCGCGCTCGCCGAGGTGCCGGGCACCAGTACGAGGATGTTCTTGGCGTCGCTCGGGCCGGTCTTGATGATGCCGACCTTGTTGTACTTCGCCGGCGTCCCTGGTGCGTTGAAGCCCTGGATCCGTTCGAACTTCACGTCGACGGACTGCGCCGACGACGCAGGCGCGGCGGATGCGGCCGACGACACGAACGCCGCCGCCGCGACGAACACCGTCGAGATCGCCAGGCAGAGCTTCCGGACCATCGAATTGCGAGAACGCATGAACGACGCCTCCTGAGCGGTCACGAGCTGCTCTCGGCCTGGCCGAGGAAGTCCACGATTTCCTTCGAGAACGCGGGGTCGTAGGGAGCTCCGAGATGGTCGCCGGCCACGGTCACCGACCGGGCGGACGGCAGGCGGTCGGCGAGCTCGCGCGGCGACTTGATCAGCGTGTCGTCGGCCCCTGCCACCACCAGGGTCGGCATCGTGATCGCATCGAAGCGCACGTCGAACCGCAGCGCACCGGACCGGCTGAGGGCGGCGAGTGCATGCCGGTCGGCGCCGGTGTAGTCGGCGAACTCACGGAACGCCTTCCCCGACACATTGTCGATTGATGACGCGTCGTCGACCAGGAGCGCAGTCGCGATCGCCTCGGGAGCGCGGCCGCCGGTTCGTGGCGGCGCGATAGTCGCTCCTACGCCGCCGAGCACGAGCGCACGGGTGCGCGGTTCGTCGGGCACGAGCCGGGCCGCGACCATCGCGCCCATCGAGTAGCCGACTACGTCGACCTGCTCGACGCCGAGGTGGTCGAGCACCACCTGCGCGTCGCGGACCATGGTGTCGCCGGCGTACCGGTCGGGGTCGTGCGGCTTGTCGGACGCTCCGTGGCCGCGGGCGTCGGTCGCGATCACGCGCCGGCCCGCGCCCGCCAAGGCGTCGATCACACCGGGCCGGCCCCAGTTGAGGTCGTGGTCGGCGGCGAACCCGTGGAGGAGGAGCACCATCGGCCCGGAGCCCTGCGCCGTGTAGGCGATGCGCGTCCCGTCGAACGATTGGACGAAGTCCATGTGCATGTCCGTGGTGGGCGCGCGGCCGCTAGGCATGCAGTGAGCGCTCTGTGGCGGCGACGAGCTCGGCGCCGAGCACGTCGAAGTCGAGTGAGTCGGGATCGGTGACGGCGAGCAGCGAGATCCCGCGCAGCGTGCCGATCAGCAGCGCCGCGTGCGCCGCGGGATCGACGTCGGCACGGATCTCGCCGCGCTCGATCCCGTCACGGATGTACTGCTCGACCACCGCGCGGACGTTGCGGTGCACACGATTGATCGCGGGGAGGAACGCCGGCTCAGAGCCGAGGGCCTCGCCGAGCAGCACGCACGCCGCCCGCACCTGCAGCTCGGGACCGCGCAGGCTGTCGACATACACCTGCAGCCAGATCAGCAGGGCCGGGAGTCCCTGGCGGTCGTCGAGCGCCGGCTCGAACAGTCGGCTGCGGAAGCGTTCGACGAGATAGTCCGCAAGGGCGAGCAGGAGCCCCTCCTTCGAGCCGAACAGGTAGGTCGGCAGGCCGCGACTGCACCCGGCGGCGGCAGCGATGTCACCGAGGCTGGCGCGGGCGGTGCCGCGCGTGGCCACCAACGTGGCCGCCGCTTCGAGCAGGCGCTCCTCGGATGCCGCCCGCCGCTCGGCCTGCGTACGGCGCGACCGTGCCCGACGCTTCCGCGTGCCCTTCCGCCCGGTCAGTGCCGGCACGTGCCCCCCGATCTGCCCAGCACCAATTCCTGACTCGGCGTTCAGCATATGCTGACCACCCGACCAAGAACAGACCGACACCGGCGGGGGAGTCAGAGACCTGGCCGAGCGGATCCACCGCGCCACTGGGAACAGCATCCAGCGCGGTGAGCGCGATGAGGAGCGCGACTACGCCCAGCACCCGTCCCCGCATCGGACGCGGTCTGGCAAGCTGGCCATCTTCCTGAAAGAGAGGGCCCGGTGGAGACGCGGAAGCTCGGTTCGCTCGAAGTCACGCTGGTCGGATTGGGCTGCAACAACTTCGGGATGCGTGCCGACGAGGAGCAGAGCACCCGAGTCGTGCACGCCGCGCTCGACGCGGGGATCAACTTCTTCGACACCGCCGACGTCTACGGCGGGACGCGCTCGGAGCAGTACCTCGGCCGAGCCCTTGGCAAGCGGCGCGAGGACGTGATCGTCGCCACCAAGTTCGTCGCACCGATCGACGACGACCCCAGCCACGCCGGCGCGAGCGCCCGCTGGGTCGCCGAGGCGGTGGAAGGCAGCTTGCGACGGTTGGGCACCGACCGCATCGACCTGTACCAGCAGCACGGGCCTGACCCGAACGTCCCGATCGAGGAGACCCTCGGCGCGCTCGACCAGCTCGTGCGAGCGGGCAAGGTGCGCGAGACCGGCAACTCGAACTTCTCGGGCGAGCAGATCGACGAAGCGGATAGCACGTCCGAGCACGACGGGCTGGCACGGTTCGTGAGCGCGCAGAACCACTTCAACCTGTTGCATCGCGATCCGCTGCGCGACGTCGTTCCCGCGTGCGTGCGCCATGGACTTGGTGTGCTCCCGTACTTCCCGCTCGCGAGCGGTCTGCTCACCGGCAAGTACCAGCGGGACGCGCCCGCGCCCGAGGGCACTCGATTGTCGATGCTTCCCCAAGAGCGAGCCGCGCGCGTCATGTCCGACGACAACTTCGATGCCGTCGACCAGCTGGCCGCATTCGCCGACGCACGTGACCACACGATCCTCGAGCTTGCGTTCGCCTGGCTGGCAGCGCAGCCCGCAATGACGTCGATCATCGCCGGCGCGACGAAACCCGAGCAGGTCGCGGCGAACGTAGCCGCGGTGGACTGGAAGCTGTCGGACGACGACCTCGCCGAGCTCGACGGCATCCTCGGCTCGCCGGGCGAGGGCTGACGCGCGTTGGCGGACGCGCTCGTCGACGTCGGGGGTGGTGTCCGCCTCCACTACCAGCGGATCGGGCAGGGGGAGCCACTGCTGCTCGCGATGGGGACGGCGGCGTCGCTGGGAATGTGGATGCCGGTGGAAGCCGCGCTCTCGGAGCGGTACGACGTCGTCGCCTTCGACTACCGGGGGCTGGGCCAGTCCGACCGCGGCGAGGGCCCGATCACCGCGGCGAGCCTCGCCGAGGACGCGCATGCGCTGCTCGACGCGCTGTCGATCCCGCGGGCGCACGTGCTCGGCTGGTCACTCGGCAGCGTCGTCGCGCAGGAGCTCGCGCTCGGCCACCCGGACCAGGTCGCGAGCCTGGTCCTGTGCGCGACGTGGGCACGACGAGACGGCTTCTCGAACGCGCTCATGACCGCGCTGAAGTATCCGTGGGAGACCGGCGACCTCGCGACGGCGCTCGTTGCCCTCGGCGTCGTGTACTCGGCCGAGTTCCTCGAATCTCCCGAGTTCGAGAAGTTCGTCGCGTGGACGGCGCCGCTCGCGCCGGCGACGCCCGAGCAGATCCGCGCCGTCGCCGAGCAGTGGGACGCGGACCTCGGCTTCGACAGCCTCGACCGGATCGCCGCGATCACTGCGCCCACGCTCGTGCTGACCGGCGAAGACGACATCCTCACGCCACCGCGCCATGGGCGTGCCGTCGCCGAGCGCATTCCCGGCGCCACGTTCGAGCTGATGACCGGGGTCGGCGCCAGTCACGGCCTGATCTTCGAACGGACCGACGACTTTCTTCGCACCGTGCTGACGTTCCTGCAGCAGCAGTCGCTCGAGTGAGTGTCCGCGCCTAGCCCTTTTTGCCGTTGCCGCCGTGCCCGCCCGGTTGGGGAGCGGCGTCCGCAGCCGGTGGCGGCGCCGGAGGCGGCGCAGGCGGAGCCGGCGGGGGCGGCGGGGCCGGCGGGGGCGGCGGGGCCCCGGGCTCGCGACCGCCGGGCGTGATCTCCTCACCAGGGACGGCGCACGGTCCGCCGGGTGGCGCGAACGGGGCGTCGGGCTGGCCCGCCAGCTGCGAGTCCGTGAACGACTTCCAGATCGCGGCCGGCGTCTGGCCGCCGAAGCCCGCGCCGGGCACCCGTCCCGTCGACGCGCCGTACCACACCGCGGTCGCCAGCTGCGGCGTATAGCCGAGGAACCAGGCGTCGGTTTTCTCGTCGGTGGTGCCCGTCTTGCCGGCGACGGTGTGTTCGGCCGGCTGGGCCGCGGTCCCGGTGCCGTTCGTGACGACCCCACGGAGCATGTCGGTTTCGCACGCGGCGACGCCGGCGTCGACGACACGCTGCCCGGGTGTGTTCGTGGTGTCGAGCAGAACCTGGCCATCGGGAGTCGTGACCTTCGAGACGAACACCGGGTCGTGGCGAATGCCGCCGGCCGCCAGCGTCGAGGTGACCGTTGCCATCTCGAGCGGCGTGGCCTCCCGGGTGCCGAGGGTGATCGACAGGAATGCGGGTACGTCCTGCACGATGCCGAGGCGGTGAGCCATGTCGACGGCTCGGGCCGGGCCCAGGCTTCCGATGAGACGCGCGAACGCGCAGTTGACCGACTCTGCGGTCGCGGCGCGCAGCGTCATCGTGCCGCCCCCAGGCTCGGCGTTGTTCGTCGTGTACATCCCGGCCCCGGGGGCCCCGACCGTGCACGGCGAGGTGCCGTCCACCGTGTCGTCGGGTGAGTAGCCGGCTTCGAGCGCGGCGGCGAGCGTCACGACCTTCCACGTCGACCCCGGCTGCCGGCCGGGTTCGCGGGTGGCGATGTTGTACTGCGACTCCTCGAAGCCCTCGCCGCCGACCATCGCCTTGACCGCGCCGGTGGCGGGATCCATGGCGACCAGCGCGCCGGTGAAGGGCTGCCGACCCGCGACGCCGGCGTTGACTGCCTCCTGCGCCTGGAACTGCGCGGTCGGGTCGAGTGTCGTCTCGATTCGCAGACCGCCGCGGAGAAGTCGGTCGCTCCGCTCCTGGTCGGTCGCGCCCAGCCGTGGGTCGGCCAGCAGCCGCCGTTGGACCTCGTCGACGAAGTAGTTCTCGGGTCGCCGCTCCGCCGGAGGTGGCACCGTGGGCAAGGGTTCCTGGCCGGCAGCCGCCGCCTCCGCGCGTGTGATCTTGTGTTGGTCGACCTCGAGCTGCAGCACTTCGTCACGCCGGGCCTTCGCCCGATCGGGGTGCGTGAACGGGTTGGCTCCCTCGGGCTCGGCGATCAAGCCCGCCACGAGCGCGGAGTCGGCGACGTCGAGCTCCGCGAGTGGCTTGCGGAAGAACCGCTCCGCCGCCGACTGCACGCCGTATGAGCCCTGCCCGAAGTACACGGTGTTGAGGTACTCCTGGAGAATCTGCTTCTTCGAGTACTGCTGGTTGAGTCGGTACGCGAGGACGATCTCCTTGATCTTGCGCCGCACGTCGCCCTGGCTCGGCTTCAGGATCCGGTTCTTGACGACCTGCTGGCTGATCGTCGAGCCGCCCTGCTCGATGTCGCCCGAGGTGGCGTTCTCGACGAAGGCGCGCGTCAGGCCGCCGGGGTCGACGCCTGAGTTCGTATAGAAGGTCCGGTCTTCGGTAGCGATGACCGCGTGGATGAGCACCTTCGGGACGTCGGTGAGCTTGACCGCTTCGCGGTCCACGTCGCCCAGCACACCGAGTGGCGAGCCGTCGGCGGCGACGAGGGTCGTCCGCTGCGACAGCCCGCGCAGCGGCGGCAGCTTCCCGTCGAACTCCTCGGAGCCGGCGAGCGACTGCACGCCGGGAACCAACGCCGCGATGCAGACCGCGATGCTGACGCCGCCGGCCATGATCAATGCGCCGAGCTGCATCGCGACGCGTTCAGCCGGCGGTCGATGCGGACGCGGTCGCGTCGCGGTTGAGATCGGTGCGCGGGTCACCGTGCGAACGGGACGGCGGGCCCGGGCACGTGCCGCGAGCACGAACAGCGCGAGTAGGAGCCCACCGAACATCACGGCCTCGGCGTCCGTGTCCGAGCTCCCGCCCGCATCCGAGTGACGCGGTGACGCCCGGCGCACGGTGCCGCCGACGACCGCACCCGGCGGCTTTCGTACCGGGCGGAGCGACACGACGTCGCCGTCGATGCGCGATGACGCTGTGAGTCTCCTGCCCGGGCGCGACGAGGACGGGCCCCGTCGGGAGCGGCGCGCCGCCGGTCCCGCCCGCGGCGACGAGCGCGGCCGCGAGGACGGCAACGCCGAACGCGCATGCTGCCCCCGCCACCCGCGCCGCCCGCGGGAAGGAGGCTCGGGCTCGCCTAGTCGATCTCGTCTCCGACGTCCTCCCCTGCGTCGGAACGGTTTTCTTCCATGAGCTCGAGCTCGAGGGCCTCGCGGCGGGTCTGGGGATCGGGGTTGTGCTCGGCGGCTTCTTCCTCGAGCTCGTCCGCTTCGGCGTCGCTCACGTGTTCGTGGTCGTGCTCGGGCGGGCGCTCGTCACGGTTTCGATCGGTCATCGCCGCGTCCTCGCCGCCGTCAGGTCCCGGAGCGCGAGCGGGTGGTTGTCCTCGAGCACTTCTTGCGCCCGGACGAAGTCGGCTGCGTCCGCGGTATGCACGCCGATCGACACCGGCGTCGCCTTCGGCTCGTGGAACGTGCGCTCCCAGCCTTCGGACGCGGCGACACCGCGCTCCACGCCGATGAACGCGCCCGCGGTCGCACCGATGGCAGCGCCCGCGAGCACGAGCGCAGCGCCGGCGCCGAGCGGCCAGCCCGCAGCTACGAACGCGACACCCGCCACGCAGAACAGCGCCGCACCGACGAACGCACCAGCACCGATGCCCTTGGCGACGCGACCGCTCAGGTTCACCAGGGTGCGCCGGTCCGCAGACTCCCGCCGGATCTCGTCGGCTTCGGCGACGACCGAGATCTCGAGCCCGTCAATCCCGTGGTGCTCGAGCGCCTCAATGGACGCCCGCGCATCCTCGGGTGATCCGAAGTCGGCGATCAGCGCCGGGAGCCCGCGACGGTTCCACTCCGTCACGGAGACCACCTACCCGACGGTGCCGCCCGTCATGCGCCCGGGCGGGGGCTGGTGTCAGCCGAGCTCGGGGCTCACGAGCCCGATGAACGAGACCATCTCGCCGGGGTAGCCGCCGAGGTTGTGGGTGAGGCCGAGCGTGCGGTCGGTGGTGATCTGCCGCTCTTCGGGCGCCTGGTGGCGCAGCTGGAGCCACGCTTCGAACATCATGCGCAGCCCGGACGCGCCGACCGGGTGGCCGAAGCTCTTGAGCCCGCCGTCGGGGTTCACCGGCAGCTCGCCGTGCAGGTCGAACGTCCCGGCGAGGACCTCCTTCCACGCCGTGCCCCGCTCGGCGAACCCGAGGTCTTCCATGATGAGCAGCTCGGCCGGCGTGAAGCAGTCGTGCACCTCGGCCATCGCGACCTCGCGCCGCGGGTCGCTCACGCCCGCCTGCGCGTACGCATCGGCCGCGGCGGCCTCGATCTCGGGGAACCACGTGTAGTCGTAGTCGGGGTCGGCGTTGCCGCTGCAGTTGCCGGCCACGAACGACAGAGCCTTGATGTACAGCGGCGAGTCGGTGTACTTGTGCGCGTCCTCGGCGCGCACAACGATCGCCGCCGCGCTCCCGTCGGCGACCCCGGAGCAGTCGTACACCCGGAGGTCACCGGCCATCAGCGGCGACGCACAGATCGTCTCGGAGCTCACCTCACGGCGGAACTGTGCACGCGGGTTCCGGGCGCCGTTGTAGTGATTCTTGGACGAGATGTGGGCGAGGACCTCGCGCATCTCCTCCGCGTCGACGCCGTACTTCTTCGCGTACGCGGGGACGCACATCGCGAACATCGCTGCGGCGGTGAGGGTGCGGTTGGTGCCGTCGGTCGGCGTTTTCCCCGCGCCGACGAGGCCCTGGTAGCCGCTGTCCTTCACCTTCTCGACGCCGATCGCCATTGCGCTGTCGTAGGCGCCGCTGGCCACGGCGTACGCGGCGCCGCGCAGCGCTTCGGAGCCTGTGGCGCAGAAGTTCTCGACCCGGCTCACGGGCTTGTTCTGCAGCTGGAGAGGACGCGCCAGCGCCATCCCCGACATCCCCGACATCGCGGTGCCGAGCCAGTACGCGTCGACGTCGTCCTTGGTCACTCCGGCGGAGGCGAACGCCTCCTCGGACGCGTCGACGAGCAGGTCGTCGGCGCCCTTGTCCCAGTGCTCGCCGAAACGGGTGCAGCCCATCCCGACGATCGCGACCTGGTCCTTGATGCCGTGCGAACCCATGGATCCCCTCCGTTACTGCCCGCGGATCGGGCGGGCCTTCCAGAAGTAGTTGTGAATGCCGTCGGCGCTGAACAGCCTTCGGAACGTCATCTCCACTCGGTCGCCGATCGTGAGGTCGTCGGCCTCGACGTCGGTGAGCTCGATCGGCAGGCGACCGCCCTCGTCGAAGTCGACGACCGCGAACACGATCGGCGGGCTCGGCGAGTAGGCGATGCGGTCGATCGTGAACGTCGCGATCGTGCCGGGCACGTCGCTCATCGGCGCGCGATCCATCTCGTCGATGGCGCCGCCTTCGCGAGAGACGCGCGTCGGCGGGAGGTGTAGCGCGCGGCTCGACTGGTCCCGCGAGCCGACGAAGGCGTACTTCCAATCCGCCGTGCGCCCGGCGACGGCGGCCGAGATGCGATCGGGCTCCGGCCGGCGCGGCGGGTCGAGGGTGACGACGCGGCGCCACGATAGGAAGCGGCCGTAGGGGAGTGGTCCGCCGTTGGCGACCTGTGCGGCGACGGCGCGCGCGGGCGTGTATGACGCGATCGCGTCGGTGGTCCGGAACACGAGCACGTCGGCGCCGTCGACGAGCGAGACGACCGCGATCACCTGGCCCGGCTCGGCCGCCTCGAGCGCGGCGGACAACAGCAGGCCCGCGTGTGCGGTGGCGGTGTTGCCCACGGTGGCGGACAGGTCGTCGACGGCAGCTTCTTTCGGGGTTCCGAGTCGGCGCGTGAGCGACCGGATGGCGCGGGCGTGCGTGCCGGTGACGATGACCCGGTCGACCTGCTCGGGCGACAGCTCGGCCGCCTTGAGCGCCGCGTTCCATGCCTGCTCGCCGAGCGGCACGTACTTGGTCTCGCCGAACCGCTCCTCCCACTGCTTGACGTTCGCGTCGCCGGGCGTGCGCCACCGGTCGACGAACTCCTCCGTCGCCGACGCCGTGCCGACGAGCTCGGCGATCACGGATCCCGCGTCACCGTCTCCGACGAGCAGAGCCGCAGCGCCGTCGCCGCCGGCGGCCTCGTCGGCGCTCGTCGGGAGCCCGCCGCGCATGTCGGCGGTCACGACGAGCGTGGGCCCCGTCCCGTCGAGCGCGGCCCGCAGCGAGCCGACCCCCGAGCGGACGGCGCCGCCGGTGTCGATCGCCGGAGCGCTCTGGTCGAGTCGCAGGGCGGCGTGAATCGTCGTGGCGTTGGTCTTCTCGAGGTACGACGGGTTGGCGGTCGCGAACATCAACGCTCGCGGCTCGGCGCCGGCCGGCGCGCTCCGCAGCGCGAGGCGCGCGGCCTCGACGCCCATCGTCGTGGTGTCCTCGTCGTAGCCCGCGACCGAGCGGGTGCCGCGCCCGCCGCCGCTGCCGAAGAACGCCGAGATCTCGGACCGGTCGAGCCGTCGGTACGGCACGTACCCGCCGGCGCTGATCACTCCTCGCATCGGGTCGGATTGTAGGCGGACCCCTAGAGTGCTCCCGAAGGCCCTGGGGAGGAATCGTGAGGCTCGGTGACGTCGGGAACGCGGACG
>WNFU01026312.1_pt1 | contig 18741 bp, 16 predicted proteins | sample 5400121 | NCBI WGS metagenome assembly WNFU01 (sample SAMN13153360, study PRJNA577476) | soil metagenome | isolation source: 100 cm soil or saprolite under grassland replicate 1 | place: USA:California | collected 2016-06-15 | reverse complement strand
GCGTACCTGGCGCGGTCGATCACCGGGACCTTCTGCCGCGTGAGCACGAGCGCGACCGGCCCCTCATGGTGCAGGATCGCGGCGCGCCACGCTTCGACCACTTCGGTCGCGTCCGCGGGCCGGATCACGGCGAGGTTCGGGACGGCGCGCAAACCGGCGAGATGCTCGATCGGCTGGTGCGTGGGCCCATCCTCGCCCAACCCGATCGAGTCGTGACTGAAGACGTAGATCGCCGGTAGGTCGGACAGCGCGGCGAGCCGGATCGGCGGCCGCATGTAGTCGGAGAAGATCAGGAACGTGGAGCCGACCGGTCGCACGCCGCGGTGGAGCGCGAGGCCGTTCAGGATCGCGCCCATCGCGTGCTCGCGGACGCCGAAGTGGATGTTGCGCGCTCCCCAGCTCCCCGCCGCGACGTCGCCGCCGTTCTTGAACACGACGTTCGTCGAGCCGGCGAGGTCCGCGGAGCCGCCGATCAGCTCGGGCAGCCGTGCCGCGATCGCGTTCAGCACCTTGCCCGACGCCGCGCGGGTGGCCTGGGGGGGGGTGTCCTTGAGGGTGAAGGTCGGCAGCGCAGCGTCCCAGCCCTCGGGGAGCCGGCCCGCGAGCCGGCGCTCGAGCTCGGCCGCGAGATCGGGAGAGGCCTTCCGGTAGGCCTCGTAGTTCTGCCGCCAGTCGGCCTCGAGCCGGGCGCCGCGCTCGCGGGCGCGGCGCCAGTGCGCGAGGGCGTCCTCGGGCACGTGGAACGGCTCGAGGCTCGGCCAGCCGAGGTTCTGCTTGGTGAGCTTCACCTCCGCTTCGCCGAGCGGTGCGCCGTGCGCCTCAGGGGTGTCCTGCTTGTGCGGGCTGCCCCAGGCGATGTGCGTACGCACCATCACGAGCGAGGGCCGGTCGGCCACCCGCCGCGCCGCGGCGAGCGCCGCATCCAGCGCGCCGAGGTCGTTCCCGTCCGCCACCCGCTCGACGTGCCAGCCGTAGCTCTCGAACCGCTTGGCCGTGTCGTCGGAGAACGTCAGATCGGTCGTGCCGTCGATGGTGATGTGGTTGTCGTCGTACATCCCGATCAGCTTCCCCAGCCGCAGGTGGCCCGCGAGCGAGCAGGCCTCGTGCGACACGCCCTCCATCAGGTCCCCATCCGAGGCGAGGAAATACGTGTGGTGGTCTACGATCGCGTGCCCGGGATGGTTGAACTGCGCCGCGAGGTGCGCCTCGGCGAGCGCCATCCCCACGGCGTTCCCCACGCCCTGGCCGAGCGGCCCGGTGGTGGCTTCGACGCCGGGCGTGAGGCCGTGCTCGGAGTGGCCCGGCGTGCGGGAGCCCCACTGGCGGAACTGCTTGAGGTCGTCGAGCGAGAGATCGTATCCGGTGAGGTAGAGCACGGCGTAGAGCAGTATGCAGGCGTGTCCGGCCGACAACACGAAGCGGTCGCGCCCGAACCAGTCGGGGTTGGCGGGATTGTAGCAGAGGTGGCGCTGCCACAGTACGTACGCGAGGGGTGCGAGCGCCATCGCGGTGCCGGGGTGCCCGGAGTCCGCACGCTGCACCGCGTCCATGGCGAGGGCGCGGATGGTGTTGATGCAGAGCCGGTCGAGCGCGGTCTCGCGGGCCGCGGGGGCGGAGGCTCGGGGCCCGGTGCGGGCCGTCACAGCAGGCCGGATTTAGCGGCCTGCCACAGGCCGACGAGCCGGTCGAAGCCGGTCACCAGGACGTCCACCTGCTGCGGGCTCGGGCTCGCTTTGGCCGCCGTCTTCAGCTCCTCGCAGATGTGCGGCATCTCTTTGCGGCCCTGCTTGGCGCTCTCCGCCGCGATCTGATCGAGGATGCCGAGGATCTGCTGCCGCACCGCCTGGTCCTTGGGCACCTGCCACAGGTAATCGGCGAGCTGCTTGGAGTTTGCCGAGGGCGTCCATCAAGGGCGGCTGCGAGCGGCGCGACGCGTTGGGGTCGCTCATGCGAGGTTCAATTATACCAAGAAACCTCCTGAAACGGGCCCGTTGCCCGATCTTCCGGGCGCCTCTAGCTTGCGGGTCCATGACTTCCCTTCCGGTTCCCGCTGTTCGGCCTGGAGCGGCCGCGATGATCGCGAAAGTGCAGGCGTTCCGCGCCAGGCTCAAGGGCTGGGACACGTCGATCTTCGTGGCGGTGATCATCTGGATCGTGCTCCGCTCCTACGTGATCGAGGCGTTTCGCATCCCGTCCGCGAGCATGGAGAACACGCTGCTCGTGGGCGACTTTCTGTTCGTCAACAAGGCGATCTACGGCGGCGAGCTGGAGCTTCCCTTCACCGGCGTCCGCTTCTGGCGGGTCCCCGGCTACGCGGAGCCGCAGCGCGACGGGATCGTGGTGTTTCGCTCCGTCGAGGACTCGACGCCGGACCTGAACATCGTGAAGCGGGTGATCGGCGGCGGGGGGGACACGCTGCAGATGGTGCACGACACCGTGTACCGCAACGGCCGGCGGCTCGACGAGCCGTACGCGCTCCACCTCGCCGGCGGCTCGATCCGCGACCCCGACTTCCGCCTGCAGCAGATCCGCGCGTGGCAGCTGCCGCACTACCTCGGGCGGGACACCACCCGGTACCACCCCACCACACACCACCCGGTACCACCCCACCACGCACGACTGGGGCCCGATCGCCGTGCCGCCCCGGCATTTTTTCGTGATGGGGGACAACCGCGACGAGTCCTACGACAGTCGCTTCTGGGGATTCCTGCCGCGGTCCCACATCGTGGGCCAGCCGCTCATCATCTACCTGAGCGTGGCGAGCGACCCGTGGCGCATCCGCTGGAACCGGATTTTGCGGCGTCCGCGCTAGTTCGCTTGTACCTTGACGGTCTCCCGCGGGGCGGTTAATACCAGACCCCTGCACGTCGATGAACCGGTCGATAAACCACAGGATCAGGAACGGATGTCGCAGCTCGTGACCGTGAAGCAGGTGGCGGCGGCGCTCGCTACCCTTTGCGTCGCGCTGCCGAATATGGCGGCTGCGCAGGTGCCCGATACCAGCGCCCGGCGCACCGACAGCCTGAGAGTCTACACGCTCCCGCCCGCCGTCGTCTCCGTCACCCGCGCCAACCCGCCGCTCAACCGCATTCCGCAGGCGGTCCAGCTCCTCGAGAAGGCGGAGATCAGCGTGGCCCGGCCCACCTGGGGGCTCGACGAGGCGCTCGTCACTGTCCCGGGCGTGTACGCGGCGAACCGGTACAATTTCTCGCTGGATCAGCGGATCTCGATCCGCGGATTCGGCGCGCGCTCGCAATTCGCCGTGCGCGGCATCAAGGTGCTGGTGGATGGCATTCCCCAAACCCTCCCGGACGGCACGGGGCAGCTCACGAACCTGGAGCTCGGAGAGGCGGACCGCATCGAGGTGCTGCGTGGGTCGTCGTCCACCCTGTTCGGCAATGCGACGGGCGGTGTGATCAGCATCTGGACCGACCCGACGGCGCCACAGAATATCCGGCAGGATGTGCGCGTGCTGTTCGGTACGTTCGATCGCCATCTCGACCGCAATTGGAGCAAGTGGCAGTCGAGCACCTCCTTGCGTGTCGGCTCGGGCAGCGCTCTGGTGACCCTCTCGCGGTTGGACTACACCGGCGAGCGGCAGCACTCCGACGCCGATATCCGCAATCTCAATACACGCTGGCGTTTCCCCCTCGCGAACGGCTGGTCCCTCGCCGCCACGGCCGACGTGGGCTGGGACCCGCGGGCCGACAACCCGGGCGGCCTCCAGCCCGCGGAACTCGCCAGCAACCCCGACGCCGCCGCTCCGCTCAATCTCAGTCGCAATGCCGGAAAGGACGTCACGCAGGGCCAGGCCGGGATCACCATGCGAAAGCAGCTCGCAGGGAGTGGCGACGCGTCGCTGACGCTCTTCGGCTTCACGCGCAGTCTCACGAACCCCACCACGCAGACGTACATCGAACTGGATCGGGTGGACTTTGGAGCCCGCGCCAGCATCAGCCGGTCGCTCCCGCTGGGGGCTCGGGACCACCGGCTGACGGCGGGGATCGATTTCCAGAGGCAGCGCGACGATCGCGTGAATCGCGCATATCGCGCTTCGGCCCCTTCCGAGCCGGACACGACGACGCTGGATCAGCTCGAGCGCGTGACGGAGATCGGCCCGTTCGTGCAGAGCGCCTTGCAAGTGACGCAGCACGTTTCGGCGACCGCCGGACTCCGCTACGACTGGGTGCAGTTCCAGGTGCAGGACCGGTTCATCAGGCCGACAAACCCCGATGATTCGGGTAACCGACTGATGCGCGCCTTGTCCGGATCGCTCGGCGTTGCCGTGACGCCGTCCGACGCGCTGACCGTGTACGGCAATCTCGGGACCTCGTTCGAGACGCCGAACACGACCGAGCTCGCGAACCGGCCCACGGGCGCGGGCGGGTTCAATCCCGACCTGCAACCCCAGAAGGCGACGAACTATGAGATCGGGGTCCGAGGCGACGTGGCGGGCCGCGTGAACTACTCGGTAGCGCTGTTCCAAGCGGACGTGCGCGACGAGTTGATCGCCTATCAAGTCCCGGCGTCGGCCGGGCGGGTGTTCTTCCGGAACGCTGGCAAGGCTCGTCACCGGGGCATCGAGCTCGGCACGACGCTGGAAATCGTCGCTGGACTGAGCCTCGTTACCGCCTGGACCTACTCCGACTTCCGCTACACCGACTACACGCTCGGCACCCGGGTCCTCGACGGACAGGCGCTGCCGGGGATCCCCCAACACTGGCTGCACTTCCTGTTCAAGGCACGGCCCGCGTTCGCGCGCGGCGCCTGGGCGGAGCTGGAGGAGACGCATTCGTCCGGGTACAGCGTCGACGACACGATGAGCACAAGCCTCGCGCCGCGCACCAAGCCGTGGTGGACCACGAACGTGCGCCTGGGGTGGGATGGGACGGTGGGCAGCCTGCGGCTGCGCCCCTTCGTCGGATTCAACAACGTGTTCAACCGGTCCTACGTGGGGTCGGTGGTTATCAACGCGGCCAATCGGCGCTATTATGAGCCGGCTCCCGGCCGCAACATGTACCTCGGGTTCTCGCTGGGTGCGGGGGAATAGTCGACCTTCAACGGAGGTGGGTATGACGCATTGGGCTCGATGGTGCTCGGCCGCGGCCGTGGCGTCGCTGGTCGCCGCACCGCTGCGCGCGCAAGGATCGGGAGGGAACGCCGACCCCGCGGCCGTGCCGCGGGGCTTCGTCACGAACGACATGCTGCTCAACGCCGCGGGGAGCGGCGACTGGCTGATGTACGGCCACAACTACTGGAACAACCGGTTCTCTCCCCTGAAGACCATCAACACCGCGAACGTCAAGAACCTCGTCCCTCGGGCGGTCTACACCCACGGCTCCTCGACGCTGGGCAGCTTCGAGACGACGCCGATCGTAGTGGCCGGGGTCATGTACATCACCTCGCCGGCGACACCGAACAACATCGTGCGCGCGTTCAACCTGCGGACGCAGAAAATGTTGTGGGAGTACACGCACAAGAACGGTCCGGTGAGCACCGCGTGCTGCGGCCCCAACAACCGCGGCGTGGCCGTGTCCGGCGGGTCGGTGTTCGTCGCGACGCTCGACGACGAGCTGGTGGCGCTCGACGCCGCAACCGGCAAGGAGAAGTGGGTCGTGAAGGTGGGGGACGGCCCGGAGGCCGGCTACACCGAGACGATGGCCCCGCTCGTGATCGGCGACATGGTGATCATCGGGACCTCGGGCGCCGAGTACGGCATTCGCGGCTATGTGAAAGCCTTCAATGCGGCGACCGGCGCGCCGGTGTGGACGTGGTACACGCTGCCCGACCCGCAGCACGGCGGCTGGTGGGGCAAGTGGGCGAAGACCACCGGGGAGGGCGAAGATCTGCACCGCGACATCGCGAAGGAGAAGGCCGACTCGGCCAAGTACGCCGACGCGTGGAAAACCGGCGGCGGCTCGATGTGGATGACCCCCGCCTACGATGCCGACACCAAGACGCTGTTCGTCGCGATCGGCAACCCATCGCCCGATCTCGACGGCTCGATCCGCCCGGGTGACAACCTCTGGACGGAGAGCATCGTCGCCATCAACGCGACGAACGGCGAGTTCAAGTGGGGCTACCAGGAAGTGCCGCACGACGTGTGGGACTTGGACGCGGTGAGCCCGCCGGCGATCGCGATGGTCGGCGGCAAGAAGGCGGTGGTGGAAGCCGGAAAGACCGGTTTCGTGTACGTGCTCGACGCGGCGACGGGAAAGCTGATTCGCAAGTCGCAGGCGTTCGTGCCGCAGCAGAGCCTGTACGCGCAGCCGACGCCCGACGGAGTGTTCATGCTCCCGGGCGCGAACGGCGGCCAGGAGTGGTCGCCCATCGCGATCCATCCGGATCTCGCCTACGCGTACACCGTGGGTCTGCATCAGCCGATGCACTACAAGGTCCACTACGCGCCGTGGGAGAAAGGCCGGCTGTGGCTCGGCAGCGCGTTCGTCCGGATCCCCGACGACAAGGGCGGCTATTCGGGCGAGTGGGGCAACGTCAACGCGATCGACCTGAACACCGGCAAGATCGCGTGGTCGGTGAAGACCGAGCTTCCGATGATGGGCGGCGCGACCGCCACGGCGGGCGGCCTGGTGTTCACCGGCGAGGGCAACGGCTGGTTCAAGGCGTACGACGCCAAGACGGGCGCTGTCCTGTGGAAGTTCTACTGCGGCGCCGGCGTGAACGCGGCGCCCGCGGTGTTCGAGGTGGACGGCGAGCAGTTCATCGCCGTGGCCGCGGGGGGCAACTTCCAGATCAGCTACCCGCTGGGCAACTCGGTCTTCGTCTTCGGGCTGCCGAAGGCGGGGATGTAGCCCTACGCCGTTTCCCCGACAGGGGCTCCCTGCGCGACAAAAATACGCAGTCGCTCCGGGAGCCCCCGTCGGGGAAACGGGTCGCCGTCTCCCCAAACGAGGTTCTCCGATGCTGAAGGCGTTGTCCGTCGCAGGGATGCTGACCCTGGCGGCGGGTGTGGCATCGCCGCGTCATGCAGCGGCGCAGGCTGCAACCGTCCCCCAGGCCGTGGATCCGAGCTGGCTCACCATCGATACGGTGTCTCACACGGCGACGTTCGAGCTCATCGCCGGGCTGACGGGGCTGAACGGGGCGCTCAATTTCAACGGGTTCCGGGACGGGGGTCTGACGCTCACGGTCCCGTTGGGCTGGACGGTAGTGATCCACTTCCGGAATCACGATGGAATGCTTCCCCATTCGGCCGAGGTGATCGACGAGGTGCATCCCCTCCCCACGCAGCCGGTTACGCCCGCTTTCCCCCGGGCGTTCACGCTCCAGCTGGCTGAGGGGATCCCCTCGGAGGGGCGGGACGACCTGCGCTTCATTGCGGACAAGGGGGGGTCCTACCTAATATTTTGCGGGGTTCCGGGCCATGGGGCGGCCGGCATGTGGATTCGCCTTCGGGTTTCGGAATCAGCTCGGACGCCGTCCCTGGCGGCCACCCCGGCGGGCAAGCAGTAGCCCGCTGAAGCGGGGAGTGTTGAGCAGACGCCGGTGCGGGCCGGTGCGGAAAGGCCCCGGGGCGTTGAGCAGCACGATCGACTCGCTCTCGAGGAGGTGGGCACTCGGCTGTACCTGAGGCGCGCGGTACCGGCGCCTCGCAGGGCACGAGCGGCAGGATTGAGCAGGTAAACTCCCAAGGAGGGAATCTCGTATGAAGCGTCTCACGCTGTTGTTGTTGGGCTTGGCGTTCGGCGTCAGTGCGACCGCCGGCGCGCAAGGCCTGACGATGCAGATGTCCAACGGCTGGGCGTTCACGTTCGCCGGGAACGTGAATGTGTTCTACAGTTACACGAAGATCAACAACGATGGCCCCGCGAACTCGAACATCCGCACCGGCCTGCTCCCCGGATTCGCGACCTTCGATGCGAAGGGGAAGGAAGCCGGGCTCAACCTCGGCATCCACATCGGGTTCGCGCCGCAGATTCAAAGCACGGCTCAACTCCACGACGTGTTCGTCGGCGGGATCACGGCCGGATCCCAGATCGACATGCGTCAGATCTTCCTGACCGTCGGGTTCAAGAACGGATCGCAGCTCCTCGCGGGTCGTGAGCTCGGGCTGTTCGGTCGCCAAGCGATCCTCAACGACATGACGCTGTTCGGTGTCGGCGCGGTCGGCATTAATGACGCCACTACTGCGACTGGTGAAGCCGCTCAGGGCGGCGGGACGACGCTGGGCCGGATCGGCTACGGGTACATCTACCCGAACTTCAACGCGCAGGTGACCTACAGCACAAAGCCGGGTCAGACGCAGGTCAGCGTCGGCGCGTTCCAGCCGAGCATCCTGGGCAGCGGCACCTACCAGTACACGAAGGTCCCGCGGCTCGAGGCGGAGTTCACCTACAAAGGGAAGTCCGGCAAGAACAACTACATGTTCTGGGTGGACGGGCTGTGGCAGACTACCTCGGACGGCTTCGGACCGGGCACCGTTAACTCGGTCAGCTCGTTCGGCGGCGCCGCGGGCGTGAAGGCCGACGTCTCCGACCTCTCGGTCGTCGTGAGCGGGTACATCGGCAAGGGTGTCGGCACGGTGCTGATGTTCTCGGGCGGCGAGATCGCCGCTGACGGGACGACGGCGCGTCCATCGGACGGCGGCTACGTCCAGCTCATGTACAAGCTCAGCCCGAAGACCAACGTGGGCGCGAGCTGGGGCTTCAGCCGGCTCAAGGCCGACGAGACCGGTGACGGCAGCAGCGCCGTCCTGGTGAACTGGGCGTCGTACACCGCGGGCGTCTACCACCAGTGGACCAAGTCTCTGAAGCTGGTGTTCGAGGGAACCCGGGAGCAACAGGGCAACGGCGGCGGCGCGCCGGCGCAGGTGGATATTTCCGGCGGGTTGATGCTGTTCTTCTAACATCTGAACGGCGTAGAAGAAATGCGTTAAGGGAAGCCGTTTAGGAAAGTCGTGGAGGGAAAACGTAGAGGCCGGGAGCGATCCCGGCCTCTATCATTTGTAGCGGTAGGTAATCCGGCCTCGGGTCAAGTCGTAGGGCGAAAGGTCCACTTCTTGCGCATCTTCCCGCTCACGTAGGCCAGGACTTCGTGGCCGTTCTCGAGCTTCACGCGGAAGGTCGTGTTGGGGAGCACTTCGCTGACCGTCCCCATCATCTGTATCGCGTCGCCGGCCACTCGCTCGTCGCTCTCCCGTGATTACAGGCGGATGTCGTGCGGGTCCATCGTCTCATCCCGCGGCGGCTCGGGCCCGCGCTGGATGTAGGAGGCGTGACGCCCGCAGCTCTGGCACGTCAGGGTCACTCGCTCGGCCGCGAGCACCACGCGCCCGCCCCGGCGCCGGGGCATCCGCACGATGGACCGCGTGCCACAGGAGGGGCACACCAGGGGCACGTGCTCACGGTCGGCCGCAATGAGCGCCAGCGCCTCCGGCGCCCGATATTCCTTGATCCCGCGTCGCCCCACGGCTTTCGGCACCTCCAGCCCAAATGTAGTCACCCCCGGAAGGGCCGGGGGGCCGCCTTGACACCCCCCGCCGGAGGCATATCTCTCACGGAAACCGGAGGTTGCCATGGACGGCCACGCGTACGAACCCCTGGCGGAGATCGAAGTCGACGCCGCGAGCCCTTCGCGCCAGGGCTTCACGCTCACCGGCCAGGGCCCCGATCACGCCGAGTACCAGCTCGATCTGCGGTTCGAGATGCCGCTCGACCCGCGCACGCGCTCGGTGCTCGGCGAGCTGCTCTCGCACTCCGACCTGATCATCTCGCGCCGGGCCCCCGGCGGTCTCGCCGAGGCGCTTCGCCAGCGTCGTAACCGCGCGCCGCAACGCTAGTTCCTGCAAAAATCCTTGACGGTCCGGAGGGGGGGATGTAGCTTGGCGCGACCTTCAACGCCGGAGCAGCGCGTTCGATGCCAGCCGAGCTCGGCGGGTCGCAGATCTCTTCGCTGCTCGAAGCCCTCCCCGGTATCGCGAGTGTCCTCCGCAGCCCGGTGGCGGACGCCCTCGTCAAGGCGATCCGCGCCGCCGCCGGCGTCGGCGAGTTCGAGCTGGAAGACGCCGAGGAGCTGGTCCGCTACGCCGTCCGACGGGGCTTGATCGGCGCCGAGGAAGGCGACCGGGTGCTCGCGGACGTGGAAGGCCCGCTCAAGGCCAGGGGGGGGCGCAAGCCCGCCCGCGCCGCGAAGCCAAAGGGGGGGGCGGGGGGGACGGGTGGGGCGGGCCCCAAGAAGCGGGCGGCGAAGAAGAAGGCGCGGCGGTGAATCAGCGGCGGCTTCTCCTCCTACCGATGGCCCTGGCCGGGGCGTGCGCCCGCACGCCCCGGCCGGCCGCGGTCACCCCCGCCGAGATTCCCGGTCTCATCACTCAAGCCCAGCAGCAACCCCGCAACGCCACCGTCCGTTTCCGCCTCGCCACGGCGCTCGCTGCGGCGCAGCGCTGCGATACCGCGACCGTGGTCGCGCGCGCGGCGCAGTTGCTCGAGCCCGGCAACGTGCTCGGGCCCCTCATCGTGGGAGCGTGTCAGGAGCAGTCCGGGCGCTACGACGAGGGCGTAGCGACGTACACAGACTTCGCGGCGCAGCATCCGGGGGCCCGCGGCGTCGCCGCGCTGCGCGCCCGCGCGCAGCTCGCGCTGCGCGCGCAGGCGGAACAGACCGCGCGGGCGGCCCTGGCGGGGGAAGCGGAGCTCGCCCAGCAGCCGCCCCCCCCGGAGCCGGCGACGGTCGCGGTGCTGCCGCTCCTGGTCGTGGGCGATTCCAGCGTGCAACCGCTGTCGCGCGGTCTCGCGGCGCTCATCACCACCGATCTGGCCTACATCCGGACGTTGCGGCTGCTCGAGCGGCTGCAGATCGGGGTACTGCTGGACGAGCTGAAGCTCGGGCAGGGCGCGCGGGCGGATACGGCGACCGCGGCCCGCGTGGGCCGGCTGCTGCGGGCGGAGCGCATGGTGCAGGGTACCGCGACGATCCCGTCACAGGGGCCCGTGCGGCTGTCCGCCTCGGTCGTCACCGGAGCGGGCGCGGTGCGGCCGGTGGGGCAGGTGACCGGACCGTTTCGGCAGCTGCTCGAACTTGAGAAGCAGGTGGTGTTCGACCTCGCGGCGCAGCTCGGCATCCAGCTCACGGAGGCCGAGCGGCAGCGCATCCGGCGCGAGGGGCCCAAGAATCTCGCCGCCTTCCTGGCGTACAGCCGCGGGCTCGAGGCGATGGACCGTGGGGACTACGGCGCCGCCGCCCGGAGTTTTCGCGCGGCGGCGCAGGCCGACCCGAGTTTCCAGGCGGCGCGCCAGGGCGAGCAGGCCTCCCAGGCGGCGCCCGTGGTCCAAGCCGCAGGCAGCGGGGAGATCGTCACCGTGGTCCAGGCGGTCGAGCAGGTGACCACCGCTTCCGAGCCGGCGGGCCCGACGATCGACCGGCAGCCGACCACGGAAGCGCTCGGCGTACCGTCGATCATCTCGGTCGTGAACGGCATCACGATCATCTTCAAGCGGCCACTGTGAAAGGCGCGCTCTGGCTGCTGTTCGCGGTGGCGCCGCTCGCGGCCCAGGAGCCCGGGGCGGGGGTCCGCATCGCTGCCCGGACCGGCGTGGTGTTCGACGGCTACTACGTCGGCGGTGAGTATGCGTTCGAGCACGTGATCGAGTGGACCGTGCCGGTCACCCTCTCGCAGCGGCTGGGTCAGCGCGTCACCGTGGATTTCTCGTCGGCGTACGTGAGCGCGTCCGCCGCGACCACGAGCGGGCCGCTCGAGCTCTCGGGCTTCACCGACGCCGACGTGCGCGCCAGCGTCGCCGCCGTCCCCGGACACCTCGTGCTCTCGGTGGTGGGCACGCTGCCCACGGGCAAGAAGACCGTCGACTCGACGACCGTCCCGCTCTTGAGTGCGCTCGCGACCGACCTGCTGGACTTCACCACCCCGACCTTCGGCTCGGGCGGCGGCTTGACTGGCGGGTTCGCCTACGCGGTCAAGCTTGGCGCCCGCTGGGCGGGCGGCCTGGGAGCGAGCTACCGCTGGCACGCGAGCTACACCCCTTTGGCCGGAAGCGGTGACCTGGAGCCGGGTGGTGAGGGACGGGTCCGCGTCGGGGTCGAAGGCCCGCTCGGAAGCGGCGGTTACTACCGTGGCGCCGTGGTCTACACCGCCAGCGGCGCCGATACGTTGGGCGGAGGCTCGCGCAGTATTACGGGGGATCGGATCCTCGTCTATTCCGGATTCAGTCTCCCCGCGGGCCGGAGCAGCCTCTCCCTGTACGCCTACGACATGCACCGCCTGCGTCCCCGGGCGTACAACTCGACCAACCTCAACGCGGTCAAGGTGCCTCGCGGCAATCTGCTCGCCCTGGGCGTGCGGCTCGAGCGGCCGCTCTCGCCTGCCGTGCACCTGGCGCCGAACGTCGAGTTCCGGCACGAGCTGGCAGACACGAGCGCCGGTAGCCTGAAGCTGCTCGGCTGGCTGGTGCGCCCGGGGGTCGACGTGCGCTACCGCGCGAGCGGCAACGTGGCCGTCCTGTTCCAAGGCCAGGTGGCGTTCGGCCGGTTGGCCGAAGGCAACGGCAACTCTGTGTCGCTCGTGGGGCCGCGGGCGGTGATCCTCCTGGAGTGGACCCGGTGACGCGGCGCGTGTGGCATGCGGCTGCCGGCCTGGGGGCCGTGCTGGCCTGCGCCGAGTGGGCGGGTCCCGAGCTCGGCGGGCCGCGGCTTGCGGTCGTGCCGGTCTTCGGCGCGGGCGCCGGCACGGTGCTCCTGAACGATCTCGACCAGCTCCGGGTGGTCGTGACCGGCTCCGGCGGCGCCAGGGCGGGCGTCGTCGTCGCGGACACGACCGTCCCGGTGGACGCGGCGGGGAACGCGACGCTCACCGTGCCGGTGCTGCTGCTCGGCGGGACGGCGCAGCTGTACAACGTCCAGCTCCAGGGGATCCGCTCGTCCGATGGCGTGGTGCTCTACTCGGGCTCCGACACCGTGACGGTGCAGGCGGGCCGCCTGACGCGCGTCGATTCCGTGCCCGTCAGCTACCTCGGAACGTGCCGGATCGGTCCCTGCTTCGTGACGCTCGCCCCGCAAAACGTCACGCTCAAGCAAGCCGGGTCGCTCGTGATGGTGGTGTCCGTGGATTCGCTCGGAGTCGTACCGGTGCCCAACGTCCCCGTCCGGGTCACCAATGTGACGCCGGGCCTGATCGGGCTGGCGAGCGACCTCGCGGTGACGGCCCTGTCGGGGACCTCGTGCGGCGCCGCGCGGATTGCGGCCTCGATCCCCGGCGCTAGCGATACGCTGCGGCTCGGCGTGGACGCGCCGGTCACGTCTTCGCCGGCGACTCCTCGGGCGGGCTCTCGAGCGGCGTATTCTGCCAGAATACGAACGGCACCGGGCGTTTCCCGGTCAGCCGCAACGGAGCGTCCGGCGACGTGAACCCACGCTACTCGCCCGACCGCCAGCGTGTTGCCTTCGCCTTCCGGCCGACCGGAGGGTCGAATGTGCTGTTTGTGACGCGTTGGGCGGGTGACTCGGAGTTCATTGCGGTGAGCGACACGAGCGCGTACCGGCCCCGCTGGAGCCCCGATGGCGCGCATCTCGCGTTCGAGTGCGGCGACGGCGTCTCTCCCGGCCAGGATGTGTGTGTGTTTCCCGATGCCAACATCCCCGTCTTCGCCTTCGCGAGCGCGCCCCGCATCTTCGTGACGGACTCGGTGCCGACGCGGTCCGATGGGCCGTCCACCTTCGCGTGGGACCCCCTGACTCCGGGCCGGATCGCGTTCGTGCGCGACATCCTCGTGGGCGGGTCGATGTCGAGCGCGATTTACCTGGCGAACTTCGACGGCAGCGGCATCGTGCAGCTCACGCTCAAGCCGATCGACCTCGGCGCGGGCGTGCTCCAGATCCGCGAGCTGGACTGGTCGCCGCGCGGGGACGTGATCGTCTTCAGCGCCACCGACCCCTTGTTCCAGACCAAGCTGTACGCGATCAACCGGGACGGCACTGGGCTCCGCCATCTCACGACCGGTGGCGACTACGACTCCCACCCGGTCGTCTCCCCCGACGGCGCTCAGGTGCTGTTCATCCGCAGCCTGGCGTCGGGCTGCTCGCTCGACTACTGGCGGATTCGGATCGATGGGACGGGGGCGCAGCAGCTGTCGAACGAGACGGCGTGCGACGTGTCGGTCACGGGAATCGGTTACGACTGGTCGCCGGACGGGCGACAAATCGCGCTCGTCGGGATCCTGGACCACCGCATCTACGCCGTGCCGGCGGCCACGACCGCGGGGACGTATTTCCGGGACCGCGTGCTGATCGGCCGCAGCCGAGCTGGCGGCCCTAGCTCACACCCGCAGTCCCCGGACCAACTCCCGGAGCTTCTCCGCCGCCTGGAGCAGGCTGCCGGCCGCCGCCGCCATTTCCTGGGTGGACGCGCCCTGCTCTTCGGTCGCCGCGGTGACCTGCTCCGAGGAGGCGGCGTGGGCCGTGGCGCGTCCCGCCACCTGCTCCGCCTGCTGCTGCAGGCGCGCCGTCGTCTCCCGGGTCGCCTGGGACGCGACGCGCACGCGCGCTGCGGCCTGCTCCACGAGCTCCACGGCGGCGGTGATCTCCCCCAACCCGCGGGCTGCCCCCTCCGCCACGGACTCGATGCCCCGCACCTTGGCCTGGCCCACCGTCATCGTGGCGGTCACGTCCTCCATCTGCTCGCGGATCAGCGCCGTCGTGCGGGTGACCGCTTCGGCGGCGCGCGCCGACTCGTCGGCGAGCTGGCGGACCTCCTCGGCCACGACGGCGAACCCGCGGCCGTGCTCCCCGGCGCGGGCGGCCTCGATCGCCGCGTTCAACGCGAGCAGGTTGGTCTGCGACGAGATGCGCTTGATGAGGTCCACGAACTCGTCGATCGATGCGCTCAGGACGGCGAGCTGCTCGACCTGCTTCGAGGTGGTCTGCACGACCTCGCGCACGTCGAGCAGCGCGCCCCCCGCGGCCGCCACGTCGCCGCGGTGGCGATCCGCCACCGTGCGGATCTCCCCTCCCAGCTGCGCGGCCCGCTCGGCGGCGTCGGACATGTCGGCCATGGCCTTGCGCAGCTCCTCGATCCCCGTCCCCATCGCGGCGAGCCCGGCGCGCTGCTCGTCGGCGCCGCTCGAGATCTCCACCATCGCCGTCGAGACCTCGCTCGAGGAGGCGGCGAGCTGCTCGCTCACGGCCGATAGGTCGCCCGCCGATCCGGCGATGCGGTCCGACTCCCCGATCACCTCGCCCACGATCTGCCGCAGCCGGTCCCCCATCCGCTGCATCGCGTCCGCGAGCACCCGGAACTCGCGGGGCATTTCGCCGACGGTGACCGGCCGCAGATCCCCGGCCCCGAACCGCTCGGCGGCGGTCACCAGCCGGGAGAGCGGTCCCTGCACCGACTGCAGCGTGTAGCGCGACAGCAGGAAGCCGACCACGACCAGCGACACCACGAGCACCAGGAGCTTCTGTTCGCGATCCCGCGCTTCGGCGGCGAGCCGGGCGGCGGCCTGCGCCGCCTTCAGCGCCTGGCGCTGCGACAGGTCGCGCACCAGCCGCGTCAGCTCCGCGGCCTGCGGCCGCACGGCGGACGCCCGGGCCTCCCCCTCTCGATCGCGCCCGAGGTCCTTGAGCGCGTGCGCGATCGAGTACTCGGTCTGGATAGCGGCGTGTAGCTGCCTCACCCGGTTGATGATGAGCCGGTCCTCCATGGTCAGGCCGCCGAGGCCGCCGAGCCGCTTCTCGGACTCGAACGCCTGGTCGGCGGCCGCCTGGAACTGGCGGCGCGTGTCGGCGGAAGGCGCTCCGAGGTACTGCTCGGCGATGCGGATCTCCTCGAGCACGCTGGTCACGACGCCGCTCCCGATCTCGCTCGACGTGCGCAGCGCGGCCAGCTCGCCGGCCACGGCGCGGCCCAGCTGCCGCAGCGTCGCCGCGCCGCCCACGGCCGTCGCGATGAGGCCCGCCATCAACAGCACGAGGCCGATGAGGATGCGCGCGCGGATCGTGTCGAGCAGCCCGCGCATCACTGCGCCGCCTGCGTGACGAGCTGCCCGCCCCGCACGACGCCGATCACGACCGTCTTCGCCGGCACGTCGCCGCTCGAGTCGAAGGCGATGGCGCCCGTGACCCCCTCGAACGCCGGTTTCCCGTGCCCCACGTGGGCGAGGTAATCCCGGATCGCCCGGCGACGCGGCCCCGCGCTCTCGATCGCGTGGGCGAGCAGGAACACGGCGTCGTAGGCCCCCGCCCCGCGATGGTCCGGCCGCTGGCCCGGGTAGGCGCGCGCATAGTCCGCGACGAACGCCACGTTCCGCTCGTCCCGGCGGTCGGGCAGGTACGCCGACGAGACCCGTACCCCCTCCGCCAGCGCCCCCCCCTCGTCGGCCTCGATTCCCGTCAGCGCGTCGCCGCCCACCACGGGCCATCCGATGCCCAGCGCCCGCATCTCGCGCAGCACGAGCTCCGCCCCCGGCCGCTCGGCGGCGAGCAGCAGCACGTCCACCGCGCCCGAGCGCCGCAGCCGTGACAGGTAGGGCTCGAGCGACGGCGTGGTCGGCACGTACGGGTCGGCCTCCACCACGGTGCCGCCCAGCCGCGTGAACTCCGCGGCGAAGGTGCGGCGGACGCCGCGGCCGTAGTCGTTGTTGATGTAGATGATCCCGGCGCGCCGGGCCGACAGGGTCTGCCATGCGAACCGCGCGAGCCGCGGACCGTGCTGCAGGTCGCTCGGGCACACCCGGAACACGTAGGGATTGATCCCGCTCAGGTCGGGGCTCGAAGCGGAGGGCGAGATCATGACGACCGGGGTCGCGCCCGCCCCGTACACCTGCGCCGCCGCGATCGACGCGCCCGAGCTGAGGTGCCCGACGACCGCGACCACCGCCGGGTCGGCGTACAACGTCTCCGCCACCCGCACCGCCACGTCCTCGCTACCCGAGTCGTCGGCGACCGCGAGCTCGACCGGCCGGCCGCGCACGCCCCCCTTCGCGTTGATCTGCTTCACCGCCAGCTGGGCGGCTCGGAGCATCGAGGCGCCCCGCGGCTGCGAGAACGGGCCCGCCAAGCCGATGACGATCCGGCCGCCGGGCTGGGAACACGCCGCCAGGCAGAGGGCGGCGCCGACGAGAGCCGACGTTCTCAGAAAGCCCTCCAAGTACCGTCCAGGAAACGGGATGCCTGCCACGGGCAGGACGCGGGGCAAGGTTAAGCTCGCCCGGGGGCCAGCGCAACATTGGCGCGCCGCCCGCAGGATTTCCACCCGGTTTTCCAGATGGATGTGGACAACGCGCCCCTCGCCAGCGGGTTGGGGAGGCGTAGTTTCAGGACGTGAGCGTGCAGCGCAGCCTGTGCCGGTTCGTCGACGCCCTCGAGCGCCTGCTCGCAGCCCGCGACGCGGCGGCGTTCGAGCGTGCCTGGCAGGCGTCGCACGTGGACCGCATCGCGTGGGAAGCCCTGGCGCTCGCGCGCCGGGCCGACACGGCGGCCCTGGAGCCGCCGCTCCATCAGGTCGATCGGCGCCTCCTCGCGGTGCTGGAGCGCTGTCGCGCGTTCCTCGATCCGCACCTCGTCACGTTTCGCGTCCCGGAGCTCGAGCGCTGGCAGCACGCGGCCGCCGCGGCGCTGGTCGGGGCGCGTTGGGGCGTTGCGGGCCTCCGGACCGTCATCGCCGACACCGGGGCGCCCCTCGCCCGTCGCTACTTCGCCTTCCTCGCCCTCGCCGAGCGGCATCCCGAAGGGGCGTGGCCGCTGTTCGAGCGCTACCTCGTGACGCCCGGCGCGCACCATGCGTTTGTCGCGGCGGCGGTCGAAGCGGCGCGCTACTACGCCGGGCATGCCGACGTCCTCGTCCGGCTGTTCGAGCGGATCCGCGGCGACCAGATGTTGCGGCGCTTCCTCGGCCCCAAGATCCTCGAGTCCCTCTACCTGCTGGGAGAGGAGCGCAGCCTGCCGCTGTTCGAGGAGCTGCTGGTCGCGGGCCACACCGACCCTGACGTGGACCGCTGTGAGGTGCTCCGCGCGCTCGCGGCGGTCCGCAAGCTCACGGGTCACGTCGCGCGGAGCGCGAAGTTCGGCGATGCCGACGAGGCGGTGGTGCGCCGCGCCCTGGACGACGCCGAGCGGCGCTTCGATGCGGCGCGCGACCGCATCGTGCCGGTAGTCGTAATCTAGGGACGGGGGACGGGGGATCGGGGACGGGTGGTGCGGCCCTCTCCCCCGTCCCCGGTCCCCCGTCCCGCATTCGTGACGAACCCCCACACCTTGTCGCGATACGCCCGCCCACCGACGTCGTAGGTGTCGTTGTGCCCGGCACCCTGGATCAGCACGACCTCGACCGGTCCCGGCGCGGCGGCGGCGACCTGCATCCCCATCGCCGTCGGAACGAGCTGGTCGGCGGTGCCGTGGAACAGGAGCACGGGGCAGCGGACGTCCCCCATCCGGGACAGGTTGTCGAGCGACAGGCGGACGATGCCCCGCGGCAACACGCGATACAGGTGGCGCGCCATCGCCGCGGCGCTCGTGAACGGGGATTCCAGCACCAGCCCGGCGACCTCGTGGCGCGTGGCGACGTACGTCGCGACGGCGCTCCCGAGCGAGCGGCCGTACACGTAGATCCGCCGCTGGTCGACCCCGGGGCGCGCCACGAGCGCCGCGTACGCGGCGTCGGCGGCCGCGTATAACGCCGCCTCCGTCGCCCGCCCCTGGCTGCCGCCGTAGCCCGGATAGTCGACGACGAGCAGCGCGGTTCCGGGGGGTTGGAAGTCGCGCAGGACGGGATAGATG
>WNFU01005211.1_pt1 | contig 18755 bp, 12 predicted proteins | sample 5400121 | NCBI WGS metagenome assembly WNFU01 (sample SAMN13153360, study PRJNA577476) | soil metagenome | isolation source: 100 cm soil or saprolite under grassland replicate 1 | place: USA:California | collected 2016-06-15 | reverse complement strand
CCGGTTGCGTTTCGTGGCCCGAGTGGCCGCGCACGTGACCCGGTCCCTGGCCTCCGCCGGCGGGACCTCGCTCGCCGTTCGATCTCGACCGGGTCCCGAACACGACAGGGTGGTGGTGGCCTTCCCGTGGCGCCGCCGGGGCGCGGCCGAGGCGCTCGGACAGGAGGTCGCCGAGCTGCTCGGGGCGATCCTGCGAACCAGGCGGTCGTTTGGCAGCATGTTGGGCGAGGCCACTCGCCGTCTGGAGGCCGCTGACCCGGGCCCACCCCCATCCGTGCCCGATCCGCCGATCCCGGTGATCGCGGTCACGGGGACGAACGGCAAGACCACGACCGTCCGGGCTCTGGCCCACGTGATACTGGCTGCTGGACTCGACGTCTCCTACTCATCGACCGACGGGGTGTACTTCAACGGGGGGCTGGTCGAGGAGGGCGATTATTCGGGATTCGGAGGAGCGGCCCGGGCCCTGGCCCAGCCCGGCGTCGACGTCGCCGTATTGGAGACGGCTCGGGGCGGGATCCTTTTGCGCGGGATCGGCACGATGCACAACGCCGTGGCCGTGGTCACCAACATCTCCGCCGACCACCTCGGCCTGCACGGGATCAATTCGCTCGACCAGCTGGCCGAGGTGAAATCCACCGTCACCCGCATCACCCGGCCGGATGGATGGGACGTCCTGAACGCAGATGACCCCAGGGTCCTGGCCATGCGACGGGGCATCCGGGGGAAGCCGTGGGTCTTCTCCCTCGATCCCGATCATCCGGCGATCCGGGCCGTGGTCTCCGAAGGCGGTCGGGCCACGACCGCGATCGATGGGCAGCTCACGTTCGTGACCGCGGGGATGCGGTCTCATCCGCTCCTGCCCCTGGATGACATCCCTCTGACCCTGGCCGGCATCTCCACCCACAACATCCAGAATGCCATGGCGGTGGCGTCGGCGGCCCTCGGGATCGGTCTGTCGGAGGAGGCGGTCGCGACGGGCCTGCGGACCTTCGTCATGGACCCCGAAACCAACCCGGGCCGAACGAATCTGTTCGAGCTCGAAGGGCGGATCGTGGTGGCCGACTACGCTCACAACGAGGCGGGGATGGCTGGGCTGGTGGAGACTTGCCGGGGCCTTCGATCACCGCCGGGTGAGATCTGGCTGGCTTTCTCCTCCGCGGGTGACAGGACGAACGAGATCATCCACGGCATGGGTTACGTCGCCGCCCGAGGAGCCGACCACGTCGCCGTCTTCGAGCTCCTTCGCTATTTGCGGGGGCGGGAGCGCCGGGACCTCTTGGATCGATTGAGGGCAGGTGCGGCGGACGGCGGGGCCGCCGAGGTTCCTCTCTTCGAAGACGAGCTTCATGCCCTCCGGTGGATGTTGGAGTCCTCGCACCCAAAGGACGTCGTCGCCGTCACAGCGCTGGACCAGCGCCAGGAGGTCTTCGCGTTGGTTGAGGAACGCGGGGGAGTTCGGATCGACCCGAACAGAGTCCGGCAGCTCGTCCGGCGAGCTCGACTTCGGCGCTGAGTCGCCGGATTCGAGCGGGAACGTCTCTCCATCCTGCTTCGTCCAACGTACAACCAAGTGAGGGAGGTTGCTCTCGTGAGCATCCGGAGGAAGTTCCGTTTCGCCTTCGTTTCGTTCCTGGCAGTGGCCGGGCTGATCGGTTCCGCCTGCGGCGGAGGGGGGGAGAAGGCCACGACAGGACCCGCCGGGCCCGCGGAGGGTGGGAGGGCCATCAGCGGAGCGGCGCTCCTCCCGGCTGTGTCCCCACGCGCCGACACAACCGACATCCTGAGCCAATTCCAGCTGCCCGGGATCAGCCAGAGGATCATCAAGACGGCAAGCGTGACAGTCCAGGTGAGGAGGGACTCCTTCGAGCAGAAGTTCCAGCAGGCGGCGATGATCGCCAGCACTCATGGGGGTTTCATCTCGTCCTCCCGGACGAGCCAGGGCAAGCACCCGTCCGGCGTGCTGGTCATCCGGGTACCTGCCTCGCAGTTCGAGACCGCCATGGGGGAGCTGAAGGCCCTGGGAACGATCAAGGGCGAGCAGATCTCCGGCGAGGACGTGACCGCCCAATTCGTCGATCTCCAGGCCCGGCTCCGCAATTGGGAAGCCCAGGAGAGCGTGCTCCTGCGGCTGATGCGACGGTCCAAGACCATCGAGGACAGCCTCAAGGTCCAGCGCACGCTCCAGGACGTCCAGCTCGCCATCGAAGAGATCCGCGGGCAGCTCCGAGTGCTTTCCGATCAGACGGACCTGTCCACGATCACCCTTTCGATGGCCGAGGCAGCAACGGTCGCCCCCAGGCCGAAGGAAGGACTCACGTTCGTGCGGGCATGGAACCAGGCCATCCATGCAATCGGTGCGGTGGTCGCGGCCATCGTGATCGGCCTTGGATACGTGATCCCGATCGCGTTGATCGCGCTCGTGGTACTGGTGGCATGGCTGGCCTACCGGAGGCTTCGCCCGAGGTTCGCCCCCGGCACCCCGTCGGGTACGGTCTAGCCCCGCTCGGCCAGCCGGGTGAGCCGGTCTCAGGCCTGTTGGGAGAGTGGCAGCCGGACCGTGAACTGGCAGCCCGATCCGGCGTTTCGCACGGTGATCGTGCCCTGGTGCGCCTCCACGATGCCTCGGGCGATGGCGAGCCCGAGCCCGGCATGGTCACCGTCCGTCCCGGGGGTGCGAGCCGGCTCTCCCCGAAAGGCGAGATCGAACACACGACCGAGGACCGGCTCGGGTATCCCTCCGCACTCGTCGGCCACGGAAACGTAGGCCTCGATACCGTCAAGTCCGGCCTCCACCCAAACCGCCCCATCACTCGGGGTGTGCTGGATGGCGTTGTCCAGAAGGTTCCGAAGGACCCGGGCTACTTCGGGCGGTGACAACTCCAGCTCCGGGCCGGCTCCGTTGAGTTGCCCTTCGACTCGGACGCCTCGGGCTCGAGCCGATGGAGTAGCAGCCGACATGGCATCAGAGACGAGGTCCGCCAGCGAGACGCGTTCCAACTGCAGGCGTAGGGCTCCGGCATTGATCACGCTCAGCTCGAAGAGCTCGTCGACCAGACGGGCCAGTCTTTCGCTCTCGATCCGAAGCGTGCGGTAGTAGCGGCCGACCGTCTCCGGATCCCGCACCACGCCGTCCTCCAGTGCCTCGGCCATCGCTCGGATCCCCGCGAGCGGTGTTCGGAGATCGTGAGAGACCCAGGCGGTGAGCTCTCGGCGGGACGCTTCCAGAGCCCGTTCCTTCCCCCGAGCTTCGCCCAGCCTTCGGGCCATCGCGTCGAGCTCGCGGGCCAGGGTGGCGAACTCACCGGTCGGCGGCTCGGCCACGGTCGCCCCCAGGTCTCCCCCGCCGATGCGGCGAGCGGCCTCACCCAGCGATCTGCCGGCCGCGCGCACCCAGCTGCCCAGGAGAAGGGCGACCATCCCTCCCACTGTCCCCGCGGCCAGGAGGATCACCATAAGGGTGTGCAGGTCATGCCGGGAGATGAACATGGCCTCGGCCGCGGCCATGGCTCCCGCGCCGACCGCGGCGACCGTGGCGAGCGCCACCACCGTGAGCTGGATGCCCAGCGCCCGGCGGCGGAAGGCGTACAGAAGGATCGTGCCGCCCGCACCGACCAAGAGGGCCGAGCCGCCGGCGATGCCAGCCAGGCGGAGAGCCTCCCCAGCGGGCATGTCGAATGCGATCGACGTGGCCGCGAGTGCAGAGGCTCCCAGGACGCCAACGATGATGAGCGTACGGATGGTGGGCATTCGCAGGCTATTCCTCACGGCTCGAATCGGTAGCCGACGCCCCACACGGTCTGGATCCTCGCCGGGGCACTCGGGTCGACCTCGATTTTCTCCCGCAGCCGGCGCACGTGCACGGTTACCGTCGACGTGTCCCCGAAGGTGTAGCCCCAGACGTGATCGAGCAGCTCCTCCCGTCGAAAGACCTGGTGAGGGTGCTGCATGAAGAACACCAACAGATCGAACTCGCGAACGGTGAGGGAGACCGGCCGTCCCGCGACGCTGACATCCCGAGACGAAACGTCCACCTCGAGATCGGAAGCTGCAAGCGTCAGGCCAGGTCCGCCTAGCACCGAAGCTCCTCCTTCGGCCCGCCGCAGGACCGACTTCACCCGAGCCGTCAGCTCTCGCGGAGAGAACGGCTTCCCGACGTAGTCGTCTGCCCCGAGCTCCAGCCCAATCACTCGATCGTGTTCGTCTCCTCGGGCGGTCAGCATGATGACGGGCACGGGGGCGAACGACCTGATGCGGCGGAATACCTCCAGCCCGTCGAGTCCCGGGAGCATGAGATCGAGGATTATCAGATCGGGCGGAAGGGCGGCAACGACGTCGAGGGCGGAGATGCCGTCCTCGACCGTCTCCACGTCGAAGCCATCCCGCTCGAGATACCGAGTCACGACCTCCGCCACGGTCGGGTCGTCCTCGACGACGAGGATACGAGGATGGCGCTTCATGGCCTCGATGGTGGCGGGGGTCGGCTGGGCTCCCATCGCGTATCGAAGCTACTACTCACGCAGGCACCACCCATGCTCTCGCTCGAGCTGTAAGCAACTCGTAATGGCGCGAGGAGGCCGAGAGACTGAAGCGCCGGATACCCTGGAAGGGGAAGGTGTATCGGAGGGCCGGAGGGCCGACGTGGCCAGGACCGATGTGAACCGAGGGGGCAAGATCGTTGCCGGACATGGATCGGGGCGGCTTCGGTCGTTCATTCACCGGCATCGGAAGGCCTCGGTGCTCGGAGCGGTCCTCGGGGTGGCCTTCGTGCTGTTCGTTCTGGTGTGGTTCCAGCCCCAGCAAGCCTTCCTCAACAGGACGGTCAACGAGACGCTTCCGGTGGGGCAGCCGAGCGCCTCGACGGGTCCGAGCGGATCGCAGGCACCACCGGATTCGGTGGAGGCCACTCTGGCCAGCGGCCGTTTCAGGAGCCTGGAACACCACACAGCCGGACGGGCGCTGCTGGTCAGACTTGCGGACGGCACGGTGATCCTCCGATTCGAGTCCCTCGACACTCTGAATGGGCCGGACCTCCACGTCTACCTCTCGGAGGTGCCCGCCGGTGGGGACGCTCGAGCCTACGGCGAGCGGTTCGTGGACGTCGGCAAGCTGAAGGGCAACAGGGGCAACCAGAACTACCGCCTTCCCCCGAACGTCGACTTCTCCAGATACCGGAGCGCCGTGATCTGGTGCAAGCGGTTCACCGTGGGGTTCGGGGTGGCGCCGCTCTCCTGATCCCTGCTCCCATACTCATCGGAGCGTCGTTCGCCACCTCTCCGGCACCGCGCCCCGATACTCCACGTCCCGCGCACCGAGGAAGCCGGCCAGGTCCTCGATGGCCCGAGCCACCGCCCGGCCGTCCGTTCGCGTGAGCGGGGCATCGAGCTCCGCGTGCACGGCGTGCAGGACCAGCACACCCCGTCTCCGATCCATGGCCGGATCGACGCGGCCGATCAGCCTATCCCCGTGAAGGATCGGAAGCACGTAGTAGCCGTACTGCCGCTTCGTCTTCGGCACGTAGATCTCCATGCGGAAGTTGAAACCGAAGAGCTGCTCGGTCCGGCCTCGCTCAGTGATCAGGTTGTCGAACGGTGAGAGCAGCGTGGTCCGGGGCCACCACTCGCCCGCCTCGAGCTGCTCGAGAAGCGGTAGGTCCTCCGCGTGCACGAACCACGGGCCGGGCCACTCGATGCCCTCCTCCACCACCCGTACCTGCTCGACTACCGCCTTGCGTTCCATTTCGCGCAGGGCAAGCGCCAGCCCCGGATAGCGGCCCACCGTGAAGTGCCCTTCGATGCCGCGTGGTCTGGCCACCCCGAGGGCTCGGAGCGAACGCTGCGCTGCCCGGCGGACGATTTCGTGCTCGGGAAGCCTCTCCTTCGGGGTCCAGTGCGGAAACCATCGATCGGCCAGGTCCCAAACCTTCTGGATCCCGGCCCGTCCGGCCACGACGATCTTGCCCTGGGTCCACAGAACGTCGAGCATGCGCTCGACGTTCCGCCCCGTTGTCCAACCCGAAGAGGTCCAACCGGTCCGGGAACGATCCTCGAAGTCTCGCAACCGGAGCGGTCCCGCTTCTCGGATGCGGCGGATGACGTAGCGGCGCAGAGCTTCGTTCTCACGAAGCCAGGTCTTCACTCTGCGGCTGTACCCGTAACGTTCCGTTGGGTAGCGGCGCATCAACAGGTTGTGTATCGGATAGTCCTCGGTCAGGACGATCGAGGCCCGATGCGCCCAATACTCGAACAGTTGCCGTTCGTCCCAGAGCAACGTGTCGAGGTCGACCGGTTCGAACCTCCCCAGTCTGCTCCACAGGACCAGGAGGTGGCTTCGCTCGACCACCCGGATCGGGTCGAGCTGCAGGCAGCCCAGGTCGCGAGCCAGGTCCATGATCGCCTTGCGATCGGGCTCCGGGGCGGGTCCGGCGAGGCGTTGGCGAGCGATCGCCAAGCGCCGAACGAGCGTGGGGGAGACCGTACGCAGCGACTTCATCGGCGGGCATCCTACGTGGAGAAGCAGAGGGAGGGCTCCGACGAGCCCTCCCTCGAACAATCTCAGATCGGACGCTTCAGGCTACGGCTGGACCGGGCACCTGAAGTCCGCGTCCGGGTTTCGGGTCACAGTCACATCTCCAGCGGCCTCGGCCGCGAATACAGCCTCATCCGAGGTGAGGAGGTACGGGTCGACACCCTCCTTGAACGTCACCAGGTTCACCGCCCAGGCCCCGCCATGGTACGGCCCGTCGCCAGGAGCAACGCCGGCGATCCCGAGCTGGCCCTCGGCGCCGTTGGTGACGTTGTAGAAGGGATCCGTCCCGCCGTTTGGGATTGCCGCGGGATTCACCACGGTGCGGACGACGTCACCGTCGTGAAAGAGCATCCCCTTGCCGGTCGTGGCAGAGGCTGACGCGGACAGCGCTGCGACCATCACTCCGGCGACCGCAGCGATCGCGATCACTCTTCGCATGGCGTACCTCCCTTTCCGCTCGTGGGGCGTCACCGGTCCAGCGTAGGGAGAGGGCATTACGCGACCCTTACGTCACCCTTACGAAAGGAGGAACGATTCGGGACAGGGCCCTAGAGGCCAGCGCCAAACTCGATGAGATCCGGGTCACCGGAGAGCCCCTCGACCTGGCCGTCGCCGCTCTCGCGGGGAGGCAGGGCGTGGGGATGGGCCAGGGACTTCCTGCCCTCCAGCTCCTTCCACACGTCGGTGGCATAGTCCACGCAGAGCACCACGATGTCGCCGGGCCGCGACCGATCCAGGGCTCGACGGGTCGCCTCCATCTCGTCGAGCACGATCTCCACGCTGCCCGCCCTGGCGCCCGCCTTCATCGCTTCCTGGACACCTTCCAGCACGTGCTGGGCGGTCTCGCCGCGTTTTCGCCCGCGCGGATTCCGGTCCTCTCGGATGATGAGGTCGTCGAAATAGCGGGCTGCCACGCGCCCGAGCGCTCGCATGTCTTCGTCTCTGCGGTCCCCGGGCGTGGCCACCACCGCGACCCTGAGGTTGGCCGACCATGACGGTGTTCCCGGCGGCGCGCCGTCCGACGCCTTCGAGGTCATGCGCTCGACGAAATCGCCGACGCTCTGCAGGCCGTGGGCGTTGTGTGCGTAGTCGATCAGGACCCGCACCCCGTTGAGGTCGAAGAGGTTCAGGCGGCCCGGCGCGTGATAGATCGACGTGCTGAAGCTTCGCAGGCCCTGGCGGATGTCGTGCAAGTGCGCCCCGCACGCATGCACCGCGGCGGCCGCGGCGAGCGCGTTGGCCACCATCATCCGGGCCCGCCCCTCGAACGTGGCAGGGAGCTGGTGGATCCAGCCCACCGGCATCGTCCGGCGGCCTTCCCGGATCACCATCATCTCCCCGAGGCTTCCTCGCTGGATGGTGACCGCCTTCCCGCCGCGCCGGACCCATCGCTCGACGAATTCGTGGTCCTCCTGCATGGAGAACAGGATCACCGAGCCCGAGCAGTGCTTGCGCATCTCCAGGACCAGCTCGTCATCGGCGTTCAGCACGGCGAAACCATTGCGCGGCACCGCTTCCACGATGACCCGCTTCACCACGGCCAGCTGCTTGATCGAATGCACGTCTCGCAGTCCGAGGTGATCGCCGGTCACGTTGGTGACAACAGCCACGTCGTTCCGGCCGTAGCCCAGGCCCTCCCGGAGGATGCCGCCTCGAGCAACCTCGAAGACCGCGAAGTCCACCCGGGGGTTCTGCAGGACCATCAGAGCTGATTTCGGACCGCTGGCGTCGGCTCGTCTCACCAGGCGCTCGTCGATGTAGATCCCGTCGGTAGAGGTCACCCCGACCTTGTGGCCCAGGCCTTTCATGATGTGGGCGATCATGCGGACGGTGGTGGTCTTCCCGTTCGAACCAGTCACGGCGACGATGGGGATGCGGGAAGGTGTGCCCGGTGGGAACAAGAGGTCGAGGACCGGCTTGGCCACGTACTGCGCCTCGCCCTCGGTCGGGTGGGTGTGCATGCGAAAGCCCGGGGCCGCGTTCACCTCGACGATGGCCCCGCCGGTCTCCCTGACGGGATGCGAGATGTCGGGGGTGAGGAAGTCGATCCCGGCCACGTCGAGCCCGATGACCCGGGCGGCCTCCTCGGCGATCTCGACGTTCTCCTCGTGAGCCTCCCACGTCCGGTCGATCGAGATGCCACCGGTCGACATGTTCCCGGTGGCGACGAGCTTGACGAAGGCTTCCTTCGGCGGAACGTCGTCCGGGTCATAACCCTGCTTCTTGACCAGCTGTTCGGCCTCGCCGTCGAGCTTGATCTTGGTCAGGACCTTCTCGTGGCCGATCCCGCGCCGGGGGTCCAGATTCGTGATGTCGACCAGCTCGCGGACCGTGTGCTCACCGTCGCCGATGACGTGTGCCGAAACCCGCTGGGCCACCGCCACCATGTGGCCCCCGATCACGAGGACCCGGTAGTCGTTCCCGGTGACGTAGCTCTCCACCACCACGGCCTTGCGCCGGGCTTCGCCGAGAGCCCGCCTGAACCCCGCCCGGACGGCCTTCTCGTCCCGCAGGTCCAGGCCGACACCGCGTCCGTGGTTCCCGTCGATGGGCTTGGTCACCACCGGGAACCCGATCCGCCGAGCGGCGGCCACCGCGTCGTCCTCGGTCCGAACGATCTCGCTGCGAGGAACGGGCAGGCCGGCCGCCGCCAGCAGCTGAGTGGTCAGCTTCTTGTCGCCGGCGATGTCAACGGCCAGCGCGCTGGTCAGCGAGGTCATGGTGGCCCGCACGCGTTTCTGGTACTTCCCTTGGCCGAGCTGCACCAACGATTGCTCGTTCAGCCGGATCCAGGGGATGTCCCTGCTCATAGCTTCATCGATCAGGGCCTGGGTCGAGGGGCCGAAGGCTCGCTGCTCGGCCAGCCGGATCAGACCCTCCAACTGGGCCAGGAAGTCGAACCCCTCTTCGGGCTCGACGACGTGATTGACCAGGCGAACGGCGAGCTTCCCCGCGGCCAGCCCGACGCTCTCCTCTTGGTAGCCGAAGATCACGTTGTACTGGCCAGGCTTGGAGGCGCTCCTGGTCTTGCCTCGGAAGATGTGGGCGCCAGATTCGCGCTGCAGCTCCAGCGCGGCGTGTTCGGCCACGTGACCAAGCCATGTCCCCTCGTTCAGGCGTTCGATGAACCCGCCGGCCCGGCCGAGGGAGCAGGAGTGGTCCTTGAGCCCGGGGAGCATCTCCAGCAGAGCCTGGTTGAAACCCTTGAGGGTGTTGGAGGGCCAGTGCTCCAACGACCCGAGGTCCACCAGCATGCGAATGCAGGGCTCGTAGGACCAGAAGTTCGGCCCGCGGAAAACCCGTGACTCCAGGATCTTGAGCTCGGCCCGGGCGGGCGGCTTCTGGGAGTCTGCCTCGCCTTTCACCCGGCGGCGACCGGCCCGGGTCCCGGCGGGCGTTTCCACTGGGTCGCCTGCGCGCGGGGATCGGGCCCGTTCAGCCATGTCGCTTCAAAGTCTAGCGGCCCGCGAGCAGCGGCTACTCTGAGGCTTCTTTCTCCTCTTTCGCCGAGCGCCTGCGGCGCTCCAGGACGAAGCTGTCGGCGCCCTCTGCGGCGATCTGGCGGGCCATCCGGGCCACCCGCCTCCTGGCAGACTCGGCCCTTTTCTCCTTCTGCTCTCCCAGTTCCTCCACCTGGGGAAGCAGGCGCCGGGTCTCCAGATCGAACCAGTACCCGGAGGGGAGTGAATGGAGAATGGCTCCGGACACCATCATGGGACGATGTCCCTTGGTCTGGAAGGCGTCGGTGACGACCTGGGAGCCATCCACGATGGTCACCGAGCCCTTGCCGACCACTTCAAGGGTACCGTCCGCGTAGACGATGGCGGCCGTGTCCTCGTCCAACCCGAGGCCGATCAGAGAGGGGGACTGGGCCACCACCGAGAGAAGCCGGCCCAGCCTGGTCCGCTGCTCGAAGTGTTGGTCGACCACGACACCCTTGAGCAGGCCAAGGCCTGCGGAGATTTGAGCCATTCGATGTTTGGGAGAGGCTCCCGACGCTCCGAAGGCGACCATATGCGTGCTCACGGCGCTTGCTCCTGCCGAGGTGCCCGCGATGGGGATCCCCAGCTGGTGGGCCTGGAGTAGGGCCGCTCCCAGACGGGTCCCACTCACCACCGAGGCCAGGCGGAGCTGGTTCCCCCCGGTGAGGAAGATCGCGGTAGCCCGGTCGATCATGTCGGCCACTGATTCCTGGTTGGCCTCTTCTCTCGTGACCGGACGAAGCCCGGAAACGCTACCCGCTCCCATGTGGGTGAAGAGTTCGCGGTAGAGCTCCGTTGCTGCATCGCCCAGGCTGGAGGCCGTGCTGATCACGGCGATATGGGAGTCGGCTCCTCCCGCCATGTCGACGAACCGGGTGAGGATGACCCGGTCCCTGAGCTTGTCCTCGGCCCCTCCGATGATCATGACCGGCCCCGGATCGGTCCGGGGCAGGGGCTGGACGGGGTCGGAATCGCGGCTCATCAAAGAGCCCAGTCTACCGAACGGTAGATGAGGTACCCCGTAAGCGGGTCAGAGAGGTCTGTCGGTCGCGGCACTACTTGGACCTCCGTAGGTACTTGAGCAGGCCTCCCGCCAGCAACGTCTGGCGCTCGTGGTCGGTGAACGCCACCCTGCCGGTGAACTCTTCGCCGCTTGCCAGGATCGTCACCGTGTCCGAGCCGCTTTCGATCTCCTCATGAGTCCGCGGCAGCGTCCACTCCTGGCCGATCTGGGCGACCTCTTGGATCTTGTCGTCGATGAGGATCGGGATGATCCCGTTGTTGATCAGGTTCCTCCGATGGATCCGATGGAACGCCTTGGCGAACACGGCTCTGACCCCGAGCTGGAGGGGAGCCAGCGCGGCGTGCTCCCGGCTCGACCCCTGGCCGTAGTTGTCGCCCGCCACGATGAATCCGCCACCCCACTCCTTGGCCCTCTTGACGAACTCGGGGTCTTCCTTTCGGAAGCAGTACTCGGCGATGGCGGGGATGTTCGACCGCTCCTGCATCACCAGGACTCCGTCCGGCGACATCGATCCCGTAGAGATGTTGTCTCCCAGCACGATCAGGACCTTGCCGGTCAGGGAGTGGGGAAGCTCGGGCGGCACCGGCGGAGGCTGGATGTTCCGTCCCCGGAAGATCTGGAGCTTGGCGGCCTGGTCCGGCGGCGGAGGCTTGATCAGCATGAAGTCGTCGACGACGGGCTTGGGAACTTCGACCTTGGGAGGATCGCTCCCCAGGTCCCGCGGATCGGTGAGGACACCCTTGAGAGCCGTGGCCCCCGCCACGGCCGGCGAGGCCAGGAACACCTGGTCCCGGTCCGTCCCGCTCCGGCCGGGGAAGTTCCTGTTCATGGTCCGCACGGAGGGCTGTCCCTCCGGGGGGGCTTGGCCCATCCCCACACACGGTCCGCACGCCGGCTCGAGGATCCGTGCTCCGGACACGATGTAGTCGGCCAGAACCCCGGTCTCGGTGATCGTTCGCAGGACCTGTCGCGAACCCGGGGTGACCGTCATGTCCAGGTCGGGATGGACCCCGCCGTCCTTGACGATGAAGGCAGGGATGGCGAGATCCTCGAAGCTCGAATTGACGCTGGAACCGACGCAGACCTGGGCCACCTTCATCCCGGCCACCTCGCGCACGGGCACGACGTTGTCCGGGTTCGATGGCTTGGCGATGAGCGGCTCGAGGGCGGCGAGGTCGATGACCATCTCCTCGTCGTAGTTCGCGCCCGGGTCGGGAAGCAGCTCCCGGAAGTCATCCGACCGCTCCTCCTCCTCGAGGAAGCGCCGGCACTGCTCGTCGCCCGGAAAGATTCCCGCCGTGGCTCCGAGCTCGAGGATCATGTTGCAGATCGTCGCTCGAGCCGTGGCGTCAAGGGTCGCCACCCCGGGCCCATCGAACTCGAAGGCCTTGTTGATGCCTCCCTTCACCGTCAGCAGGCGGAGCATCTCAAGGATGATGTCCTTGGCCGAGACCCACGGTTGCAGCTCGTTCTCCAGGACCACTCGGACGACGACCGGGCAGAGCAGCGGGAATGCATGGCCGGCCATCGCCACAGCCGCGTCCATCCCGCCGATGCCGAGGGCGAAGGAACCCAGCGCGCCGGCCGTCGTGGTATGCGAGTCGGACCCCACCAGGGTCGCCCATGGCTTGGCGAACCTCTCCAGGTGCACGTAGTGACAGATCCCGTTGCCCGGCCGGGAGAACACCGCGCCGTACCTGGCCGACATCGTTTGGAGAAAGAAGTGGTCTTCCGGGTTCTTGTAGTCCAGCTGGATCATGTTGTGGTCGACGTACTGGACGACTAGGGGCACCTGTACTCGGTCCACCCCGAGCTGCTCGAACTCCATCCAGGCCATGGTTCCGGTGGCGTCCTGCAGCAGGACCTGGTCGATCTTGTACGAGATCGGCTCCGTCGGCCCCAGCTTCCCACTGACCAGGTGTTCCTCGAGGATCTTGTGGACGATGTTTTTCGGCATGCGAGCGGCTCCTTCGCTCTTCGACATCCATAAGGTAGTACGAGCGCCTCCGGGCGTGCTTCCAGACTGAGGGCTCGGGCGAGTTCAGCTGGCCTGGACGTTCGCCAGCTGCCTCAGTTTCCTGGCCGTTGGCTCAGCCGCCAGCACGATCAGGTGGTTGCGTGCTCGAGAGCCACCCACGTACAGGTACCTCGCCAGGTCCTCCTGGTGGCGCTCACCGATCTCCGCGAGGATCACCACCGGCCACTCCAGGCCCTTGAATCCATGGACGGTACAGGTCAGCACCTTTCTGGGGCCCGGCTCGTCGGTGAGCTCGTAGCCATTGACGCGACCGCGTTGCCGAAGCGCGCTCTTCGTCCGTCGCGAAGGGGTAAGCACCACGACATCTTCGAGCGGCACGTCTTCCCCTTCCAGGTTCTTCAGCACGAGCGCCAACAGGTGGGCCAGGTCGTCCTCGTCCTTGTATCCCAGGATCTCGACGGGTCGCCCGGCCGGCCCGCGCGCGGCCAGTTTCTGCCCCCCGCCGTAGAAGACCGAGACGAACTCGTGGATCGGCTTGGTGTTCCTGAGGTTCGCTGGAAGCGGCAGCGTGAGGTCGGCGAGGCCTTCGGGCGCTCCTCGCCCGTACAGGTTCTGGTTGTCGTCGGCGAACAGGAACACGTATCCATCCTCGGGCTTTCGATGGAGCGCGAGGAGCTTCGGCCACCAAGAAGGGAGGAAGTCCTGGCCCTCATCCACAACCATCGCGTCATAGCGCGGGCCGAGGATCCTTGCGCCTTCCTGGAGGACGTCCGGGAGCACCCGTTCGAAGTGATCGCGGGCTGCGGCCTCTCCCGTCGGTTCGTCCGGGACGCTCAGGCCTGCTTCTTTGGCCACCTGGCGGCACAGCTCATGGAAGTGAAGAACGTGAGCATGCGGTATCTCCCGCATGTTCTCCTTCAGGTAGTCGGCCAGCCGCCAGTTGAAACAGGTCAGCAAGGTGTCGTTGCCTCCGCCGGCCAGGCGGGAGGCGATGGCAAGGGCCAGCATGGTCTTGCCCGACCCGGCGGGCCCGACGATGGCCGCTCGATGCAGCTTCGTGACATACGAGAGCACGTATGCCTGGTCGTCGGTGAGCTCGACGATCTTGCGGTCTTCCTGGTCGAACTGCATCCGGAGGGGGGTTCGGATCTCCACCCGAAAGCCGAGGGCACGGTCGAGCGCTTCCATGCCCGCAGCACCGAATCGCCGGCCCGGGCGGCGCCATGCGTTCATGATCTCCTTGACCCGCGACTCGAGCCGGTCCATATCGTCCCGATCGATGGCCCACTCGGCGCGGGCACCCGGATGAGCGTCCCGCGCCATCAGCCCGTCGGGGTAGGCCACGCCGTAGCCGTACGAGGGTCGCCATGTGTCCCAACCAGGCTGGTGGGACAGGATCTCGACCAATGAGTGCATCTCGTTGCGGGCCTGATGGAACGGGTCCTCGTCCAGATAGTGTCTTCCCGATCGGCCGGACTGCATCCAGCGTCTCGTCGCCGGGTCGTAGTCGAGCTCGCCGCCCTTTGCCTCCAGGACCAGGATGCCGTTGACGGGGTGGGCGACGATGAAGTCCGCCTCCCCCTGGACGGCCGCTTCGCCGGGCTTCCGGGCCCCAAGGACCCAGTCCACGCTGTGATACACCACGTACTCGTCAGGGAGCTGGGTGAGGAACTTCTCGTACAGTCGCCGCTCTGCCGAGCTTTCGGTCGGCAGCATCGGGAAGGGGACCATACGGGCCATCGGTCAGCCCACAGCGAGCATCATCAGGCCCGCATCCGCCGTTCGGCGATGCTGGGATGCGGGAGCCGCGACGTAGTCGACGTCGCAGTCGATCCGGCTCTTCGCATTTCGCCCCCCTCATTTGTCGGGCTCGGCAACTGTAGCTTTCCGCTGTCGCGCCGGACGGAGGGAGCACGTAGCCTGTCCTCGTGCTGCTGATCCTCGGGGTCCTCGTGGCAGGCCTGCTGGTGGGAATCGCCCTCGGAGGCGATATCCGGACCCTTTCCGAGATCAAGCTCCGGTGGTGGCCGCTGGCATTGGTCGGCTTGGGGCTCCAACTGATCCCCGTCCCCTCGTTGAACGGTCAACTCGATCATTGGCTGGCGGTTGGGCTCCTTATCGCTTCCTATGTCGTCCTTCTCGCCTTCGTGGCGATGAACATCCAGCTGCCTGGGTTCCCCGTGATCGCTGCTGGCTTCGCGCTGAATCTCTTGGTGATCTCGGTGAACGGAGGGATGCCGGTGACCCAGCACGCACTTCGTCAGGCATACGGCACTCGCTACTCCGCAGAGATCGACTTGCTCCAGGAGCACGGTGGAGCCAAGCACCACCTGGCCCGGGATGACGACGTCTTGGTTTCGCTAGCCGACGTGATCCCGGTGGACGGCCCTCTGCATCAAGTGCTCAGTCCGGGGGACATCGTCTTCATGCTCGGCGTGTTCTGGGTGATCGCCGCCGCCACAAGAGGAGCGACGGGACGGCACAGGCCGAGAGCTACGCGGGGACCGCCGGGCGCTCGCGATCGGGCCAGGCCGGCTGGGGACCCGGCGCGGTAGACGCATCGCTGGGCCCCGACGACGAAGAGCCGCCAGCCGGCTGCGGCTCTCGTTCCTGTCCCGCGTCCTCCGGTTCGGCCCCATCGCGTCCCTGTCGGCTGGCCCGCGGGGGACCGACCGTCGAGCCAATGGGCGGCCGTCCGGCCGATTGTCCTCTGCCATTTCCCTCGCCTTGCTCGGCGTCCGCTTCGAAGCGCGTTCCTTCCTCCACCCAGACCCGGGGGAACGTGACGGCGATCTTCGTCCCAACGCCGATCTCGCTCTCGATCGAATAGGTACCTCCCGCCACCATGGCTCGTTCCCGTATCATCACTGACCCGAAGTGTCCCTCGGGTGGAGGGGCAGAGGTATCGAAGCCCTTTCCGTCGTCGGCGATCTGGAGCTTCACGCCGTCCTCGATCTCTTCGAGCGAGATCCGGATGGTGGAGGCCTCCGCGTGCTTCAACGCATTCATGGTGGCCTCGCGGGCGATCTGGTATGTCCTCAGCGAAGCTCTGGATCGCTTCAGCCAGGCCCTTTCGTCCGATCGGAGAGCGATGCAAGTCGCGAATCAAAGCGCGAATGGCGTCGGAGGTCTCCTGCTTGGTCGCGCTGATCCCATCGAGGTCCCTGAGGACAGCATCGGACTGGCCCTGAAGAAGGCGCTTCTTGGCCATCTCGACTTGAAGGGTGAGGCGAAAGAGCATCTGAGCCAGATCGTCGTGCAGGTACGCGGCGATCTGCATTCGCTCGTCCTGCCGCTCCTCCGCCATCCGGTTCGACAACGCGCGCAGAACCCTTCCCCGATCCTTGAGTTCCCTGCTGGCCTCCTCAAGCGCCATAGTCCGGAAGAACATCTGGCGGGCAAACATGAGTGGAAGAACGAACGCTGCTACCGTCCACACGCGCAGATTTGGATTCGAGTATGTGTAAAGCTCCGCTATAGCAACCCCCACGAAGGCCAGTCCCAGGTAGTTGACCAAGAAATCCATCAGCGCGCCGAAGCGTAGCTGCCCAAGGACGCTGGCCAAGGACAGCCCGTACATCAGACGCATCGCGAGGACGACGAAAGCCACGTTCAGGCTGTAGGTGACTGCTGTTGAGGCCAGCACGGCAGGTACGAGCAGACGAAGATGCGAGCGGGGCGTTGCGATTGAGTGGAAGACAGCACTTCCGGCTAGCGCGGCGATGGCAATCTGCGATCTGTTGAAGGCGGACTTGAGGGGGGTAATCTCGCCGCGAATCTCTCGAGAATCGAACGCACCGACCAGAGTCACAAATGCTGTAATGCGCGGCTCATAGAGCATTCCCAACGCCAAGACCATCGGGAATGTCAAGGTGAGCTCAAGCCGCTTGGACACGGAGACCGGCAACAGGCCGACCACTGCAAGCACGCAAGCCCAGAAGAGTAGGTCGAGAAACCCGCCAGGATGAGGGTGTAGAAGGATGTCGGGGCGCATCAGGATCAATAGAACAGCCCCAAGAATCACAGGACCAGAAACCAGCCCCATGAATACAGTTCCTGCACGCGACTGGGCACGCCCGTCGGAGCTTCTTTGCTCAGCCATTACCCGCCTCTTTTTCAAAACGACCGACAACAACCCAACTACATCCTCGGCGTCGCTCTCTGCCTGGGCAATCGGTCGAATGACCGATGGCTAGCTCTACAACATTTGCTGTAGGAGGAGACTCGAATTGCCCCCCGGACGGGGGAGGGCCACAATACAACGGCGGATAGGCCGGATGGCCTATCCGGGGGCGATGAGAAGTCCCCGAGGAGGTGAGTTACTTTGAAGCTTGTCCGGCGCCTAACGGCGGCTATCGGATCAGTCTTAGCCCTACTGCTTGCGGGTGGAGCACTGTGGAGGGTCGGCTAAGGCAGCGAGGCTCCTAGGGGATGAGCGACCGGACCAAGGTGGTTCGGGCTTTGCTCTTGCTTGTTTATGCCTCAAATTGCCGTGTCGACTTGAGCCATAATTCGATCGTGGATCCTCGACCTGGAAAACTATCGATATACAATTCAGCCCCGATAGCGGAAGCTCTTTCTCGAATGATCGCAATGCCGTAGTGGCCGGCACGCTCCTCAAGAGGATCAAATCCGATTCCATCGTCCTTGATTGTCAACCTCGTTACTCCCGCTTCATCGAAGAGTTGCACCCAGACATTGGCAGCTCTGGAATGAGCAACTGCGTTGCTTAGAGCTTCCTTCGCAATCTGATAGAGCACCAGCTCGGAGTCCGCATCTACCTTGATTTCCTGAATGCTCGTATGAGCCATGACAGAGGACTGCTTGCCTAGAGAACGAACAAGGCTCTGGAGGGCTGGCCCAAGACCACCTCGGCCCAACGCCGAATGGCGGAGATCGCCGATCAGGTCGCGTAGAGAGCTCGAAGCAAGCTCAGCTGCCGTGAGAAGTTCCGGAAGGTCCTTGTCCATTTCGAGCAGCCGGCCAGAGGCAAGGTCGGTCTTCAACACATGTGCCATTAGAGTTACGTTGAACAAGGGCTGGAGGACTTCATCGTGCAAATCGGCTGCGATGAGACGCCTCTCATCACTTCGCTCTTCGTAGATCTGGTGGGAGATGTGCGCCACGGCCGCCTCGCGCGACCGATATGCACGCGCAGTGTCGATGGACATCTGGCTCCGAATGAGAGCCTGGCGGCCGAGCAAGGTTGGCGCCAGGAACGCACCCAATGCCAAGAGGCCGATTTGGTCGTACAAGGCCGCCAGCATTGCGCCAAGCACGCCCCACGACACCAAAGTCAGTAGAAAGTCCGCCACGCTTCCAACACGCATACGATGAAATGCCTGGGATACGGAGTAACCGTGCTCAAGTGAGACACCGATACCCGCAAGTAGATAGTTAATCCCGGCCATGCACACTAGAACCAAGAAAGCAAGTGGGAGCAGGAACGAGGAGGGACCAGGGGATTCCACAAACGAGTGGGCTGCGATCGAACCAACAAAGACGGCCGCAGATATCTGACTTCTATTAAAGAGCGTCTTGGCGAGCGGTATCCGGCCCCGGAACTCCCTCGGATCAAATGTACCGAGGAAGGTAACAACCCCCGCCTCGAGAGGGGAGAGGATGAGCATCGCCGCGATAGTGATAGGAATATCGGCGGTGAAATAGGCGTGCTGCCACGTAGTGACAGGCAGCAGATTCACCACGGCAAGCAAAACGACCCATGGAATGAGCTCTCCTGCGT
>WNFU01004820.1_pt1 | contig 18763 bp, 20 predicted proteins | sample 5400121 | NCBI WGS metagenome assembly WNFU01 (sample SAMN13153360, study PRJNA577476) | soil metagenome | isolation source: 100 cm soil or saprolite under grassland replicate 1 | place: USA:California | collected 2016-06-15 | reverse complement strand
GCTGGCCGACGTGCGCCAGGTTGAGGCCCTGGAGGCGATGCTGCCGGACCTGCGGCCCGACGTGGTGGTGCTCGGCGGCGACCTCTCGCAGCGCGCCCGCCACGGCGAGTTCCAGCGCGCGCGGGCGTTCGCCGCGCTGGCGGCGCAGACGGCGCCGGTGTTCGTCCTCCCCGGCAACCACGACGTGCAGTGGTGGTGGCGGCCGTTCATTCCCTTCGGCAAGGACGTCCTCTACCGGAAGTACCGCCGCTATTTCGGGAGCGATCTCGCCCCCACGCTCACCGTGCCCGGCGCGATCCTCGCGGGCGCGCTCACCTCGCACGGCGTGGCGTGGGGCTCCCTCACCACGACGCTGCGGGACATCGCGGTGAAGGGCCACCTGCCTAAGCGCGAGATCCTGCGGGTGCGGCAGGCGTTCGCCGCGGCGGAGCCGGGCTTGGCGCGCGTGCTGGTCGTGCACCACAACGTGCTGCGCGGCCAGATCAGCCGCCGCATGGGGCTGGCGCGCTGGCGCCAGGCCCAGCGTCGCATCCTCGAGTCCGGGGCCGACGTGGTCCTGTGCGGCCACGACCACCAGGAGGGGGCGGACCAGCTGGCCGGGAAGGTCGTCGTCTCGACGACCGGCACCCTCTCGACTCGCTCGCGCGGCGGCCGGCCTTCGTGCTTCAACTTCGTGACGATCGAGCCCTCGGCCGTGCAGGTGACGTTCTTCCGATGGGAGGCGGAGCGGGGAAGATTCCGCGCCAGCGACACCTTTGCGTTTGCACGGCAGGGTGCAAGTCAGGCAGCACTCACAGCCGCTAGTTAAGTTCCCAGACGCCAAGTGCACAGTGGTCACCAGAGAGCGGTGCCAGCAGTGGCATCGCTTGCCCCTGCGGCTGGCAACCGGAAACCACTGTTCGCTTGGCGTCTGGGAACTTTTCTTGCGCCTGATCCCTGAGGACTTATGGCCAGCCATTTCAGCGGCGTTGACTTCTACGACACCGATTCCCTGTTACAAGAGGAAGAGCGCGCCGTCCGCGACACCGTCCGGGGCTGGGTGGACGAGAAGCTCATGCCGGTGATCGGCGAGCATTACGTCGAGGGCAAGTTCCCCAAGCACCTGATCCCCGAGATGGCCGAGCTCGGCCTGTTCGGCGCCAACCTCCCCGAGGAGTACGGCTGCGCGGGGCTGAACAACGTCGCCTACGGTCTGATCATGCAGGAGCTGGAGCGCGGCGACTCAGGGCTGCGCTCGTTCGCGTCGGTGCAGGGCGCCCTGGTGATGTACCCGATCTTTGCGTTCGGCTCGGAGGAGCAGAAGAAGGAATGGCTTCCCAAGCTGGCGAGCGGCGAAGCGATCGGCTGCTTTGGGTTGACCGAGCCCGACTTCGGCTCCAACCCCGGCGGCATGATCACGACGGCGAAGGAAACCAAGGACGGCTGGGTGTTGAACGGTGCCAAGATGTGGATCACGAACGGCTCGACCGCCCACGTCGCGATCGTGTGGGCCAAGACCGGCGGGCTCCAGGACCTGAACGGCATCCGTGGGTTCATCGTGCCTACGAAGACGAAGGGCTTCTCCGCCAAGGACCAGAAGGGCAAACTGTCGCTGCGCGCCAGCGATACCAGCGAGCTGGTACTTCAGGACGTGCACGTACCCAAGGACGCGCTGCTCCCCAAGTCGGGGGGCCTTAAGTCCCCGCTGTCGTGCCTGATACGCGAAGAGCCGCGTCATGTTCGACAAGCCGATCGGCGGCTTCCAGCTGCAGCAAGCGCGGCTCGCGGAGATGCTGACCGAGATCACCAAGGCGCAGCTGTTGTGCGTGCAGCTCGGCCGCTTGAAGGACCGCGGTACGATGACCCCGCAGCAGGTGTCACTCGCCAAGCGCAACAACGTGAGCATGGCGACCGACATTGCCCGGGAAGCGCGACGCCTCCTCGGCGCCAACGGCATCCTCGCCGAGTACCAGGCGATGCGCCACCTCGCCAACCTCGAATCGGTGTACACCTACGAAGGGACCCACGACATCCACACGCTGATTCTGGGGCAGGAGATCACGGGGCTGAGCGCGTTCAACTGAAGGCGTCAACTGACCCTTGGCGTCTGGGAACTCCCCTGACGCCTGAAGGCTGGGACCTGGCACTGTGAAGATTGCGGTCTGCGTAAAGCGCGTTCCCGATTCCGAGACCCGCGTCAAAGTCGCCGCCGACGGCAAGTCGCTCGACGAGGGCGGCGTCAAGTTCGTCCTGAACCCGTACGACGAATTCGCGGTCGAAGAGGCGCTGCGGCGGAAGGAAGCCGCCGGCGCGGGGGAGGTCGCGATCATCACGCTGGGCCCGGCCGCCGCGCAGGAGACGATCCGCACCGCCCTCGCCATGGGCGCCGACCGCGGCGTGCTGCTCCAGGCCGACCGCATCCCCGCCGACGGCCTGGAGACGGCCAGGGCCCTCGCCGCCGAGCTCAAGGGCGGGGGCTGGGACTTGATCCTCTTCGGCAAGATGGCGATCGACGACTACAACCATCAGGTCGGGCCGATGGTGGCCGAGCTGCTGGGGCTGCCGTGCGTCACCTGCGTCGCCCATCTCGACCTCGCTGGCGGAAACGGCACCGCCGAGCGCGAGATTGAAGGCGGCCTCGAGGTAGTCGAATTCCCGCTACCCGCCGTGCTCACCGCCGACAAGGGGCTCAACGAGCCCCGCTATCCGGCCTTGAAGGGCATCATGGCGGCGAAGAAGAAGCCGCTCGAGGTGAAGCCCGCGACCTTTGGCCCGGGCGGCATTGAGGTGCTCGCGATGCTGCCGCCGCCCGAGCGCAAGGAAGGCCGCATCGTGGGCGAGGGCGCGGCGGCGGTGCCGGAGCTGATCCGGCTGCTGCGCGAGGAGGCCAAGGTCTTGTGAACGGCGTGCTCGCGGTGCTGGAGCAGCGCGACGGCGCGCTGCGCAAGGTCTCCCACGAGGTGGTGACCGGCGCGCGGCGGCTGGCCGACGCCCTCGGCGGAACGGTGGAAGCGCTGGTCCTCGGCGCCGGCGCGGTGCAGGGCACGGATGCGCTCGGCGGGTTCGGGGCCGACACGGTGGTCACCGCCACGAACCCGGCGTTCGGCCGCTACGCGCCGGAAGGCGTCGCGCAGGTCGTGGCCGAGCGGGTGAAGGCCGGCGGCTTCGGCGCGGTCGTGCTGGCGGCGAGCGCGACCGGCAAAGACCTGGCGCCGAGAGTCGCCGCGAAGCTGGGCGTCGCCCTGGCGGCGGACGCCACCGACGTCGCGGTCGAGGGCGCCCGGGTCGTGGTGACGCGGCCGATCTACGCGGGGAAAGCGTTACTCAAGGTGCGGCTCACGACGGCGCCGGCCGTCGTGTCGCTGCGCCCCAACGTGTTCACGCCGGTGCAGCGGCCCAAGGCGGGCGCCGTGCAGACGGTGGCGGTGACCGCGTCGGCGGGCCGCGTGATCGTGAAGGCGATCAAGGCGGCCGAGGCGGGAGCCCTCGACGTGGCCGAAGCGCCGATCGTGATCTCCGGTGGCCGCGGGCTCAAGGAGCCGGCGAACTTCAAGCTGCTCGAGGAGCTGGCGCGCGCGTTCGGGGGCAAGGCGGCGGTGGGCGCTTCGCGCGCCGTCGTGGACGCCGGCTGGCGCCCCCACGCCGATCAGGTGGGCCAGACCGGGAAGACGGTGAGCCCGTCGCTCTACATCGCCGTGGGGATCTCGGGGGCGATCCAGCACCTCGCCGGGATGCGCACATCGAAGACGATCGTCGCCATCAACAAGGACAAAGACGCGCCGATCTTCAAGGTCGCGGATTACGGGATCGTAGGGGATCTGTTCGAGATCGTGCCGAAGCTGGCCGAGGGGATTCGGAACCTGCATGGCTGAGGGAGCAGGGAGCACGGAGCAGTTCGTGCCCGCGCGGTACCAGCCACCGCTGCCCCTCGAGCGGCTGATCTTGCCGGAGGGCGCTCCCGGCGCCGGGGACCGCATGGAGGTCGACGTGCTGATCGTCGGAGCGGGACCGGCGGGACTGGCGTGCGCGATCGAGCTGGCGAACCTCGGCAAACGCGCCGGCACCGAGATCAACATCGGCGTGCTTGAAAAAGCGGCTGCGCTGGGCGAGCACTCGCTCTCCGGCGCCGTCGTCCACCCCAGGCCGTTCCGCGAGCTGTTCCCCGATCTCCCCGAGGCCGAGCTGCCGTTCCGCCGGCCCGTCGGCAAGGAGGCCGTCTACCTCCTGACCGCCGCGCGCGCGCTGCGGCTGCCCACGCCGCCGACGATGCACAACCGCGGCAACTACGTCGCCTCGATCTGCGAAATTGTCCGCTGGCTCGGCGCCCGCGCCGAGGCGCTAGGCGTGAACGTATTCACGGGATTCCCGGCGGCGCACCTCTTGACGCAAGGCCGCCGCGTCACCGGCGTGCGGACGGCGGCGTCGGGCCTCAACCGGGACGGTACCCCGGGGTCATCATTCCAGGCGCCCAACGACCTGACGGCGAACGTCGTGGCGCTCGCCGAGGGGACGCGGGGGCTGCTGTCGCAGGCGTGGTGCGAATGGGAGCGCGTCTCCTCGCCCAACCCGCAGATCTTCGCGCTGGGGGTCAAGGAGATCTGGGAGACCAAGCAGCCCTTGGGCCGCGTCGTCCACACCCTCGGCTGGCCGCTCCCCGGCGACGCATTCGGCGGCAGCTTCATGTATCCGCTCGAGCCGAATCTCGTGGCCCTGGGCCTGGTCGTGGGGCTCGACTACCGCGACACCAGCCTCGACGTTCATGGCTTGTTCCAGCGCATGAAGCTCCACCCGCTGTTCCGGCGGATCCTCGAGGGCGGGGAGATGGTCGAGTGGGGAGCGAAGACGATCCCCGAGGGCGGCTTCTACTCGCTGCCCGCGCGTCGCTCGGGTGACGGGGTCGTGCTGCTCGGCGACGCCGCAGGGTTCGTGGACGTGCCCTCGCTCAAGGGGATTCATTACGCGATGCAGTCGGGGATGTACGCGGCGCGCGCCATCTTCCAGGCGCTCACCTCCGGCGACCCGTCGGCGGCACGGCTCGCCGAGTACGACCGTCTCGTGAACAGCTCGTACATCGCGCACGACTTGCACCGCACGCGCAACATGCGCCTGGCGTTCAAGGACGGGTTCTACCTTGGCGGCGTCAAAGCAGCGCTGATGTCGGTGACCGGAGGGCGGTTTCCTGGTGGGAAGATCGCGGTGGAGAGCGATGCCGGGGTCAAGCGTTCGGTCGCCCCGGGCTTTCGCCCGGGGTCAGGAAATCCCGACGGCGAGCTCACCTTCTCCAAGCTGGACGGCGTGTTCAAGTCGGGGAACGCGACGCGGGACACGATCCCCACCCACCTCGTCATCGGACGGGACGTGCCGGCGGACGTCGCCGCATTCTATTCCCACGTGTGCCCGGCCGGTGTGTACGAGGTCGTGGACGGTGCGTTACGGGTCAACGCTCCGAACTGTGTGGACTGCAAGGCCACGGACGTCGTGGGTCCGCGCTGGACGCCGCGGGAGGGCGGAAGCGGTCCCAAGTACAAACAGATGTGACGTGTAGCACCGGCGCACCATTTTTGAGCGGGACCCGTTGACTTCCCGCCCCGGATCGGAGCGCTGCAACACGGCCATCCAGTTGGGTCACACGACAACCCCTTGTTCATCAAGAGGCTAGCCCCGGTGATGCCGCGCCGCGACGCGGTGCGGTTTATGCCGACATGAAACGCCGGCAGCGCCCTAATCTCTCTAGCTTGGGTGATACGGTGATCGGCGACCGCAAGGCCGGGGAGTACCCGGCGATCGACCTTGGGGGTCTGGCGGACGACCGGCGCGGGCAAGGGGAGCGCCGGAAAGCGAAGAATCGGCGACGGGCGGACGAGCACGTCGCGGCCGAACGACGCATCGGGTTCGACCGGCGGGCGTTGCGCGACCGGCGCTCGGACGCGGGCCGGCGGTCGGACCCGACACAGTTGGGTCTGAGCCTGCCTGCCGGCGCGGACCAGACGGCGTTCGCGGCGCGGCTGCGGGAGCTGACGCGGCTGGAGCTGCCGGAGGCCGAGGCGGAGCGGCATTGGAAGGCCATCGCCCGCAACCGCAAGATCCTCGTCGAGCGGCTGGGCCGGGACGCGGGGGAGGAAGTCGCCGCGCTCGACTATTTCCTGAACATCAACCCCCGCATGACGCGGCCGGCCCTGATCGAGTCCTCGACGCTCGTCGCCTTCGAGCGCGACGCGATGACCGACGCCCTCACGGGGCTGTTCAACCGCCGCTACCTCGAAGCCGGGCTGCGCCGCGAGGTGGAGCGCTGCCGGCGCTACGGGGCGAAAGCGTCGGTGCTGATGTTCGACCTCGACCGCTTCAAGGAGGCGAACGACCAGTTCGGGCACCTGGCGGGGGATCTCGCGCTCAAGGCCCTGGGGGAGATCATCGGCCGGCACCTCCGGGCGGTCGATATCCCCTGCCGGTACGGCGGGGACGAATTCGCCGTGGTGCTGCCGGACGCGGACCGGGGGAACGCCTGGCTCGCCGCCGAGCGGATTCGGGTCGATGTGGGGTGCCACTTCATGGAGCAGAAGATCACCGGAGCCACCCTCGGCCTGACGGTGAGCGCCGGCCTGGCCACGTACGGAGAGCAGGGCACCGCGGCCGAGGCCTTGCTCGAGGCCGCCGATCGGGCGCTGTACGCGGCGAAGCTCGCCGGTGGGGATCGCGTCACGCCAGGCTGACGGCCCCGTCTTGCCGAACCCACCGGCCGCGCCCCATACTCTACAGCCGGTATGTACCACGGCCCGGCGGTTCACCTCCTTGCCCGCAAAGGCAGCCCTCTCATCGCCCAGCTGTCGCTGTCGCTGCGCGGCTTCGTCACCGTGCGCTGGTCGGAGCGCGTGCCGGCGGTCGATCGCCTCGGGGCCGGCGACATCTTCCTCGTGGACCTGGCGGAGCTGCCGCCACACATGACGCCGGACGACGTCGCACCGGTGCTGGAGCATGGGGCGCTGTGGCTCATACCCGGGGGCGAGGCGGTGCACCCGTTCTGGCTGGAGCTGGCGTCGCGCGCGGGGACGAAAGTCGTGCCGTGCGACGCCGAGGCCCGGGCGCGGGGCGTGCCACACCTCGTCGATGCCTTGCAGGACACGCTGGGCCGCCAGTCGGGGCGCCAGCTGGCGCGGCTGGTCCTCGATCAGGAGCCGGTGTTCCAGCCCGTGGCGCCGCTGGTCGAGCTGGTCTGCCAGCATCCGTGGCGCATCCGCCGTCCGCGCGACCTGGCGCAGCACACGGGGATCCGGCTGGGATCCCTGAAGCGGCAGCTCGCCGAGCTGGGGTTCCACCGGGTCGAGCACTTCATCGTGTGTCTGCGCATGGTGGCGCTCGAGCAGCTGATGGCGCGGGAGCAGGTGCCGATCGCCGAGGCGCGGTGGCGGGTGGGGATCGGCGACACCACCAACGCGCGCCGCCAGCTGCGCCGGGCGAAGAAGAGCTCGAAGGATGCGTTCTTAAAGTTGAGGAGCTTGGTTGCCTGACATCAGACGTCTGACGTCAGACGTCTGACATCTCACTGCGTCAAACTCGTCACATCCAGAATCACGAGCGCCGGGCTCCCGGGGTCTCTCGCCCCGAAGGCGTACACCCGCCCGCCGATGTAGCCGAAGGTGGCCGTGTGGACGCCATTGCTGCCGCTCACGAGATACTTGGACAGGAACGTCGGGTGCGCGGGGTCAGCGAGGCTGTAGAAGTGGAATCCGGCGTTGGGCCCGTACTCGGCGCTGAACATCAAGAGCTTCCCGTTGCTCGACACCTCGACGTCGCTCACGGTTCCGATCCCCGTCGTAATGACCGAGTCCACGAGCGTCGGCGCGCCCGTGGTTGCGTCAAGCTGCCAGACCTTGACGGCGTTGCCGGGCGCGCTGCGCGTCCCCCAGGTCCCCGTGTAGGCGTAGCCATTCGCCACCCAGAGGTCCGAGCTGTAGCGCTCCGGCACATTATTGCCGCTGCCGGCGGCCACGCTCATCCGTCCACTCGCTGTGTTCAGTTGCCACAATCCTGACAGCATATCGATCGCGTATACCGACCCGTTGTAGAGCTGAACACCCCAGGTGAAAGTGTTCCCCGGCCCACCGGGGGCGAGTGTGTCGATGCCTAGTGGGGCGAGATTCCCGGAGAGTGTGCCGGAGACATCGAGCGCGAGTACCCCGGCGTTGTAGTACGCGGCGTACAGGATGTGATTGGGCTCGTCCACCCAAAAGTTGTGTGTACCCGCGCCATTGATGTGGAAGGACGCCACCTCGACGGGACTGACTAAGCTCGAAACATCCACCACGTGGATATCCCCCGACGACGACGATCCGATCTGGGCCGGGCCCTCCTGGCCGACAAACAGGTACTGCTTGCTCGAGCCATTCCAGAACCACCAGGCGTTGTGCGCCTCGCCGCCTGCCGTCACGACCTTGCTCACCCGGACCGGATTTGCCGGCGAGCCCCCGCTCATCCCGCTCCCGACGTCGAAGAGGATCACCCCGCTGTCCCAGGCGCACACGAACGCCAGCCCGTCCCGCACGAACGTGTCGTGGATGCCGTAATAGGGGGGGATCGGCACCGTCGCGACGAGGACGGCGCCCCCAACGCCGGTGGAAACGAAGATGAGCGTGTCGTTCAACGCGGGGACCGTCGCCGTCACGGTATCCGGGCCCGCATTGGGGCCGAGCGTGTGGACGGTGGAGGCGACGCCGCCAGAGCCGGTCACGTTGCTGCTGGCGGAGACCGAGCCTTGGCCCGCCGCTGCCGCCCAATTCACGCTGACCCCCGGCACCGGATTCCCGTACTGGTCGCGCACCAGGACCGCGTACGGCACGGGGAGCGCGGCGCCCAGTGCAGCATGTTGCTGGTCGCCGGCGTTCTTGGATGCCTGCGTAGGGGCGTCAGGCAGCGCCGTCGCGGTGAAGGTGACCCTGCCGCCGCCGGCGCCGGCGCGAATCGTCTGGGCTCCCGCGATCGGACCGAGGGTCCAGGTGGCGCTCGCCTGGCCGGCTGCGTCGGTGACGGTCGTGGCGGCGACGCTGCCGCCGCCGGTCTGCACCGACCAGATCACCGGCACGCCGGAGGCCGGGTTGCCGCCCTCGCCCAGCACGGTCACGACTAGGGGAACGGGCAGGACGCGCGCCACCGTATCGGTTTGAGCATCGCCGCTCGTCGCCGCGACGTTATAGGGGACGAGGGGCGTGGTGTGGTCGCACGACGCGAGGAGCCAGAGACTCCACAGGCAGGCGGGAAGCAGGCTGCGTCGCGGGATCATTTTGTCTCGGTCTAGGAGTCTTGTGCTGCGCCGTTCCGTGCCCTGAAGGGCCGGCTCGGCTCGAGATACGCGTCCTGTAAGGACGCCCCGCTGATGCCGAGCCGGCGTTTCAACGCACGGGATCCATCGGCATGGTCATTTCATGATGCTCCGGCGTCCCCCGGTAATACCCCATACGGTGTCCGGCCATCCCCCAGTCAACCCGGACCCCCACCGTGAGGGTCGTGAACGTGGTCCGCCCATAGAAGACCGCCGGATCGAACACGCCGCCGCCGAGCTTCGCGACCTTCGCGAACGCCACCTCGGCCGTGGGAGAGACAAAGATGCGAGCGCGTCCCCCGCTCCAGGCGCGCGCCTCTACCCCCAGGGTCGAGATCGTCCAGCGCGTGATTCCCAGGATGCTCGAGTCGAGGTGCGGCCGCACTGACCGGAACGGCTCGCCGAACACCCGCTGATCCTCGGTGCGGTCCGTGCGCTCCAGACGGAAGTAGGGACGATACCGCCCCACCTCATACGCGCCTTCGACCAGCCCCGAATGCAGCACGTACGCCCCGCCCGCTTCATCGGTCCTGGCCCATTCGGCGAGCGCGTACGCGGGCCGGCCAGCGACGGCCCGCTCCCAGCGCGCCGACGCGCTCCACTTCTCCTGGTCCGTGCCCGCGCCCTGGCGGTGCTCGGGGGAGTGGACGTGGGCGCGGGAGAGCTGCGCTTCCAGCCCCGCGACGGGCCGTCCCGCGACGCGCAGCGCCCACGAGTCGCCGAAGCGGCTCCAGTTGGGCCACTGGCTGGGATACTCGGGCTCGTCGCCGTCGAACGTGCCGCCCTCGACGGTGACCGGACCGGCGGTCACGGCGACCACCGCCACGGCGCGCTCGAGGATCTGCGCCAGGTGATGGTTTGCGGGATAGAGCATCGGGGGGCGGCTCATCGGGTCGTCGGTGCCGAACGGCGCAAAACCCTTGCCCGCGCTGAGGGACACCACGATGCTCCGGTCGAGGTGCCCCAGCACGTCCGCGCCGGTGAGCATCAGCTCGTGGACGTAGGTATGCGGATGGCGGCGGTCGTAGTAGCCCTCGCCGTAGGCGCCGGTGGCGAGCTCGCCGTGGCGGATGGTCCACCCCTCGAAGTCGCCCATGGCGTGCAGCTGCAGGTGATCGCTGAGCGCGGCGGCTTCGATCATCAACACCGGCTGCACCAGCCGCGCTTCGCTGCGGGAGTCGCCACCGGGAACGGCGTTAGTAACGGTGACGAGGGGGATGACTTGGCCGGAGAAGCGGTACGAGGCGGCTTGAGCCGTCAGAGGCGCCGTGGCATAGAGGCTTAGAGGCATAGTGGCGACGACGCGCAGCAGGAGGCGCAGCATGTGGCTCCGTGAGACCCGCCCCACCACTTCAGGTTCCGTGCGCCACCACGCCCGACATCTTGAGCCCGTCGATGATGAACTGCACGGCGATGGCGCACAGCACGAGGCCCATGAGCCGGGTGAGGATGCGCATGCCCGTCTGCCCCAGCCGGTGCTCGATCAGCGACGCGGCCGAGAGCGTGAGAAACGAAATGAGTGCGGTGAGCGCGATCGACACGTATAGCGCCGCGGTCGTGACCCAAGTCTTCGAGCCCAAGGCCAGCACCATCACGGTGGAGATGGCGCCCGGCCCGGCGAGCATCGGCACGCCGAGCGGCAGGATGCCGATGTCCTCCTTCGCGGTGCCCTCGGCCTTCTCGGCGGGGGTCTCGCGCTGGCTGCTGCGGCGCGCCTGGACCATGTCGAGGGCATTCAACCCGATCAGCACGCCGCCGGCGATCTTGAACGCGCCGATGGTGATGCCGAAGAGCTTGAAGATGAGGCTGCCGCCGAGCGCGAACAGGGTGAGGGTGATCGCGCACGTCCACGCGCCGCGGCGGGCGAGCACGCGCCGCATCGCGGGGCTGTCCCGCTCCGTCATGGCGAGGAAGCTGGGGATGACGGCGAAGGGATCGACGATGAAGAGGACGGAGGTGAAGACCAGCAGCAGCTCCTGGTACCTCACATCGCCACCTTCACCGCCTGGTCCTTTCCCTTGCTCTTGGCTTCATACATGGCGCGGTCGGCGTTGTGCAGCACGTCGTCCGGCGTCACCGCGGAGTCCGTGCAGGAGACGATGCCGATGCTGGCCGTGACCGACGGATTCCCCTGGAACGCCGCCCGCAGGCTCTTGGCCAGCCGCCCCGCCGCCGCCTCGGCGACATCGGAGGCCGTTTCCGGCATCAGCACGGCGAATTCGTCGCCGCCCATGCGGCCGACGATGTCCGCCTGGCGCACGGCGCCGCGGATCGCCTCCGCCACGAGCCGCAGCACCGCGTCCCCCGTCTGATGCCCGTGGGAGTCGTTCACGATCTTGAAGTCGTCGAGGTCGAGATAGAGAAGACTCAACGGCCGGCCGTAGCGCCGGTTGCGGCGCAGCTCCTGGCCGAGGCGGTCGGAGAACGCCCGCGCGTTGAGCACGCGCGTCAAGGGATCGTGGATCACCAGGTCTTCGAGCTGACCTTGGGTGCGGCGGATGCTGCGGAACGCGGCCATCGCGATGCCGGCGACCGCGGCGAACGAGCCCTGGTTCACGAGCGAGGACAGCACCGTGGCGTCGGGCTGCTGGCCCAGCTCCACGGGGATGCGCAGCAGCATGGAAGCGGCCAGGAACGCGATCCCCCACCAGAGGCCCTGGTACCACGTCGCGAGGAGGATCGGGACGAGGTAGAGGATCCCGAGCCGCACCGCCGACGGGGACATCACGTTGGCCGCGTAGATCGCGCCGGTGAGCACCGCCAGAGCGCCCCCGACGATGAGACGGCCGCGCAGGCGGGGGATCAGAAGGGGGGCTCCGCGACGTGGTGGGGATCGTCGAGGAGGATCGCGTGCAGCGGCTCGCCGGATGCCACCGCCAGCCGGTCCTCGGGGACGATGAGCAGGGCGTTGGCGCGCGCCATGGACGTGAGGATGCCCGACCCCTGCGGCCCTGTCAACCGGGCGCCGAGGGCGCCATCCTCGCGTGGGGCCACGACCGCCCGCAAAAAGTGACGGAGCTTGGGGCCGAGGGTGATCGGCTCTTCGACCACGACGGGCACCGTGCGGCGGAACGGCAGCGGGTGGCCGAGCAGCCGCCGCAGCGCCGGCCGCACGAACAACTCGAAGGTGACCATCGTGCTCACCGGGTTGCCGGGCAGCCCGATCCACGGCCGGCCGTCCTGGAAGAGGCCGAAGCCGAGGGGCGCGCCGGGGCGCATGCGGATACGCCACAGCTTGATGTCGCAGCCCAGGGCCGTCAGCACCTCGCGCACCAGGTCGTGCTCGCCGACGCTCACCCCGGCGGTCGTGACGAGGAGATCGGCCGCCGCCGCGCGCGCCAGATGCTCGCGCAGGCTTTCGGCGCTGTCGCGGGCGATGCCCAGCTCGACAGGCACCGCGGCGGTGCGGCGGATGTTCGCCAGCAGCGTGTAGGAATTCGACGTCGCGACTTTGCGCCCCGCCAGAATCTCGTCGCGGTCGTCGAGGTCGGCGATCTCGTCGCCCGAGGCGAGGATCGCCACCTGGGGGGGCCGGTGCACCAGCGGCTCCCCGTGGGCGATTGAGGCGAGCACGCCGAGCTGCGCGGGCCCCAGGGCGGTGCCGGCGGGGAGCACGGCGGCGCCCTTACGGATGTCCTCGCCCTTGTGGCGCACGTTGCGCCCCTCCTGCGTCGGAGTGACAATGGACACTCGACTTCCGTTTGCCTCGGTGTCCTCCTGGCGCACGACGGTATCGGCGCCGGCGGGCAGCGCGGCGCCGGTGAAGATCCGTGTCGCTTCGCCGGGGCCGACCGGTTTGGTGGGGAAGCGACCCGCGGGCACCGTCTCGACGACGCGCAGCTCGACGCGCGAGCGGCCCGCGACGTCCGCCCCGCGCACGGCATAGCCGTCCATCGCGGAATTGTCCCACGGCGGCAGGTCCATGGGGCTCGCCACGTCCTCGGCGAGGACCAGGTCGAGCGCCTCGCGCAGGGGACGGCGCTCGGCCGGCAGCGGGCGGAGGTGCTCGAGGATGAGGCGGGCCGCCTCGGCGGGGGTGAGCATCCCTAGGGGGGCAGGATTAACGCGCGGTCCCAGGCGATGTTCGCCAGGGTCACGAGCCACGCGGTGTCGCTGAAGCGAAACACGGGGAACGGCGCCCGGAACTTGGCGTTGTCCGTCACCATCGCCACCCACTGCTCGGCGTCAGGGCGCTCGCTGCTCCAGATCGGGTCCGGCCCGCACGCCTGCCGGTACGTCTCGATCTTCGGCAGGGCGTGGTCGGTGAAGCCCTCGACCAGCACCATCTCCGCGCCGTCGAGATAGCGGCGCGCCAGGCTGATCGGGTCGCTCTCCAGCTCGCGCCGCTCCCACACCACCCGCTCCCCCGGCGCCTCGAGCACCACGCGCTCGGCCTTGCCTTCGTGGCGGTGGCGCCAGGTGTCCTTGCCGCGCTGGTCCCAGTCGGCGGCGTGCGTGCCGTGCTTGATGGTCATCACGCGGAACTTGCGCCGCACCAGCTCGGACGCGAGGGCGACGACTAACGTCGTCTTCCCTGCGTCCTTCTTCCCGACGATCGAGATCATCCGCGTCGCCGCCACACCGCCTCCGCCCGCTGCAGGTCTTCGGGCTCGTTCACGTTGAGGAACAGCTCGGCGGGGTCGCCAAAGGCCCGCACCCGCTCGAGCGATAGTGTACCGACCTTCACGTCGGGGTGGAAGCCGATCGCCCGGCGGTCCCCCCGCTCGAGCTGGCGCTCGATGGCCGCCCGGCATGCGGGACCGTACACGGCGCACAACGGCTCCAGCCCCCGGCGACTGTCACTCTCGGGAAGAAATGCATCCCAGCCTGCCGCGCCGTCCACGAGAGCCCGGAGCAGGTCGACGGTGAGGAACGGCATGTCCCAGGCGACGCAGAGCACAGGATCGTCCCCGGCCGCCACCGCGGTGTAGATGCCGCCGATGCTCCCCAACCCGGAGCGCACGTCGGGGACGGTGCGCAGGTCGGGACGCCAGGCGGCGGCGTCGGGCGCGTTGGCCACGAGCAGCGGCGCGGCGCCGACGACGGCCGTGACGGCGTCCACGATGCGGTCGAGGATGCGCCGGCCGCCGACTTCGAGCAGGCCCTTGGGGCGGCCGCCGTAGCGCGTGGCGCCGCCGCCGGCGAGGATGGCGCCGCGCGTGGTCAGTAGCGGCGGCCCCGCTTCTTCTCCAGCACCACGTCCAGCCCCATCGTCAGCATGAGGTGGTGATAGGTTCGCGTCGCCTTCGGCGGCTGTAGGGTCGTGCCGGCCGGTCCCGCCGCGCGCTGCAGGGGGATCAGCGCGTCGTGAATCTCCAGGCGGAACTGATAGCCGGGGGTAATCCGCGTCGTCATGCCCACCGCGGTCTGCAAGCTGACCGAGCTCGTCTTGGGACGATCGTCGATCAGCACTGCGCGGGATTGGATGTTCCCAGTGCCGTCATCATAAGCGCCGGACATCTCGATGGTGCCGCCCGAATAGGTGACGAGGCCGAGCCCAAGCCGCGCATACGGGCTGATCGCGTGTCGCGGCGAACCCCGCAACACCAGGCCTCCGTAAAACGCGATCGCGCTGGTCCCCGGCGACTCGGCGCTGATGTCGAGGCAGACCTTCTCGCTTGGGGAAGGGGGGTTGGGGTCGGGGTTGAAGTAGACGCCGCGGCAGGAGTCGTCGAAGGGGAGCCCCACGTAAAAGATTTCTCCCTCCACCCCGAGGTGCGGCTGCGGGAAGTAGACCCCGGAGGCCCCGAATACCAGACTGGGACCGACATCCCGTTGCAGGTCGAGCGTGTCGAACTGCGATGAGCACGACCCATTGGGGGCAATCACACACAGCGGCTGCCGGGCGACCCGCCACAGGCCGTGTCCGGTCGTGGCCCCACCGAACAGCGTGAGGATCATCGTGGGCTCGGGGCCGCGTTGCCCCGATGCCGGAGACGCGGCGCACCACAGAACGAGGCCGAGGCCGACTGCTCGCGGGCGCATGGGGCGGGGCTCAGTAGCGGCGGCCGCGCTTCTTCTCCAGCACCACGTCGAGCCCCATGGTCAGCACGAGGTGGTGGTAGGAGCGCGAGGCGGACGGGGCCTGCGCAAGATCGTCCGCCATGCCGATGACGCGCCGCAAGGGGACGATCGCGTCGTGCGCTTCGAGGCGGAACTGGTAGCCGGGACTGATCCGCGCCGTGAACCCCGCCGAAGCCTTGACGCTGAGCGTCGTCGCTTTGGGATGCGGATCCTCGATGATCGAGCGGGAGCGGACGATCCCGCTGTCGTCGAGGAACGCGCCGGACAACTCGAGCGTGCCGCCGGAATGGGTCACGATCCCGAACCCCGCTCTCGCGAAGGGACTGATGGCGTGCCGCGGGGACGCGCGGAACACGAGGCCCGCCGAGAACGATATCGCGCTGGACGAGATGGACGCCGCCCCGACGTTGAGGCAGATCTGCTCGTTCATGTGCACGAGGTCGGGATTGAAAAAGACGCCGCGGCAGGAGTCGTCGAAGGGGAATCCGAGAAACAGAATCTCCGCCTCGATGCCGACGTGCGGGCTTCTGAAGTAGGTGCCCGATGCGCCGAACACGACGCTCGCCGAGATGTCGCGGGACAGGTCGAGGGTATCGTATTGGGAGGTGCAGTTGTACGCGCCCCCGGACTGCTGCAGCACGCACAGCGGCTGCCGCGGGATGTGCCACAGGCTGTGACCGGTGGACGCCCCGCCGAACAGCGTCAGAATCATCGTGGGCTCGGGGCCGGTCTGAGCGACGGCGGGACGACACAACAGCAACACGGCACCACAGGCGAACAGAAGTCGGCGCATCAATCCCCCAGGAGTTGGCGGTGGTCGATCGCGAGACAGCGGTCCATCACGATGGGAATGCCGGCGTCCTCAGCCCGCGCCCGCGCCGCCTCGTCCACGACGCCGAGCTGCAGCCACACGAGTTTGGGACGGATCGCGATCGCTTCGTCCACGACGGCCCCCGCGAGCTCGCTGCGCCGGAACACGTCCACGATGTCGATGGCGTGGTCCCGCGCCGCGTCCGCCAGCGTCCGGTAGCTGCGCTCGCCGAGGATCTCGTCGTGGCCGGGGTTCACCGGCACGATGCGGTAGCCGGCCCGCTGCAGGTAGCGCGCGACGCCGTGACTGGGCCGCTCCGGCTTGGGCGACAGCCCCACGACCGCCACGGTGCGCGCCTCGCGCAACAGGGCGCGCAGCGCGTCGTTGGTCACGCCTCCGGACGGTGGAGGTGCGGCGTCCCGCTAACCGCGCGTCCCACGACGATCATCCCCGCCCGCCGCGCGATCGTGAGCGCCAGCGTGGACGGCACGCTCGGCGTCGCGATCCACGCCAGCCCCGCGCGCGCGCCCTTGTACGCCAGCTCCGCCGAGATCCGGCCGGTGACGAGCAGGCCGCGACCCGCGACGGGCTCGCGCGCGAGCACCGCCGCGCCGATCACCTTGTCCACCGCGTTGTGGCGTCCGATGTCCTCGGCGTGGAAGCGCAGCTGGTCGCCGTCGGCGAGCGCGGCGGCGTGGATGCCGCCGGTCTCGTTGTAGCGCTCGCCGCGTGCGAACAACTCCTTGAAGAGCGCGCGCATGCGGTCGGTTGCCGGCGGCTCGCCGCGCGCGGGCGCGCGCGCCACCGCGTGTGGATCGGCGAGAAACGTGGAGACGGCCCCGCACCCCGAGGCGAGCACGCGCTTGCGGTTCTCGCCCCTGACGCGCGCCAGCCGCTCCGGCGCCACCTCGGCCCAGAACCCCAGGTCGGTGGCGCAGGGGCGCAGCTTCACGAGGTCGTCGCGCGTCTCGATGAAGCCCTCGCCATGCAGCCACCCCACCGCCAGCTCCTCGAGCAGGTCGGGCGTGCACATCCAGGTGACCATCGGCTCGCCGTTCACCTCGAGCCAGACGGGGACCTCCTCAACCATGGCTGAGTCGGCCTGCATCCGCCCGCGGCGGGAGCCAGGGGCTTTGTCGACCGAGGAAGCCCCCTCAGCCTTCACCGAAGTATTCCGAGTAGAGATGGGGACTCTCCTGTACCCGCACGGTGTGCAGGGAAATGCCGGGAGGCAGCCGCGGGGCGATCCGCTCCCAGAAATACACCGCCAGGGCTTCACCGGTCGCGAGGCGGCGGCCGTCGGCGAACTCGGGGATCGCCTCGTTGATGTGGCCGCCGCTCAGCCGGTCGGTGATCTCTTCCTTCAGTACCCGATCGAGGGCGGTGAGATTCACCACTCCGCCAGCCTCCGCCACGAGCGGCCCCCGGACGGTCACCCGCACCTGATACCGGTGCGCGTGATCGGCCGCCGCCTTGCCGAACGCCGCCCGGTTCTCGGCCTCCGACTTGTCCGGCCGGCGGATGCGGTGCGCGGCCTCGAACTCCACCACCCGGGTCAGCTGCACGCGCGCCATGTCAGAACACTCGCACCGCGCTGGCCTTGAAGGCAAACGTCACGGGGTTGCCCGGGGCGAGCCGCAAGTCCCGGGCGGCCTCCTCCGTGATCACCGCGATCAGCTCGACCCCGACGTCGGCGGCCACGTGCACGACCCCGGGCCGCGGCCGCACCAGGCGCGTCACCTGGCCGGTGAAGACGTTGCGGGCCGATGAGACCAGCGGCTCCGTGCTCACGAAGATGTCGGTCGGCGGGACGGCGAGGATCGCCGGGCCTTCCCGCGCGGTGGTGACCGCGATGGCGATCGGCCCGACGCGTACGTGCTTGGTGTCATCGCCCGCCGGCAACTCGACCCGGAACAAGTTCTCCGGGGTGACGGGGGAGAGCCGCCCCTCGGCGAGGGCGCGGATGTCGTCGGCCCAGCGGTAGGCGTCCTCGAGCTGGTGGGAGGCGAGGCAGATCGCCAGGCCGCGCGCGCGCCGCTCCTCAGCGAGCGCGCCGTAGAGGGCCTGCGCCGCCGCGCGGTCCGCGGAGCTGACGGGCTCGTCGAGCAGCAGCACGTCGGGCGCGAGGGCGAGCGCGCGCGCCACGGCCACGCGCTGCACTTCGCCGTCGGAGAGCTCGTGGCGGCGGCGCTCGAGCAGGCCGGTGATGCCGAGCCGCTCCGCGACCGCAGCGACGATTCTCTCGGCCTCTACGCCTCTATGCGTCCTCACCTTCAACCCGAACTCGATGTTCGCTCTCACCGTTCCCCGAAACAGCACCGGCCGCTGCTCGACCAGCGTGATGCGGCGGCGCGCGGCGGCGCGCGGGCGCACGCGCGGGCTCGAGACGACGGCGCCGTCCCAGCGCACCTCGCCCGCCGCGGGCCGCTCGAGGAGCGCGAGGAGGCGCAGCAACGTGCTTTTCCCGGAGCCGTTGTGGCCGACGATGGCGATCATCGCCCCCGGCGCCACCGCGAAGCGCTCGAGGTCGAGCACGACCCGGCCCTCGTACGCCTGGCGCACGCCGGCGAGCTCAAGCATGGCCCCCCCCCGGCCCCCCGCGGCCCTGCAGCAGCTGCAGCGCGACGTTCACGACC
>WNFU01004116.1_pt1 | contig 18774 bp, 20 predicted proteins | sample 5400121 | NCBI WGS metagenome assembly WNFU01 (sample SAMN13153360, study PRJNA577476) | soil metagenome | isolation source: 100 cm soil or saprolite under grassland replicate 1 | place: USA:California | collected 2016-06-15 | reverse complement strand
CTATCCATTCCGAATGCTTTGACGATGCCAACTGCGCCAGCTATCAAGCAGCCCAAGACTGCCCAATCTAAAGCTGTCGTGGATTTTCGCGCTCCGAAGGCCACGTCAAGTGGATCGTATCCTTCGGGTCTGTCCTTTGGCTTATCTTCTTGTGTTTGTGTGTTCATAAATCTGTGATGGTCAAGCCGCCTAACGCAAAGCTGACCGATGACGAGGAGCGCGCCAAGGACGTTCGCAATGGAACATGCGGCTGACCGCGCTCCTCGTCATTCGGTCCAGCGTCTCGTTAGGGGTCAGGTTTGCGAGTCTCATCATATCGACTTCGTTTGGTGCCGCGCAACTGCCCGGAGACGATCAAAGCAAAGATAATCAGCAAAAGTAATCCGTAAGTGTAGTGAAGCACGCGATCGATTTCACGACGGGCAAGTAGGCTCAGTGACAACCACTCCATCAGTATCATCAGACTGAGAGTCTCCGCACTGATCCCAATCAGACCGGCCGCAACAAAGGCACAGTTCGCCCAGCGGGCGCGCCTTCGCGTGCGGCTCAACGGAAAGAAAGTCATGCACACGAAGCCCGCGATAATGGCGCACTTCAGAACAACTCGTGTCGAGTCAACGTTGCCGCTCATACGACCGAATGACACCTAACTATGTTTGTGCAACCGCCAGTCGCATATCGCGCCGGTGTTTTCCACGCCCTTCTGTTCTAAGATGTTTATTATCAGCCTCAGTCTGGCTCAATATAGACCCGCCGGTTAGCATATTGCAAGGTCAAGATGCAGGCCGAGCCGACATACGTAGCGATTGGAACGTGTAGGTCAGCAAGTTCCCCTGGAGATAAGTCAGAAAGGAAGTTGGGAGTAGCGCTAAATGTAGTCATCCGGGTCACGATCACCGCGCCGAAAACGCGACGGGGCGAACTCCCACGGGAGTAAATCCGCCTTTTCGGTGTTGCAGCCGACACACGCTGCTACCCAGTTGTACGGCTGATGTGCGCCACCTGATGCAATCGGGATGAAATGATCTACTTCCCACGCAGCGCGACGCCCGACGACGCCATAATTCTGGAACGATAAAGCCATATCGCAGTAGAAGCACCGACCGCGATTGCGGTCATAGATCGAATTGAGTTCGTCATCCGTGTAAGCCATACGCAACAAGAGCCAAAGCGCACCGACCGCCGCCGACGGAGACAGCGCAAGAGCCATGTTGATTTCCTTCGCCTTGTGCTCCGCCAATTCCCGAACCCATCCCTCGGCTCGGGGCTCTTGCTTCATCGGAACTCAAGGATCGAGCGGCCTTTCATTCCGTGCCAAATTGTCTTGTGACAGCGAGGACACAGATTCGATTTCCGCGCCTTTGGTCCCTTCCACTGGAACTTGCAGAACGGGCACGTTTGCTCTGCATGCTCGGTTTTCTTGGGAGGATTGTAGTCAGAATTCATCGAGCCTAAATCCACCGTGCCATTGGCTCGCAGTCAGGCATAACATTGTTTATACGGTCTATACTCGCCTTGAATGACGGCCGAAGGAACGGTACCCGTGCATTCTGTTCTGTCGATAAAAAAATTGCCGCTATCCTCCGTTGTCATTTTTCGTTTGGCTGGGCCGGAAGAGCAGCGCCTTGAGCTGCGACATGGCGGCCTCGGCCAATGCTCCGCCTTTGGGCGTTGATTTCGGTTCGGTCTTGCCGAACTTCCAACCGTGGGCCTGGCCACGATTTTTGATTCCGAGCTTCCTGCGGACCTCGGCGGCCTGGGCGCTGAGCATCGCCTTGTGCAGTTCGAGTCGGTTGGCCAGGGTCCTGAGGGAAACACCCTCGAAATAATCCGTGTTCAGGGGCCAGAAAAGAGCGATGGCACGCCGACCAACATGCGCGTCGGCGTCAAGCTTGGTGAAGTCGGTCCCTTTGATGATCTCCTTCGCCTGCTAGTAGGCGGCGCTCCAGGTCTGCCCAACCGAAATCATACGCTCGGGCCTCGAAGGTGTCTTCGTGTTCGCTGCGGTGGTTCTCCAAAAAATCCGGTCTCATTTCGTTCTGTTGTATCGGGTGGCCCTAAGCTTCATCGCTATCGCGTCCAACTTAATCTAAGCGTCGAACGCGAATCGCGAAAAGGCGTTCAAGGGTTGCTATAGCGAGAGTGAAAAGGTGTTTAGGTGTTTATGCTGGGGTTGGGGATATTGTTCCGATGTTCATTTCGGTAGATCGTTGAGTTCTTCGGGGAGTGCGCCTTCGGAAATCCTGGCTTCCGTATCGGCAAGGGCCATCAGGTTTCCAAATTGCTGCCGCAAGATGGTCTTCGTCGCGCCTGCCCCCCAAGTAGCTGAAGGCGTGGGGCAGGGCCGAATCCCTGAAGCGCGAAAGCGGTCGACCCTTCTCCCAGTTCCGGTCGCCGTGTTTGACGGCGCCAGCCTCGAAATATTTCGCCGCGCGGCGGATTGCGCAGGCCGACAGCAGGTCGTACTCCCAACGTCACCGCCGTTGACGCGGGCGGTGGGCTGGTGAGCGAGGGACTCCATTACAATTGAGCCGGTCAAAGTCTGGGTGAAAGGGCATGGCGCTCCCCGTCGTATCGCTCTCGCCCAACGGCTTACAACGTATCGGCCGCCATTTGAAAGATTTCAGCATGACCGTTCGTGTCCCTTTTGTATGAGAACAAATACGTCAAACATGGCGGCAATTGGGAGTTCAGTACGTGGACTTTGGCGGGTATGCTCATGTCTGTTCCCTTTCCCCTACCGCGAATTTCGCCGCATTTCCTGTGTCATACACATCTTCCCGCCTTGCTCTCATGGCGAATCGTCTCCCGCGACCGGCGGCGCGTCAACGGTGACGCGACTTGAAGCGCCGTATCAACCTGTAGCCGCCGTGCGAAAGACCACGGACCATTTCCTGTCGTTGTGCCAGTGCAAAGCAGAGGATTATTTGACGAGAAGCAGTGGAAAGAGTGGCCTTCAATCTCACACCCCACCACGAGAACGACCCCAAAAGTGGTGTCCTGGCGACACCACGTTAAATCGGGAGATGTGCTACGCGTATCAAAGTGATTCGCGGCGGGTGCCGCAAATCGCGGAAATAATGCAACCAAGAAGTGCCATGGAACAATTAAGAGAAACCCTTCGCGAAACAGGCCGAATTATCCACTCCGGCGCGGACTCAAGAGCAACCAGCCACTCATAACCGACCACACGACAGCTCATGAAAATCATCGATTCCATGTTTCCCCTCGCGGTTGTTTCCCTCCTCGCCGGCTGCGCCGCCACGCGCCCGATCAGCGATGTCGCCATGGGCGCTGGCGGCGCGGCACTCGCGAACGAACTCTCCCACGGTAATCCGGCTGCGATCGCAGGCGGAGCCGCCGGGGGAGTTCTGTTGAGCGAAGGACTCCATTACGCTGCGAAGAAGGAATGCGAAAAAGCTTATCTCACCGGTTATGACAAGGGCCGCAGCGACGCCGTGAAGCAGCAGTACTGGCTTTATGTCGATCTTCAGCGCGTCCGAAACCGGACCGACCGCGTCCGCCTTTACGAGGTTCACCTGCCGGAACAGGAAATCGACGGCGCGATCTTCAAACCCACCACCAAATACCTCCGCATTGAGGAATAGGCAGGCACTGCCTGCACCCACCAAAAAGGACACACATGAAAAAATCCATCGTACTCGCACTGACCTCACTGGCTGTAGCGCTCCCCGTTCACGCGCAATGGGTGGTCTATGACCCAACATTGCACACCCAGTCAATTCTGAACACGGCACAGGAAATCGCGAAATACGTCGAAATGATCAACAACCAGGTTCAGCAGATTACGACGCTCCAGAATCAACTCACGAGCCTGAATCATTACATTGATCTGTTTGGCGACCCGTCGAGCGTGAAGCTCTCGACTGCCGCCACCCTCGCCACCGACCTCCTGGGCGCGGAATTGGGCCAAAATCTCAATCGGTTGATTTCGGACGCCAAAGGCGAAGACGCCCTGACGTACACGGGGAGCGGTTTATACGTCAACATCGGTCCCGCCTTTAGCACGGTTAATGGCACTGTACCGCGCGAGACCAACAGTTACCGGCTCTTTGCTGCGGCCAACCAGGCGACAGCCAATTACGTGACTGTCTCAACCAACGCCGCCGCGAAACGAGTCGCCTTGAAAGCTGAGATTGGACAGAACCTGACCGCCTTGCAAAGCGCCAAAACCGACTCCGAAGTTCAAAAGCTCGCCACAGTGATTGCGGCTCAGTCCGCCGACCTGAACAGCGTCGATCACGAGGTCAACCAATCACTCGCCTCGGCGCTGGTTCAGGACATGGAAAATCGGAACGACGAGCGCAAACAGCAACAGGCGATTGCGGAACAGCGCCAGGCCGAGTTTCGTCAGGCGATCACCAATTACTCAGCCAAGTTCCCCCTGTTGACTGAACCGGTGCATTTCCCCGAGGTGCGTTGAACCATCTCATCGGACGTTGGGTTATGGCAACCTTTGAGAACATCTTCCCGACCTTTCTCGCAAAGTGCGCGGAGTTGCACGATCTCTTGCTGACGGTCGCCTTCGCGCTCTTTGTCGTCGGCATCCTGACCTTCGCAGCGCACGGTTTCCGGCAACGCGTATTTCTGCGGTTGGTGCTCCGCCTGGCAATTTTGACAGCCCTGCTCGCTTTTCTGCCGCAATGGGGGAATGCGCTTCAAGATTTGCTCAAGGATTCCATTCTCAGCGGACTCGGAGTTGACCCTGCAAGCGTCCATGAGCAGTACGAAAATCTGCTCAAAGCGAAGAAGGCGGCAGGCGGCGAGCCGGACTCGTGGTTTTCCATCATTACCCACTTTTCTGCATTCGCGTTTGAGAGCTTGGTCCATGCGATCCTCTGGCTCCTCGGAATTTTTGCCAGCTACCTTGAGTGGTGGGCGTACGTTTTTCAGAAAATAATTCTCAATCTGGGTTATGCCCTCTCTCCCATCTTGATCGGCTTCATGGCGATTCATCCATTGCGGCACATCGGCTCGCGCTACCTCTTCAATTTGGTCGGCGTCTTGCTCTGGCCGTTGGGCTGGGCGGTCGCGGCGCTGGTGACGCAGGGCATCCTCGATTTCATGACCGATCCGAGTTTCAAGTTCGTTGACCCGACCGCCAATCTCTACACGATCCAGAACGCTATCGGTCTCGCAATTCTTGCGTTTTGGGTCATTTTCAGCACGTTCGCTGCGCCAATAATCATCCAAAAAGTCGTCTTCGCGGGAGCGCTCGCAGGCAGTGAATTGTTGGCCGGCGCGATCACCACAGCAGTTCAGACCGCGACCACTTCCGCGGGAGCCGCTGGGGCGGCGCTGATCGCTGGCCGGCCGGCCCTGACGGTCGCCGCTGCTGCGGCGACTGCGGGTGTATTAAGCGCTACTTCCATCAGTTCCGGCCTCGGCAACGCAGGCGTTTTGATTCTGGCAGGCAACGGCGCGCCGCCTCGGCCATCACGCCGCCCCGATGGCGGAGACATTACAGGTGATAGGGCAGTCCGCCATCTCATCGCACAAACGCGGAGCCGACACGCCGAGCCTTCCATCCCGCCACCCTTGCGCCGGCGGCCACCTTCAACCGGAACTTCTCACTCGGATCACTCATCATGAACTCGATCGACACCGCACGACTAACCCCGACGGCTCGCAACACGAGTGCGTCGCGTAACACCTTTCGAAGCGTGGACCCGACGCGCATTTTCATTCAGCGCGACCGGCTCCCATGGGTTTGGTTTGGCATTGCCGCCGCGATTCTATTGCTCGCGACTTTTGACCGGCTCCATTTGATCCAGGAACTCAGCCGGCGTGAGCATGTTGTCGTCATCGATCCGTCCCACACTTACTACGTCAGTCCCTTATTGAATTTCGAGGAAGCGAAAGATCTCCAGGCCGAGCAAGCGACGCTTGCGACTCTCGCCTTTCTTGAACGCAATCCGAAGGATTTCGACCACCCGGAACTCTTGAAGAAAACGTTCCTCAAACCGGCGGCCATGAAAGCCCAAGGCTTGAGGGATCGGGAGGCTGTGGAATTTCGCGCCAAGCAACTCCACCAAAAAGCCGAAATTTCCCAAATCGACATGCTTGGCACCCGCGAAAATGAAGTCCTGGTGAAGGTAACCGGCCAGGTCATTCGGAACGGCATTTTCCAGGACAAAGCGTTCTCGGAAGCCTTCCCATTCGGGTTAAGGCTCCGCCTCGTTCGCAACCCTAATATGGCGGCCAACGGACGTTTTCCGACGGCCGTCGCCGACTTCAAATATGAAATTGCTCAATAGCTTATTGTTCATGTTGGTGGCTGCCGGTTCGTCACTCGCCACCGACAACAAGGCCATCCAAAAGGCACTCCTGGATGAGCATGTCGTGTATGCAGTCCCCGTCAGCACCAATCGGGTGACCACCATCAGTTTTCCCGGCGCCATCGCCGCAATTGATGGGGCCGGGGTCAGCATGGATTCCAAATCCGCTGGCCAGTTCCAATTGGCGCACACGCGCGGATCGGCGTTTTTCTCGTTGCGCGCTCTGATGCCGCAGGCCAGCGCCAACCTAAACGTACGATGGAATCATCGCACTTACGTTTTCGAATTGGCTGAAAGCGGCAATCCGCTGCTGTCGTTTATCCTGGAGACTCCCGCCGATCAGAACAATGTCCAGCCAGCCCCTGAACTCTCACGGACCGGAATTCTCGCGTTGCTCGACAAAGCCAAAGCGTTTCCACTGCTCAAGAAGCAGCATCCAGATGCAGCCGCAGACGTTGACTTCGTCAGCTACGCCGACCACGCGTCCGTGACGGATTTTAATGACTACGAAATCCGACTGGAGGAAGCCTACCGGTTCAACCACGAGGACACGCTTGTCTTCCGGGCGACTTTGAAGAACAAAACCGCCGAGCCGATCCTCTACCGGCCGGGCAGCTTCGCACTCCGCGCGGGAAACCGCGTCTATCCTCAAACCTTAAGCGACGCGCCGGGCGTCATTCCGGCGGACGGCGAGAGCGCCGTATATTTTGCGGTGACCGGAACTCCCGACGGAGGCCGGAACGAACTTTCTCTCAAGAACACGTTTTCCGTCTTGGTCGAACGAATCGCGACCGGGAAACTCAAAACTCCTCCGGAACAGACCGCTGTCTCACCGACCGCAATCCCGCCAAACCCCGCAACGCCGAGAACCGTCCAATCAGCTCAGGTCCAGCCAACCCCGGATCAGCCCGCGTCCGATCAGCCGGTCCAGGTCGAGTCGGCCCCGGCAGTCCACCCGACGCCCGAACCCTCGCCGGCGAGACTTCAGTCTCTACTCAGCAAAGCCAAGGCATTTCAACTGCTGAAAAGGCATCATCCGGACGTGGTCGCTGATGTTGACGTTTTCAACTGCGCCGATCATCCGTCCGTGACGGACTTTAACGACTGCGAAATTCGTTTGGAGGAGGCCTACCGGTTCAACCGCGACGACACGCTCGTCTTCCGCACGACGATGAAAAACAAAACGGCTCAGCCGATTCGCTACAATCCCGCCAGCTTCTCATTGCACGCAGGGAATCGCGTCTATCACCAATCTGCGGGCGATGCGCCGGGTATCATTCCGCCGAACGGCGAGAGCACAGTCTTTTTCGCGGTCAGCGGGACGGCGGATCGCGACCTGATTGAATTCCCCAACACTCTCACAGTCATGATCGACCGCTAATTCTTGACTAACACTGCCCCATGAACCCGCGCACGCTCCTTAACTTCCTTCGATCAAAGAGCGGGAAACTCGTCCTGTTTGGGCTCATCTTTTCCGGCGCCTTGGTTGTATTTGGTTCATGCCGATCACAGCGGTTGGCCCAGCAATCCGTCACGATGAAGCCGGCTGACCTGGATTTGGCGACAAACAAGAGTCAAACCGTCGAATCGATTACCAAGCCGATGCAGGCATTCCACCCGCCCCAACCGAAGCCAGAACCGGCGCCAAAGCCGGTGGCAGAAAAGGTCCTCCCCGCACCTGCGCCCGCTCCCAAACTCGACTCAGTTGAGCATCTACCGCCCGCACCCTTGAGTCTTTTGGCCGAAACCCCTCATCCGGAGCCGAAACGATTGAGCGCCCGCTATGCTCCATTTGGCCGTTTGATTCCGTGCGAAACCGTGATCACCGTGGATTCCGCTTCGATCCAAACTCCCATTATTGGCCTCGTCACCGAGAACATTTATCACGCAGGACGGCTCATCATTCGGGCCGGGACGGAGGTTCACGGTACAGCGCAAACCGACCGGGCCCGCGAGCGGATCGCCAGCGGCACTTCCTGGCGATTGGTTTCTCAAGCGGGAGAGGAGCTCGGGCTCAAAGCCATCGCTCTGGACCGGGAGTTTGATAACAACACCAATCAAACAGGGTGGGGCATCACAGATGGCAGCGCCGGCATCCGTGGCCGCATCATAAAATCCGACGACATGGCAGAAATCAGACTCTTCGCCGCCACCTTCCTCAGTGGAGCCGCGAACGCACTTACCGAAAAAGAGCAAACAGTCTTCGGAACCATCGAAACCCCGTCTCTCAATAATGCCCCGTTCAAAGGAGCGCAGCAGGTGTTGGCGGCTTATGCGCAACGCATCTACGAATCCATCCAACGGGACGGCTTCTACGTCCGCGTTCCGTCCGGAAAGCAGTTTTACCTTTACGTGCTGCAAACCATCGACGCCGCGGACGCTCGTGTCGGCGGCGTTGTAACTTCGTCGGAGTCGGAAGGGAAACCGGCCCAATCCGAAATTTCTGAACCTCCCCAAAATCCCTGAGCCATTATGAAATCACTCGTCATCAGTCTAAGCCTCGTTTTCCTGACGTGCTGCGCATCCAAGCCATCCGGCACCATCGCCGTGCGGCCATTGCCGGCAGCCAACATGCCCGAAGAAAAGGCCCTCTCGATCCGGTACCCGGAAGCCTCCCGTGCCTACCACATCGGCAGGTACGTGGACCCCAACAATCCGTTTGTGATGCACGAAACGCACAGGCTCTATCGAGTCGAACAGACTTCTCGCTGGAACCTTCATCCGGAACCCCAGTGTGATCCGCTGCCAGTTCAGCTTAAAACACTCTCTCACGCCGCGCTTGTTCCCACTCCTTTCAACGAAGAAGTAATCGCCGAATTGAATCGCCAAAAGGAAATCACGCAAAAGGTAACGTCCGAAGCAGACAGGCTGACCGCAGTGTTACAGCAATTGGGCGCATCGCTCGCCGAATCCAAAGGCGTTGCGAAAGAAAATCTCACGCTAAAACAGCAAGTGATCAGCGCGGAACAACGGATTTCCGCTCTCGAAGTTGAGCTTCGCCGCCAACAGCAGGCAACTGCCGCTGGCGCGAGTAATGCCATTTTTTCCACTGCCCCTTGAACAGAAGGGACGCCGGTTATGAAAGCAATTTGTTGGGCCTATGATGACGACGGACGCATTTGTCGGCAGCCCGCCGCCAGCTTGGACCAACAACGCGGATTCATGGTCTGCCAAAAGCACGGCTTGATCCGCGAGGACCAAACGCCAACCAGAATACGAGTTATGAGCAAAAACAAACCTCCAACCACTGGGACCTCAGCCGCGACAGCGTCTGAAGCGAACGAACCACGCGAGTATCGGAACATCCCCGAAGTGGACGCCAAAATTGACGCGTATATCAGGGAGAACCCGAAACGGTGGGCCTACATCCAGGAAATGCCTCGCGACCGACTCGAACGCGCTCTGGTTTTGAGCGACGTGCAAAAGCTGGATCGCCAGCAACGGCTCCAGAGCGGGACGATGCAACACATCAACAGAAATCCCGAACTCAAACAGGCCTACGAAACGTTGGTGAAGAACGTTCCCGAAGACCAGCGGGAAGAGGTAATGGCTCAAATCGCCTCCCAGGCGCGTCGGGCCATTGGTCGCGCACAGTCAACGATAACAGTTCATTGACGCGCAACGAACACGTCGGCCGATTTCTCCATACTCAGAGACGAGCGCTCAAATGGCTGCCGTCCTGACAACGACCATCACGGAAGACCTCTCCGACGCAAAATAATGAAGAACTACGCATGCGCCGGCGCGGGAAAACCCTCGCGCCTGCGTTATGGCTGGCAAGAAACGGCGCAGTTCGCGCCTGATTTGACCTGGAGAGAATTCGCGTTTATTGATTCGACTGGGTGAAAGGGCTGGACTGTCAGAATCCGAACGTGAGGGCAACACGGGTATAATCGTCGAAGGAAATGGATGAAATGCCATGCAAAGCTATGACCATTTTGCCGCGGTAAAATCTGTTGAGCATTTTCTCGAGCATCTTATCGCCGATTACGGGGTCGAGCTTTACCTGGCCTTCTATTTGATCTCGCTCGTTGTCATCGCCTGGATCATCGCGCGCAACGTCCGACGGCGCGGCCTGCGCCGAGGCGCGGTTGGTGCATCCACCAACCTTGTCATTGTGCCGACGGCGTTCGTAGTCGCGCCCCCAGCTTTGACTTCTGCGAAGCATCCTCCTTTCCCTGACCTTCCGCCATTCGACGAGGGAGATGATGAGGGCACGGCGTTCTCTGCATGAGTCTTCAGAAGCGCACCGCGCAATTTCCAAGCGAATGATGTAGTATCTCAGTCGTGCACCAGGGACGTCGGGATGACAGACCGCTCCGTCGTGGGCCGCACTGTGGCCAGGATTCGCGATGCTCAGGCGATCTCGCAAAATGAGCTGGCCGACCTACTGGACCACGCCGGCTTCATTGCCTCCCGTGATCACATCATGAACTGGGAGCGCGGACGGGTTGACATCACCATCTGCGAATTGGCCGAAGTGCTCCGCATTTGCAACACGCACAAGGTCGAGTTTATTCCCAAACCTTCCGCCCCGCTCGGTGCTCCGGCATCCAACGGCGAACCTGTCAAACCCGCCAAACGCGGTTTGTCCTGCAAGGTCACCGTGACGGTCGAGTTTGACGACGATCAGAATAAGCAGCCAAACCAGAAAAATAAGTTCGTTTATCGTGTTCGCAAACGTCGCGGCTCCGCTTGAGCGCGATCCCGGTTGCGGATTCCCGAAGTTTTAGCAAGTTGATATGGCTCTTAGACGTGCCAAACCGGAAACTGAAAACCAACTGGAGCTGTTTGCTCCCACTGGAAAGACCCATGAGCGCACTCACACAGTACGGACGGATGGCCGAGAAACATTGGCGCCAGTTTTGCCCCAGAATGGTGAAGGAACTCGAAGCCAAAGGACTCCTGGAACAGATGCTTCTCGAAGCGGAGGAGAAGACGGACGAGGAGTTGGACTCCCTGACGCGGGACTTGATGAAGCAGGGGCTCACGGCGCAACAAGCGCACGACCAGGCTTGGGAGATGGTCCGGGAACGTTACATCTTCCTGCCGCCCGAGGACCAGCAGTCGTAGCGGACGATCCGGAGCCAGCAGCCGGCCGCGTCAATGGCCACATCGTCAGGCGCGCTCGGGTCGAATTGGCATCGCAACCGCCGCGCAACCAGAACAATTACCGTATTACGGACGCCGATCGGCTCGGCGAGGGATCACCGAGGCAAAAATTTCGTCGGAACATCGCCGCCGTCGAAACATTGCGGCGGGTTGAGGCTGAGAACCGCGCGGCGACTGCCGAGGAAAAGGCGATTCTCGTGAAATACGTCGGATGGGGCGGCCTGCCCCAAGCCTTCGATTCCTATGCCGAAGACTGGCGAAAGGAGCAGACGCAACTCGCAGAAATGCTCTCGGAGCCGGAATACGAGGCGGCCCGAGCCACGACTCTCAATGCACATTACACCGCGCCCGTCGTTATCCGGGCGATGTATCAGGCCTTGGCTCGATTCGGCTTCGAGCACGGGCGCGTCCTCGAACCCGCCTGCGGCATCGGCCATTTCATCGGTTTGATGCCAGACAGCATGCACGAGCACTCGCTCATCACCGGCGTCGAGATCGACCCGCTCACCTCCCGCATCGCCAAGACCCTCTACCCGGACACCGATATTCGTGCCCAACCATTTGAGCAGGCGAGACTCGCCGATGGATTCTACGACCTCGCGATTTCCAATGTCCCGTTTGGTGACTACCCTGTTTACGACCCGCGTTTCCACGACCACCACTTCCAAATCCATGATTACTTCTTTGCCGCCGCGTTGGAACGCGTCCGCCCGGGCGGCATCCTTATGTTCATCACGTCCAAGGGGACCATGGACAAGCTCGACTCCGTTTTGCGCGAGTACCTTTCGCCGCGCGCCGAGTTGTTGGGCGCCGTGCGCCTGCCCAACGACGCCTTTAAGAAAAACGCGAACACTGAAGTCACCACGGACATCGTGATGCTCCGACGCCTGCAACCCGGCGAACGACCGTGTGGTCCCGCGTGGAAGGAAACGACTGATCTTGAGAATCGGCATGGCGACCGAATTCCCATCAACGAGTATTTCGCCGCGCGTCCCGAGATGATGCTCGGGGAAATGCGCCTGAGCGGGCGTATGTATCAGCGAAACGAACCGACGCTTGAAAGCGACGGTCGCGACTTGGCTGGGGCTCTCGCCGAGGCCATCGCACGATTGCCTCAAGGTATCTATCGTGGTCTACACGATCGAGTCACCATTGCCGCTGCCGCTCTGGAGATTCCCGCTCCTGCCGACATCAAACCCAATGCCTACGCGATCATCGACGGCGAGGTAGCCTTCCGCGACGGCGATGTCATGCGGCTCCTGCCAGACCTTCCAGCGTCAACCAGACAACGCATTCGCAAGTTGATTCGCGTCCGTGACGCTGTTCGCGAAGTCCTGCGCACCCAGGTCGATGGCAGCGACGAATCGACTGTGTTGGCGGCGCGCGACCGTCTTAACCACGCTTATGATTCCTTCGTTGCCAGGTTTGGTCCAATCTCGATGCGCGCGAACATCGCCGCATTCCGTGGCGACCCAGACCGCCCGCTGCTCCTTTCTCTTGAGCACTACGACGAAGACGCCAAGACGGCGAAAAAAACCGCGATCTTCCGGGAGCGAACGATCCAGTTCCAAAAACCAGTCGAGTCGGTTGGCTCGGCCAAGGAGGCGCTATTGGTTTCGCTGAATGAGCGCGGCCGCGTGGACGTCGATCACATGGCTGGCCTGCTGGGCCGTCCTGCTCAGGAATTCCTGGCTGAACTCAACGGCCTGATCTTCCTCAATCCGCAGACCAACGATTGGGAAACCGAAGACCATTACCTCTCCGGCAATGTCCGCGCCAAGCTGGCTGACGCAGAAGCCGCGGCCCTGATCGAACCTCGCTATCGCGAGAATGTGGAAGCTCTCAAGGCGGCCATCCCATCCGATCTCGCCGCCAGCGAGATTGATGTGCGCCTCGGCGCAGTCTGGCTCCCGGCAACCGATATTGAGCGATTCGGGCGCGAGTTGCTCGGTGACGACGGGATTTCCGTCAGCCATGCCGCCGCCATAGGCACCTGGATCGTGCGCGCCGATTGGTCGGCGCGTAATTCTGTCGCCAATACCACCGAGTGGGGTACCGACCGCTATTCCGCCGTCAGTCTGCTGCAGGATGCGCTGAATCTGAAAACGCCTACCGTTTACGACAAAACCGACGATGACAAATTCGTTGTGAATGGCCCCGCGACCGAAGCCGCACGCGACAAGCAGCAAAAAATCAAAGACCGATTTCGTGATTGGATATGGGACGATGACGAGCGCCGCGAAAGGCTCGTCCGCAAATACAACGACGAATTCAACAATGTTCGGCTGCGGACCTTTAACGGCGACCACCTGACCCTGCCAGGCGCCAGCCCGGCGATCACACTGCGGCCACACCAGAAGGCGGGTGTGTGGCGAATCCTCCAATCGCCCAACACGCTGCTGGCACACGTCGTCGGCGCGGGGAAAACCTACACTCAAGTGGCGGCCGGGATGGAGTTGAAGCGGTTGGGGTTGGCCCGCAAACCAATGTTCGTCGTTCCGAACCACATGCTGGAGCAGTTCTCGTCGGAACTCCTGAACCTTTATCCAGCCGCCAATATTCTGGTAGCCACCAGGGAGGATTTCGAGTCAAACAAACGCCGCGAGTTGATGAGCCGCATCGCCACCGGGAATTGGGATTCCGTCATCGTCACCCACTCCGGCTTTGAACGCATACCCGTGTCCGAGCAGACGCAGAAGGACATTTTCCATGAGCAGCTTCACGAATTGGAACTCGCCATCCGCGAGCAGCGCGGACACGGCAACGCCCGCATCGTAAAAGACCTCGAACGCGCCAAGAAACGGTTGGAAGCGCGTCTGAAATCACTCGCGGCAGACCATAAGAAAGACAACACCCTCACCTTCGAGGAGCTTGGCGTGGACAGGATCTTCGTCGATGAAAGCCAGGCTTTCAAGAATCTCTTTTATGTCTCCAAGATGACGCGGATCGCGGGCCTGCCGCAAACCGCTTCCGAGCGCGCTTTCGACATGCTGCTCAAAGTGCGGCACGTGCAACAAAGGAATGGCGGAGGCGGTGTTGTTTTTGCCACCGGGACCCCGATTGCCAATAGCGTGGCGGAAATGTTCACCGTCCAGCGTTATCTCCAAATGGAGGCGCTGAAGGCGCAACGGCTGCAACATTTCGACTCATGGGCAGCGACTTTTGGCGAACCTGTCACAGCGATGGAGCTATCTCCCGACGCAGCGGGCTACAGATTGAATACCCGATTTGCCAGGTTCATAAATGTTCCGGAGCTGATGCAGCAATTCCGGCAGGTCACCGACATTCAGACCGCCGACATGCTCAATCTCCCCGTGCCTCAAATCGCCACCGGGAAACCACAAGTCGTCAGCGCGCCAAGCACGCGCGAGTTGAAGAAGCTCGTCGGCGAGCTTGCTGCGCGGGCGGAGGCGTTGAAGAAAGGTCGTGTCGATCCGCGCGAAGACAACATGCTCAAAATTACCAGTGAAGGCCGCAAAGCGGCGCTCGACTTGCGCCTCTTGCGCGCTTCTGCCCGCGACTACCCGGACAGCAAAGTGAATCTTGCCTTCCACAAGATTCACGAAATCTGGCAACAAACCGCCGAACAACGCTCGACCCAACTCGTTTTCTGCGACTTGTCCACACCAAAGCAGGGCAAAGGCTTCTCAGTCTATGACGACTTGAAAGCCAAACTTGTGGATGCCGGCGTTCCGCCTGGCGAAATTGCCTTCATTCAAGATTATGAAACCGACGCTGGCAAAGCCGCGTTGTTCCGCGATGTGCGAGCGGGAAAGGTCCGGATCCTCATGGGCAGCACACAAAAAATGGGTACCGGCACCAACGTCCAAGCTCGGCTCATTGCGCTGCACCATCTCGATGCCCCATGGCGCCCAGCCGATGTCGAGCAGCGCGAGGGGCGCATCCTGCGTCAAGGCAATGACAACCCCGTCATTCAGATTCTTCGTTACGTCACAGAAGGATCATTTGACAGCTATCTCTGGCAGACATTGGAGACTAAGGCCAAGTTCATCGCCCAAGTCATGACCGGCGAGAACAACCTGCGTCGCGTCGAGGACATTGACGGCGCCGCCCTCACCTACGCCGAAGTGAAGGCCATCGCCTCCGGCAACCCTCTCGTCATCGAGAAAGCGACTCTTGATGCTGAAGTTTCCCGCCTGACGCGTCTCCAATCCCAGCACCGTGACACGCAGTTCAAGCTGCGCTATCAAATCCGCCACGCGGAGGAGGAAATTCCGCGAATCGAACAGCGGCTTGCTGCCGTTCAACAGGACATCACTGCGCGCCAGGACACTCGCGGCGACGCCTTTTCAATCGAAATCGAGGGGCAAACCTACACGGACCGTGGTATTGCAGGGGAGCTTATCAATCGCAAAGCGCAGCGCGTGCGCGCGACGGGACGCGACGAACGTGTGGGCCATTTTGCCGGCTTCGCAATTCTCCTGGCCCGGAACCCGATGGAAAGGGTCGATCTGGTTATCAAAGGAGCTACGACCCATTTCGCCAATGTGAGTGATTCGCCCCTTGGAACAATTCGCTCCCTCGAACACACAGTCCAATCATTCGAGCAAGTCGGCAATGACTGCACGGCTTCCATGCAAGCGACGCAGAAACGTCTGAAAGACTTGAACGAACAAATCGGCCAACCTTTTGAGTACGCCGAGGACCTCGCCGAGAAACTGAAACGGCAACAGACCCTCATCGAGCAGCTCGACTTGAACAAGAATCAAGCGGCCAACACGCTCGATTCAAATCAGGAGGCGGCGGAAATCGCAGAATATTCTGAAACCGTTTCGCAAAACACATCCGTCAAACGCGAACGCGGCATCCACATCTGAAAGGAAACGAACAATGCAGTATTACCGGGTTAACATTGATAAAGAGGAAACGGTCTCGTGGCGCCCTGAATACGAACCGATGATCGAGAAGCTGGGTCCCCTCGTCCGCGCGGGAACCGGCCTGATGCCGTGGGCATTACCAGAGTTCCGCATCGAAGTGGACCCGACCGAACTCGACGGCGGCGCAGTGCTAATCCTGGGACAGCCGGACGAACCGTGCGCCATTAGCGGCGTGGCGTGGCACATGCCTGGGGAATTAGAGGCGTGGAGCCGCGTCGAGTCCCCTTACCTCAACTGGACCGACAGCGACCCCCTGCCCTCGGATGTATTGCCAAAGAAGCCGACTTCTCTTCCGTGGGTGGCCACTCTCGTTCTGCCCTGGATGGTCAATCAGCCGCAATACTTGGTTGACCTTGTGCACACAATTTGCATCGTCCTCGCCTATACCATCCTTGAGGAAAACGAAGTTTCCGACCACGGGTCGGAACCACGCTGAAGGCTCACCGGCCCCTGACGTGTCCGAAACGAGGCCATGCAACCACTTGAATTATTCTCGCCACTCCCGAAATCTGGCGTCGCACTTGTCCCAGACCCGCGGGCCTCAAGAAATGAAAATAATCAAGCAAATGAAACCCTACGAAGTTATGATTGGCGACGGCAATCGGATCGGACCTTCAGCAGCTTGACTCGACTAATGGGATAGAGTACGAGCTGGCTAATGACCACAAACCCGTTAACTAAGTTAAGTATCCGAGATCTCAAGAATGCAATCGCGTTACGCGAGAGGATTGACACTCTGCGTGAAGATTTGGATAGATTAGTCAACCTTGCGCCGTCATCTCGTGGCCGCGAAAAGCGGATGCACACGAAGCGCCTGGCGGCAGGAAATACAGACATCCAACCGCAGCGGCACAGTGGTCAACGAGGACCAAAGAAGAGGAGGAAATTAGGTCGCGCGGCCCGCGCACGGCTTTCGGCAATGGCAAAGGCACGTTGGGCCAAGGCCAAGGCTCGTGGCAGGAATCGCCTGTAGCAATTCGCGTGTCGAGTCTGACGGCTTGTATCAACTCGATCGCAAAATTCCACTCAACCACATTGGTCCAGCCTTTCGAACGGCGCAGCCTCACTAACGATTCACTATCAATCTCGCGCGGCACGGAATCCTTCAGCCGCCGTGACCAACGCCACCTCCATTCCGCTCACCGTTCACTGGTCCCCCCTCGCCCCCCGACCGTGCCCGGATCGCTCCATTCCGGTCGCGCTCGTCACGGACGGCCTGGTCAAAACGCAATTTGCGTTGCGCTTCCGTCTGAAGCTTGGCTGCGCGACGTTTCGCTGCGGGCTCCACTCCCCTAAACGCGCCGTTCCGCCCTCCGCTGCACTTCCGCTCGCCAACATTCAGACCGAAGCGGACCCAAACTAATCGACACCTTAGGCGAAGAGTGAGGATGGCTCCAGCAAGTTGAGCCTTCTGCTGTTCAAATTTTCCAGACCAAAGTTTTACGATAACGTGCGGCATATTTTGATCCTTCTTTTCAAGGCTTCACCATGACCTTGATCGCCTCGCGCTTATCCATTGCTCGATAGCCGTCCGGTGCTTCGTTGAGACCGATGGTTCGGTCGAAGACGCGTCCAGGTTCGATACGACCTTCGAGGACGTCGGGGAGGAGATCCGCGATGTAAGCACGCACAGGAGCGGGACCGCCACCGACCGTGATGTTGTTGTAGAACGCGAGTGGCGAATTGGGAGTTGCTTCGTAATGAGGAACACCGACGCGACCGACCGCACCGCCTGGTCGTGCGATGCTGACCGCCGTTACCATCGCTTGATCGGTCCCAACGCATTCGAGAACCGAATGCACGCCGAAGCCTCCGGTAAGCTTGCGCACGCGTTCGACCGCTTCCTCGCCGCGTTCGCTCACAACGTCCGTTGCACCGAACGCTTTAGCCAATTCGATTCGCGCAGGATGTCGTCCGAGAATAATGATCTGTTCTGCGCCGAGCCGCTTCGCAGCGATGACGCCGCATAAACCAACTGCGCCGTCGCCGACGACCGCTGCTTTCTTCCCATGCGACACCTTTGCAACCACGGCGGCGTGATGACCAGTTCCCATCACGTCCGAAAGCGTCAGTAGTGATGGAACCAACGCGGGGTCTTCGCGAACGGGCAAGACGTAGAGCGTGCCATCCGCGAGCGGGATTCGGATGGCTTCTGCCTGCGCTCCATCTGCCTCTCCTCCATTCCCGAAAAAACCTTTGTGGACGCATGAGCTTGGCAGTCCTTCATGGCAGAACTCGCAAGTACCATCAGAGTAAGCGAAAGGCATCACGACAAAGTCGCCCTTCTTTACTTTCCGCACGTCGGCGCCAACTGCTTCGACAACGCCGATGGCCTCATGACCCATGCGGCGTCCAATCGCAGTCGGCGCGAGATCCTTGTATGGCCACAAGTCGCTGCCGCAGATACAAGCTCGGGTGATGTGGACAAGCGCATCCGTTGGTTCCTTGAGTGTTGAGTCGGGCAC
>WNFU01004115.1_pt1 | contig 18774 bp, 17 predicted proteins | sample 5400121 | NCBI WGS metagenome assembly WNFU01 (sample SAMN13153360, study PRJNA577476) | soil metagenome | isolation source: 100 cm soil or saprolite under grassland replicate 1 | place: USA:California | collected 2016-06-15 | reverse complement strand
CACCATATGGCGCCCGGATCACCATGGGCACGCCGACCGCGTCGTTCGAGCGATAGCGCATCCGGGCGGCCTCGGAGACGATCTGATTGAAGGCCGGGAAGATGAAGTCGGCGAACTGGATCTCGCAGATCGGCCGGAGACCGTTCACGGCGGCCCCGATGCCGACGCCCACGATCATCGACTCCGTGAGGGGCGTGTCGATCACCCGCTCCTCGCCGAACTCGTCGAACAGCCCATCGGTGGCCAGGAACACGCCGCCCTTCACCCCGACGTCCTCGCCCATGACGATCGTCGAGTCGTCCCGTCGCATCTCCTCGGCCATGCCCTCGCGGATGGCCTCGATGAACGTCTTGGTGGGCATCAGAAGGTGCCCTCCACGCCCTCGGCGTAGACGTGCTCGAGCGCCGTGGCCGGATCCGGGTCGGGTTCGCCCTCCGCATAGTCGGTTGCGTCGTTGACGATCGCGATGATCTCTGACGCCAGCTCGGACAGCTTCGCGTCGTTGAGCACGCCCGCGCTCATGAGCTGTTCCCGGAAGCGCGGCAGCGCATCCCTGCCCTTCTCCGCCTCGAGCTCCTCGGCCGAGCGGTACTTCGTCTGCTGGTCGTCGGAGGAGTGGGCGGTGAGGCGGGTCACCTTGGCCTCGATGAGGGTTGGCCCATCGCCGCGCCGTGCGCGATCGACGGCCTCCTTCGCCGCGGCGTAGCAGGCCAGGACGTCCGTCCCGTCCACGACGACGCCCGGCATCGCATAGCCTTCGGCGCGGATGGCGACGTCCGGCACCGCGCACTGCTTGCTCATCGGCACGCTGATCGCATAGCCGTTGTTCTCGACGACGAGCACGAACGGGAGCTTGTGGATGCCGGCGAAATTGAGCCCTTCATGGACGTCGCCCTGGTTCGAGCTGCCCTCGCCCATGAATGTCATCGCGACCTGGCCGGTCTTCCGAATCTTCGCCGCCAGGGCGATTCCGACCGCATGGAGGATCTGGGTCGCCACGGGCGAGCTGACCGAGAGGAGGTTGTGCTTCCGATCGCCGTAATGGCCGGGCATCTGGCGGCCGCCGGATGACGGGTCGCGGGCGGTCGCGTACTGGGCGGTCATGATGTCGCGAGCGCTCATCCCGAACGTCATCGCGGACGCGATGCTGCGGTAGAACGGCGCGATCCAGTCGTGGTCCTTCCTGAGGGCCCAGGTGATCCCGACCTGGGCGCCTTCATGCCCCTGGCCGCTGATGACGAATGGAATCCGGCCGGCCCGGTTGAGGACCCACATGCGCTCGTCCACGGCGCGGGCCAGCGCGACCATCCGGTACATCGCGACGAGCTCGTCGTCGCTCAGGCCAAGCGCCTCGCCGGGGTGTTGCGACCCGGGACGTGGCGCCTTGGGACGTGCCGACTTGGGACCTTGCGCCTTGGGACGTGGCGCCTTGACCTTCGCCGGACTGGTGCGATGGTTCACGACCATGGGTGGGATCGGGCCTCCCTGGCCTAGAAGTTGATCGACCGGCCGTCGACCGCCATGGCGGCCTCGCCGAGGACCTCGGCGAACGTCGGGTGGGCGTGCGTCGCGGACCCGATCTCCCATGGCGTCGCGTCCAGGCTGAAGGCCACCGACGCTTCGGCGATGAGGTCGGTCGCGCGCGGCCCGACGATGTGGATCCCCAGGGTGTCGTCCGTGTCGCGATGGCCGATGACCTTGGCAAAGCCCTCGTACTCGCCGCCGATGACCGCCTTGGCGATGGCCTGGAACGGCACCTTGCCGACCTTCGTGGGCAGGCCCTGCTCCTCGCACTGCTGCTCGGTCAGGCCGATCGAGGCGATCTCGGGCCGGCAATAGGTTGCCCTGGGCTGGGTCGTGTAGTCGATCTCGTGAACGTCCTTGTCGCCGGCGATGACGTGGGCGGCAACCAGGCCTTCGTGGGCCGCGACATGGGCGAGCCACAGGCCACCCACGATGTCGCCGATGGCGTACACGTGCGGCTCCCTGGTCCGCATCCTGCCGTTGACCTTGACGATCCCCTTCTCGACCTCGACCTTGGTGGTCTCCAGGCCGATCTCCTCCACGTTGGCGGCGCGGCCGGTCGCCACCAGCATCACCTCGGCCCGGACCTCCTCCGACTTGCCGCCACCGTTCTCGCCTTCCGGGCCGACGTCGACGCAGACGCCATCCTTGGTGGTCTCTACCTTGCCCGCGTCGAAGCGGGCGTTGGTGAGGACCTTCATGCCGCGCTTCGTGAAGCTCCGCTCCACGAGCTGGCTGACGTCCCGGTCCTCGAGCGGAACGATCCGGGGGAGGTATTCGAGAAGAGTGACCTGCGTGCCGATGTCCTGGTAGAAGCTCGCGAACTCGACACCGACCGCGCCGGCCCCAACGATGATGATGCTCTTGGGGGCATCGGCCCGACGCAGCACGTCGTCGCTGGTGAGGATCCGCTCACCGTCGGGCGTCAGGCCCGGCAGGCTCTTCACCCGGGACCCGGTGGCGATGATGATGTCGGTGGCCTGGAGGAGGCGCTCGCCGCCCTTCCCCGCGTCAGCGTCACCCGAGCCGTCCTCCGCCGACTGCTTGACGCGGACGCGTCCCGGCCCGTCGATGCGGCCGCGGCCCTGGACCCAGGTGACCTTGTTCTTCGTCACCAGCGTCTTGAGGCCGGTCCACATCCGCTTCACGACCTGGTCGCGGCGGGCCGCCATCTGGGCGTAGTCGACCCCCGGCTCGCCGGGCAGGACCACGCCGAAGTCCTTGAGATCGCGGGCCCGATTGACGGCCTCCGCCGATTCGAGGAGCGCCTTCGTGGGGATGCAGCCGCGATGGAGGCACGTCCCGCCGACCTTGTCCTCGTCGACCAGTGCGACGCGGAGCCCGAGCTGGGCAGCCCGGAAAGCGGCCGTGTAGCCGCCGGTGCCTGCACCCAGGACGACGAGATCGAAATCGTTGGAGGAGCCGACTGCCATCGGTTCAGGGGATCTCGGGGACGGCCGCCCGTCGCGGCCGCCGATCGGGCTGCGTTACCTCGGGCGTCACGTCGGGGATGGTACCGCGTTCCTGGCGCGCAGGGCACGCATCGCCTGGTGGACGAGAACCCTCCAGTGAAACCCTCCGCGTAGTCCGAGCAATGTTATGGAAGGGTTCGCGCCGCTGGAACCCCCCTCCGTAGTCCCGGCAATGCAATGGCAGACCTTGCGGTGACGCGAGCGAGCTCTCGCTGTCGCTGGAGGGTCTCGGAACGGCCGAAACCGCCGGGTAATCGGCCGACATATGCCGCTCCGTAAGCATGCTCGGAATATCGGAGGGCGATGACCCGGCGAGTTGCGAGGCGAATGAAGGGCCGTGGCCTGGCCAGAGCTGGCCGTGCTGACGCCGTTCGCCCGCGGATCGGCGGTGCTAGACTCGCCGCCGTTCGATCGACACGGAGCACGAGCCGACGATGAACGCAGGTGAACTCGCTCGAGACGCCCTGCTCGTGATCGTGGCCTACCTGTGTGGGTCGATTCCGGTGGGTGTCCTCGTCGCCCGTGCATCCGGTGGCCCCGATCCACGCACCGTCGGCTCTGGCCGGACGGGCGGCACGAACGCGCTGCGCGCCCTCGGCCGCGCCTGGGCGGCCCTCGTGGTCCTGGGCGACCTGGCGAAGGGCGCCGGCCCGGTTCTCCTCGCCCGGCTCGTCACGGGCGATCCGGTCGTGGAGGTGCTGACCGGCCTGGCCGCGGTGATCGGGGCCTCGCGCTCGATCTTCCTCGGCTTCGGCGGCGGCCGCGGTGTCGGGACGGGTGTGGGGACGATGCTGGTGATCCAGCCGCTGGCGGTGCTCCTCGCCACGCCCGTCTTCGTGGGGGTCATCCTCGTGACCCGGTACGTGTCGCTCGGCTCACTGCTGGGCTCGGCCGCGCTGCTGCCGGCGATGGGCCTCATCTGGCTCGTCGCAAGCGGCTCCGTCCCGCCGGCCTACTTGATCTATGCCGCCGTCGGCCCGGCCCTCATCTGGCTGACCCACGCGGACAACATCGAGCGGCTGATCAAGGGCACCGAGCGCAAGTTCGACCTCAGCCTGCTCCGCCGGCGGCGCCCGTCCAACGGCTGAGCCGCCGCGTCGGCCCGGGCGGATCGGAGCCGCATCGGGCCAGGCCGATCGGGGGCGGAGTCGGCGTCGGGCGGATCGGCCCCTCTCGTCGGCGGGCGTTGCACCAGATTCACCGATTCAGGCGACGCGCCGCGCACGCGCCACGCCGCCCGTGGCGGCCGGGCGGAGGGCGCTGTATCGCCCGGAGAATCGATCGACCCGGGTGACTGACGGCCCGGGTCGACGGCTGAGCGGGGGCGGGCCGCTGGACTACGGACCCGCAGAGAGGAGTTGTGCTTAGGCGCCGCGCATGCTCCGGAAGCAGTCGCTGCAGTAAACGGGCTTGCCACTGGTGGGACGGAACGGCACCTGGGCCTCGCGACCACAGTTGCTGCACGTCGCACTGAACATCTCGCGCGGTGCGCGCTCGTAGCCACCGGCGCTGTACCCGCCGCCACCACCGTAGCCGCCACCGTAGCTCGAGCCACCGCCCGTGCTGTTGCGAGCGGCCTTTCGGCTCGCCCGGCAGCTCGGACAGCGACGGGGCTCGGTGAACCCGCGCTGTGCGTAGAAGTCCTGCTCACTCGCGGTGAACACGAACTGCTGACCGCAGTCTGCGCAAGTCAGGTTCTTGTCGTTGTACACGGAAACGAAACTCCTCTCGGTAGCCGGCGCGATCCGTCGAGATCCCGCGTCAGCCGAGAGGAGTCCGAGTCGGTTCGGTCAAGCTACGTTATGTCTGTCACGGGCGCCCCGTGACGTTTACGTGCGGGACTATAGGGCCCCTGTCAAGTTCTGTACAGGGGCCCGGACGTCCCGGTTCGAGACATGCGCCGTCAGCCGGGTTTGAGCGTGGCGACGGCGAATTGCACCGAGAACTGGTTGCACCAGATGACCACGCTGCGGTACGCGGATGGATCGGTGCCGGCTGGCAATCGGTAGTTCTGGTTGCCCTCGCTCGCCTTGAGGCGGCCGAGCTCGAGATTGCCCTTCCTCGCGTAGCCATCCACGTCCGGGCTGAGGAAGACGTACAGGTCCGGGCCATTGCGGACCGCGAAGCTCTCGAAGCGCACGACGACGCCGTCTGAGGTGCCGATGAGGCGGGCCGTGCCCCGCCCGAAATGGAAGTCGTCCGCGCCGTGGAACGTGCCACGCCGCTCGGCGAGGCTCGGGCTCGGCGTCGCGGTGGGCAGCAGACCGGAGGCGGAGGGGATCGCCGTCGACCCGGACGGCAACGCAACCGGCGACGGCGATGCGGACCCCGGATCCGGGCTGGCCAATGCGACCGCAACCGGTGGGGCTTCGTCAATCCGGGTGGTGATGAACAGCGGAGATGCGAGATACCAGCCGAGCGGAAGGGTCACGGCCAGACTCGGGACGAGAACCAGCAAGGTGCGACCGGGATGGGCCCGCGCCGCCGCCAGCCAGCCCCGGCGCCGTGCGGCTCGGATCACCAGGACGGCGATCACCAGACCGGCGATGAACAGCGGGATTCGGACCGGATAGAGGCTGCTGGCGAAGAGACGCTCGAGGTCTCCGACGAAGGACACGGGCTGACTCCGTAAACGGCAGTTGCGCGCCACCCTACCGTGAGTCTGTGACATCCCGACGACGTCAGCGTACGATCCGGCCGTGGAGGAAAGCCCCGACCGAGGACTCGACCTGGTCCGAGTAGGCGACGGCCGATCAGCGGGTCGATCGGTGGTCGCCGACGTCGCCACGAGCTACGACCTGCTGCCCTACTCCAGCAAGCCGTACGCGCTGACCCATCCGGACAACCTGGCGATGGTCGCCGGCCTGGCGGGCCTGGGACCACCCTCGCTCGAGCGTTGCCGAGTCCTGGAGCTGGGATGCGGCGCCGGCGGCAACCTCATCCCGATGGCCATGAGCCTCCCCGGCGCGACCTTCGTCGGTGTCGACCTGTCGCCGCGCCAGATCGCAGACGCACGATCTCTGGCCGACGCGCTCCAGCTGACCAACGTCGAGTTCTGGACGCTCGACATCGTCGATGTCGACGAGTCGTTCGGCCTCTTCGATTTCATCATCTGCCACGGCGTCTTCTCGTGGGTGCCGCCGAACGTACAGGAGGCCATCCTCAGGCTCTGCCGGCGGAACCTCAGGGACAATGGCGTGGCCCTGGTCAGCTACAACGTCTATCCCGGATGGCATCTCAAGGGCCTGGTTCGCGAGATTCTCCGGCAGCGGGTTCGAGCCTCCGACGAGCCCCAGGACCAGGTGCGCCAGGCCCGATCGATTCTCGAGCGCACTGGCCGACGCCTGACGAACCGACGGGACCCCTACGGCCGGCTGTTGAGCGACCGCGTCGCCTTGGCCGCCGCGGGCTCGGACACGTACCTGTTCCACGAGTATCTGGAGGACGTGAACCAGCCGATGTATCTCCGCGAGTTCGTGGAGCGCGCCACCGCTCACAAGCTCCAGTACCTGGGCGATGCAAAGCTGAGAGGCGCGACCCAGGACACCTCAGACCGTGTGGAGCACGAGCAGCATGTCGACCTCCTGGTCGACCGCTCGTTCCGTCGATCGCTGCTGTGTCACGCGGATATCCGGCTCGAGCCAGCCGTCGGCGTGGCATCCCTGCTCGCCTGCCATGCCACCGCCCGGGCTCGGCCGGTCTCGAATGCTCCGGATGTCGCCTCCGAGCATAGCGAGGGGTTCCGCACGCCGGCCGGAGAGGTCTGGTCAACGAGCAACCGGCTCGACAAGGCCTTGCTTGCGGTGCTGGCCGATGCACACCCGGCGGCGCTGTCGTTCACCCGACTCGTGGGGCGGGTCGGGTTACTGGTGGGCGTCGATCCCAGCCCCGACGAACTGGGGATGAGCCTCCGGCGCTGCTGGGCTGCCGAGCTGGTCGATCTTCACCTTCATCCGCCGAAGCTGCCCGAGCAGATCGCCGAGCGGCCGACGGCCAGCCGGCTGGCCCGGATCCAGGCGCAGACAAGCTCCGAGGTCACCAACCTCCGTCACCACAGTGTCCAGCTGGACCCGGCGGCACGGGCGATGCTGTCCTTCCTCGACGGCGCCCACGATCGAGCGGCCGTCGCTGCGGAGCTGAGCGTCCTGGCTCGAACAGACCCGCTCGCCAACGACGACGACGGCCGGCGCGCCGGGTCGGACCGCTGGCGAGACGACATCGACGGATCGCTCGAGCGAATGGTGCGCTTCTTGCAGCGCAGCGCCCTGCTCGTATCCTGACCGGTCACGCAGGTTCGACCCAGCCGCGAGAGCGCTCGACCGCCCGCCGCCAGCCCCTGACCAGGCGGTCGCGCTCGGCGGCGGCCATCGCCGGCTCGAAGCGGCGGTCCACCCGCCGGATGGCGGCCACCTCGTCGAGGTCCCGCCAGAAGCCCACGGCGAGGCCGGCCAGGGCGGCTGCCCCCCAGGCCGTGGTCTCGACGACCGCCGGTCGCTCGACCGGAACGCCGAGCAGGTCGGCCTGGAACTGGAGCAGCCCGTCGTTCGTGGCGGCTCCTCCGTCCACCCGCAGCACCTCCAGCCGGACGCCGGCGTCCGCCTCCATCGCGTCGAGGACGTCGCGGACCTGGTAGGCCATCGAGTCGATCGTGGCCCGGGCGATCTCGCCCAGCCCCGTCCCGCGGGTCAGGCCGACCAGCGCGCCCCGGGCGTACGGATCCCAGTACGGGGCACCGAGCCCGACGAAGGCAGGCACGAGATAGACGCCGCCGGTGTCGCCGATGCCGGCCGCCAGGCGCTCGACGTCCGTCGATCGCTGGATGACCCGCAGCCCGTCGCGCAGCCACTGGACCGCGGCGCCCGCGACGAAGACCGAGCCCTCGAGGGCGTAGGTGACGGGCAGGTCGGGACCGAGCCGCCAGCCGACGGTGGTAAGCAGGCCGTGGGTGGAGGCCACCGGCCGCTCGCCGGTCACGAGCAACATGAACGCCCCGGTCCCGTACGTGTTCTTGGCCGCTCCGGGCGCGAAGCACGCCTGGCCGAACGTGGCCGCCTGTTGGTCCCCGGCGATCCCCGCGATCGGGATGGCGGCCCCGAACAGGTCCGGCTCGGTCTCGGCCACGAACTCCGAGCTGCTGCGCACCTCCGGCAGGAGGGCTCGCGGAACCTCCATGGCGGCGAGCAGCTCGTCGTCCCAGGCCATCCGATGGATGTCGAACAGGATGGTTCGGCTTGCGTTGCTGACGTCGGTCACGTGGGCCCGGCCGCCGGTCAACCGCCAGGCGAGGAACGAGTCCACCGTCCCAAACGCCAGCTCGCCCGCCTCCGCGCGGCCCTGCAGGCCGTGCTCCGATCGGAGGATGTGGCGAATCTTGGGACCGCTGAAGTAGGCGTCGATGGGCAGCCCCGTCCGCTCGCGGATCATCGGCTCCAGGCCGCGGGCCCGCAGCTCGTCGCAGAACGGGGCGGTGATCCTGCTCTGCCAGACGATCGCGTCGGCCACCGGACGGCCGGTCGCTCGGTCCCAGACGATCGTCGTCTCGCGCTGGTTGGTCACCCCGATCGCCGCGACGTCGCCGGGCATCGCCCCGGCCGCGTGAAGAACGTCCCGGGCGGCGGCCAGCTGGCTCGACCAGATCGCCTCGGGATCGTGGGTGACGTGGCCTGGGCCGGGGTATCCCTGGGGGAACTCGTGCCCAGCGGCCGCCACCGGAACGCCCACCTGGTCGAACAGGATCGCCCGCGAGGACGTGGTGCCCTGGTCCAGGGCCAGGACGTATCGCGCGGTCATCGCCGCGACGACCGCGGCGCCGGGGATGACGACGGGGACGACCGCCCCGGCGACGAGGGAACGTCGAACTCGCGATGGGCGCCCTCCAGGAACCGGGCGATCTCGCTCGCCTGGCGGGCCGGGTCCCAGCCCAGCTCCTGGCCCAGGAGCGAGGCGACGCGGGGCGCGACCTCCGCGGCTCGATCGGGCAGCTCCTGGGCAAGGCGCGTCCGGCGGACGAGTACGTCGTCCAGCCCGACGGCCAGCTCCTCGCGAGCCGCCCAGATCACCTCCGCCTCGAGGTGCTCCGAGTCGGCCGCGATCGGTCGCAGGAGCTCGAGGCGCTCGCCCAGGGCCACGACGTCGGCGGCCTGGGTTCCATGGCGGGCCACGAGCCGGTCGGCATGCCGGCGCTCCAGCCCGCGCGCCGCCAGGGCCCGGGCGAGACTGGCTGCCAGGCTGTCGAGCTCCACCAGCGGGGCCGCGCCGACGAGCGGCAGATCCCCGGTCCGCGACGGCCGCGCCCGGGCGGTGCCGGTCCCGAACCCCGCGTCCACGGCCGCATCCACCACGTCGGCCGCCATGACCCGATAGGTCGTGTACTTGCCGCCGCCGACGCGGGCCAGCCCGTCGGACTCGATTCGGACCCGATGCTCGCGCGAGATCTTGAGCGTCGACTCGTTGCCGCCCAGGCCGTCCGAAACGGCGCCATCCGCGACCAGCGGGCGCAGACCGGCATAGGCGCTCACCGCGTCGTCCCGCGTCAAGTCCACGTCCAGCGCACGATTGACGGCCACCAGGATCTCGTCCACGTCATCGCCGGTGGGGACGACGCTATCCGGCGCGCCGTCATACGGCACATCGGTGGTCCCGATGAGCCAGTGGCCCGGCCACGGCACGAGGAACACGACCTTTCCGGGAGCCCGGATCGTCAGGCCCGTCGCCGACGGGATCCGTCCGCGGCGCACGACCAGGTGGGTCCCCCGGCTGGGCCGGATGACGTGAGCCGTGACGCCGGCGTTGTCGCCCCCATCAGGATCGGCCGAAGGCTGCGTTGGAAAGGCGCCGTCCGGTTGGCCCGACCAGACCCCGGTCGCGTCAACGACCGCCCTGGCCCGAAGCTCCAGGTCCTGGCCGTCCAGCTCGTCGCGGGCACGCACCCCGGCGATGCGCCCTCCGTCATGGATGGCGCCGGCAACTCGAACGCGGGTGAGGACGAGGGCGCCGCGCGCCTGGGCCGTTCGAGCGACCGCCAGGGCGAACCGGGCGTCGTCCTCGACCCCATCGTGAAAGACGAAGGCCCCGCGGAGGCCAGTCCGGCGGAGGGCCGGCGTGCTTGCCACCGCCTCCGCCCGGTCGAGATGACGGTGCCGGCCCCCGTCTCGCGCCGCCCCGAGCAGGTCGTACAGCGTCAGGCCGCTGCCGTAGAACGGACGGGCCAGAGCAGATCCGTAGAGCGGGAACAGCAGGGGCTCGAGGCGAACGAGATGGGGAGCCAGCCGGAGGAGCCGGCCGCGCTCGGTCAGGGCCTCACGGACGAGGCCGAACCGAAATTGCTCCAGGTAACGCAACCCGCCATGGATGAGGCGCGAGGAGCGGCTCGACGTGCCGGCCGCGATGTCCGACCGCTCGACGAGCGCCACGCTGAGACCGCGGCTCGCCGCGTCCAGGGCGGCGCCGGCCCCGGTGACGCCGCCACCGACGACCAGGACGTCCCATGTTTCGGCTGCAAGGCGCTCGAGATCCGCCCGCCGGCGCTCGATCGGCGTCGTCTTTCCGGACGGCGTCATGCGGACGTGCGCCTAGGTGACCGGCGGCCGTCGCGCCAGCCAGACCAGAAGCCCGATCGTCCCGCCGGCGAGCACGGCGATCGCCAGCGGAGTGCGCAGGATGAGATCCTGGCCGGCCGGCGGCAGCAGGCTCGTCGCGACGGCAGTGCCAAGGACGATGGCGACTACCACCACGGCGACGAGGAGCACCTCGCGCAAGCCGGTCGCTCGGCGTCGCCGCTCACCCTCTCGATCGTCCGGCGGAGCGCCCGAGGGAGACTCAACCACGATCGGCCTCGGGCGGGATGCCGATCGGCGCGACCAGGACGCGGCCAGCGAGTGCCGCCCCGCGACGGGTGAGCAAGCCGACCTTCGGTCGATGGAACGTGACCGTCACGTCCGCCCGGACGACCGGATCGGTCGCCTCGCCGCTCGTCAGGTCGACCGCGGTCGGCGTGTCCACGGCCAGCACAGGCACCCCAGCGTCGTGTGCGTGCCGCACCAGCTCCACTGCTGAGCGGATCGGGTCGCGCAGGGCGCCGCGAACGCCGGTGCCAAGCAACGCATCCACGACCACGGCCGCCCGATCGATTCCCTGGCCCAGGATCGCCAGGTCGCGAGCCAGCGCGGTGTGGATCCTGGTCACGTTCGCCTCGGCCGCGAGCCGGTCCCAGTTCCGGCCACTCGTTTCCCCCTCGGGCCGAGCCTCGGATGCCACGAAGCCAACGACGACCTGCGCCCCCAGACGCGCCAGCCGTCGTGCGGCCACGAAGCCGTCTCCCCCGTTGTTGCCCGGCCCGCACAGGACGAGGATCGGGCCGGTTCCCCAGCGGCCGGTTCGAACGGCCAGTGCGCGCACCGCCGCGGCCACGGCCGTCCCGGCGTGTTCCATGAGCACAGCGCCCGGTACCCCCAGGGCCTGCGCCCGCCGATCGGCACCGGTCATCGCCTCGCCCGACATCGGCGACCGTTCCATTGCGGAGCCCCAGCGAGCGGCTAGGCCGTCGAGGTCCATGTCGAAGATTGCCGGGTCGTCGGCCGGCAGCCTGGCCCGTGCGGACGCGCGGTCATCGGAGTCGGGCGGCGCGGCTGTAGGGCGGTTGGCGGCTGGACTCATCGTCGCCACAGCCTACCGGTACCTGCCCGGCCACGCGACCGCCGCGGGGAAACCATTACAAACTTGTAACGGCAGACCACGCGTGCCCGGCGCAGCGGCGAGAGGCCTCGCGGAAGGCTTGACTCTCACCTCGGCGCCTACCCGGCGAGATGACCTTGACCCCCTGGGACCCAAGGAGGGAATCGATGACCACAGACACGGGCACCCGCCGGGCGGAGCCTGCCTCGTCCACCGAGGCCAACAAGGAGCTCGTCCGGCGCTTCGTCCAGGAGATCTTCACGGACGGCAACGCGGATGCGGTCGACGAGCTCGTGGCCGAGGACTTCACACCGCACACCTGGCCGTCCACTGGCGACGGCCGGGGCGATCTCAAGCGAGCGATCGAACGGGTGTCGAAGGGCCTGTCCGACGCCGCCTTCAAGATCGAAGACATGATCGCCGAGCACGACCGGGTGGCCGTTCGCCTCACCGCCAGCGCCCGACAGTCGGGCGAGTTCATGGGCATTCCGCCAAAGGGCAAGTCCTATACGATCGGAGAGATCCACATCTTCCGGATCAGGGACGGCCAGGTCTCGGAGCACTGGCACCAGTTCGATTCGATGGGCATGATGGCCCAGCTGGGTGCGCTCCCCGGCAGGGGCTAGCAAGGGCCGGCGCCGCGGGCAGCCTCCTGACGGTCATCCGGTCGATTTGTCCGCCCACAATGTCCCGATGGGCGAGAGGACGATCAGTCTCGGGACGCTGACCCTCAACGTGGCGGAATGGAGCCGTGCCGGGCCGCCCCTGGTCCTGTTGTTGCACGGCGGCAGCGCCAGCTGGCGGTCATGGGCAGCCGTTGGTCCGCTCCTCGCTCGAGACTGGCACGTGCTCGCACCGGATCTCCGGGGCCACGGTTCGTCCGGATGGGGACCCGGATACAGCCTCCTGGACTATGCCGACGACATCGTTCAGTTGGTCGATCGCGAACTGGGCCAGCCGGCCGTGTTGGTCGGGCACTCAATGGGCGGTCAGGTCGCGGTCGCCGTTGCGGCCGGACGCCCGGACTTCGCACGCGCCGTGATCGTTGGCGACGCGCCCCTGGAGCTCGAGTCCCTGCGGCGCCACATCGCGGCGAACCGGCCGATGAACCAGGCCTGGCGCGAGCTCGCAGCCAGCGGCGAATCGCAGGAGGTCATCGCCACTCGGCTCGCGGACGTGCCCGTCGCGGCTGCCGACGCAACCCGCGTGAGCCGAACCGCGGATGTCGTCCCGGAGGGTGCGCCGTGGTACTCGGAGATGGCGGCCAACATCGCGAGGCTCGACCCGGCGACGCTGGACGCCGTCATCGAGTTCGAGGCGATGCACGCCGGTCTCGAGGAGTGGCTGCCCCTCGTGCGGTGCCCGGTGCTACTGGTCCAGGCCGATCCGGCGGCCGGTGGCCTCGTGAGCGACCGCGAGGTGGCGCACTGGAAGTCAGCCGTTTCGGGCCTTCGCCATGTGCAGCTCCACGGCGTCGGTCACGGACTCTTCCTCGAGGCACCGTCCGCGTTCCTCGAGGCGATCCAGCCCTTCCTTCGAGAACTCCGCCGAGCGGCCGGCACCTCCGACCCTCGTCCCGCGCGCACGGGCGGCCCGTGACCCGCCGAGCTCGGAGTCAGTGCGCTTGGTGCGGGTGGGGCACCATTCGAACGACGGGCGATGGATCCCCGTCGTTTGGTGACCGTGGCGCCCCCGAAGTCGCCCGGCAGGAGGTGAGATGCGCGAGCTGATCGAAACGGTAGGCGCGCCGGCGCCCATCGGCCCCTATAGCGTCGGGGTCGCGACGGACTCCCTCGTCTTCTGTGCTGCCCAGGCCGGCATCGATCCGCGGACCGGCGCCCTGGTCCCCGGCGGCACAGGTCCCGAGACGGAGCGGGCGATGAGGAACCTCGCGGCCGTGCTCGACGCGGGCGGCCTGTCATTTGCAGACGTCGTCAAGACCACCGTCTTCCTGGTCGACATCGCCGACTTCGGAGTGGCCAACGAGGTCTATGGGCGGCTCATCGGTGATCGCCCACCGGCTCGAACCACGGTCGCCGTTGCGGCACTGCCGATTCAGGCGCGGATCGAGATCGAGATGATCGCCGCTCGTCGATAGCGCCGCCGCGCCAGGGCGACCGGTGGCGTTACGGCGCCGGGCATCAGGCCGTCGCGAGGCGAGCCGACGGTCCTTTGCCGTGCCGTAACTCGATCAGTCCCTCCTGGGCAAGTGCGACGAGAGCGGCCTCGACCGCGGGCCGGCCGTGTGAACCGATCCCATCCCTGAACCACGTCCAGCCGTCATCCTCGACGGTCCGCAGCCGGTCGAGGATGCGGCCGCGCAGCCAGCGAGTCGTCGACGAGAAGGGGACGGGTCGAGAGGCCGCTCGTCGTCGTCCGCCGCGCCTCATGCCCCGAGGGGCATCAAGGACCTCGGCCGACGCCGCGTACAGGCACCACGGCTTCGCGGGACACGCCTCGCAGCGTGGCTGTCGCGGCCGACAGAACGTGGCACCGACATCCATCAGCGCGTGCGTCCACTCCCTCGGCCGATCTGCCGGCACGACCGCGTCTGCCACGGCCTGGACGGCCGCACGGGTCATCGATCCGGCCTCCGTCCCACTCACAACCCGCGATAGCACCCGGTGCACGTTGACGTCCACCGCGCCCACCGGCCGGCCGAACGCGAGCGCGGCGATAGCCCGGGCCGTGTACGGCCCGATCCCGGGCAGCCGCTCGAGCTCGTCCACCTCTGACGGCAGGTGCCCGCCGACTTCGGTGACGACGATCCGCGCGCACCGCAGGAGGTTGAGTGCCCGGCGGTCGTAGCCCAGGCCCTGCCACGCTCGCAGGACGTCCGCCGGCGTCGCGGCGGCGAGCGCCTCGAACGTGGGAAATCGCGTGAGGAACGCGGACCAGTAGTCGACCACGCGGGCGATCTGGGTCTGCTGCGCCATCGTCTCCGACACGAGGATGGCATACGGATCGCGGCTGGACCGGAAGTCGAGGACCCGGCCCTCCGCCCGATACCAGTCCAGGACGGCCGCCTGCAGCTCCCCGGCGGGCGACGGCTGCGTATCGGTCGCCGGCGACTGCACCCTCAGATGCGGAGCATCACGTGCTTGACGACCGTGTAGTCCTCGACCGCGTACATACCCTGGTCCTTGCCGTAGCCCGACTCCTTGAAGCCGCCGTGCGGCATCTCCGAGACGAGCGTGAAGTGGTCGTTCACCCAGACGGTCCCGAACTGGATGGCCTTGGCGACCCGCATGGCCCGGCCGATGTCCGTGGTCCAGACCGAGGCCGCCAGGCCGAACCGCACGTCGTTGGCCCAGGCGATCGCCTGCTCTTCGTCCGTGAACGCCTGGACCGTGACTACCGGGCCGAACACCTCGTCCTGGATGATCTCGCTCTGCTGGTCGGGGCCGGCGATGATCGTCGGCTCGTAGTAGGCACCAGGCTGGTCCGGCGCCTTTCCTCCGACGACCACCTCGGAGCCTGACCGCGCCCGATCGACCATGCCGCTGACCCGCGCCACCTGGCTCTTGGAGATGAGCGATCCCATCTCCAGCTCGTCGCCGCCGGTGGGATCGCCCCACTTGATGTCGTTGACCTGTTCGGACAGCTTCGACACGAAGTTGTCGTAGATCCGGGGACCGGCGAGGACGCGGGTCGCCGCGGTGCAGTCCTGACCGCTGTTCCAGTAGCTCGCGAAGCGGAGCGTCTCGGCCACGAGGTCGAGGTCCGCGTCGTCGAACACGATGACGGGCGCCTTTCCACCGAGCTCCAGGTGGAGCCGCTTCACGCGATCGGCGGCGATCCTGGCGATCTTCTTGCCCGTGTCCGTGTCGCCGGTCAGCGAGATCATCCCCACCTTGGGATGGGCGACCAGCGCAGGGCCGATCGCGTCGCCGGTTCCGACCAGGACATTGAGGACACCCGGCGGCAGCGCCTCGGCGGCCAGCTCGGCGAATCGCAGGGCGGTCAGCGGCGTGCGGGCGGACGGCTTGAGCACGACCGTATTGCCGGCCGCAAGCGCCGGCCCGATCTTCCAGCCGGCCATGTAGAGCGGGTAGTTCCAGGGCGCGATGGAGGCCACCACGCCGACGGGCTCGCGGCGGATGAGGGACGTCCGATCGGCGACATATTCGCCGGCGGCCTTGCCCTCCAGGTTGCGGGCCGCCCCGGCAAAGAAGCGCAGGTTATCGGCGATGGCAGGCATGTCCACGGCCGCGACGTTGAGGGGTTTTCCGGTCTGCGAGCTCTCCAGGCGGGCCAGCTCGTCGGCGTTCTGCTCCACGATGTCGGCGAGCTTGAGGAGGAGCGTCATCCGCTCCTGGGGTGTCGTCTTCTGCCACCCTTCGAAGGCACTCGCGGCCGCCTTGACGGCTCGATCGACGTCCTCCTCTCCCGAGGCGGGCACCCGGGCGACGACCTGCTCGTTGGCCGGGTTCTCGACGGTCAGCGTCTCGCCGCCGGCGGCGTCCACCCACTCGCCGCCGATGAACTGCCGGTAGCTCTTGACCTGCTCGAGCGTCCCCGTCATGGGCTCCTCCTCATCGCATCGGGCCCACTGGCGGTGGGCGTGTCCTGTCCCGCGGCATCGGCGCCGCCTGGATGCGGGCTCCCGTCATTGGACGATGATCGCCGCGGTGTACACGTCGAACCGCGTGAGGGCGCCGTCCGGGTTGCCGCCGACGCTGTTGGAGTTGTCCGCCGACGGAAACAGCCCTCCCGCTACATAGTCCCACGTCGGCCCGAATCGGATACGCCACGGATCACGCAGGTGGCAGCCTGGCGAACCGGGTCGATCGTAGTGTGAGTCCGGTGGAACGCCCTTGGTCCCGGCGATGAGGAGCCCGGCCGCTCGCGTCAGGAGCCCGGCCGCATCGCGCCAGGAGCCCGGCCGCATCTCGCCAGGAGCCCGGCCGCATCGCGCCAGGAACCCTCTCTTCGAATGCCGCTCGATAGTCAATCGGATTGAGCATCGATTGGCATCGTGAGAGCGGAGTCGGCCGCGTCGTCCCAAGAGCAGAGCCCGAAGAGCAGAGCCCGGCCGCTCGCGTCACGAGCCCGGCCGCATCGCCAGGAACCCTCTCTTCGAATGCCGCTCGATAGTCAATCGAATTGAGCATCGATTGGCATCGTAAATTCGTCATCGTGGGCGGCGCGACGGTCCGCCTCGTTCAGGGACGTGCCAGGCTCAGCGCGAGAGTCAGGGCCACGATACCGCCCGCGAGCATCACGGCGTCGAGTGCGCTCCAGCGGACCTCGCGGTACCGGCTGCGAGGACCCATGCCGAACGCGCGGGCGTCCATCGCCAGGGCGAGCCGGTCGGCGTGGCGGATCGCCAGGACGAGCAGCCCCACCAGGACCCGGGGATGCCAGTTGCCGGGCAGTCCACGAATCCGCCGAGCCTGGCGCAGGGTGGTGAGGTCTTCGGCGAAGCGCGGCACCGCCTGGTAGGCGGCGAGCGCCCCGTACGCGAAACGTGGCGAGACCCGCGCCTGCTGGACGAGCGCGTCGACCAGGCGGGTGGGATCGGTCGTCTGCGCGAAGACGATCCCGATCGTCGCGAAGGCCACCACTCGCGCCGCGAGCCCGATGCCGCCGGCGACGGCCGCCTGGGTCAGGCGGAACGGCCCGATGCGGGCCATCTCCGCCGCAGAGGGATCCAGGTTGGCGGCGGCGAACAGGGCGTTGAAGAGGCCGATCGCCAGGGCGGCAGTCCAGAGCGGGGCCAGGCCCCGGCCGAGGGTCTCGAGGTCCACACGCCCGAACCAGATCGCCGCCAGGAGGGCCAGGCAGGCCAGCACGATGGGCGGCCGGACGTCGGTGGTGAACGCCAGGCCCACGAACCAGGCGATCGCCACGGCGAGCTTCACGAGAGGGCTGGCCTGGCCGAGTGGACTGGCCAGCTGCCGGTCGGCTGGTTCCATGCGCGCGATCACGGCGCCCTCGCCGCCGGCGCGCTCGCCGCCGGCCCGCTCCCGCCCCGAGCCGCCGGCCCATCCAATGCCGCCTCGGACGGTGGTTCCAGCACCAGCGTTTCATCGGCAACGACCCGACCACGTTCCAGGGCGATCCGCCGCCTGGCCACGTCGCGGACGAAGCGCTCGTCATGCGTCGCGACGACGAGGCACGTGCCCGCTGCGACGCGGTCGCGCAGGATCGTCAGGAGGCCCTCGTAGCCGTGGCGGTCCTGACCGAAGGTCGGCTCGTCGAGGACGAGCAGCGCCGGCCGCCGAACGAGGATGCAGGCCAGCGACAAGCGACGCTTTTCGCCACCGGAGAGCGTGTACGGGCTGCGACCGGCGAACTGTTCGAGCGGGAGGTCCAGCCCGGCCATCACCTCGTCCGCCGCCGTCCGCTCCTCCGGCCGGAGTCCCAGCAGCACTTCAGCGCTCACGGTGTCCGCCAGGAACTGCTGCTCGGGATCCTGGAAGACGTAGCCGGCGCGACGGGCGAGCTGCGCCGCGGGGAGCCGGGCTGGATCCGCGCCGTCGAGCCGCACACGGCCGCGGGTCGGCCGGAGGAGGCCGACGAGAAGGCGACCCAGCGTCGACTTGCCGCTGCCGTTCGGGCCCGCCAGTGCGACACGCTCACCCGCCGCCAGGTCGAGCTCGATATGGCTGACGACCAGCACCTCCGGGTCGTATCCGAAGGTGAGGTTCCGGGCGTCCACGAGCAACGGTCCCAGCAGCTCGAGTCGACTCTCCGAATCGGCCGGCAGGCTCCGTTCGCCGGGCAGCCAGACGCCCGCCTCCCGCAGCCGCGTCCCCGACCGAGCCAGCACCTCCCGAGGCGGCCCGACGTCCATCGGAGATCCGTCCGCCGCGAGCGCCAGGACACGGTCGGCGAGCGCCCAGGCGTCGTCGGCGCGGTGCTCGACGAGGACGATCGTCGCGGTCCGCGACTCCCGGATCGCCCGCAACTGATCGAAGAAGGCCGCGGCTCCCCACGGATCCAGGTTCGCCGTCGGCTCGTCCAGAACCAGGATCCCCGGCCGGGGCGCGAGGGCGCCGGCAAGCGCGAGCCGCTGCTGCTCCCCGCCAGACAGATGGCCGGTCCGTCGCCGGGCGAGCCCGCGGAGACCGGCCGCGTCGATCGCCTCCGGGACGCGCGC
>WNFU01008751.1_pt1 | contig 18775 bp, 23 predicted proteins | sample 5400121 | NCBI WGS metagenome assembly WNFU01 (sample SAMN13153360, study PRJNA577476) | soil metagenome | isolation source: 100 cm soil or saprolite under grassland replicate 1 | place: USA:California | collected 2016-06-15 | reverse complement strand
AGGATCGTGTCGACGGCGACGGTCGTCTTCCCGGTCTTGCGGTCGCCGATGATCAGCTCGCGCTGGCCGCGACCGACCGGTGTCATGGCGTCGATGGCCTTGATCCCGCTCTGCAACGGCTGGTGCACGGGCCGGCGGTCGACGATGCCCGGCGCCTGGATCTCGAGTCGCCGGTGGGTGTCGGTGTTGATCGGGCCCTTGCCGTCGATGGGCTGGCCGAGCGAGTTCACGACCCGGCCCAGCATCACGTCGCCGACCGGGATCGAGAGGATGCGGCCCGTCGCCTGGACGGTGTGACCCTCTTCGACCTCGTCGGCCTCACCGAGCACGACAGCCCCGATCGCGTCCTCCTCGAGGTTCAGCGCCAACCCCAGCGTGCCGCCCTGGAACTCGAGCAGCTCGTTCACGGCCGTGTCGGGCAGGCCGTTGATGCGCGCGATCCCGTCGCCGACCTCTAGCACGCGACCGACCTTCGCCTTCTCGATCGAGGGGGCGAAGCCGCCGATGTTCTTGCGCAACGCCTCCGCGATCTGGTCGGCGTTGATCGTGGAGTCGGTCACGAAATCCTCTCCTTGAGCTCGTCGAGACGGTGGCGGATGGTGCCGTCGATCACGGTGTCGCCGACGCGGGCTACGACGCCGCCGAGCACGCTGGGATCCACGACCACCTTGATCTCGACCTGCTTGCCCGTGGCCTCGCCGAGCGCCCGCGCGAGACGCTCGCGCATTCCCTCGTCGAGCGGCACGGCGCTGCGCACCTCGGCGACCTCGTGCTGCCGCCGGGCCGCCGAGAGCTCGAGGAACCGATCGACGATCGCGGGGAGCTCGCCGGCGCGATCGGCGCCGACGACCATCGCGACGAGACCGACGCTGATCGCCAACCCCGCGCCGCCCATGAGCTCCTCGACCACGGCGACCCGCCGCTCTGCGGGCACGCTGCGGTCGCTGAGCGACATGCGCAGCTCGTCGTTCGCGTCCAGGGCCCGCGCGAAGCGAAAGAGGTCGTCCTCGACCGCGTCCGGGTAGCGCTCGGCGCGCGCGACGTCGAGGAACGCCTGGGCGTACGCCTCGACGCGGTCCGACTCTGCCATCGCCGCTACCTGCTCCCGTTCCCGTTTCCGACCTGACCGATGTAGCTCTCGACGAGCGCGAGCTGCGTGTCGCGGTCGAGGTTGCGCTCGACGATCTTCTCGGCCAGCTCGATCGAGAGGTCCGCGACCCGGCCCTGGAGATCGGCCTGGGCGCGGTTGGACGCGAGCTGGGCGTCCTCCTGCGCGCGGGTCCGCACCTCCGCGGCTTCCGCGTCGGCCTGGGCGCGGACCTGGCGCTTCACCTCGTCGGCGGACTGGCGCGCCTCCTCGATGATCCGAGACGCCTCGTTGCGGGCCTCGGCCACCTGACGCCGGTAGTTCGCCAGCTCGGTCTCGGCCTCGGTGCGCGCCTGCTCGGCCCGCTCGAGGTCGCCGCGGATGCGGTCCTCACGCTGCTTCATCATGTTCCGGACGGGCGGCAGCGCGTACTTCCACATCACAGCGAGCAGCACGACGAACGCGAGCCCGCCCCAGATGATCTCGTTCGACTCCGGCAGGATCGGGTTCGGCGCCTTCTGACAGTCGTCGATGGTGCCGCCGTCCTCGAGCTTCTTGATGCACTCCTCCTCGGTGTCGCCCTTGGGCTTGGCGTGGGCGACTCCCGGGGTGGCGACCACGCCGAGCACGGCGACGGCCATGACGGCGATCAACAGTCGGATCCGCATCGGTAGCTCCTAGCCGCTGACGATGAACGTCAACACGAAGCCGAACAGAGCGAGCGCCTCGGTGAACGCGATCCCGAGGAACATCGTGGTACGGACGGTGCCGGCCGATTCGGGCTGCCGCGCCATGGCGGTGATGGCGTTGCCCACAACGATCCCGATGCCGATGCCGGGACCGATGGCGGCGCCGCCGTAGACGATGCCGCGGCCGATCGCGGTGAGACCCTTGGCGAGCTCGCCGGCCTGTTGTGCTGCAAGCAGAAAGTCGTGCAACGAATCTCTCCTGTGTCGGTTGGTCAGTGCTCGGGGTGCATGGCGAGACCGATGTAGACGCCGGTCAGGATGGTGAAGATGAACGCCTGGAGGGCCGAGACCAGGATCTCGAACGCGGTCAGCGCGACCAGCAGCGCGAACGGGAACGCGGCTCCGATCTTGAGGTAGACGGCCGCCCCGAAGATCGACGACGTGAGGATCGCGAACGTCACGAGGATGAGGTGGCCGGCCAGCATGTTCGCGAACAATCGGATGGCCAGCGAGAAGGGCCGCACGATGAAGGTCGAGATGAACTCGATGAACACCATGAGCGGCAGGATCACTTTCGGAACGCCCGGCGGCACCAGCGACGACTTCATGTAGTGCCCGAAGCCCTGCTTCGAGATCCCGACGATGTTGAAGATGAACCAGACGAGGATGGCCAACAGCAGCGGGACAGCGTTGCGCGCGTTCCCCGGGAACTGGATGAACGGCAAGATCTCGAAGATGTTGATGAAGAAGATGAAGAAGAACATCGTCGTCAGGAAGGGCAGGTATCCCATTCCTTCCGGACCGATGGTCTGGAGGATCACGCTCTCGCGGACGAAGTCGATGCTCGACTCGGCCATGTTCTGCACACCCACCGGAACGAGCTGACCCCGCCGGGCGGCGTAGAAGAAGAACAGGAGCGTGATCAGCACCGATGCGAGATAGATGAGGACGGTCTTGTTGATCGCGAACGGGGTGCCGTCGAAGAAGATGTTCGGCCATCGGGTGACGTGGCTGATCGGAGGGAAGTCGAGGCCGAGCAGCGTCACTGCGCGTCGTCCTTTCGTGCGCTCGTCATCAGCTGATCACGCCGCAGGCCGGGTGCGGCCAGGGAGAAGCTGACGGAGCGTAGCTCCCAGAACAACAAGCCGAGATGGGCGACGAAGAGCGTCAGACCCAACACGATCACATCCACCCAACCGAACAACGCCTGCGCCACGACCATCACGACGACGATCGACAACATGCGAAACAGGAATCCACCCAACGCAACCGCCATCAGCGCGTTGCCCGACCGACGCGTGCCCCACTCCAGGGTGAGCGCGGCGGCAAAGAAGTTGAGCACGCAGACGCCCAAGCCGAGGGCGGCGCTCGCGGCTCCGTCGACGCCCCGGAACAGACCGGCCGCGACCACGACCGCCGGTGCTACGAGCAGCCCGTGGCGGGCGAGGTCGAGGGCGATGCGCTTCTCTACCGGCGGCGGCGCGTCCACGGCTTGCCCTCCTCCTCCCGTTCGACCTTGTCCTTGTAGTGGTAGATGGTGCGAAGGCACACCCCGACGAACCCGAGGGCCGCGAGCACCACGGTGAGGATCGGGCTCGTCCCCAGCCGGTCGTCGAGCCACCAGCCGAACGCTGCGAACAGCACCGGGATGGCGGCGAACTCGAACGCCTGCGCGAGCGCCTCGCCGAAGCCACGGTTGAGCTCCCGCCGTTCCGCCCAGCGCTTCTCGCGGTGCCCCTCAGCCCCCGGATGTACCGCCACAACCACTCTCTTCGAGCTTGTGAATATAATCACAATGTACCCGCCGCCCCGTGGGGGCGTCAAATCTGGAGTCTCTCCCGAAGGCCGAGCCGCGGGCCAACGCCCGGGCTCCGCCTCAGGTCCCCGACCGCTCCCCTTGCTGACGGCGGGCGGCGAGGTCGACGACGTCCTCGCCGAGCGTCGCCGGATGGTCGCCCTGCTCCATCGCGGCATCGCGAGCCGAGCGCACACCGGGGTGGAACACGACGTAGAGAACGAGCCCGAGCGCCGCCACTCCGACGGGAACGAGCGCGTTCCCGCGGTTGGTGTACGTCGGGAGCAGGACGACGGCGGACAGCAGCGCCGTCCACAACCACAGGATCACCACGGTGCGGCGCGTGGTGTGGCCGAGTCGCATGAGCCGGTGGTGCAAGTGGTCCTTGTCGGCGACGTGGAACGCCGTTCGGCGGTACACGCGCCGGAAGAACGAGAACGCCGTGTCGATGATCGGTATCCCGAGGATGACGATGGGGATGAAGAGAGGCGCGAAGAAGAAGTAGGTCTGCCCGCTGAACTGATCGGCGGTACGCCCTCCCACGGTGATCGTCGTCGTCGCCATGAGTAACCCGAGGAAGAGCGCGCCGGCGTCGCCCATGATGATCTTCGCCGGATTGAGGTTGTGGGGCAGGAAGCCCACGCACACGCCCACCGCGATGATGGCAACGAGCGGCGCGATGTTCGAGCCCTCGAGCAGTCCCGCCTTGAACAGCCGGTCGGAGTAGAGGAAGAACGCCGAGCCGGCGATGGCGACGATGCCGGCGGCCAGGCCGTCGAGGCCGTCGATGAGGTTGATGGCGTTCGCCATGATCACGACCGTGAGCACGGTTACGAGCGGCGCGAGGTCGGCCGACAGGACCACGTAGTCGTACCTGGCGAACGGGACCCGGAAGTAGAGCATCGTCACGCCGAGCAGCGAGAGCACGCTGCCCGACAGCACCATGCCCGCCACCTTGGCCGGGGGCGACACACCGCCTCGCCGCTCCCAGAGGTCGTCGACCGCGCCGACCACGAACATGACCGCGGCGGCGAGCATGACCCCGATCGGCTCCGTCGCCCCGTCGAACATCTCCCGGAACTGCGGGACTTGCGACGCCACCGCCATGGCGAGGAGGAAGCCGCCGAACATCGCCGCGCCACCGAGCGTGGGCGTGGCGCGCTCGTGCACGCTGCGTCCCTGGGGGACGGAGACGGCGCCGATGCGAACCGCGAGCCGGCGGACCAGGAAGGTCAGGAGGTACGTGCTGAGCGCGGCGACGGCGAGGACGAGCGCGTAGCCGGCCACGAGATCAGGCTCGGTCTCGCCTCACGGCCCGCCCAGCTCCGGGTAGGGCGTGAACTTCGAGCAGAGACGGGCGGACGCGTCGCGCACGTCGGTGGCCATGTTCTCGTCGTCGACCTTGCGCAGCACGGTCGCGATGAGGCCTGCGACCTCCCCCATCTCGGGCTCACCCATGCCCGCGGTCGTCACGGCGGCGGTGCCGAGCCGGAGGCCGCTGGTGACGAACGGCTTCTCGGGGTCGTTGGGGATGGCGTTCTTGTTCACGGTGATGCCCGCGTGGTCGAGGGCTTCCTGGGCCTGCTTCCCCGTGACTCCGAAGGGGCGCAGGTCCACGAGCATCAGATGGTTATCGGTCCCGCCCGACACGATCCGGAATCCCTCGCCGTCAAGACCGGCCGCCAGCGCCTGCGCGTTTCGAACGATGCCTGCGGCGTAGTCACGGAAGCCGGGCTGGGCCGCCTCGTGGAAGGCCACCGCCTTGGCCGCGATCACGTGCATCAGCGGACCGCCCTGCAAGCCCGGGAACACAGCCTTGTCGATGGCAGCGGCGTACTGGTCGCGACACAGGATGCACCCGGCGCGGGGACCGCGCAGCGTCTTGTGCGTCGTGAGCGTGATGATGTCCGCGTACGGCGCCGGCGACGGGTGCGCCCCACCGACGATGAGCCCCGCGACGTGGGCGGCGTCGACCAAGAACAACGCGTCGACCTCGTCGGCGATCTCTCGGAACGCGGCGAAGTCGATGATGCGTGGGTACGCGGTGGCGCCGGCCACGATCATCTTCGGGCGCTCGCGCCGGGCGACGTAGCGGATGTGCTCGTAGTCGAGGGTCTCCGTCTTGTCGTCGACGCCGTACGCGACGAAGTCGTAGAGGCGGCCGCTGAAGTTGACGGGCGAGCCGTGAGTGAGGTGCCCGCCCTGGTCGAGGCGCATGCCCATGACCTTGTCGCCCGGGTCGAGCAGCGCCATGTACGCCGCCATGTTGGCGCTCGCCCCCGAGTGCGGTTGCACGTTGGCGTGGTCGGTACCGAACAGCGCGCAGGCGCGCGTGCGCGCGAGCTCCTCGGCGTCGTCGACGACGTAGTTGCCCCCGTAGTACCGCTTGCCCGGATACCCCTCCGAATACTTGTTCGTCAGCACCGACCCCTGCGCGGCGAGCACGGCCGGCGACGTGAAGTTCTCGGACGCGATGAGCTGGATGGTCGTGTTCTGGCGCTCGACCTCACGCCGGACGATCTCGGCGATCTCCGGATCGGTGGCAGCCAGGGCTTCGAACGGGACGCTCATCTCCTCCCCGCCTCCTTCTCCTGCTCGATGTCGGCGATCTGGTCCACGCGCCGCCGGTGCCGCCCGCCTTCGAAGCGGGTCGCCAGCCACAGGCGCAGGATCTCGTCGGCGAGCCCGTCGGCGACGATCCGCCCGCCGATGGCCAGCACGTTGGCGTCGTTGTGCTCCCGTGACAGGCGAGCCGTGTAGAGATCGTTGCACAGGGCCGCCCGGACCCCTCGGACTTTGTTGGCCGCGATTTGCTCACCCTGCCCGCTGCCGCCGAGCACGATGCCCCGCTCGGCCTGGCCACTGGCGACGGCGCGGCCCACGGCGGCGCAGATCGGCGGGTAGTCCACGGACTCCTCGGAGTGCGTGCCGAGGTCGTCGACCGTGTGCCCGTCGGCCTTCATGACCTCTTTGAAGTGCTCCTTGAGGCGGTAGCCCGCGTGGTCGGAGCCGATGGCGATGTGCACGGGGCCCTCCCGAATCCGACCCGATGCTGCCGGCAGCCGACCCAGCCTACCGGCGCGCTGCTTCTCTCACGGCGAACGGTACGCTCCCCCGACGTGAACCTGGCAGGGCACTTCCGCCTCGTCTGGCGGAGGCGGTGGATCATCCTCGCGCTGTCGGCGCTCGTCGCGGGTGTGGTGTTCGCGCGTAGTTGGGCTCTCGACGACGTGTACGAGTCGAGCGCGACGCTCGACGTCATCTCGGGTGTCACCAGCGGCAACCAGCCGGTCACGCAAGACCAGGTCGACATCCTCACGGGTCATGACGCCGCACTCGCCGAGACGACGCCGGTGCTCGACGACGCGATCAGAACGTCGGGTCTCGACATCTCTGTTGGGGCGGCGCGCGACCGCGTCTCCGCCGACGCGCCAAACACTCAGACAGGCTTCATCACCGTGCGCGCGTCGGGACCCTCCCCCGCCGCAGCGCGGGGGCTCACCGACGGTGTCGCAAAGTCGCTACGCACAACCGGGCAGCAGGGGCAGAACACGATCCAGATCGCGAGCGGCGCTACCACGCCCTCCGATCCGATCGACCGATTCGTGATGCGGTTCTCGCGTTCCTGCTCGCGCTGGTCGTCACCTCCGGCCTGGTCGCGCTCTTCGGGCATGTCAGCGGGCGTCTGACGACGGGGTATCAGAACGAAGAGGTCGCCCGCCTCACCGGCATCCCGGTCCTCGCGCTGATCCCCCGGAAACGCGAGCAATGGACTACCGAGGCCTTCCGCACCCTCCGGGCCGCGGTCGACCTCGCTCGCTCCGACCCACCGGTGCGCACCATCGCCGTGATCGGCGCCGAGCCCCGAAGCGGGGCTTCGTTCGTGGCATTCGGCCTCGCGCAGGCCACCGCGAACCTCAAGATGGGCGTCGTTCTCGTCGACGCCAACCTCCTGCGCCCGGTGCTCGCCGCCGAACTGCACATTCCCGAGAAGCCTGGGCTGGTCGAGGCGATCCGCCAGGGGACGGTCGACTGGGACCAGCTGCCACAAGCGAACCCGCTCCAGAAGCGCTTCCGGCTCCTGCCTGCCGGCGGAGAGGTCGCGGACCCTCCCGGGGTGCTCGGCTCGCGTTCGCTGCGGAAGACGCTCGGCCAGCTGGATGACGCGGACGTCGTCGTCGTCGACTCCCCCGCTACCGACGAGAGCCTCGACGCGCTCGTGATCGCCTCGCAATGCGACGCCGCCATTCTCGTGGTCGACGCCAAGCGGGCGCGGCGGCGGCGCGTCGAGAACGCGGTGCTCCGGATCCACCAGGCGAACGTAGATCTCATCGGCGCCGTCGTGAACCGAGTCGAGCCGGATGAGCGCACCCGTCCACCGCGGCGCGTTCGACGAGCTTCCGCGGTTGCAACCTGACCAGCGCGTACCCTCGGCGTGTGGTCCAAGAGGACGCGCAAGAGGATCTGCCGAAGGTCACCGCCGCGTTCCTTCGCCGCGTCGAGGAGCTGTGCCCGCGGCGAGTCTCGTGCGAGTACCACAACCGGCGCAGCAACCGCACCGCGTCGGCGCGTTGGCGCGTCTCGAACCAGCTCGTGGAGCACGCGCGCGTCGCGCACGTCGAGCTCGGTCCGCCGGTGCGCGCCGCCTTCACGCCGCTTCCAGTTCTCGTGCCCGAGGAGCGGCGGGTGTACGACGCGGCCGTGCATTGGTACTTCGAGCTGTTCGGCGACCGATCCGTCCGCAGCGTCGACGCCGACGAGTGGGAGACGCAGGTCCCCGAGCTCGGCGTCCGGCTCGTCGGTCAGGCCGGTCTGGCGGTCGAGGACGCCGACGGTCACGCCGAGTTGCGGCTCCTTGCAGTGGGCGGCGCCGTCCCCGACGCCCGTGACCCGCTGGGCTCGGTCGACGCCCGGTTCGCACTGCTGCGGCGGGCGGAGTGGCTGACGGGGCGAAGCTCTGACCGGTCGGTTCGGCTCGTGCACGCCGACCTGCTGTACGGCGCCCTCCTCGAGCACGAAGTTGCCGTCGACGCCGCGCTCGACGAGCTCCGCCCCTGGCTGCGCGAGCGGGTCGAAGCCGTCCATGCCCGGATCGCGCGGCCGCTCCCCCGGCCCGGCCTCGAATGCGGCCGGTGCCGCTTCGTCGCCGGCTGCAGCGCCCATGGCTGACGACCTGCGGCCGGAGATCCTGAGCCTCACGCCGACGGCGGTCGAGACGTGGGGTCGCTGCCATCGCGAGTTCATGAACACGTATCTCCTCGGCATCCCGCGCAGCGACGAGGGGCCGTCGCCCGACCAGGGTCTCCTCGTCCACGACATGCTGCGGCACCTCCACCGCCGGGGCTCGTGCCGCGACGCCGCGCACGTGGAGGACGTGCTGGTCGCGCACGGCCTCTCGACGTCGAGCACGATCCGCGGGTACGTCGAGCGGCACGTCCGTCGCTGCCCGACCGACGTCGACGACGAGCGGCATGAGCTCGAGCGGGCGAGGTTCCACCGCCGGCCCGCGCCGATGTTCATGGCGACCGGGCGGATCGACGCCGTGTGGGTGCACGACGGCCTGCTCGACGCGCGCGATTACAAGACGGGCCGGATGGAGTGCGATCGCGTCGGCGACGATTCCCGGGCGCGCCTCCAGGCCTGGCTCCTCGAGCCCGCCGCGGCACGACGCGGGTTGCGGCTCCGCGTCTCGTACGAGTGCCTCGCCGCCGAGGTCCCTGACGACCCGCAGCCCTTCGAACCGGACCGCGACGAGCTCGATGCCATCGAGGACGAGCTGCGCGGCGTGGCCGAGGCCATCTGGCGCGAGCAGGACTTCGCCGGCGTCGCCGACGCCGACCTGTGTCGAGCGTGCCGCTACCGGTCCATCTGCCCGGACAGCGCGGCGACGTCGCAGCCGCTCTGGCCGACGATCGAGGACAACCTGGCCGAGGGCCTCGCCGGCGACCGGTAGCGTCACCCGGCATATGGATCCCCGCACGCCGGTCGTGATCGGCGCGGGCCAGGTGTCGGAACGGCCCGACGACCCCGCGCACGCCCGCGAGCCCATCGACCTCCTCGCGGCTGCCGCCCGCGCCGCCGACACTGACGCCGGCGCAAGCCGCTCGGTGCTGGCCGCGCTCGACACGGTCGCCGTCGTCGACATCGTCTCGTGGAAGTATCCCGACCCGGGCGCGCTCCTGGGACGCCGCCTCGGCGGCGAGCCGCACGCGACGATGACGACCACCGTCGGGGGCAACTCGCCTCAGCTGCTCGTGAACGAGCTGGCCGCCACGATCGCACGGGGCGACGCCCGCGCCGTGCTCATCGGCGGGGCCGAATGCGTCTACACCCGATGGCGGGCGCGGCGAGAGCCGAAGGTGTGGCTGGACTGGACGCAAGCCGACGACCCGCCGTGCGCGCACGTCATCGGTGATCCTCGCCCCGGGACCAATGACTACGAGATGGCGCACACCGCCATCGCGCCCACGCAGATCTATCCCCTGTTCGAGACCGCCCTGCGCGGCGAGCTCGGGCGCACGGTCGACGAGCACCAGCGCGAGGTCAGCGAGCTCTGGTCGACGTTCGCGGCGGTGTCCGCCGCCAACCCGCACGCATGGTCACGCGTCCCGTACTCCCCGGAGGAGATCCGCACGCCATCCCCCGACAATCGGGTCGTCACGTTCCCGTACCTCAAGCGCATGTGCGCCAATATCGACGTCGACCAGGCGGCGGCGATCCTGCTCTGCTCCTACGAGACAGCTCGCGACCTCGGTGTGCCCGACGAGCGGCTGGTGTTCCCGCTGGCGGGGGCGGACGCACACGACGTGTACTTCTTCAGCGAGCGCGATTCGTTGGCCTCGTCCCCCGCCATCGCCGCCGCGGGACGAGCGGCGCTCGACGCCGCCGGCGTCGGCGTCGACGACTTGGCCCGTTTCGACCTGTACTCGTGCTTCCCCTCGGCGGTCGAGATCGCGTTGCGGGCGCTCGGGCTCCGCGGTCCCTCGGACGGCGACCCGCGCCCGCTCACGGTGACCGGCGGGCTCGGATTCGCAGGTGGCCCCGCCAACGACTACCCGACGCACGCGATCGCGGCGATGGTCGACGCCTGCCGCCGGGACCCGGGATCGATCGGCATGGTGAGCGCGCTCGGGTGGTACGTGACGAAGCATTCCATCGGCCTCTACTCGACGACGCCGCCCGAGCAGAGCTACGTCCGGGCCGACGCGGCGCGCACGCAGGCGCAGGTGGACGCGCTCCCGCGACGGGAGACGGCGGGCGCGTACGAGGGGCCGGCGACGATGGAGGCAACGGCGGTCGTGTTCGATCGCGAGAGCGCGCCCACGGTCGCGATCCTGTCGACGCTGACGCCGGACGGCCGGCGCGCGCTCGCCAACACCCGCGACGCGGCCGTCATGCACGAGATGACCGAGAAAGCATGGGAGGGGCGGACCGTCGAGCTCCGCACGGACGGCACCGTGAACACCCTGGACACGTGAGGCGAGCTACGGGCGCGGCTGCTCCCAGCGGTTCCAGTACGTGACCTCATCGACGGGGCGCCGGCGTGCGGGCTTGAAGTCCTCGCCTGTGAAGTAGGCCACCGGGAGCAACCCCGCCTGGGCCACGCCGTCCGGGATGCCGAGCAGCTCGGCCGCCTCTCCCCCGTGGATCAAGTGGAGCGTCGTGAGCACCGAGCCGAGTCCCCGGCTCCGCAGCGCGAGCTGGAAGCTCCACACCGCCGGATAGATGGACGCCCAGAGTCCGGGGCCTCCCGAGCCGCCGGTGTGGTCGACGATGCACGGGATCACGTGCACGGGCACCTGCTCGAGCCGCTCGGCCAACCACACCGCGCTCTCGCCCACACGGGAGGTCGGGCGGGCGCCGCTCCGTGTCCGATCCATGTACGGCCCGAACCCCTTGCGATACAGGTCCGCGAGCGCGGCGCGCGTCGCGGCGTCGGTGACGACGAGGAACCGCCAGCCCTGACGGTTCGAGCCCGTCGGCGCCTGGATCGCGAGGCGCAGGCACTCTTCGACGACCTCGGACTGGACGGGCCGGGTCAGGTCGAGCCGCTTGCGCACCGACCTTGTCGTCGACAGCAGCCGGTCGGCGGCTGCGACGTCGAGCGGATCCGTCACGAGTCCTGCGGTCGCAGATCGACGCGCAGGGTGAGGATCCCGTCATCGAAGGACCACGTGGCGTCGGCAACCAGCGCGAAGTCGAGATGGTCGAGCTCGGCCTGCTCGATGAACTGCTGGCGCTCCGGACCCGCCACCGGCGGCAGCGGGCGGTCCTTGACGGCGTCGGCGCGCTCGCGGAACCGACGCAGCATCGCGTCGACGTCGAGGTGATCCCCCGCTCCGGCCATCGACTGCACCCTACCCAACCTGCCTCGCGACCAGAACCCGGTCGCGGCCCGCGAGATCGCGCCGCGTCAGCACGTCGTCGAAGCCGGCGGCGCGCGCGGTCGCGATCGCCTTGTCGGCTTGATGCGGCGCGATCTCGCACACGAGCGTCCCGGTTGGCTCGAGCCACGGCGGTGCGTCGTGCAGGAGCACTTCGATCGTCTCGAGACCGGTCGGACCGCTCACGAGCGCGTCGCGGGGCTCGTACCGAAGCTCGGTCGGCAGATCGGCCGCCTCCGACTCGCTCACGTAGGGCGGGTTCGAGACGGCGACGCGCAGTCGGCCGCGCAGCGTCTTCGGGAGCGCGTCGAACCACGAACCGGCGGCGAGCCGCACCCGCGTCGACGGCAACCCGGTGCCCGCCAGATTGGCGCGCGCGACCGCGAGCGCGTCGTCGCTCACGTCGGTGCCCCACACCTCGGCGTCAGGGAGCTCGCCGGCCAGCGCGAGCGCCAGCGCCCCCGAGCCTGTTCCGAGGTCGGCGACGGCGTAGGTGGTTGCCGCGCCCGCCCAGGGATCGGGACGGCCCCGCCGCGCGCCCAGCCGGACCGCTTCGTCGATCGCGACCTGCGCCGTGACCTCCGTCTCGGGACGCGGGATCAATACCCGCGGGTCGACGAGCAGCTCCACACCGCGGAACACCCAGCCGCCGAGCACGTATTGCAGCGGCTCGCCGGCCACGCGCCGGTCGACGAGCTCGCTCAGCTGTGCGATGAGGCGGCCGGCGGCGGGCTCACCCTCGGCCGTGACCAGCTCGGCGGCGTCGTACCCGGACACGTGCTCGACCATCCAGCGCGCCTCGTTGGCGGCGCCGTCGATGCCATTCGCCGCGAGCGACCGCTCGGCTGCCTCGCGCAGGTCACGCCAGGTCGGCACGGATCAGGCGGATGCGGAAGCGAGCTGCTCGGCGCGCTCCGCCGCGATCAGCTCGTCGACGACATCGTCGAGCTGTCCCGCGAGCACCTGGTCGAGCGCGTGGAGCGTCAGGCCGATCCGATGATCGGTGACGCGCTTCTCCTTGAAGTTGTACGTCCTGATCTTCTCCGAGCGCCCGCCGCCCTTTACCTGGTCCCGGCGCGCCGACGACATCTCCTCGGCCTGGCGCTCGCGTTCGGTCTGGAGGAGACGGGAGCGGAGGATGCGCAGGGCCTTCTCCTTGTTCTGCAGCTGGCTCTTCTCGTCCTGGCACGTGACGACGAGGCCCGTCGGCAGGTGCGTGATGCGTACGGCGGAGTCGGTGGTGTTCACCGACTGGCCGCCGGGACCGCTCGAGCGGTACACGTCGACCTCGAGGTCGTTGGGATCGATGTCGATGTCCACCGCCTCGGCCTCGGGGAGCACGGCGACGGTCGCGGCGCTGGTGTGCACCCGACCCTGGCTCTCCGTCGCCGGCACCCGCTGTACACGGTGTGGCCCGGCTTCGTGCTTCAGTCGCGCCCACGCGTCGGGACCCTTCACGACGAACGTGATCTCGCGATACCCGCCGATCTCGGCGGCCTGTCTCGACAGCACCTCGAACCCCCAGCCGTGGAGCTCGGCGTACCGGCGGTACATCTCGAAGAGGTCGCGGGCCCACAGGTTGGCCTCGTCGCCGCCCTCGGCCCCGCGGATCTCGACGATGACGTTCCTGCCGTCGTTCGGGTCTCGTGGGACGAGCAACTCCTTGAGCGTCGCTTCGAGCTCAGCCAGGCGCGCCTCCCGCTCGTCGAGCTCACCCTGCAGGTACTCGCGCATCTCGGTGTCGGTCTCGGCGGCGAGCATCTCTCGGGCGTCGCTGACGTCGGTCTCGGTCTGTCGGTACTCCCGAAAGCCGTCCACGACGGGCTTGAGCTCCGCATGACGCCGCCCGGCCTCACGCGCGGCAGACTGATCCCCGCTCGCGTAGAGCTCGGGCAGCCGCGACTCGAGCTTCTCGAGCTCGGTCTCGAGATCCGTGAGGTGTTCGAACACGCGACCAGGGTACCGGCGCTTTGATGCGTATCTGAGGGACGCTGAGCGTCCTTCAGATACGCATCGACACCCTCGTCAGCGCAGCGCGTTCGTAATGACGGAGCTGTCGCCGGCGGCGGTGTCCTCGGCCACCTGGTCGAGGAACTTGTGGAAATCGTCGGAGCCCGAACGGTCGGCGATCGCCCGCGGGATGGCGGGGAACGCGTAGTCGTCGGTCGGCAGGGGCGGGTGGTCCTCGGTCGGCTTGCGCGCCATGACCTGCTCGACGACCGGCGCCAGTCGCTTCTCCTTCTCCTTCACGGCCTGCTCGTCGCGCTCGAGGAACTCTGGCAGCACCTCGCGGCCGAACAGCTCGAGGCTCTCCATGATGTGCTCGTGCTGGTTCTTGCCTGCCTGGCTCACGAAGATGACCTGGTCGACGCCGCACTCCTCGTAGCGGAGGAGGAACTCGCGAATCTGCTCCGGCGTGCCGACCGCGCCGCGTATCCCGCCGAGGCCACCCTGCACGACCTTCGCGCCGAGCCGATCGGAGTTCGCGGCGGCCGCGTGCACCGCGCTCGGGTCGAATCCCTGCTCCCCTCGCTGGTGCTGGTATTCGGCCCACACGTCGGTGACGCCCGGGTGGTGACGCCCGAAGACGTAGTAGTGCGCGAGCGAGTACCCGAAGAAGTTCGCTCCCTCGAGCCCGCGCTGCATGGCTTCGTCCTCGTCGGGGTGACACATGAACGTCGTCACGCACGCGAGGTTCGGGTTCACCGCGTCGCCGATCGGCACACCGTCGTTCTCGAGCGTCCCGTAGTAGTCGCTCACCCAGTGGCGAGCTTCTTCGGGGTCGATGAACGCGAACGTGAGCGCGCCGATCCCTTTCTGGGCCGCCAGGTGGATCGTGTCACGGCGGCTGCACGCCACCCACACCGGCGGGTGCGGCTTCTGCCGCGGCTTGGGCACGACGTTGCGGGGAGGCATGGTGACGTACTTGCCGTGGTGACCGGCAAACGGCTCCTCGGTCATGCACCGCACAGCGACGCGGAGGCCCTCCTCCCACATCTCGCGCTTGTCGATCGGATCGATGAGGAACCCGCCCAGCTCCGCTTCGGACGACGACTCGCCGGTGCCGAAGTCGACGCGACCACCGGAGACGAGGTCGAGGGTCGAGATGCGCTCGGCGACGCGGGCCGGGTGGTTGAACGCAGGCGGCGTCTGCACGATGCCGTGACCGAGGCGCATCTGCTTGGTGCGCTGTGACACCGCGGCGAGGAACACCTCCGGCGCGCTCGAGTGGCTGTACTCCTCGAGGAAGTGGTGCTCCACCTCCCAGCAGTGCTGGATGCCGAGCTTGTCGGCCAGCTCGCACTGCTCGAGCGCGTTCTGGAGCAGCGTGTACTCGGAGTCCTCGTCCCACGGACGAGGCAACTGGTGCTCGTAGAACAAGCCGAACTTCATGGCGATCCTCAGTAGGTGCTCGCGGCGACGAACGCGCCGTCGTCGGTCGGTCGGATGCTGCCGTGCTCGTGGAACTCCTCGAGCAACGCGTCGCGGCGGGGGCTCCCATCGAGCGCGTGCTCGACCTCGCGCAACGTCAGGGTGAGCGTCTGGTCGCGACGCGGGCCGAGCGAATCGGCGAGTCCGCGCTCCCAGAGCCGGTCGATGATCTCGGTACCGGGGTGTTTGCGTCCGGACTCGCCGACGAAGGTGCGGTCGCGCATCTCGGTGAGGGTGGTCTTCAGGTACTCGACGTGCGGAGTCTCGTCCTGGCGGATGTACGACACCAGCCGAGCCGCGCTCCCGTCGCCGGCGACGAGATCGGTGTCGGACAGCACCGTCTCGGCCCACGCGAACGTGTGGAAGGCCGAGATCTCGATCAGGAGGATGTTGATCATCCTCTGGATCAGCATCTCGAAGTCGAGGTCGAGGTCGGAGAAGACGCGCGCCTCCTCCATCTGGCGCCGGATCCTCTGCGGGTCGGGTGTCGTGCTGCCACCGCCGCCGATGCCCATGCGCTCCAGCATCCGGGCTGTCTCGTCCTCGGTGACGGGATGCTCGAAGGCGACGTCGCGCGCCGCGAACCACATCTGCTTGTGCCCGGCTTCGTCTGCGAAGCCTGCTTCGTCGCGCGCGTGCGCCTCGAAGAGGCCGCGGTGCAGATGTGCAAGCGCGGTGCCGGCCACGCTCTCGTCGAAGTAAGGCTGCGGATCACCGACGTTCGCGTACCGGATCATCGCCCCGAACCCCTCGACGGTGCCGATCCGGGTGAGCGTGGTGATGATCGGTCCCGCGACGCCTTCGCGAATCAGGAACTTGGCCTGGTCGACGTTCGGGTACGTCTCCGGCCACGTCGAGAGCGGGACGTCGATGAGCTGGGTGCCGAAGGCGGCGGTGTGGTTGCGCTGCCACGATTCGATGGCGGGAGCGCGGAACCGCGTTCGGGGTGAGTGGTACGCGCCGTCCTCGTCGAACCCGCCATGGCAGCGGACGCCGCCGACGACCAGCGGCTCGTCGATCTCGTCCGTCGCCAGCAGCTCGTCCTCGGTCCACTCGAGCTGGACGTTCATACGGCGCCCCCCTCCGACGGCCGGTCCCGTTCCCTTGGACTGGACCGGTACACCGGCAAGGGTATACTCGTGAGTATACCTATGGCAAGCGCCGATCCCGCCGTCGTCGACCCCGCTCCGCCCACCCGTCCCCTCCCCCGAGCCGCCCGCCAAGAGGCGATCCTGCGGGGCGCGGCACGGGCGTTCGCCCGGGCCGGGTACGCCGGCACCTCGATGGAGGACATCGCGGCAGCTTCCGGGATCACGAAGCTCATCGTGTACCGGCACTTCGACTCGAAGGAAGAGCTGTACCGGGCCGTGCTCCAGCAGGTCTTCGACCGCCTGGCCGAGGAGTTCGTCCTGGGATACTCGCGGGGCGAGGGCGGTGTCGGCGCCCGGTCGCTGCTCACGGTCGCCCGCGAGTATCCCGACGGCTTCCACCTGCTCTGGCGTCACGCTGCCCGCGAGGCCGCGTTCGCCGACTACGCACGAGAGCTCCGCGAACGGTCGGTCGACGCGTCGCGGGCGCTCCTCGCCGGACAGGTCCCCGCCGACGTGCACGAATGGGCAGCGCACACGATCGTCGACGAGCTCGTGGCCGCCGTCCTCAACTGGCTCGAGTTCGGCGACCCGGCCCGCGACGAAGAGTTCGTGACGCTCTCGACCGCCGGAATCCGTGCCGCCATCCGGGCCTGGATCCCGAGTCGCTGAGCCCTGGTCGCGCGCGACCAGTCAGGCGGTCCCGAACGCCGGTCGTGGTACTCCGGGGGCGGGCTCGACCCGGGCCTCCACCTCGGCCAGCTGCTCGGCGGTCATCACTGCCCGCAGCGAGGCGATCGCCACCTCGAGCTGGTCGAGGCTGGGCTGTCGGGTCGTGAGCTGCTGGAGCGCCAGCCCCGGCCGCATGAGCACCCGCACGAGACGCGAGTCCATGTGCCGGGCGGCGAAGCGGATCACCTCGTAGGCGACGCCGGCGATGACCGGGATCAGGAGCACACGGGAGGCGACGAGCAGGGGCCAGTCGGGCCGGCCGACGAACGCGTACACGACGATCGTGATGACCATCACGGTCAGGAGGAAGTTCGTCCCGCAGCGGACGTGCTCCGTCGTGAACCGCTGCGCGGACTCAGGGGTGACCTCGACGCCGTTCTCGTAGGCGGCGATCGCCTTGTGCTCGGCGCCGTGGTACTGGAAGACCCGCTTCACGTCGCGCAGGCGCCCGATCAGGAGCAGGTACCCGATGAACAGCGCGAGGCGGAGCGCACCTTCGGCAGCGTGCAGCCAGAACCCGTCGAGCGGCACCCACCGGTTCACGCCGCGGGCACCGAACGCGGGCAGGAGGATGAACAAGCCGGTGAAGAAGGCGAGCGCGACGGCGATCGTCCCACCCATCGCGCCCTTCGAGAGCCGATCCTCCTCCGGGACCTGCCGGTTCGCCGACCACGCCAGGGCCTTGAACCCGAGCGAGAGCGACTCGGCGAGCATCATGACCCCACGCACGAGCGGGATCCGCGCGTAGCGCTCGGACCAGCGGGGCGCCTCGTTGACCTGCAGCTCGATGTCGCCCTCGGGCGTGCGGACCGCGACCGCCCACGAGGAGGCGCCGCGCATCATCACGCCTTCCATGACGGCCTGGCCGCCCATGTAGCGGGGCTCCGGCCGTCGGGACATCAGCTCTTGGCCTTGCCGCCCTGCTTGGCGTACCGGCGCTGGAACCGCTCGACGCGACCGCCGGTGTCCACGAGCTTCTGCTTGCCCGTGTAGAAGGGGTGGCACTCGGAGCACAGCTCGGCCCGGAGCTCGGGCACGGTGGACCGCGTCGTGAACGTGTTCCCGCACGAGCACCGAACCGTGCACTCGACGTACTCAGGATGAATTCCGGTCTTCATGATTCCCTCAATCTACTTCGTGGCGTGCCGACCCGAATCAGCCCCGCGGCCGACCGGTGCGATGTGGCGGCCCGAGGGGGTCGCCTCCGACGACTTACGCAACCGTGGAGGAGGAGGCGAACCCCCTCGGGCTGTCACGCAGCGATCATCGTCGGGCGCGACCTATGAGCCGGGCGTGGGCGCCTTGGCGATCTCGGAGAGGAACTCGTTGTTGCTCTTGGTGGTGCGGATCTTGTCGATGAGCAGCTCGAGGCCCTTCCCGTCCTCGAGCGCGTTGAGCACCCGGCGAAGCTTCCAGACCTGCTGGAGCTGGTTCCGATCGAACAGCAGCTCCTCGTGCCGCGTGCTCGACGCCTCGACGTCGATGGACGGGTAGATCCTCCGCTCGGACAGCCGCCGGTCGAGCCGCAGCTCCATGTTGCCGGTGCCCTTGAACTCCTCGAAGATCAC
>WNFU01006725.1_pt1 | contig 18784 bp, 13 predicted proteins | sample 5400121 | NCBI WGS metagenome assembly WNFU01 (sample SAMN13153360, study PRJNA577476) | soil metagenome | isolation source: 100 cm soil or saprolite under grassland replicate 1 | place: USA:California | collected 2016-06-15 | reverse complement strand
CAAGCTGCTCGACCCCGCCTGCGGGTCGGGCCACTTCCTCGTGATCGCCTTCGACCTGATCGCGGCGATGTATCGCGAGGAGGCCCGGCACCGGGGCGAGGTCTGGAGCGATCGGGAGATCGCGGAGGCGATCCTCGCGAACAACCTCCACGGCATCGACATCGACCCGCGGGCGGTCCAGATCGCGGCGGCTGCGGTGGTGCTGAAGGCGAAGCGCCTCGCGAGGGACGCGCGGCCGAAGCGGGTGAACCTCGTCGCGCCGGTGCTGCGGCTCGGGAATCTGCCGGACGACGACCCGGCGCTGGTGCGGCTGCGGCGCGAGGTGAAGGGCGAGACCGGGATCCCCGAGGAGCTGACGAATCAGATCGTGACGGCGCTCGCGGGGGTGGATCACCTCGGGTCGCTGCTGAAGGTCGACGCAGCGCTCGACAAGGCGCTCGCGGACCACGAGCGAGTACTCGCGCCGGGAGCCCAGCTCGAGTTGGGCCGCAGTGCAGCGTTGACGCAGCGGGACCGGAGCGCGGAGCGGGTGCGGGCGGCGCTGCTCGAAGAGTTGGAGCGGTTCCTCGCGCACCATGCAGGAGAGGAGGACCTCGGGTTGCGGCTAGACGGCGAACAGCTGGCAGCCGGGGTGCGATTCGTTCGGATGGTTAAGGGGCGAACCTACGACTTGGTCGTGGGGAACCCGCCATACCAAGCAACAGCTCGCATGACGCATGGTGGATACGTCGGCTCGGCTTATCCGAGTGCGAAGCCGGACCTCTATGCCGCCTTCATGTTGCGGTCTTTAGAGCTTGCGCGCGATTATGGGCTTACCGCTTTACTGACCATGCGAGGTTGGATGTTTCTGATGCAGTTCGCCGACCTTAGGCGCGAACTGCTGCGTCAGTATGATCTGCGAACCATCGGCGACGTGGATCGCGGCGCTTTTGAGGATGTTCCGAACGAGCTCCTTGCCGCAGCGATGTCCGTTATCCGGCGAGCTCCGGCGGTCGAACTCGGCAGCGTTGCCATGCAGCCTACGCCGCTTGGGGATAGGTCGTACGACCGGGAGCGGACGGCGAGAAAACGCGCAGCGCTTCTGGCTGGATGCGGCCGCCATGTTTTCAGTGTGCGCGCGTTTCAGCAGATTCCGGGCGAGCCTGTCGTGTATTGGTGGGAACCCGAACTGCTGCGTCTGTATGTGGACACGCCGAAGTTTGGCGATCGCGCCCCGGTGAGACAAGGGCTCGCAACAGCAAATAATTCGAGGTTCCTGCGACGGCCTTGGGAGGTCGCGAGGGATTCGGTAATTGTGCCAGGCAGCCCCGCGGCGTGTCGAAGGTGGGCTCCTTTCATAAAGGGGGCCGACGGACGGAAATGGATAGAACCTCTTTCAGATGTCCTGAATTGGGCAGAAAAGGGCCTTGAGCTAAAGCTCTGGATCGAGCTCTATCGTCTTCGCTCGCCAGGTCAATACATCAAGAATGAGGCGTTCTACTTCAAAAAAGGCGTTGCCTTTATGACGATTGGGGCCGATTTCTCGGCGCGCGCGCACTGGGTCCCAAGCATTTGTGATGTGATGGGTGCTTCCGTATTTCATGAATCTTGTGCCGCCGCGCTGTGCGCTATGAATACATCGCAGGCGCGATCAATCCTCGGTTCGCTCAATCCGAGCATGCATTTTCAGGTCGGCGACGTGAATCGCCTCCCGATTGTGCTTGTCCCCGAGGCGGAGCGCATCGTTGAAGCCCTCGAACAAGCGTTCCTGCAGCATGAAGCTGGGCGCGAGTCGGCGTGGGAGTTCCGGCGCCCACAGAGATCGCGCTGGGGGTACGCCCAAAGATGGGCGCAGCTGGCTGTCGATCGTCCGGCGGGAGCCCCGCTTCCGCCCTACGAACCAGAAGAAGAGGCTGTCACACCTGTTGAGTTTGTGTCCTTTGCTGTGGCAATTGCCGTGGGTCGATGTGGTGCAAATGCGGAAGGCGTTCTTGAAGGAGTCCCTGCGGCTGCACTCCCGCACGGGATCCTGTTCCTTTCGGCTGGAGCCGAGCACGACTCTCTCGGGCATCTCGCCTGCTTGCAGCTCCACGCCGCCTGGGCCGAGCATGGCCAGGCCGTCGGGGATGGCGATGACCTTCGTACGTGGCTCCGCACCGGCTTCTTCAAACACCACAAGACGGTGTACGAGAACCGGCCCATCTACTTCCCGCTCTCCTCTGCCAAGAAGAGCTTCGTCGCCTGGGTGAGCATCCACCGCTGGAACGCGCAGACGCTCTCGCACTTGCTCGCGGAGCACCTCCACCCCGAGAAGCGCCGGCTCGAGGGCGAGCTCGAGGACCTCCGGCACGCGCGAGCGAAGGGGGAGAAGGGCGGGAAGGGGAAGGCCGAGAAGCGCTTTGCGGAGGTCTCGAAGCTCCTCGAGGAGCTGACCGCCTTTATCGATCTCGTGAGAGAGTGCGCGGAGCGCGGCCCGCGGCCGGCTTCACCCGACGAGCCGCGACGCGAGCGCGACGCACGGTACGAGATGGACCTCGACGATGGCGTCATGGTGAACAGCGCCGCGCTCTGGCCGCTCCTCGAGCCGCAATGGAAGGACCCGAAGAAATGGTGGAAGGAGCTCGCCACCGCGAGCGGGCGCAAGGACTACGACTGGGCCCACCTCGCGAAGCGCTACTTCCCCGAGCGCGTCGAGAAGAAGTCCGTCGAGGACCCCTCGCTCGCCGTCGCGCACGGCTGCTTGTGGCGCCTCCATCCCGCGAAAGCGTACGCCTGGGAGCTGCGGCTCCAGGACGAGATCGGGCCGGAGTTCACCATCTCCGAGCCAGGGTCCGAGAAGGCGCGCGCTGCGTTCTTGAAACTGCACGCGGAGGAGGCCAAGGCGGTCCGGCTCAAGGAGCAGGAGCGGCGCGAGCGAAAGTCGCGGAAGGGTGACGCAGAGGCCAACCTGTCGCTCTCGCTCGAGCCGTCCGAGGCCGAGGCGGAAGCCGAGGAGGTCGAGTGACCGGCGGACTCATCGCTTCGGCGCTCGAGCAGGAGCTCCTCTGCGAGCTGCGCCGCCGCGGCGTCGTTGTCTGGCTCGACGCGCACGGCACGTACACCCCCTTCGTGGACGGGCTCTCCGCCCGCGCGAAGCAAGGTGACTTCCCGTTCCCCGTCGTCGCCTTTCGCGGCAGCTTCCTCGAGGTCGTGCTCGCACTAGAGCCGTACGGCAGCGGCCTCGACAACGCGCCGCTCCTCATCCACATGCCGGGGTTCACGGAGGAGAGCATCCGGGCCACGCCGGTGCTCGAGCTGTACGAGCCCGGGTTCCGGTTCCGCAAGGACCCCAAGACGCTCGTGCGCGAGGTCGCGCGCGGCCGAGTGGCGCCCGACGCGCTCGAACAGTACCTCGCGGGCGCCGGCACCGTGGACCTCGCGGCCGCCGACGCCTGGCTGTCGAGCCAGCTCACGCACACGCGAGAAGGGCTCGCGGCGCTCCTCGATCAGCTCGGACCGACGCTCGTTCTGGACGCGCTCATCGACGTGATCGAGCGGCGGGAGAGCTTCCTGTTCCAGCGGGTCGGCACCGACGCCGAGCAGGAAGTGCTGGAGGCCTGGCTCGCGCGCCAGGCCGGGATGGACGCCGCCTGGCTCCGGTTCTACGGGAGCGACCCGAAGGCGACCCCGCTCGCGAGCGTCGCGGGCGCGCTCGTCGGCTGGCTCCTCTCCGTTGAGTACGTCCACGACCTCCAGCGTGCGCCATTCGTCGCCGCCCTCGTGCGCCTGCGGGACCTCTCGGCGCCGCTCGTGAAGGTGTGCCTCGCGCTCGTCGAGCACCTGAGAGGGAAGCACGCGGACGCGTACGCGTCGCTCGCCGACGAGGTGGAACTCCACCTGCACGAGGAGCTCCCCGCGATCCGGCCGGAGGACCTCGGCAAGATCGACACGTTCCGGAAGGAGGAGCAGCGCGTCCTCCAGGGCGCGGTGGACGCGCTCCGGGCCGGCGAGTGGGAGAAGGTCCGCGGCTGGGCGGAGGCGCGGAACGAGGAGCGGTCGTACTGGCTCCGCCGCGACCCTGCGCGGAGGCGGGCGTGGGAGCTCGCTCGGGAAGCCGCGGCGCTCGGGAGCATGCTCACGGCGCGGCCGCGGCCGCTCGAGGGCGCGCGCACGCTCGACGCGGCGGTCGAGCGCTACGCCGCCACCGCGTACGAGGTGGACCGGGCGCACCGGCGCTTCGAGCAGCGCCAGGCCACGCTCCTCGACTCCCAGCTGCCGCACTTCGGCGACCTGAAGGAGATCGTCCGCGTGCTCCGGAGCGCGTACCGGGCCTGGGCCGACCGGCTCGCGCGCGACTTCGCCGCCGCGTGCCGGGAGGCGGGGTTCCTCCCGGATGCCGCCCTCCAGCAGCGCGCGGTCTTCGAGCAGGTAGTCCAGCCGCTCGCGGCGGACGAGCGCGTCGCGCTGTTCCTCCTCGACGCCTTTCGTTACGAGATGGCGACGGAGCTGCTCGACGAACTGAAGGCACCCGGGACGGTCGTGGACCTAAAGGCGCGCCTCGCCGAGCTCCCGACCATCACCGCGGTGGGAATGAACGCGCTCGCGCCGGTCAGCCAGGGCGGGCGTCTCCAGGTTGCAGGTACCTTCGGCGGGTTCCGCACCGGCGAGTTCACCGTCCGGACGCCCGACGACCGAGCGCGCGCGATCGGATTGCGGACGGGGGCGAAGCAGAGCGTCCTCCTCCAACTCGGCGAGGTCTGCGAGCTCGAGCCGGAGAAGCTGAAGCGGAAGATCGCGAGCGCGCGCATCGTGGTCGTCCATGGGACGGAGATCGACGACGCCGGCGAGGCGAACGTCGGCCCGGCCACGTTCGAGGTCTTCCTGCGGCAGCTCCGGACGGCCTTCGCGCAGCTGCAGAAGGCGGGCGTTAAGTCGTTCGTGTTCACCGCCGACCACGGGTTCCTCCTGCTCGACGAGACGACGCAGAAGGTGCCGTATGGCTCGAAGCTCGACGAGCACCCGCGCGCCGAGCAGGGCATGGTGAACGTCTCGCTGTCGGCGCTCGGCTACGACGGGCTCGCGGGGTACCTGCTCTTCCGCGAGGACACCGCGGTGTTCGCCACGGGAAACGCCGGGGCGACGTTCGTTCACGGCGGCAACAGCCCGCAGGAGCGCATCATCCCGGTCCTGACCGTTCGGCGCGAACGGCCGGTGGGGCGGACGCTGATGGCGTACCGGGTGGACGCCGAGCGGCTGCCAGACGCGATGGGCCTCCGCCGCGTCCGCGTCCGGCTCCGCGCCGCCCACGACGACGCTGGCCAGCTCGGCTTTGTCGCGGCGCCTGCGGTGAGCGTCGCGATGCGCGCGCCGGGGCACCCGGAGGTGCGCGCGATCCTGAAGGGCGTCTCTGGCCCAGGGGCAGTCGAGGAGGGTACGCTCCGGCTCGCGATGGACGCCGATTGGACCGAGCTCTTCTTCGCGCTCGAGGGCCCGTCGTCGGTGGCCGTGCGGCTCGAGGTCTACCACCCGGACGCGGTGGAGAAGGTCGCGCCGAAGCCGCTCGACGGCTGGTTCGACGTGGACTGGCGGCGCGGCTCCGCGGAGCCGATCGCTCCGCAGCCGGAGCGGGTGCTGGACTGGTCGGACGCGTTGCCCGCCGGCGGCGTTCGCGCGGTGTTCGAGCACCTCGCGGTGCACGGGGCGATCACCGAGAGCGAGGTGACGCGCATGCTCGGGTCGCCGCGCGCGTTCCGTCGGTTCTCGCTCGACTTCGACGAGCACGTCCGGAAGGTGCCGTACCGAATCCGCACCGAGCCGGGAATCGACGGCAAGCGGTACGTGAAGGAAGGGGAGAGATAGATGACCGTCTTCGCCCCGTTCACCGTCTTCGGAGAGCTGCCCAACGGCGGCCCGGGCGCCGACACCGATCCGCCGCTGCGTGCGCCTGTCGGACCCGAGCAGCACGAGGACCTCCTCCGCATCGCGCGAGACGTCATTCTCGTCGCGACGGGCCCGAGGGACGGGCTCACATCGCCGCTGGACCGGCACGCCTTCGACGCCGCCATCCGGTCGTACATGCCGCTCGGCCACTACGACCGGTCGCCGAACCAGCCCGTCTCCGCGATGGACTACAAGATGTACGCGTGCCGCTTCGTGCATCGGCTGCTGAACGCGGTCACCCGCCGCAGGCTGAAGGTCGCGGGGACGTACCAGAGCCACCTCGGCACCAACGCGCGGGCGCACGCGCTCTACGAGACGCTGGCGGAGATCGTCGCCGCGGGGTCGGCGGCGCGGTCGCAGGCCGCGCCCCGACCGCCCGCTCCCGCCGCCGAGCTCGCTCCGTCGCCCGCGGTTCGTTCGCCGCCGCCTGCGACGGGATCGGTGCCCGCCTGGGCCGAGGCGTTGGCGGACGACGGCGTCCGGCGCGTGTTCCTGCACCTTGACGTGCACGGCTCCGTGACGGAGCCGGAGGCGACGTCGTTCCTCGGCTCGCCGCGCGCGTATCGGCGGTTCGCGCTCGACCTCGAGGAGCATGCACGGCACGCACCGTTTCGAGTACGCGTCGAGGCGACCGGCGACGGGAAGCGGTACGTGAAGGACAGGGAGAGCTAGCCGATGGGACTCACGCGGCGAGACGTGAACCACATCTTCGAGCGACTGCGGTCGGGCGTCGTGCCGGAACGTGGCCTCGACGCCTTCGCGGTCGGCATCGAGCGGCAACGCGGGGAGCTCGGCCGCGTGCTCGATCTGGCACAGGCTGGGGAGGGCGTCTTCAAGTTCCTCCGCGGTGGCTATGGCTGCGGCAAGACGTTCATGTCTCGTCTCGCCGTCCTCGACGCGCAGGCGCGGGGGTTCGCCACGAGCTTCGTCGTGGTCTCCGACAACGACCTCCACTTCCACCGCTTCGACGAGCTGTACCGCAAGATCGTCCAGGAGCTCGGGACGAGCTCGTGCCCGCGCGGTGCGCTCGCCGACGTCGTGGACCGCTGGATCGCGAAGGTCGAGAACGCCCTAGTCGCGGCCGGCGCGGACGAGGCAGCGCCCGGGTTCGACGCGCAGGTGCAGAAGCGGATCGGCGAGGAGATCACGTCGCTGACCGGCGGCAAGGCGCCCGAGGACTTCGCCCGCGTGCTGCGCGAGATCTTCGCGCTCAAGCAGGCGGGGAAGGGCGCGGACGCGGGGGCCCTCCTGTCCTGGCTGTCCGGGAGCGGCAACGTCGCCGCCGCGCAGAAGAAGTCTGCCGGCATCAAGGGCGACATCACCAGCGCCGAGGCCCTCGACTACCTCCACGGGCTGCTCGAGATCGTGAAGGCGGCCGGGTACAAAGGGCTCGTCATCGTCATCGACGAGGCGGAGACGATCCTGCGGATGCGGCAGGACGTGCGCGGAAAGTCGCTGAACGGCATCCGCCAGATCTGCGACGCGGCCGACCGGTACCACGGGCTCCTCTGGGTCTTCACGGGCACCCCCGACTTCTTCGACACGAAGCGAGGCGTCGCCGGGCTCCAGCCGCTCCACGATCGGATCCAGTTCCTCTCGCAGCCGGGCTACGTGAGCCTCAGGCAGGCGCAGCTCGAGCTGAAGCCGTTCGACGCCGGTCGGCTGAAGGAGGTGGCGCTGAAGCTCCGCGAGATCTTCCCCGCGAGCGACCCGCCCGGGCTGGAGGCGCGTGTCACGCCGGAGTTCATCGAGCGGCTCGTGCGCGAGGTGACGAAGGGCTTCGGCGGCGACGTCGGCATCGTGCCTCGGCAGTTCCTGCGGCAGCTCGTGAACGTGTTCGACCTCACGGTCGAGTTCCCCGAGTACCACCCGGAGAAGCAGTTCAAGTTCGAGCCGCAGGGCACGAGTGACTACGAGGCGCGCAAGCTCGAGGGGAAGCCTCCGTACGACCCCGAGCCCGGTGATGACAAGGGATACCCGACGACGTCCGTGGAGTTCTGAGCGTGAGCGCATTCTCACGGTTCCCCGCCCGGCTGCAGCAGGCGATCGTCTCGCGCCTCGGGTGGACGGCGCTGCGTGTGGTGCAGGAGCTCGCGGGCGAGGTGATCCTCGACGGTAAGAACGCGGTCGTGCTCGCGCCGACCGCCGGCGGCAAGACGGAGGCGTCCATCTTCCCGGCGCTCGCGAACCTCGTCGAGAACGGGTGCGAAGGCGTCGGCGTGGTCTACGTCGCGCCCATCAAAGCGCTCCTCAACAACCAAGAGGAGCGGCTCGGCACGTATACGGAGATGGTCGGTCTCCGCCGGTTCGTGTGGCACGGGGAGGTGCCGGACCGGGACAAACGCGAGTTCGTGCGGGAGCCCGCCGAGTTGCTGATGACCACGCCCGAGTCGCTCGAGGTGATGCTGCTCTCTCCGCGCTTCCCGACGGCGAAGGTCTTCCCGGAGCTGCGCATCGTAATAGTCGACGAGGTGCACGCGTTTGCTGGAACCGAGCGCGGTGCGCACCTCATGAGCGTCGTCGAGCGGCTCATCAAGAACACGAAGAACGACGTCCAGAGGGTCGGCCTCAGCGCGACCGTCGGGAATCCGGAAGAGATCCTCGGGTGGCTGCAGGGGACGTCTCACCGGGCCGCCGTTGTCGTCGATCCTCCGAAGGTCCCCGCCCGGCGCGAGCTTCGTGTGTCGCTCCACGAGAGCGTCGTCGACATCGCTCGTGACGCAGCCCGGCGCGCGGCGGGGACCAAGAGCCTGTTCTTCTGTCAGAGCCGCGCGTTGACCGAGTCCGTCGCCGAGCGAATGCGCGGGCAGGGAACGGAGGTATTCGTTCATCACGGTTCGGTGTCTCGCGAGGAGCGCCACGACGCGGAGGCGCAGTTCAACCACGGCACGGACGCCTGCGTCGTTTGCACGTCGACCCTCGAGCTCGGGATCGACGTAGGCGATCTCGACCTCGTCATGCAGGCGAACGCCCCGAGCACCGTGTCGTCATTCCTCCAGCGCATGGGCCGGACGGGCCGGCGCGTCGGGCAGACCGCGAACACGGCCTTCCTCTGCGAGGATGAGGAGGCAGCGCTCCAGGCGATCGCGCTCGTTGAGCTCGCGCGCGAGGGCTGGGTGGAGCGGGTGCCGGTCGCACGCCGGTGCTGGCCGGTGTTCGCGCACCAGATCTTCGCGCTGGCGCTGCAGTATGGAGCGGTGAGCCCGGAGCGCTGCTGGGAGCACCTCCACGTCGTGCCGGACTTCGCCGACATCCGCCGCGACGAGTTCGAGCGCGTGCTCGACCACATGAAGCGCCACGAGTACCTTTTCGAGTCCGGCGGCCTCCTCTCGTTGGGCCAGAAGGCCGAGCGGGTCTACGGGAAGCGGAACTTCCTCGAGCTGTATGCGGTGTTCTCGAGCCCGGTGCTGTACCAGGTCGAGACTGCCGCAGGCCGGGCGCTCGGCTCCCTCGAGCAGAACTTCGTGGACCAGCTCGTCGAGGAGATGAGCGCGTTCCTTCTCGCTGGTCGCGCGTGGCTCGTCGAGCACGTGCACCACGAGGACCGCATGGTCCGCGTCCGGGAGGCGCCGCGCGGCCAGAAGCCGAGCTGGGGCGGGTTCGCGCCGTCGCTGCTCGGGTTCGAGGTGTGCCAGCGGATGAAGCGCGTTCTGACCGACTCGGCGCCCATCGCGTACGCGGACCCGTCTGCGATGCGCGCGATCGACGAGCGGCGCAAGGAGCTCGGAGACACGCTGCGGCGCCCGATCGCGATGCATACGGACGACGGTGCGGTGCGATGGTGGACGTTCGCCGGCGGGAAGATCAACCAGACGCTGAAGTACGCGTTCGAATGGAGCCAGGACTGGTCGGTGAAGGCCGACAACTTCGAACTGCGGATCTCGGGGGCGGGAGTGTCGGACGGCGCCGTCCGCGAGGCAATCGGCGAGGTGTCTTCGGCTGCGTTCTGGGACAAGCCGGAGACCAGGTCGGCGATCCTTGGTCGTCTTCCGGCGTACCGTCTCAGCAAGTTTCAAGACGCGCTGCCGGACGCGTTCGCGGTGGAGATGGTGGGGCACTATCTGCTCGACGTGGCAGGGACGCGCATGTTCCTCGCGCCACTTGCTGCGGCCGGTCAGGATGGCTCGTGACGGAGACATGCGATCGCCTCGAGTCCCTGCTCGAATACGTCAAGTCAGATGGCCGAGCATGTCCGATGCCCGATCCATGGAACGGGGCGTGATGCGCCCGCAGGACTCGCCTTTGTAGGGGGGAGGGGACTCATGGCAGGCAAGTACGATCCGCTCCACCGTCACCTCGCAGCGGCGGCTCGGGGAGGAGACGACTCCATTCAGCTCGGGTTCGACGAGATCGACCGGCTCACTGGAGGACTGCCCGACTCGGCGCGGAAGTACCGTGAGTGGTGGTCGAATAGCTCACAACCGCATGCCTGGGCCTGGAGAGAGGCTGGTTGGCTCGTTGCGATGGTGAATCAGACGGCCGGGACCGTGCGGTTCGAGAGGGACGGCGCTCCGCGCGGGCGCAGCCCGGAGCCCCCCGTCTCGGCGCCACAAGATGACGCGACCAGGGTCCCGGCGAGGTCTGCACCGAATCCGCGAGGTCGGTTGGTGATCGACGCCCGCTCACTTCCGGTGGTCGGCAGGATGGGGGTGCGCGTCGATGCTGAGTGGCGTGAGGCAGGCCTCATCGCGCTCGATGCCGATGGAGACGTGCTGTTCCCTCTGCTGCCGCCCATACCTGGCATTTACCGGGTGACCCTCTCAGATGCACCGGGTCAGGAACGTGGTCGAATCTACATTGGAGAGACAGACGACCTCCGACGCCGCGCCACGAACTATCGCAACCCGGGTCCGACTCAGGACACCAACATTCGCCTCAACGCCGCGCTAAAGGCGCAGCTCACGGGCGGCGGTACGGCCCGCCTTGCTGTCGTAACAGCGGCGCGCGTGCAGGAGGGCGACACCGGTGACGCGGTGGTCCTCGATCTCTCGCGGAAGGCTCCGCGCCTGTTGGTCGAGAACGCAGCGCTGGTGATGGCGCAGCTCGCGGGAGACGTGGACATCGAGAATCTGGAGTAGCGAAACCCGTGGGGCTCAGCGAACACGTCCGGCAACTCATCGAACGAGACGGCGGCCTCACCGTCAAGGTCGAATGGCTCGGCGCGGACGGCGCGCTCATCGATGGTGGCGCCGTTGAGACCATCGTTGCGGAGGCGCTCGCGACCGAGCGCGCTTTCGCTTACATCGGCGTGGGCGGCGGTAGACCCCACGGGCAAGTCATCCGCCGGGTGCTGTGGGAGGGAGATGACGAGGACGATGTCGTCTTGGTTTCCGCGAATCGCCACGTGCGGCTCACCATCGGCATCGCGTGGAGTGGAGAGCACAACTCCGCGCTCGAGCGTTGGCGCGAGATTCCGCACGATTGGGTGAAGCCGCAGCTCCGTGAGTTCTTCCAGGAGCTCCAACGCGCTCCGGACGAGCCGGACCGTGCGGCGCCTCAGCGGCAGGAGTTCACGACCTCGTGGCGAGCGAGGCTAGGAGACGATGGCGAGCTGCATACCGTCGGTGCGCTTCTCCTCACGCCAGGCGGCGAGCTGCGGTACGCCGCGGTCGACCCGAGCCTGGATCACTCGGACATCGAAGCAGCGCTCAGGCGTGGGCCGCCCGGTGACGTGTTCGAGTACTTCGTCGAGAGCGGCAACGGAGTCTCGAACGAGTGGTCCCTGCCGTTCACGACTTCGGGACCGACAATCGAGTTCGCAGCAGCGCGTCTCATGACGCGCTTGCGGTTCAAGGGCAATCCATCGGCGCACCTGCGCGAGCTGTGGCTCTCCGGGTGGCCTGACACGGTGGACTACGCTCTAGAAGAGGCGGAGATGCTCGCGGCAGGAGCCGATCTGGCAGACGATGCGTTGAAATACCTCGCGCGCCTCCGCACAGCGCGCGATGAGATGCGCGCTCACACGTGAGGAGCACGATGCTGACCGGCCGCCGGTCCCGGCACACCTGATTGGCGGCGGTAGGCCGTCCGTCCGTCGGCCCCAGCGGTTCCGCGGAGATGTGCGCGGCGCGCCCGCAGGGCGCGGCCGAGCACAAATTCGCAGCCCGATCTCGACTCAGGGTACGAAACGGGTGCGGCGGCGATCCTGACCGATCGCCGCCGCGGGTGCTGCTGGCTTGGGAGCCCGGCACTGCAAACAACCCCGAGATCGTACGCGAGGAGATCGATGAGGGAAAGGGCGGTGAGGAGGATGGCCGGGCTGCTCCGAGCGCGGCTGCCGGAGCTGGACCTGGAGGGGGTGCCCGATGCGCGGGCACGGGAGGGCCGCTGGTCGCTGGCGCAGATCCTCCGGGCGACGCTGCTCGGGCTCATGGCGGGGTGCCGGAGCCTCTCCGAGACGGAGGCGCTGACGGAGACGCTCGCGCCGGCGATGCGCCGGCGGCTGGGGCTGCTGCGCCGGCTCGCGGACACGACGGCGCGGGACGCGCTCTGCCGCGTCCCGCTCGACGGTCTGCGCGCTGTGCTGCACCGGGCAGTGTGCGCGGCGTGGCGGCGGAAGGCGCTCGAGCCGGTGGGCCTGCCGATGAGCGTCGTCGCGCTCGACGGCAAGTCGACGGCGCTGCCGACGCTCAATCACCCGCTCGTGCAGAACCACATCGACGGGCAGGTGGTGCCGTTCGGCCTCGTCCGCACGGTGACCTGCTCGCTCGTCTCTGCGGCGGGTCGGCCGTGCATCGACGCGATCCCGATCCCCGCCGGCACGAACGAGGTCGCTTGGTTCCAGACCGCGTTCAAGAGCGTAGTCGAGACGTACGGGAGCCTCTTCGACGTCGTCACCTACGACGCCGGCGGGTTCTCGCGCGCCAACGCCGACGCGGTGGTGGCTGCGGGAAAGCACTACCTCTTCGCGCTCAAGGACGAGCACCGGACGATGTGCCGGCTCGCCGTCGAGCTGCTCGCCGTGGAGAACGTCCTCGCCCGCACCGAGGACGTGCTCGACAACAACACGACAGTCGTCCGCTCGCTCCGGCTGCTCCGCGCCGACCCGAGCTGGTCGTACGGCGACGGCAAGACGCCGGAGCAGTCGGTCTGGCCGCACGCCAAGGCGTTCCTCGCGGTCGAGTACGTGAAGGTTCACCGCGGCGCGATCGTCGAGCGGGACGAGCGGATCTTCGTCTCGAGCTACGATCCTTCGCGGCTCACGCCAGCGCAGTGGCTGCTCCTCGTTCGCTGTCACTGGGGCATCGAGAGCAGCCACCACACGCTCGACACTGCCTTCGCCGAGGACGACCGGCCGTGGATCGAGGCGGACCCGCACGGAATGCTCGCCGTTCTCCTCCTCCGCCGCATCGTGTACACGGTGCTCGCGCTCTTCAGAGCGGCGGCGCGAACCGAGAACGGCCGGGCGATCCGCTGGCGAGCACTTCTCGCCTGGGTCCGCGACGTGCTCGTCGCTGCCGCCGAGGACCAGCTCGCAGGGCTTCGCGAGATCGCCGCCGCCACACGCTGACATCGCCGGGCTCCCAACCCGCGGCGGGCGACATCGCAGGGACCTGAGACGAGCGGCTGGCGCGACCGGCGCCGGCCGCCGCGGCTGCCGCTCGCCTCGACGTCCAGCCGAACCAGCCGCCTGGCGCACGGGCGGCGGGGCCTAACCCCAGGATCGGCCAGGCCGATCATGTCTGCCGGTCCCGGGCGCGCGCACGCGGAATGTCTGACGGGGGCGGTACACTGTCAGCATGACCTTCCCAGAATTCTGTGCGCGACAGGCGCGGCGGTCAGCGTTCCTGATCGGCGGGCTGGTGGCTCTTGTCGCGGGTGCGATCGGCTACGTCGTCTACAAGCAGCGGCGCTCGGCGGGCAAGGTCCCGTCCGACGCGGGGGGCGCGCGTGAGCCGTGAAGTGGCGGCAGCGTTTGCGGCCTACTTTTCGAGGATCGAGCTGAACCCCGCTCGCGCGCAACTCGCGTCCGAAAGGTACAACGCCGTCAAGACCGCGATCGAAGCCGCTTCGCCCGATCTCAAGGTGCGCCAGATCGGCTCCTTTCAGCGAAAGACGAAGATCCGGCCTCGGAGTCTCGGAGACGGTCTCGATGTCGACGCGCTGGTCGTGCTTGGCGAGGCGAGGACCTACTCGTCAGACGGCACGGGCACTACTCCGGTCGCAGCGCAGGACCGGGTGTTTCGCGCGCTCACCGCGTCCAAGATCTACCGGGTAATGCGCCCGGTGAAGGACGCCCCAACGGTCATGCTGGAGTATGAGGATCGTGATGGGTTCACGATCGAACTCGTGCCGGCTTTCGTGGAGCTGACGGGCAAGTACCCGCGGCCAGGGGGCCCCCCCTGCTACATCATCGCTGGCGCGAACGGTCAGTGGATCCCCGCCGACTACGACTACGACGCCGCGGTGATCACGGGTCTCAACCGAAGCCCCGCCGTTCAGGGGACTCTCGTGCCGATGATCAAGCTTGCGAAGATGTTCTTCCGCACCATGCAGCTAGAGTGGAAGTCGTTCCACATCGAGGTGCTCGCTGCGACGCTCCTGCCGCGCATCCTCGAATCCTGGGAGGCTCGCGGCCTGACGTGGGACTACCCCGAGGCATTCGGTGCCCTACTGCAGCTGCTTCCGAACGCGATGACGAACGCCGCAGCGCTCCCCGGAAGCTTCTCGCCCCCAGTGGTGTCCGGCATCGAGCCAGGGCTACTCGATCGCGCTGCAGCGTATGTACGCAACCGAGCCGATGCGGCGCGCCAGAATCTCGAGTCGGCGGATGCCGAGGCGCTCGTCGCTTGGCGGGAATTCTTCAAGGACGCATTCCCGGCGAGTTATGGGAGTAGGCCATGACCGAGCTTCAGCGGGCGCTCCCGAGTACCGGTGAATCGCACCAGGACCGCGAGCCTCGAGCGGCGCTTCTGGCCGAGTGTGAAAGGCTCGAGGAGTACGCGAAGTGGAACGCGGCGGCGCACTTCACCGCGTCGACGCTTGCAGGTCGGGTTCACGCCGTCGCCGGCGTCGTTCCTATCGCCCTGGGCGCACTCGGGACTTGGTCCGGCATGAAGCTGGTTGCCGATCAGCCAACGGCCGCGCTGGTGGCTAGCGTCGCGTCCCTCATTGCGGGCATCGCCGGAAGCGTCCTATCCTTCTGGAATCTCTCCGAGACTCGAGTGAAGCACTTCAAAGGTGGAACCGCCTACAAGACGATCGAGAACGAGGCTCGGCGTGCGCGCGCGGTGTTCATCGATACATCGGACGGCGAACTCCGCGAAGTCGTGGCAGGTCTCGCCGCCCGCTACGACAAGCTTGGGGACGAAAGTGCCCAGTCGAGCGACTTCGCGTTCTGGCTCGCCAGCAAGAAGGTCCGGACGGGACGCTACGATCCGGACGCCAGCGATCGTTAGCGGAGCGGCGGCCGCCTCCACACCCCGCCTCCACGGAATCGGGCGATGGGCGCAGGCAACTGCGGACAGTGGTTCCCGTCAGCGATGTCTTGGTACAGCACCCAGGCACAACAGGGCGTGACTTGAGCCCTCACGGCGGCGGTGGCGGTCCAACCCATCGCTCGTTCTTGATCCACAAGTCGCGAATGATGGAGCCTTCGGGCGGCCAGTCGTAGAGCTTCTTCCGCAGCTCGATGCGCTCCCCTTCTGGCAGGTCTTCGAAGTGCTTGCGGGTTTGCCTGAGGCCAGCCTTGAAGTCCTGCATCCGCACGAAGACCTGGTCCGGACGAAGCAACGACGGCACGAGCACGCGGTGAAGCTTGTCGTCCGATACGAACACCGAGCAAAACGGCAGGTAGTACACGTACTCAAGATCGAGGATATTCGTGGGCTTCCAGCCCACCACGTTGCTTCGCCAGGCGACGAACAACGATAGCTGCGCGTGCAAGCAGTAGTGCGCATACGGCGCGAACGAGCGAAGAAGGCCGCCCCGAGCTCGCCACCGAACGACGATCTCCGATCCGGTGCGCGCATTGACCCCTAGATGATCGAGGAGCCACGCAAGCCAAATCTTCTGAAGGGCTCCCGTGTCCACCAGCCCTCGAGCAGCTTGCACTGCTTCGGCCGGAGTGCGGACGCGCGGAACGAGGATCTGGTGGTGGTTCACGAACTCGTTCAAGCCCGTCAGGCTGAGACTCTGCGAGGCGCTCCTCTACCGCGCGGCTAGTTGCCGATCCGCTTCGGTCGCCTTCCGGCTGGCCAGTCGACGGATCAGGTGATTAAGCGGGCCGTCCTCGATGAGCGCGGCTGAGCCCTCCTCGTCGTCGACGACTGTCGCGTATGCCGGAACGACCTTGCCGACCAGCGGAATCGCGGTGCCAAGGAGCGTCTGCTCGCAGATGAATCGCCGATCCTCGTTCAACCACTCACCGAATCCGAATTTGCCTGCGAGTTCCGTCACCTTCTCTTCTGGAACAGTGCCGTCGCGGTACTGCTTCTTCAGGTCCCCGAGAATCTCGAGGATGAGCACGGGCGTGACGTTCTCAAGGAAGTACTTCCGAAACTCCGCGAGCTCCGTGTACGAGAGGGCTTGGAACGCGGACTTGTCGAGGATCGTCGGAGGTCCTTCCACTGACGCAGCTTACGTCATCAGTGCGACGTTTGAGGGTGTGCCCGACCAGCCCGCTTCTCCCTCGCGTGCGCTCTTTCCCCGCCGGCTGACCGAAGAGGCGAGATCGTTCGGCAAGAGCACAACCGCGTGCATTTGCCCGACATGGGGACGTAGCGCCGAGCGCGAGGCCCTCGCAGATGGCTAAAATCCCGGGCCGATGTTAAGCGGCGCATGGAGCGTTAAAAAAGTCTTGCCAGATTCTATATGCCCGGCGTAGCCTACAGTCCCATGCGAGACCAACTCCCCTGGGAAGTGTGCCCCGAGTTGAAGCTGGAGCGGCTTCAACTCCTTGCTGAGAACCTCCGCGAAGTGCGCCACGACGCACTCGAGATCCACGATGAGGAGAAGGGCGACGACGCTCAGGTCCACGGCACCGTCGCATACGCACGGTCATGCCAGCGCATCCGGGACCTCGTCGCCTCCGGTGAGCACTCCTGGCTTGGCGTGATGGACCCGTCTCGCCGATTCATCTTCTCCATCGGCGGAACCTCGATGCGCATGTATCGTGGGGATGCGCGTCGTCCTCCCGAGCGCAGCCTGAAGAGCTATGTGGCCGAACTGATGGCCATGCAGATGCCGCTCTTCGCAGAGGATGCGGCGGACCGAACGGAGGCTTCGGGCTGGTTCTGGCGCATGGCGATTGAGACCGACGTGAACGGCCTCGTTGTACGCGTGGTGGTGTTCCAGGCGCATGCCGTGACGCGGGATGTGAGGAATGCGTTCGAGGTTCCCCTGAGCGACGGCAGCGTCACCGAGGTCAGCCCCGTGACTCCGATCGTTCGCCCTGGCAAGGAGATCCCCTCCGCTCCCGTCGGGAAGAAGAAGCGTGACGCCCACGACAGCGACCTCGCGAAGGCGGACGGCAATGGCGTGGTCGTGCCCTTCAAGAAGAAGGACGGGGCGAACAAGAACGTTGAGGAGTAGCGCCCGTGTTCAACGCCTCAAAGCTTCGACTCGCGAGGACCTTCCAAGGTCTCACGCAACAGGAACTCGGGGACCGGGTGAGCGTCTCGCACGTACTCATCCACCACCTCGAGACCGGTGAGCGTCGTCCGACGGAGACCGTCCTCCCGGCTCTGTGCGAGGCTCTGGGGTTCGAGCCAGAGTTCTTTGCGCAGCCGCTGAACGATGAGTTCCGAGACGAGGACTGCCATTTCCGGAAGCGCAAGACGACGCCCGTTTCCGTGAAGAGCCGCGTCCTCGCGCATGGAACCCTGTTCAACTCGCTCGTGCAGTACGTCGATGGAGCAGTAAGCCTTCCGGATCGGAACATCCCTCACCTGAAGGCTGGGTCTGCCGAGGAGATTGAGCGAGCGGCCGAGAAGAGCCGGATGACGTGGGGACTCGGGCTCGACGCTCCCATCACGCACGTGGCGCGTGTCCTAGAGAACGCGGGTGTAGTCGTAACGCGGTTCGAGGGGCAGACGCAGAAGATCGATGCGTTCTCGCGAGCGGGTGCGCGGTGCGTGGTGGTGCTCAACGCCGAGAAGGGAAGCGCGAGCCGAACGCGCTGGGATATGGCGCACGAGCTCGGACATCTCGTGCTGCACCTTGGAGTTGCAGCTGGCGATCCCCAGCAGGAGGACGAGGCGCATAGGTTCGCGGGGGCGTTCCTGCTGCCGAGAGCCGGGTTCTTGCGGGAGTTCAAGCCGATGGCGCGGCTGTCCTGGGACACCGTATTTGCCATCAAGCGTCGATGGAAGGTCTCGGCGGCTGCCATCGTTCGACGTGCCTACGACCTCGGGCGCATCGACGCGATCACGTACCGAAAGGCGTACAAGTACCTCCACTACAAAGGCTGGGCGAAGACCGAGCCGTTTGAGCCTGAGATGGAGGAGCCCGAACTCGTCGCGAACGCGCTCAACTTCCTTCAAACGGAGGAAGGAGTGACGCCGCAGCAGATCGCGAGCGCTCTCGGGTGGAAGTTCGAGGTACTTGAGAGGGTCGCTGGCCCAGTTTTTCCGCCCCCCCTCCCGCCGCGAGGGGACCGTGGCGGCAAGGTTGTTGATTTCTCGGCTCGACGGAGAGTCCGGTAGTCATTTTCCCGTAGTGCTCAGGAGCTTCTCCGACTCGGGCGCGCAGCCCGGGATCGTGACCGCAAACAGCACGACCTGGTCCCAGATAACGAACCGCCACCCCGACCCGAGTTTGACCGGGCACCCCACCGCCAGGCACACGCTTCCCGTGTAGCGCCGGGCGCTTAGGCGCACTTCGGCCTGAAGTGGTCGTGTTACTAGGCAGACCTGACGGACGTCAGGTCGCGGGGGCGGGCTCGATC